>Ga0315291_10000802_pt1 | contig 41914 bp, 55 predicted proteins | sample YL17G12_20_MG_FD_203070 | JGI IMG/M metagenome (GOLD analysis project Ga0315291, IMG submission 203070) | Sediment microbial communities from Yellowstone Lake, YNP, Wyoming, USA - YL17G12_20 | ecosystem: Environmental > Aquatic > Freshwater > Lake > Sediment | place: USA: Wyoming | collected...
GACGCTGAGCGAACCGGTCCAGGAGATAATGGAGCTGGTCGGCCGGGACGTGGCAACCGATGCGATCAACGGCAAGTTTGGAACCGAGCTCCAAAAGGCGAACTGGAAGGATTACGCGGAGCTGGCCCTGCGCACCGCCGACATGGCATTCCGAAGCAGCCTGGTTTTTGCCCTGCCTGGCTCGATCAAGGAAGCCCGCGCCGCGGTGGGAGAGACGTTCAGGGAAGCAGGGACGAAGGAGGCGAGCCGAAAGCTTGAAGCGCGGGACAAGATGAGCGACCAGGCCCGCCCGCCGGTGGAGCGGATCAAGGAGGTTACCGGCAGGCTGGATGAGCTTGGCGCGGCGCAGAGGAAGCTGGAGCTGGAGAACCCCCAGATCCTCGATCTCACCGGCGTGAAGAAAATCGACAAGAAGCTCGGCGATCTGATCAAAGAACACCAACGCAACACAACAGAGGTCCACTACCTGAACCTGCTGCTCCAGGAGACCAAAGCTGCGATGCCCCAGCCTTGGAAGCAGATCCGGGAGGAAGGGCAGCGTTCCGCGCCGAGCGCCGAGACGACAGCGGTCGAGACTCCTCCTGTCATCGAGTTGCGGTCCCCTGTGGTCGAGCAGATCCGCAGCGGCATGCCGAACCTGACCCCCGAGCGGGCCCAGGGAGCCGCGCTGTACGTCAAACTGCACGCCGATACCATCGGAATGAGCCTCGAAGACTACATGAGCAGCAGGTTCGTCAAGGACATCTTCGATCCGACCATGGCTGCCGAACTGGAGAGGCAGGGCCGCTGGGGCGGGATGCGCTGGGACGAGGCTGGCAAGGCGATCTTCATGACAACCACCCAGAGCAACTTCTCCACTTGGGTGCACGAGCTGAACCACCTTTTCGCGCGAGAACTGACAGCAGAGGAGCGGACCTCCGCGGAGGGCTGGCTCGGCGTGAAGCACGGCGTTCCCTGGTCGACAAAACAGCAGGAGAGCTTCGCCAACGCAGGGCTTGCCTATGTAATGAGTGGTCGTTCTCCCACCGAGGAGCTGAGGCCAGTGTTCCAGCGTTTCTCGGGTTGGGTGGATGAGGTCTACCACAGCGTAAAGGATCAGTGGCCGGTCACCGAGGACATCCGAAAGACATACGAGGGGATCCTCGCGGGGAAGCGGAAGGCGGAAGCTCCAGCTCCTGGGGCGGCTGCCGAGCTTTTCCAGACTCCCGCCATGCACGGCACAGCATTCGACTTCGAACGCTTCTCCCTCGAGAAGGCAGGCACCGGCGAAGGTACCGCTCAGTTTGGCCAGGGGGTCTACCTCACCTCCAAGGAGAATGTGGCCCGCTACTACGCCGACTACGTCACCAGGCGCAGAGGCGGCGAGGCGCGCCAGGTTCTCAAGACGGAGATCGCCAGGGACAACTTCCTGAGCTGGTACGAAAGTCCGACCGACGCGCAGCGCAAGCAAATCCTCGAGGGGGCGATCAAGGAAAGCATCTTCGCCGACCGGGAGAACAAAGGCTACTTGGTCGAGCGATTCAAGCAGGCGGTGAGAGACGGCACCGGGGAGGACTTGTACCGCTATCTTTCCATCGCCCTGGGAGACGAGAAGGGGGCCAGTGCGTTCCTCCAGCGATCCGGGATCGATGGCTTTACCTATCCGGTGGGGACAGTCATGGGCGGGAACCTCGCCAAATCACCCGAGCGCGGAATGAACTACGTTGTCTTCGACCCTGGCAACATTTCCATCAAGGAGCGGGTGCTCTTCCAGACCCCGCCCGTGGCTGAGGAAGATCTGAAGTATGAAGGCTGGCGTCTGAAGAGCGAGGATGTGATCCGGGCGAAGATGACGGGCCCGATGCCGGCAGAAAGCGCGCGGAAAATGCTGCTGAACGCCGGCGTGAGTCCCGAGGAAATGAAGTGGATGGGGCTCGATGAGATGCTGGCCAAAGGAGGGAAGATCACACCCGAACAGCTCCTGGAGGCCATCCGGGAGAATGGGATACAGGTAGTTGAGGTCGTGAAGGGCGATTCATCTCAGCGCGACCTGGAGCAGGCCGAGGCGGAGTTCATGAGGATCGCCACCCGGGAAGGTGTGGATCCCGGGGACGCGCGGGATATCGGGCTGGACGCGGCTCGCGGCCAGTTCACCGAGTTCTGGAGCGCCGAGGAAGCGCGCAAGATCGCTCAGCAGCAAGACCTTCTCACGCCGGAGGCCCGCGCGGCGTTGGACGAACTGAAGCGTGCCTACCAGCGGCGTGGCGAAGTGCCGGTGGGCGAACAGACGAAGTACGGAAGGCCGGAGCTCAAACTGCCGGGCGGAGAGGCATATCGGGAGCTACTGTTGCGCATCCCTGCGGCTGCAACGACGAAAGGCCTTGGAATCTTCCAAAGCCCGCATTGGAAAGAGAGTAACGTGCTTGCCCATGTCCGCTTCGACGATCGGGTCGATGCCAAGAGAGCGCGCATTCTGTTCATTGAGGAGCTCCAGAGCGACTGGCATCAGGCAGGGAGAGAGAAGGGGTATAAGGGAGAGGTACCTGCATACTCGCCAGAAACGCAAATCTTGATTGATCAGGTCCGCGCCCTTGGGATAACCAAACCGGTCAGCGAAATCGCCGTTCGGGATATCCAGGTTCACGGCGGCGGTTCTGAATTATCTCAACGCTGGTCGAGGGCGATGATCGCCGGCGAGTTGAGACCGAAGGATATGTTCGCTATTCCCCAGGCGCCCTTCAAGAAGAGTTGGCCCGAGCTCAGCTTCAAGCGGATGCTCCGCTGGGCCGCGGAGAATGAGTACGACGAGCTCGCCTGGACTACGGGGGAGCAGCAGGCCAAACGATACGACCTCTCGAAGCAGGTGGACGGGATCTCGATCCGCAAGGAGGCAGACGGGAGCTTCAGCATCCTCGCCGACAAACAGGGGGAGCCTCTCATCGAGAGCGCCGCGCGGGATGCTGGAGATCTAGCCGGGATCGTGGGCAAGGATCTCGCAGCCAAGGCAGACGCTTTGCCGGTGGGCCAGGAGGAACGATTCACCGGGAAGAACCTGGTCGTTGGCGGCGAGGGCATGAAGGGCTTCTACGACAAGATCGTCGTGGACGTGGCCAACAAGATCGGCAAGAAGTGGGGGGTGAAGGCAGGGGAGACAAAGATCGCTGCCACGGATGCGGCCGCGCTCAGAGAAAAGTACAGGCCCGACCTGCTGACCGAAGGGATCATGAGTCCGGTCCATTCCCTGGCCATCACTGACGAAATGCGGCAGGGCGTCGAGCGGGGGCTGTATCTCTTCCAGACCCCCCCGAAGGTCACCGATGAGATCGACCAGCGCCGGCTGAACAAGGCGATGGGCGACTTCTGGGGCTTCACTGAGGATCCCCAGTACGGGGCCTTTATTCTATCCACCGGGCAGATGCTGGACTTCTACCACAAGAGGATCGGCCAGACCGAGACCGTGATGGAAGGCGGCAGGCCCGTCCATCGAGGGATACCTCTTCCGTACGAAGGGCTGTTCAAGACGGAGCGGTTCAGTGAGGAGTTCATGTCCCGCGCTGGCGCCATCCGCATGGCGTACGACCCGGATGTGACGATCCTGGAGAGCATCCGACAGCCCTCCGAAGAGCAACTTGCGCGGATCGCTTCCATCGCACCCAAGACACGGTCGCTCGACCTGGAGGTCTCCGATTCGGAGGGAGCGTCGCTTGGCTACAAGAGGATCGAGTATCCGTCCGCGGATCACGTGCGCGCCTTCTACAACGCCTTCGACCTGTACTCCCCTCGAGGGATCCTGGCGCAGCCATCTCCGCATGAGGAAGCTGTCCAGCGAGCTGTGAAGATCGGCGACCCGGTGCCGCAGAAGGTGCTGGATCAATACCAAAGCCGGGACTGGGCAAAAGAGGAGATTCATCGACGCAGCGGTCTGGTGGAGGAGGCGCGCAAGGCTGCGTACTTCGACGAGTTCGCCGACTGGATGGCCCGGGCAGAGTCCGATCGGTCGGCAAGCGACTCGTATTACCGCATGATCTGGGACCAGGCGCAGAGGCCCGCGGATCCTGACGTGCAGGCGGCTCGATTCACCGCCGCCATGGATGATGCCACGATCAAGGACGTGCTGGCGGAAATCGAGTTCGCCGAGGGCGATCTCGTTCCTGCGCCCGCGCGTGTAAGCGAGCTCACTCCCGAAATGCGCGAGCTGGGAAAGAAACTCCTGAAGAACGAGCAGGACGACGCGCTTCTTGCAACCGTCAGGGCCCAGATTCAGGGGGAGGCGGACCGGTGGCGGCGCATTCTGATGATCGAGAATCCCGAGAATCCTACCCGGGCGGCCAGTGCGATACAGACCGCGGAGTCGCAGGCCGAGGAGCCCGCCTTCCAGCCGATCACTGCGCGCCAGGCGAATACACGATTCATCAAGCAGATGGAGGCGGGCGGACTGGCCAACTTCGCGGCCGATCTCTACGAGCGGCAGATAGCCAGGTTCCATCAGGCTGGCAAAACCAAGGAGCAGAAGTTCTCCCTGCCGCGCTGGATCGCGGTCCTCGGGAAGCAGGCAAGTGACGGCGTTCCAGACGTACTGTCGGAACGCATGGCCCTGAAGGAGCTACGCAGGGAGCCGACGGTCTATCGGGAGATGTTCGCCGGCTTCTACCACGAAGAGGAGATGATCCGACAGCTCGAGCACGAAAAGGCGACGGGGGACGTAGCGGAGGATGAGCGGCTTCGAACGGAGAATCTCCGGCTGCGCGGCCAGGTCTCGAAGTGGAAGGAAGAGCTTGCCGCAATCCAGAAGCAACTGGACTGGGGAGCACACCCCGACGACCGAATCGCTGATCTGAACAAGACCCTTGAAGAGCAGCGCCAGGGGGTAGAGACAGCGAAAGAGGAGCTTCGCCTTGCTCAAGTGAAAGCGGAGTCACTCGAGCGAGACCTCGAGAGCCACCGGGGCGGCGAGGTCGAGAAGAGCTATCAGCAGCAGATTCACTTGCTCGAGGGGCTAGTGGAGAAGCAGAGAAACCAGCAGTCGGCGATGATGGCGAACCAGTTCCGCCGGGACCGCATGGAGCGCCTGATCCTCGAGATTCATCGCCCAGGGGATCCGTACATCGCCGATGCGGAACAGCGGATGATCGAGGACATTCAGAGCAGGATTACATACGACCCTGTCGACGCAGAGGGCGGGATGCTCAACCGGCTTCGCGAGTGGAGGCGACAGAATCCGAACGCGGAGATGCCTCCCGAATTGGTCCTGCAGATCGAGGCGAGGAATCCTCGAGTCCTGAGCTTCGCGGAGCTGGATCAGATCGCCAAGCGCGTGCGGGACCTGCGAAGGCAGGGCCGGCAGAAGAGGATGCAGGAGCTGAGCTGGGAACGGGCCATGGTCACCTTGCAGCAGAGCGATGCCATCATGCAAATACGGAAGGGCGAGCCACCTGCGGAGGTGAAGGGATTGGGTACGGCCGGGGCGCGAAAAGTCTACAAGACTGGCGCTCTGAAGGCGGGGCTATGGGGGACCTGGAGGATGAACCGGATTGCCGACATGCTGGGTCCGACTTTCACGCGCTGGTTGTGGGACGAGGTCAACGACGCGACCGACGCCACACTTTCGGAGATCCGCAAAGTAGATAGGGCTGCGGTGGAGAAGCTGAAGGCCCTGGGCATCGGGCCGCGCGAGCTCGGGCGGATGGAGACAATCGATGGCATCCAGTTCACGCGCGCGCAGATGATCGGTGTCTATATCTACAGCCAGGACCTAAAGACCTATGCGGCCATCAGGTGGGGAAACAGGATCCCAGACGAAACGATCCGGGCCGCGATCCAGAAGCTCACGCCGCAGGAGAGGGAGTATGCCGACTGGATGGTGAGCACGCTCTCAAGCGACGCGGATTTCGACCGCCTGCAGGCGGCTCAGATCGAGTTCAACAACACCCGCATGCAGAGGGTGGCGCGGTACTTCCCCATGCAGAGGCGAGGAATTGCCGGCGGCATGTTCCTGAGCGAGATTGCCCAGGAGTTGCTGGAAATGAGAGGATACTCGCGCAGGCCGCGGCCCCGCTCTGGTTTCCTCGTTTCTCGAATTGACATCGCTCCAGGGAACCAGACCCCGGTACGTCTTGATGCGCCCGCCATCTTCCATGATCACGTGAACAAGCGGGAGTTCTTCATCAACAACGCGATGCTGATCAAGCGCCTGTCCAGGATCTTCGACAACCGGGAAGTCACGCAAGCGATGTTGGATCGCTATGGCGACGCAATGCCGAAGCTGATCCAGAACTATATTACCGCGTATACGAACCCCAATATCTACCGGGCCGTTGAGGACTGGGGCGACTTCGGGAGGATCCTCAGGGCCAACTACGGGCTCTCCCTGATTGGCTCCAACCTGATGACCATCCTGCGCCAGATCCCTGACATCCCTATGATCATGATCCAGGCAGGCCCGATAGATGGGATTGTGGCGGCCGCTCAGTTCGCCCGCAATCACGCTGAGGCCATCAGGACGGTGCGGGAGAAGGCGCCACAGCTGGAATTGCGTTCCTACGACCGCGTGATCGAGGAGATGCGCCTGCTCGACAAGACTGCCTACGAACGGGTGGTGAGGCGCGTCGGCGAGGCAGGTTTCGCCGCTCTCAAGGCGTTTGACACTGCCTCGAACACGATTGGCTGGCTGGCCATGTATAACAAAACCATGCGGCGAACAGGCAACGAACAGATGGCCGTGAAGGCCGCCCGGGACTTCATCCTGGCCAAGCGGCCCGCGGCGCGCGCGAAGGACCTGGCGCAACTCTGGAGGCAGCCGGGGATCATGAGCTGGCTCACGATGTTCACCAACCAGCCCAACCAACAGTGGAACGTACTGACATACGACATCCCGCATAAGCTGGCAAGCGGCCTCCGGGGCAATTGGCAAGACCTGGGCGAGGCTGTCATGAATGCAACAGCGCTGGCGATCGGAGCTGTGGGCATGGGGATGGTTGCCAGAAAGTCAATCGGAGGGATCCGGGATTGGGGCAAGGACACGGTAGCCGGGATCCTTGGGAATATCCCCTTCATCGGCTACGACGTCGAGAACGCCATTCGCGGGCAGGGACCGCGCGGGGGATTCGAGCCGATATCAGGCGCTTACGAAGTGGCCAAGGCGATCACGGACATCGCGGGTGGCGAAGAGAAGGAAAAGGCGGTGCGTGAGGTGATGAACGCATTCTGGGGTCTTTCGCAGACAGCAGGGCTGCCCGCGATCCAGATGCGGCGCTTGTATAGAGCCGCGGAAAGCATGCTTCAGGATGGCGCTCAGGTAGAGGATCTCTGGCAGCTTGTGGGCGGCCCACCGAAGAAGGAGAAGTAAATGCTTACCTCGACCATTCGAAAGGTGCAATACAATCTCAGCTATCCCTTCGGCGATACCTACGGCATCACCTACAGTTACTGGCTGAAGGCTCAGCTCTTCGCAGTGCTGAGCTTCGACGACGGAACCGCGGACCAGACGCTTGTCCTTGATGCTGACTACTCTCTGACGGCTCCCGGGGCCACTGGCACGCTGACCAAGCTGTCGGACTGGGATCACGAAGCCATACGCCTCACGATCTACCGGGTGGTGGATCTGGACCAGTCCACGGATTACCGCAACGGCGAGGCTGTGGACATGGATCTGCTGGAGCAGGACTTTGATCTCACGGTCGCGCGGGATCAGCAGTTGCAGGAGCAGATTGATCGCATCGGAAGCACGCCGATCACCGATCCTTCGGCTGCAGGTTCGCTGCCGGCTCTCAGCGAACGCCTGGATAAGTTCGCCGCCTGGGACGGGGCGGGGCAGTGGATCGCGGCGCTGGGGATCCCTTCGGTTCCCGCTACGGCCCTCGCGGCTACGCTGCTTGATGATACGACGCTTCTCCAGCAGCAAAAGACACTCGGCCTGCTTGCCTCAGGTGCATCGGCCGCGATCGCGGCCGACCTTCAGGCCATCCTCGCGGCAGCAGACGCTCCCACCGCGCTTACGCTTCTCGGAGGCGTGCAACTCACGACAAGCAACTGGGCGAAGATCTTCAAGAGCCTTCTGGTCCCAGGCGTGCCGACTCCCGTGCACAAGGGTTTCATCGTGGCGGTGGGGGGGACTGCTCGCTACGCGAACAACCGCACAAACAGCTCCACCACCGCTCTGAAGCTGATTGACTCGGGGGCCACCTTCACGACCTGGGGAGTGCAGGCTGGCGACTACGTCCACAACGCTACGGACGGCACCTGGGCGCGTGTCACGGCAGTGGACTCGCAGGTTCAGCTCTCGATCGACACCGATATCTTCCTGGCCACCGGCAAGACCTACAAGCTCTGGAGCGTGCCCAGCTGGTCAACAATGGGCGTGGGCAACGTGCTGGAGTGCGACGGCAGCACGATAAGCGACGCGCAGAGTCCTTGGAACGGGTTCAAGTTGCCCGACCTCAACGGAGCGGGTCCGTATGCGGACGATTCGGACAGCGGAGGACGGATCCTGCGCGGCGGAACAACGGCGGGAGTGTTGCTGGAGGACCAGGTGCAGGGGCATTTCCATCCAATCGCAATGACGACACAGGCTCAAGGGGCTCCTGTAGGCACGGGCGGAAACAACACAGTCACCGGGGGAACGATGTATACAGGATCCCCTTCCACCGACGGTACCAACGGCACCCCGCGCGTGGGCAAAGAGAGTCGCGGTCGTTCGATGAGCGTTGTCTACGTCATGAGGATCAAGTAGGAGGCTGGAATGGAAGAGCAGAGAATCGCCTACCAGTTCAACGAGATCACCGGCGAGTACATGGGAGTGCGCTTCGCACAGTTCCATGCTGAGCAGTGGCTCCTGCCCGGATCCTCCACGTGGGAGAAGCCGCCCGATCTCGCCGAGCACCAGGAGGCCGTGTGGGATGGAAAGGCTTGGCAGGTAAAGGCTGATTTCCGTCTCATCCCTTATTGGCACAAGATGACCAAGCAGCAGTTCACAATCGAACGGATCGACTGCTACGCAGATGCCGACTGGACCGATCAGGACCCCGCCAAGGTAGACTTCAACTATACGCGCTTCGACGAGGACAAAGGTCGCTGGGTATTCGACCAGGCCGCCAAGGATCGAGCAGACGCGGAGCAGGTGGCGCGGCAGGCATCGGTCTATCTGCGCTGCAGCGACTGGTACGTGCTTCGGAAGGTCGAAAAGGGCACGCAGATCCCGGTCGAGGTGACGGCCGCGCGCGACGCGGCCAGGATCTCCATCGATTCGGCCGAGGCTGTCGCGCCAGGCATCAAGGACAAGCTACAGGGAGCGCTCTGATGCCAAACGGGAACGGCAAGACAGCAGCTCTTGTGCTCTCCATAGTTCTTGGAGCGGCGACAATCGCGAGCACTACAGCGGCAATCATCGGATGGGGAGAGGCGCGCAGAACGGAGAGGATTGACCAGGAGATCAAGGAATGGCGGAAGGCGGAGTATGCGCCCTTCAAGGCCGACTTCGACACTCTGAAGGGCCAGATACTCGCAGAGCTGAAGAATCTGACCGGTGGACAGCAGGACCTCAAGAAGCTCCTGCAGGACTACATGCTGACACATAGGTAGGGGAGGGGAATGCAATGGATGCCATAGAGAGACTTATGGGGAATCGGCCTCTGGTGTGGGGCCGCAACGCCATCGTGGGCGTGACCTGGGAGGAACTGTACTCCTACGACCAGCCGCTGGACTGGCCGACGATTCTCCCCGCGGCCGCGAAGGTGGACGTCACCAGCTCTGCTGCAGCGGATGCATCAGCGGGAACTGGCGCCCGCACGATCGAGCTTGTGGGACTGGACGGCAACTACAAGTTCCAGTCGGAAATCCTCTCGATGAACGGCAACACAATCGTGGTGTCGGCGCTGTTTTATCTGCGGCTCTTCTCGGCAGATGTGAAAACAGTAGGCAGCGGGGGCGTGAACGCAGGCGATATCCACATCGTGAAGACCGGGACCGGTGGCACATACACGGCTGGAGTGCCCGGCACGGTGACCAGTGCGCTCCTGAAGGTCCTCGCAGGATACGGAAGTGGCATGTCGGGGATCTTCACCACACCCGCAGGCACGGTCTACATGCTTCAGTCCATCATCGCAGGGTGCCGGACCCAGGCCGGGGTGCTCGGCGTTTTCAAGCAGGACCTCGGGGCGGCCGGCGCACTCAAGATCGTGCACTCCATCGACATGGGCGCGTCGACGTCGGCGTTCTACGACCTGGAGTGGTGCGGGCAGATCATCACCTTCAAGGAGAAGACAGACATCCGCCTGCGAGGCATAGGCGCCGCGGCATCGGCGGTCATGAGCGCCACCATGGGGCTCAGGAAGACCGACGGATGAGCAACGTGCTCAACTGGCTGGAACTTGTAAGGGCTCTGCAAAGGCGGCTCGAAGGCTCGGGCCCCGCGGTGCAGTTCCGTGCCTTCGCCTCGTTTCTCCTGGATGTACCTTATGTCTGGGGCTCCGAGAACCCCGATGGCACCGACTGCTCGGGGACCGTCTGCTTTCCGCTCTGGCTCATGGGATGGAACATCCGGGTGACAGCGGACGTTCTCTACAGGCAACTTTTCACACGTGTCGTGACCAACGATCAGGACATGAGCCGCCTCATGGCCGTGTTCTACCTCACGCGGGAAGCTCGCCACCACGTCGATCGCGAAGTTCCTGCCGGGACGGCGATCCACGTGACGCCGGTGGTGGGCCACAACGTGGTACTCAATGCGGGCACCACGGTCCAACTCTGGACGGCCCGGGCGATCCGCGAGGAGCGGGAGGCAAAAGGCTGCATGGCGGAGTGGCGGGAGATCAACTGGGAGGCCGCCAAGCGCTTGAGCGACAGCGGAAAGTACGCATGGGACGTGGATCCGGTGCTGACACTTATTCGAGGAGGGCAACCGTGAAAATGATCAAGCTCCTGCAGCTGGCCACGGTCGTGATGTTCGTCATCATTGTCGTGGTCGGCCTGGTCATCCTGTTTCTCATGGCCGAAAAGATGAAGGAGTACAAGGACCTGGTGGGAACGATCTTCCCGGTCTTTCTTACCATGGTCGTGCCGGCGCTGATCGGCTCGCCCCTGAGTGACTACATGCACGCCAAGGCGACGAATATCGCCAACAGGAAGGCCGTACAGCAACCAGGCGTCGAGACCGGCTCGCAACAGGGTCTGGTGGGATGAAGCGTGCGCTGGCATTCCTGGTCACCGCGGTCCTGGCCCTGCTGGCTGGCGCTGCTCTGGTTGGCATTCTTTTCCTTCGTCCCGCCCTTGGCCGCGCAAACGACGAGCGAGTCCGAGCCGACAGAGAATCTGCCGCGAGATCTGAAAGTGAAGTTGCTCTTGCAGAAAGCCGACGAGTTCTTGACGAGCTCGGAAAAGGGCTTGGCGCAGCGACCGCTGCAACTCGCGACCTTGCAAAGCAACTTGCAGAAAGCGAACGAATTGCTGGCCGACTCGAAGAAAGAAATCGAGGATTGGAAGGTCAGCTGGGGGAGATCGGAAGAATCGCGGGCGAGCTTGGAAGCGGCATTGGGGAGGATGCAGAGCTCGTACGACGGGCTCATGAAGCGGTTCAACTTGCTCTCCGACTCTATGAAGGCCTACCAGAAGGAGATGCAGGGGCAGGTCCATGATCTGCAGGGGCAGAAAGACCTCTGGAGAGCACTTGCTTGGGGAGCGAGTACTCTCCTCTTGATTGATCTATTGATCAGGCTGGTGAGTTGGATCGCCAGCCTGATCGCTTGAGGAGGAAACGATGGGTGTTCTCACGACCGCCGGGAGGGAGCACATCTATAGTGAGGGGTCGTGAACATATTGATGACAGGACGGGCAAAGAATGGCCAGGTTGGAAGTCGCGTTGTCGGTGCGATTCCCATTGCGATGATGGACGAGAAGTCCATTCTTTCTTCCACAACGAGAACAGACAGAACCAGCTTTCAGGATGATCTCGCGATAGTGTCGTCTCAACCAAATCTCGCGATTGACCCAATTGCCGTTGGCTTCCCTGGAGACATGGATTGCCTGAAGGATGTGCCCACACTTGACCGAACAGGTTCGGCTGGGTCCTACGAATATATCGCCACAAACAGGACAATTCTTAGGGATCCGTATTCCTTTCCAATTGGGATTGTCCGGTCCATATCTATGGACTCCATCACGGCCCTTGTAGAGACAAACCTTCATTGCACTAGAACAAGAACGAGAACAATACAACGATCTCCCATTCTTGATTCTCGAAGGAAACGCCTTGAACTGCTTTCCGCATTCGCGGCAGACCACACTGACAGATCCTCCCCGGTCGATGTTTGTCATGGGCAGATCGTATCACAAGCGCTCAGGCATCCAGTTCGTCTCCAAGCCCCAGCTCGTCAATCGCCTGATCCAGAATGTCGTTGGCTTCGTCCATTTCTTCGATCGCGCGGTCCATCTCCGCGGCTTCCGCGTGAGCTCTCTCGATGAGCGCAACAACCGCCGGCATGCCGCCGTCTCTCCGTGCCAGGAACAGATCGGCGACGATGCTCATGGCCGCGTCCGCCCGAGATGTGTAGGGGAACCGGCGCCGCGGCGAGAACCAGATCATACTGCCTGGGCGGCGCTGGATCACGCCCACGGGCTGGCCTTCGAAGCAGACCAGCCGCCTGTCGGTGCTGCTGAGTCTCTTGGTCGTCGTCTTGGAAAGGATGCGGGCGCGAACGCCCATCAGTTCGGAAAGGTTCATGTACTACCTCCGTAGTAGCGCATCCGAAAATGAGCGCCGGGGCAACCCGTCGGAAGCAGGCTTTCGGGTGTACTGCCCTATCCCCGGCAGCCCCATGTTACTCGGGCTGCCCCTTGGTGTCCAGCTTGCGCGGTCGTCCTCCCTTCTTGCCGTTCTCCGCGCTCGCGCGAGCCTTGCGCTCTGTCTTCACCGATCCCGCCCTACGCAGGTGATTGCGCAGGGCGTTGGCATCGATCGTCTCGACGGTGGCGCTTGCCATGTGCGCGATCGTGCGATCCGCTGCCCACTTCCACCCACGCGCCGTCTTGTAGACGTAGGCGGGCAGGTCCACCCGCTTGCTCCATGCGAGGGCCGCTCCCGCCGCCCGGTCCTTGCTTGCCTGTCTCACCATGGCCTATATCCTCCGTGCCCTAAATATACCCCATCATGTTAGGTTTGTCAAGGGCATTGGTACGCGAATTGGTACGCAACTCCCTGGTTTCCATGGCCTACTAAAGACTACGGGGCATTTTTCGTGCTGATTGTGGGGATAGAACCGGTGTTTTGCGGCTATTTGGGTCTCTTGGCTTTGATCTGAGCGCCTTTTAAGCTGTGGGTCGCCGGTTCGACTCCGGCGCGGCTCACTACAATCGCCCATCCTGCAAGGAGTTATAGAGCGTCGGCCCCGCTGGCGCTCTTCTTTTCAAAAATGGTACGCGAATTAGTACGCTTGACAATCGACCCAAACCGTCTATCCTGGCCTCATGAGCAGCCGGAAGCCGTTCATCATGTACCAGAAAGCCGCCGGCGGAAAGGGCGGCAAGGTCTGGTACGCCGCGTTCTGGAGCGCCGAGGAAGGGCGCTACATCAAGCGCACCAGCACGCACACGGTCGACCGGGGCGGGGCAGCCCTGGCCGCGGAGGAGATCATCAGGCGGGGCATCGTGCCGAGCGCCGAGGATCCCCCGGTGGCGCAGTATCTGGCCTCTTTCTGGACCGCCGATTCCTTCTATGCCCGGGCCAAGGCGTTGCGGCACCGGGAGCTGTCCCCCCGCTACATCGAGCTCTGCTCATCGGCCGTTCGGCTCTACGTCGCCACCTGGCCGGCCTTCAAGAGGCTCCGAGTATCCGAACTCACCCCCGGGGCGGCGGATAAGTGGATGCTTCACCTGCAGAGCCAGGGGAAGAGCGCGCGCACCACCAACATCGCCCTGCAGGCGCTGAGGGTCGCAGTCCGACGGTGGGCCAAGAGCCGGCGGCTGCCGGATCCGCTCGAGGGATTCCAGAAGGCCGCCGAGGACAGGCAGAGCAGGGGCTCACTCTCCCTGGCGGAGATCAAAGCGCTGCTGGACTGCCGGGAGGGGATCGACCAGCGCGCCCGGGCCGGGGTTCTGCTGGCAACCCTGGCAGGGTTGCGCCTGGGGGAGTGCCGGGGGCTCACCTGGCAGGACGTCGATGAGGAGAAGGGGATCATCACCATCCGGCAGAGCATCCCCGTGGGTGAGAAGTTGCCGCGAAAGCCGAAATGGGGATCCGCCGGGGAGGTTCCTGCGGCCGCCCCGCTCATGGAGGAACTGGCCGAGCTCGCGGAAGCCTGCCCCTGGGGAAAGATAGGATATGTGCTATGCGCGGATCTCCAAGGGAAGCCAGTCGGCTCTGACACGCTGACCAACGGATTCCGCCGGATGCTGAGAGCGATCGGGATCCCCGCCGAGGAGCAGAAGCGCCGGCGGCTATCTTTCCACTCCACGCGCCACGCATTCGTTTCCCTGGCGCGCCTTGCCGGGCTGGCTGATTTCCTGGTACAGCGTTACGCCCGGCACAAGACCCCCATGATGATGGAGCAGTACTCCCACTCCAACATCCTGGACATCGAAGAGGCGAGGCGGAAGCTGGCGAATGCGGTGATGCCGAAGAAAACGAGGAGAACAGGGTGAGCGATATCAGAGCTGCAACTTGCATGCATTACGGCATGGATGGTCCTGTATTCTGGCCACTGATGTACCTCACTCGCTGGGGGCAGCGCATTCGTTGCCCGGTGTGTCAGCGGAAGCTAACTCGGCCGACTATGAGATGGGCGGTGCGGGCGTGGAACAGACGGGTGAGGCCGAAGAAGGCGGCGGGGTAAGGCAGCCTTTTTCCCTATTAAGGGCATGCTTTTGACTACAAATCCCGCAAGCACTTGGTAGCCATGATCGGTAAAGTGGACGTTATCCGGGATTTGTTCCTCCGGAAGCATAGGTAGGATCTTGTCGTGCAGGTCATCGATGGGTATACCCTCCTTCTGCATGATCTGGGCTGCAGCCTCGTTGTACTGTATGACGTTCGCCTCGAATCCCCAAGTCGAGCCGGTAGGGATCGGAGTTGTGCTTGCCCAGATGAGTTCCGCCCGGGTGTCCTTGAGGATAGAGACGATCGCGCGCAGATTGCTCTTGTAGTCCTCGAGGGGGACCTGCCAACTCCCGTCGATGTAGCGGAGATCGTGTAGCCCGAAATTGAAATGAATGACGTCCCAGTCGCCATCGCCGACCCACGCCTGTATATTCTGTAGCCCCCGTGCCGTCGAGTAGCAGTTCTCCGCGGGATGCTCCACGGTGCCAGCGATTGCCTCTCTGACATAAGGGGTATAGCCCATCGAGATCGAATCGCCGATTAGGAGGATCCTGGGATGGGGGGAGGGTACGGGAATAGGTTCGGGTTCGGGAATAGGTTCGGTTTGGGGAATAGGTTCGGGTTCGGGCGCGGGGGCCGGCTGTAAGGGCGGCTGGCAAGAGATGAGGGCGAGGAGAGAGAGAAGGGCAAAGAGCTTTTTCATGCCGGTTCTCCTAATTCGTTATAGCCCAATTGTGGGGCCGGGTCTTTGCATCCGGAAAAAGCCAATAAGGCCATCACCGCAAGAAGGGACAGAATAATTTTAACTCTCACAGTGATACCTCCTTCCAGAAAAGAAGTCGATCATGATGCACGGTTGGCGTCGAAGCCGGTCATGGGGAACTGCCGTCCTTTTCTTTCAGCGATCTATCTCTCTGAAGCCTCATGGCGTCCGCATCCCTGGCAGCTCCCTCGCGTATCCAGCGCTCGACGGTCTTCTGGTATTTTTGCGCTTCGTAGAGCAACGTGGTGACAGCCGCCGTGAAATCGCCACCATGCTTCTCTTTGGCTAGCTTCTGAATCCAGCGGTAGATTTCTGGAGGGAAGCGTACCGATCTCTGTTTCGTCCTTTGTGGCTTCTTCGATTCGCCCATGTCACCCATTATAACCCATCTGACGGATTTCTGCAAGAAAAAAATGTTATTGACATGCAAGTGACAATGGGTTACTATGGGTGTTGCCAGGAGGCTTTTTGTGGTAAAGAAGAGCCAGATTCAGAGGTCGATGAGGTTCCCGCGCGACTTGGTTGACTGGGTCGAGCGTGAGGGGAAGAAGAACGAGCGGAACTTCACCAAGCAGGTGACATTCATACTCCGCAGGGTCCAGGCGAAGGAGAAGGTCTCCGCGTGAGGCGATCCACAGGCAGGGAGACCTCCCGGTGAGCCGGTCCAAGGGGGAGAGATGAAGAAGCGATCCAAGGCCGTGAAGGCTGTCGACATTGACGGAGCCCTGGCAAAGAGAATAGCCCGCAAGGCATTGGGGAAGAAGGCCTCGCGGATGCGCGCTCCAACCTTCAGTTACGAGGAAATCAAGGAGATGTTCTGCCGATGAACTCCAGGAACTCTTCTGCGAATGCGACGGTTCTTGCCGGGCTGAAGATTCTTTTGGCTGTTGGAATCCTCTCGGCTTTCTCGCATTCGAATGCTACTACCTTCGCTTTCTCGGGTATGGCGGCCAAGTATCCGATCGCGAGCTCAAGCGCCTTTGCCCTGATTTCAGTCTGGTTCATTCGGTCCCTCCTCACTGGTTCGATGTTGCTATTACCTCCTGGCATCCTACTCCCTGGGGAGGGCTCTTTCAAATGAGAGGACGCCGGCGCTTCTACCCCACCTTCCATGTTTCCATCGGCGACTACCGATATGCGGTCATCTGCCGCGTCGAGGTACCGAGGGCTGCCCCTCACGTCAGTGCTGACTCACCGCGCCACATGAGCCCGGGGTCCCCGCTTCGGGTGCGCGTGCTGAGGATCCTGCGGGACAGGATCGACGTGACCGAGGAGCTCTTTCCAATGACACGATGGGCGATCGACCGGGCCGTCTACCGGGAAGCAGCCGTCCGGTACGGCCGCGGTTCGGCCCAGGGGCCGGATGTTTCCTCTACCTCCTTTGGTCCGGCCCCTTCTTTTTTCTACGACGAGCGTGCACTGGCCATTGGGAGGCGGATCCTGGAAAGCCGGGAGCGGGCCACGCGAGATGAGCGGGAGCAGATTCCCCTTCCGCTGGAGGCGATGAGATGATCCGCAGGATCTTCACGCTTCGCTGGAATCCCTACCAAGGGCGGATCTTGCGCTCGAAGTGCTCCGAAGTGGCATGGCAGGACGATTGGCCGAAGATCGTCCGGGACCTGAAAGACACGATCGAAGCCAACCCAAATGCGATTGGCCTGGCAGCCCCACAAATCGGATCCCTCCTTCGCATCTTCGTCGTACGTGACGGCCCGCGCTTCCTCACCTTCATCAACCCTTCGATCACCGATGATGGTGAGTTGGAGAGTGAACATGAAAGCTGCCTTTCGATGCCCGGATGCGTCGCCCTGGTCACTCGGCCGAAGGCGATCAAGGTTGTTCCCGTAAGGCTCAAGAACGCACCCAAACCGACAGAGCCGACAGAGTTCAAGGCGCCTGGCAGGCTTGCCCGGGTCATTCAGCACGAGTTCGATCACCTTTCCGGCATCCTCATCACAGACAGGGAGGCACAGGCCATCCGCGAAAAGAAGGCAGGTTCATGAGCAGGACGCTGAACAGAACGCCCAGCAGCTCTGCTCTGGGGGCACGGTACGTGTGGGAGGTGGCTGCAGATCTGCTGTGCTCTGAGAGTCAGGTCTGCGCCCTGATCCGGGAGGGCAAGCTCCGGGCGCGAAGGATCGGCAAGCGGCGCCTCATCATCATGCCGGCAGATGTCCAGGAGTACTTGGAGAGGTCCAAGACGGGGACGAGGGCTGACAACGAGGGCTGAGGAGGCAGCGGGATGATCGAGCAATTGATTCTTACGATCCGCAGCGGCGGCGTTCCTCAGATCGCTCTTTTGATCGTCATTCTTGTGCTGCTGGCATTCGGCGCATTGGCCTGCTGGCTCGGTTGCCTGGAGAGTTCAGAACACAGCAGGACCAAATATCAGGACAGGGAAGGGGGGACCAGGTGAGGCTAGAAATAACGCCCGAGGCCTATTCCACGATCTGTGACAACCTGCGCGGCGCGATCGCGGCTGCTGGGCAACTGAACGGCAATTCGACCCCGCATCAGATCAGCCTTCTTGCCTCGCGGATAGAGAGCTGTCTGGCCAAGTGCCAGGGTGAACTTGGCAGGATCATCATCGAAAAGGGGGAATCTCATGCAGCAGAAACAGGAGGAGGAACTCTCGCTGGCCAGCTTGGCACAGGGAGCGGCTGAGGAACTGTTTGCCTACGAGCTCGGCAGAGTGCTGGCGAACGTCGCGGATGTGAACACGGCGGCCACGGCTGAGCGCGAGATCGTCGTTCACGTCAAGTTCAAGCCATCGAAAGACCGGTCATTCGCGCCCTTCATAGTTTACTGCACCTCCAAGCTGGCGCCGACCAACCCGTGCGAAGGGCAGATCTTCATTGGGATCGAAGACGGGGCGATCGTGGCTCGCGAAAGCCACGCCCGGCAGCTGAGCCTGCCGGGGACGGGCATCGAATTGAAAGGGGGAAAATGATGGACGGAGAAGCGGTAAGGGAAATTGCGAAGCTCGCGGAGCGGCAGACATTCGCGATCGAGGGGAAGACCTTCTCTCTCACGGACCTGAAACAGGTCGACACCCAGCCCATCCCTGCAGCCTTGAGGGTATCGACGCTCACGGCGCTCAAGGACTACCTGAAAGCCGACATCGACATGCTCTCAGTGGAAGAACCGGAAAGGCTCATCATCCATGTCGAAAGCCCAACGGCGGTCGAGCTGATCGGGCCGGTCCAGGGTGACTGGAACAAGCGGATCGTGTGGGTCCGGGCGCAGCGGGAAGAAGTGGGGGCGCTGAAGTTCGGCGCATACCTTGACCATGAGACTTTCATGATCGGCCTCCTGACGCAGTTTGAGCAGACGGAGGACCTGGCGGAGGTCTTGCGAGTTATAGGCACGATGAAGGCCGAGTCGGTGAATACCTCGGCGGACGATGGGATGTCGCAGACCGTGAGCGCACGCCGCGGCGTCGCCCTGGCGGAGAACATCAAGGTACCGAGCCCGGTGATGCTGCGGCCATACCGGACCTTCCGGGAGTTCGAGCAGCCCGAATCGCCGTTCATCTTCAGGCTGCGCAACACGGAAGGGATGCCGGAGTGCGCTCTGTTCGACGCCTCGGGGGCGGCCTGGAAGACTGCGGCGGTCGAGTCAATCAGGAAGTGGCTCGCCGAGAACATCAAGGACGTTCCGGTCATCGCATGATCCGCGTGGCTGACCTATTTTGCGGGGCGGGTGGGGAGACGACGGGGATCGTGCAGGCAGCGGCTGCCGCGGGGCTCCGCGTGGAGCTCGCCGCGGTGAATCACTGGCAGATTGCCATCGACACGCACCACCTGAACTATCCCGAGGCTCGGGCGTACTGCCAGGACCTCGCGACGCTCAATCCCCTGGATGTGTTCGGAACTCGAGATCGTGTTGACCTGCTCTGGGCATCGCCCGAGTGCACGCACCATTCGAACGCCAGAGGCGGGAGGCCGCGATCGGAGCAGGGCCGCGCCTCGGCCTGGCTCATCCTGAAGTGGCTGTCCGAATTGTACGTCCGGCGAGTGATCCTCGAGAACGTCTCCGAGTTCCTCCAGTGGGGGCCCCTGGGCGCGGATGGGAAGCCGCTGAAGAGTCGCCGCGGGGAGACCTTCAAGGCGTTCATCGCGGCCCTGCAGAGCATGGGCTACAAGGTAGAATGGCGTCTCCTCTGTGCGGCCGACTATGGCGATCCGACCACGCGGACGCGGCTTTTCGTCCAGGCTGCCCGCGGGGGAGCTCGCGTCGTGTGGCCCGAGCCCTCGCATGCGAAAGCGCCCGGCCTGTTCGCGACGCAGCCGTGGAGGTGCGCGCGGGAGATCATCGACTGGAGTATCCCGGGGCAGAGCATCTTCGACCGAAAGCGCCCGCTCGCTCCGGCGACCATGCAGAGGATCGCCGCGGGCATCCGCCGCTACTGGGGGGAGTGGGCGCAGCCGTTCTTGACGGCTATCGACCACACGGGGAGCGGGCTGGACCGGGCATACACGCTGGACGATCCACTGCGCACGATCACGACGGAAAACAGGTTCGCGCTCGTGCAGCCGTTCCTTGTCCCGCACTACGGCGAGCGAGAGGGGCAGGAGCCGAGGACGCATGCCATCGGGGAGCCGGTGCCCGCCATCCGCTCGCGCAACGGGCACGGCCTCGTGCGTCCGTTCATCGTGCCGTACTACGGGACCGGCGTCGCGGACCGCGTTGACTATCCGCTGGCAAGCGTGACGGGCAAGGACCGCTTTGCTCTCGTGAACGGTGAGCCCGTGGCGCTGGACATCACGTTCCGCATGCTCCAGCCGCACGAACTCGCCGCTGCGCAGGGATTTCCAGATACCTACCAGTTCGCTGGGAATAAGGGCGACCAGGTGAAGCAGATCGGCAACGCGGTGCCGGTGAATACGTCACGAGCGCTCGCGTTGTCGGCGCTGGGGGCTGCATGAAGCCGCGCAGACCGGTGCTCCGATACTTCGGGGGGAAGTGGAAGTTGGCCCCCTGGATCATCTCGCATTTCCCAGAGCACCGCGTCTACATAGAGCCGTTTGGTGGCGCCGCGTCCGTGCTGATGCAGAAGCCGCGGACCTATGCTGAAATCTACAACGACATCGACGGTGAGGTGGTGAATGTCTTCCGCGTGCTGCGTGATCCAATACTGGCCGCAACCTTGCAGCGTCTGCTTTGGTTGACGCCATTCGCGCGCGCTGAGTTCAACGAGGTCTTCGTGCCTATCCCAGAGGATCCGGTGGAATGGGCACGTCGGACTATCTTCAAATCCTACTCCGGCATCGGGTCGGAAACAATCTTTAGGGGGGCCAGAGCCGCATCGGGGCTTCCGACGACTGGTTTCCGATCGGCGCCGCACCAAAAGGGCCGAGCCACGCCGGCAGGCGAATGGGCCCGGTATCCATGGGAGATATCTATCTTCTGTGCACGTCTGCAGGGCGTAGTCATCGAACAGCGCCCAGCGATAGATGTCATACGACAGTACGACGACAAAGGGGCTTTCTTCTACGTTGATCCTCCTTATGTGCGGGAGGCTTGCCGTCGAAGGCGCGATCACGGCTATCGCCATGAGTTGACTGCGAAAGATCACCTCGAACTAGCAACCGTACTCTCCTCGATCCGTGGGATGGCCATCGTATCCGGCTACCCGAGCGAACTGTATGAAGACATCTACAAGGAATGGCGGACGGTTGAAATCGCGGCGCACACCGGAAGCAAATACCCGGGCCACGTGCGCGAGATCCTCTGGCTCTCGCCAAACGTGCCGGCCCGGGCCGGGGATCTGTTCCCGGAGGTCCCCCATGCCTGAACGCCGCGAGACCGCAGCAGAACGCCGTGAACGCCAATGGCAGACCGATCAGCAAGCCATCTATGCCGTGTACTGCGACGGATGTCCCTACAAGGGGTGCGCGGGATCGAACGCCGCGGTGACCTTCGAGGAGCGCACAAGCCGACTGCAGGAGTTGCTGGCGGAAATGAGGGAATTGGTGTGACAGCCCGGAGAGACGGGCAATATTTCAACCGAGGGAGGGAGTCATGGAAGGAGTTGTTGAAGGCCGGATCGTGCACTACATCATGGCCCAGGGTCTCGAACGGCCTGCCATCATCGTGAGGGCGTGGGGGGACGGGGGTGGACCGAATGGTTGTGTGAACCTGCAGGTCTTCATCGACGGGACGAACGACACACCGCCGACGCCTGGGCAGGCATTCCCGCTGCCGGAGACTGAGGACGCGAAGCGCGGCGTGATGTGGCGGAAAAGCGTCGTGTTCTCGCAGAACGTCAAGGACAGCAACACCTGGCACTGGCCGGAAAAGGGCGTAGCCGGCTGAAAGGCCCGCACGGTGTTACGGCCCGGCGGGAACGAACCATCGCCAGGAAGGATTCCGCGGATCCAAAGGCCGGGGTTAAGAAGTGCTCCGGTGTAGCGATGTAGTAGGGCGAGCTCGGGGCGGACCCTCCCAGAAGTGCCGCCCCTGGCGAGCTTCACGGTGTGACGCTTTTTTAGAGTGAAAGGCCGGTGGAGGCGCGCCGAAGCCGGCCCACCTTTCGAGGAGGGCTTATGGCGAAGTACAGGAAAAAGCCGGTTGTGGTTGAGGCTACACAGTGGTTCAAGAACGGCGATCATCCGCTGGACAATCCAGAGTTCATCGGCTCTACGCCTGATGATCCGCTCGAAGGAAAAATCGTGCGGTTCTACAGGCGCCCCGAAGATTCCGGAGAAAGGCTTTGTGAGAAATGCGGCGTTAAGATGAACGATCACGGGTGGATCGACACCCTCGAGGGTGGTCATGTCGTATGCCCGGGTGACTACATCATCACGGGGATAAAGGGAGAGCTCTACCCCTGCAAGCCGGACATCTTCGCCGCCACCTACGAGCGGGCTGGTTGAAGATCTAGTAGCCCATGGGCGACAAGACGAAGATCGAATGGGCAGATAGCACGTGGAATCCAGTCACCGGTTGCACGCCAGTCAGCGCCGGGTGTGAGCACTGCTACGCGAAGCGGCAGGCTGAGCAGATGCAGCGCCAGGGCATCGAGAAGTACCGGAACGGGTTCTCTGTGACCGTCCACCTGGATGAGATGGATAGGCCGAAGCGCTGGAAGAAGGGGAGGCGGATATTCGTGTGCTCCATGGGGGACCTGTTCCACGAGCGCGTTCCGGGCCAGACGATCCTGAGCGTCTTTGACGTGATGAGGGAATGCCCGCAGCACACGTTCATGGTGCTGACCAAGAGGGCGCAACGAATGGCGTTGGAGCTGCACGGGATGGATGTCCCCTCGAACGTGTGGGTGGGAACCACTGTTGAGAACGGTCGGGCGAGCTTGAGGCTTTACTCTCTGGGAGAGGTTTCCGCCGCTGTTCGCTTTGTCTCTTTCGAACCACTTCTCGAGGATCTTACTGGCGCATATTTGCCTGATGCTTTGGATCGGGCCCACATCGATTGGGTGATCGTCGGCGGGGAGACCGGGCCCGGAGCGCGCCCGATGGAGAAATCCTGGGTGATTCCGCTCCGCGACTACTGCCAGCAAAGAGGGATCCCTTTCTTCTTCAAGAATTGGGGAGGCGAGCGCCCCTGGTCTGGGGGCCGCCTGCTCGACGGCACGACCTGGGACGAGGTTCCGGAGGTGCGAAGTGCAGAAGCGTTTCACAGCTCCCGCTGATCTGCTTCACCAGGCTGAGGAGTACGCCCGGCTGGACCATCGAACCTTCTCCGAACTGGTCTGCGAGGCCCTCCATCAGCATATGACGCGATTCGAGAAAAAAGCCCGGAAACGATCAAAAGAGGACCTGGCGGCCAGAGTATCGGTCCTGGAGGAGATCGTTCGCCAGAAGTACGCGCAAGTACATCCTGGCCGAGTTTCAAGGCAGGGCTGAGAGGAGCATAGACATGGATTCCTGGTATTCCGGCTTCACCCCTCAGGTCCAGCATATCCTCCCCACGATCGCCATCATGCTCGTGAGCGGGTTGCTGTGTTTTCTGACCTGGCTCGCGACCCGGTATCTCACGAATGAGCAATGGCGCGCAAGGATTCGGGACCATATGCCAGAACTTGCTCGCACAGCCCTGGAGGCAGAGCAGGCGCGCGCGGACTCCGCGGAATCAGTTGCGAAGGCAGCCGCGGATGAGAGAGACGTGCTCGCGGCAGAACTCAGTGCCGTCCGGCAGATCGTGTCCAGCCCACTGAGCCTGGTTCGGGAGCAGATAGGGAAAGCCGCTCGGTAGGGGGAACGGCAGGGAGGGGACCGTGGAATACAACCTGATCATCAACCAGGCCGCGTTGCGGAATTGGATCAAATCCGGGGCGGTCACGGTGAAACATGCGCTCATCATCGGCTTCATCCGAGGACTGAACGCTGACGATCCAGAAGTCAAGCGCTACATGTTCAACGGGTACTACCTGATCTCGCGCGCCTGGATGCTGGGAGAGATGCCGCTCTTGAAGATCAAGGAGGACACGCTCTCCAAGCAGCTCAAGTACCTGTCGAAGTTGGGGCTGATCGACCTCATTTCTGCCGTTGATGACCACCACCGCTACCGAATGTACGCCCGTCTCTCGAAGCTGTACTTCCAAGAGGAGGCGAAGCGCAGAAAAGAGGTTGGTGAGGGGCAAAAGAAGGGGAGGTCGGCAAAAATATCCGACGGAGAAATATCCGACGGACAAAAAGCCGTACGGCTTTTGCAGCAATATCCGTCGGACGAAAACACGCCTGATCATATTAAGAATGATCATGAAGAGGCTGACGGCACCGCCCCCCTGGATGGGGCGGTTGCCGACAGCCAAGAACAAGAAGTTTCCGCCGCGGCCGAGTTCGAGGCGGCGATCGCGAAGCTGCCAGCCGAAATGAGACGGATTCGGCAGGTGCGGAGAATGGAGATCAAGCAGGCCGATCTTCCCGGCCTGGGCCCGCCGGCTGATTCTGACACCAAAACCGCCCCCTATGAGCCGAAGGGACCTGCACCGTGAACCCACTGCGGCCAGGAAAGTCGATCGGGGGCCATCAGCCTGATGTGCTGAGGCCGAAGGGAAAGCCCCAGGAGCACCGGGGCCGGCAGTTTCATGTGTGCTTGATGCCGGGGTGCCGTGGGCAGGTAGAGACATACGCCACTGACCTGGCGAGTTGCCAGTCTTGCGGCGCCGACTATTTCGTGCGTAGGAAGAAGGACATATGGACCTTGCAGCTAATCAAGAAGGGCCGACAACAGAGCTGACCGAGTCGCTCATGGCGCGTGTGCGGCGGATCCCGCAGCTGGTGGACCGCCAGGTGTTGCTGATCAAGGCCACGGGCGGCTACAAGTTCATGATGTCCTTCGCGGCGAGTGAGGCGGAGGTCAGAGCGGCCGCCGAGAAGTCGATTGCGCAGATGTGCGCATTGCAGCTGAGGCTCGCCGTGGCCGAGGACCTCCTGCGCAACACCTCGGTGATCAACCGGTGCATCGAGACGTACGAGGAGCGGGTGAAGGAGTTGCTGGTCGATCTTACGGGCCCGAAGGTGATCGAGGCGGCGACGGATCGGAAGGAAGAGGAGCAATGAGCGAGTTTCTCGTCTACTTCATCAAGCGAGTGAACTCCCTGCCCAGGATGGGAGAGGAGATTGAGCACATTGTGAGCAACCCCCGCACGCTGCGGCGCCTTGGCCTGCCGGAGTACAGCGCCCGGATTCGCGGGTATCAAGTCGCCCTGTTCAGCGGCAAGACTCCTTGCTTCTTGGTGAACCGCTCGGACACCGGCAAGCACGAGGACTGGCTGGAAGACTACCAGCTCGAGCCAGAGCCCGACTGGAATCTCATGTGCTTCCTAAACAGGATGCGTGAGATGAGGAAGCCGTACAGAACGACGCGACGGGAACCGGATGGAAGGCTCATTTCAGTCGAACCGGGAGACGTAACAGGCAAGCCGCTATTTCGTACCGATGACGGAGAGGAGGTTAAAATGAGCGAGGAAAATATTCAGGTCGCGCTGAGGGACGGCCTCATTATCATACGAGCAGGATCGTACACCGAGATCAATCTCAGCAGACAGGAGGCTATCGAGCTGGCGGGAAAGCTCCGGGATAGCGTGTACCCTGTCAAAGATCTGGGAATGCAGCTGGGCAAGGATGGCTCGATAGAACGCGTGGTCGAGCTCCCGTTGCCGGATGACCCGGAGCGGTACATCCGGCTGAGCGCGGCGGTGCTCTCGCGATGAAGCTGATCCACGCCGTTCACTACCATCCCGGCTATTGCGCGGTGGCGATAGGCACGCGGGGCAATCCTGTCATTTGGGCTTTCGTTGTGAGGATGAATTGAAGGAACCACTATTCAAGTTCAAGGCCATCCCCGTGAGGATGTTGGACGCACTCATTCTGACCAGCAGCCGCTGGTGGAGGTTTAAGCGATGGCTAAAGAAGTTGCTCGGAAGACCACGGTGGAAGCAATGAGCCAAGCTGAGATTGATGTCCTGGCTGAGCGCCAGAGACAGATATTCGAGGAAGGGCACGACGAGGCGCACGACGATCTATGGACCGGTGGAGAGCTTGCGGAAGCAGGAGCATCTTATGCGCTTGCTTCTCATAAGGCTGCACGCGCACCGATTGAATGGCCATGGGAGTCCGGATGGTGGAAGCCAAAGGATCGACGACGCAACCTGGTTCGCGCCGGCGCGCTCATCATAGCGGAGATCGACCGCTTGGACCGGGCCAAATCATGAGCGTCCAGGAAGATCAGAAGGCCCTGCAGCGGATCCCCGAGTACCCGTACTGGGAGATGGCCGCGCGGAAGTCCAGGTGGCGCAAGGCGATCAGCTCGAAGCCGATCCCCGTGACCCTCACTGGCTTGAGGTACCAGGTCAACGTACTCATCGTGAAACCGATCGGGGCCGACCCGTATGCGGTGTACGCCTCGGCAGTGGGGATCCCAGTCCCATTCGCCAACTATCGACCAGGCACCGTCGAGGTGGATAGCATCCGCTGGTGGAAGGCGTTTTGAGTGGTGGGAAGAAAATGCACGGTATGCGCTCATGCGAAAGCCCAGGAAATCAACAAGGCGATCGTGCGGGGGGACTCATACCGCGCCATTTCGCACCGGTTTGGAGTCTCGAGAGATGCGACGCAGAGGCACCGGAAGCACCTGGCCACCCAACTGTTCAAGTTGGAAGAAGCGAAGAAGCTGGCCGATGCGAGATCTCTTCTTCAAGAGGTCCAGAACAACAGCGAGCGCATGTACAAGATGTTCGATGCCGCGGACCTGTACCTCCGGGATCCCGAGCATCCCAAGCGCTACGAGCTGGGACCGCGCGCGGAGGACGTCGCGGTCACGTATGTGGACCAGCAGAAGGTAGGCCGGGGCAAGAAGGCGAAAGTGCTGTGGGTACGGAAAAGGGCTCGGCTTTCCGAATTGCTCAGGCGAACGAGGAAGCCCATCACCGGCTGGTACTACAGAATCGCGGATCCCCGAGAGCTCTTCCTAAAGACGGCGCTCGCGTTGAACAAGCAGCTGGAGCTCATCGGTCGCCTGAATGGGCAGATCAAGGACGTGCAGGTGCCAGTCTCCATCGCAGAGCTATGGTTGAGGATCCGAACCGTGGTATGGATCGCCACTGAGAAGCATCCTCAAGTTCGTGAGGCCATCGTGAGGCTGCTCGAGAAGCAGGCGGACTTGGATGAAAGCGGCTTGTGAGCTCACAAGGACCGAGTTGAACGAGTGGATCTACCAGCTCTCCATCACTCGCTACGTCGAGTCGCTTGGATTCGAGCCCTATCTCTGGCAGAAGGAAATCTATCGAAGCGAGCACAAGCGGAAGCTGATCAACGGCGCACGGCAGAGCGGGAAGAGCACACTAATATCCTCAAAGCCCTGCCATCGATCAAAGTACTGGCCCGGTAGCCTATCGATCATCATAGCGGCCACGGAGGAGCAGGCGATCGAGGACATGCGGAAGGTGAAGGATTTCATCGCGCGGGATCCGGACTACCCGCGGCTGGTTCGAGACGCCGACACTCTGCTCGAACTGTCGAACAAGAGCAGGATCGTCGTCCGCCCCGCAACGGAGAAGGGCGCCCGTGGACAATCGAGTCCTGACCTGATCATTCTGGACGAGGCAAGCCGGATTGAGGACGCTGTCTATAAGGGCGCAGTGCGCTCAATGTTGACCGACAACGAGAAGTGCGAGCTGGCCGCGATCTCCACGCCGAATGGCAGGGAGGGATTCTTCTTCCGCGCCTGGGAGTCCAGCAGATGGGAGCACTATGAGATCCGCTCCCAGTGGGACGTGGACGAAGAGGGATGGAGGCTTGTGCCTGCGATGCCGGAGAAAGCATTCCGCGAGCCGCGCGAGAAGAAGGGAATCCGCGCGTTCTACTCGCCCCGCCACAGGAATCTCGAGGAGCAGCAGGAGAACCTGGAGGAGATCGGGCCGCTGATGTACCGGCAGGAGAACAACGTAGAGTTCGTGGAGCCGGAGGACCAGGTCTTCAGCTACGAGGAGGTCGAGAAGATGTTCTCCCGCGAGGTCAAGTCCATGGATTTCGGTCTGGTGAAGGAACGTGAGGTCGCAGCGCTGGAGGTGAGGGGGTGAGTCCGATCACAAAGTTGCTCAAGGGGTGCGAGGGGTGATTTTGGTCAAGTGCGAACTGTGGCCCATGGGGGATGAAAGCAAGGCGCGGGAATTGTGCCGTGCCTACATTTCCAACGACGGAAAAACGTCTGCTCAGACACAAGGAATGCACGGGAGCTATGACGCGCGTTTCATGCAATCGAGCCGCTTCGACCCGAAAAAGGTATGGAAGACCGGCCATGCGGAAAACATACACCGAACGAAGCAAGGGGTGTGGGACATACTCTATGTCTGCCTGAGAGCGGCGGGGTTGGACAGGCGCAACCCATGAGCGAGAGAAAGAGGCGCGAGGGGTGAGTGAAACGATCCGCGATGATAGACCTTTCCCAATTCAGGGTGGTGCCTATCCCGACCCAATCAGACCGCACTATTACCCTGCCTGCACGATTCCATGGTGGCTCGCAGAAGAGGCATACAAAGTCTATTCGGCAAAGTATGGCACCCAACAAAGTCTTGAACGACTGGCGGAACGAGGAGGTTTTGGTAGGGAGGAACTTGTGTGGCTTCTTAGGGGGGCCATCAGGACGTGAGCGAGAGAAAGAGGCGCGAGGGGTGAGTGAAGGACAGCAATACGGCCGCCAGCCCGTCACACCGCAATTCATCCTGACGAACATGCTTCTAAAGGCCTCCGAGATTGAACATCTGGTGATCTGCACCAAGACCAAGGATGGATTGTTGCATGCGTACTGGAGCGACATGAGCAGTGAGCTGGCCATCGGCCTTTTTGAAATCGGCAAGATGAGCGTCTACAACGAGATTCTCAAGCATCATGTCGACGTTGAGGGAGAGGGATGAAGACGATCAGCCAAGAGCAAGCCGAGCGCCTGCTGGTGGCACTGAAGGAAGCGGAGCAGGTATTTGCCAACGAGTGGCAGCACTTCGAGCCATGCGAGACCTGCGCTCTGATCCGAGAGATCGATCCTGACTGGAAGGTGCAGGATTGAAACAACACGCTGTCTGCGTGGACCTGGGGAAGAAGCGCGACCGCGCGGTGTTCTTCGTCATGAAGGACAACCCTCAGATCGTCGACGGGGATAGGCGGTTCGGCAAGCCCGACCGGCTTCTTCATCTCTACGATGTGCTTTTCATCGATCAGTTTGTGAGGAAAAGCTACCCGTCCCTGGTCGAGTCCCTGTGCGTCCTCATTGGCAACAAGGAACTGAGCCAGGCGAGCGATCTGCTGGTCGACGGGCGCAATGTCGGGGAGCCGGTCGTAGACATGATGCGCGAGAAGGGCCTGTATCCGATCCCGATCATGGCCACGGGCGGCGAGCACGTGCACGAGGAGTATGAGGAGATGGGGCGCGTCTTCTCAAACGTGCCGACCAAACTGAAGGGAGCTCGAGTACTTTCGCAGATCGACGTGCCGAAGAAGGATCTGGTCGACGCCGGCATGTTGCTCGCTCAGCAGGGCAGGGTGGGAGTGGCCAGGGGCTTGCATTGGGCTGAGGAGTTCAAGCGGCAGCTCAATCACTTCAAAGGCGTGGAAAACAAGAGGACCAAGCATACATCCTACGCCGCGGATGACGAGGACGTGCACGACGATATCGTCTTCACCTACCTGATGGCCGCCTGGTGGTTTACAAGAGGGGGCGAGGCTGTTAGTCCAGAAGACAGGGAACTCTCGGGCGGGAGCGAGAAGCGGAGCGCGGATTGGAATCCCGTCGAGTACTTCTGAGGAGGTCGATCATGGCGAAGCGATCCGATGAAATGGAGCTCACAGCTCCCAGGATATCCGAGGACAGCCTGAAGAGCCTGGAGAAGATCGAAGGCCAGGAGGCGGAGAAGCGCGCCGTTCGGATGCCTGCCTTGCGCGAGGTGGCCAGGCTTTTCAATCCGCTCATGACAGGTTGGGACACGGGTGAGGACGAGAAGAATCCCATTCCAAGCATGAAGGACCTCATGGAGAACCGCGGCTGGAAGGACTCCGTACGAATGGGCGACGGTATCCAGGCCTACGGGTTTTCGCGCCAGAACCCATGGGTGCGGATCGCGATGGAGGATGAGGACCTCATGGAGGAATCCGACGTCGCTGACTGGTGCCAGAACGGAGAGTTGCACTGCTCTCGCCAGTTCGGAAGAAGCAATTTCTACGACGAGGGCCGGGCTGCGGTGAGGAGTTGCGGAGATTTCGGGACCGCCATCATGGTGCGCAACCGGAACAAGGAACGCAACTACCCCAGCTACAGGAATCTCCACATAGGGCGCTCTCTGATCATGGAGGATGAGAACGGCGAGGTTGACGTACTTTTCTACGAACTGTGGCTGAGCGCATTCGACGCCGTGCGGATGTTCGGCGAAGCCTCTTTGCCCGCCACGATCCAGGAGGCTTATCGGAACAACCTCACCCGCAAATGGCAGTTCTACCACCTGATTTTCCCGCTGGACAAGTTCGATCTCGACTTGGGACGGCGATCAATACGCGGAATGCCGATCTACTCGCTGTACGTTTCCACCTCGCCGAAGTGGAAGGCTGTGAGAGAAGGCGGGTACGAGGTGCCGAACTTCTGGGCATGGAGATGGAGCAGGGCGAGCGACGGGTCAGCCTGGGGGACGGATGCCCCAGGGCTTCTTTCGGTCTCCGATGTGCGGCAAGCCAACGGAATGCGGAAGGAGTTCAACCGACAGATCCTGCTCAAGGGCAGGCCGCCGCTCAAAGCCACGGAGGGCATCGCCAACCGGATCAATATCACTCCATCCGGCGTGACGACGATTCGGCCGGGGCAGGATTACACTGCCGGCCTGGTGATCGGTGACCCAGTACCTATTCTGGACATGATCAAGTACATCGGCGAGGACGTCGACGATACCTATCACACGAAACTGTTCCTGGTTCTCTCTCAGACCATGGACCAGCAGCGCACCCTCGGCGAGGCGGGGATGATCAAGGGAGAGCAGGCGGCGATGCTCACCGCATTCATGGGCAGAATGAGCATGGAGTTTCTGGAGAGGGCCCACGAGGACATGGTTCAATCCGAGCTCGAGGCCGGGCGGATGCCTCCTCCACCTGCCGTGCTTCAAGGGAAGAGGATAAGGACCGACCTGGTATCACCGCTGGCCCTGCTGATGAAACGGTATATGCTTTTGGATCCGACGCGGCAGTGGCTTTCGGAAGTCATCACCATCGGAAAGAACTTAGACCAGACGATCGTGGACGTTGCGAATGTCGAGAGGTACATACGGAACGCTGCTGAGTTGTACCACGTGGACCGCAGAGTCGTGCGCGACGTCGTGGAGGTGGAGAAGCGACGGCGGATCCGCGCGGAGCAGCAGCAGGCGATCCTTCAGGCTCAGCTTGCTGCGCAGAAGGCGGAAGCGGGAGCGAAGGCGTATGCTGCGGGGTCCAGGGCACCGGAGGCCGGAAGCCCGATGGCGGCGGCGATGGGGCCGGCGGCGTGATCCTACGGCGGTTTCTCATGACACTGAAAGCCTGGAACTGGTGGAAGAAAAACCACACCGAGCGGGTCTACACGCTTCTGAGCCAGGAGGATGCGCGCAACATCATCTGGATCACTTTCGAGACGAAAACCATGCGCGTGAACTACGCCGTGCTGCCCGACAGCCTTGACCTGGAGCAGAGCCTGCGACACCTCATGGCAAAGGCCGAGGAGCGCCTCCGAGCGCGGCAGGCGGACGAGGCATCGGCATCGTGAGCGACGAATATACCGCGGAGGAAGTCAATCAGGTCCAGAACGAGCGGGCGCTGTTCTACCGGGTTTTCTTCGAGAACCCGGATGGGGCAGAAGTACTCGCATGGATCGGGAACAAATGCGGCGCTTGGGCGCAAGATCCGGCAGTCGTCAAGCCTGAGCTTGTGGCGTTTTTCAACACGCTCTGCGGGATGATCGGGATCATACATCCCAGCAACCTGCACGAGTTGGCAGAGAAGTACGGCGAGGCGGCCAACAATAGCGACCTCGCGGAGATCCGTGAGAGGATCAAACAGTCAGAGGGAGGGGCGAATGGGCAAGGATAGATTCGATTTCGATGTGCCGCTAAACTGGTTCGGGGATGCCGATCCGGCAGGTGGAGCGGGAGGCGACGTCTCTGATGGCGGCGGCGGAGAGGACGGAGGGGATGGGGCCGGGGGGAAGGGCGTAACGGTAGCGTACGTTTCCCAGATGTCCCCAGAGCTCCGCGCGGACAAGGAGTTGATGAAGCTGCTGCAAGAGGCGCCGAAGATCTCCGACTTGGCCACGCGTTACCGGGACCTTCACGCGCGGTCGAAGCGCTCGATCGTCATCCCGAACGCGGAGAAGCCCGACCCCGCCGAGGTGAAGGCGCTTCGGGAAGCGCTGGACATACCCGAGAAGGAAGACGGGTATGCACTCAAGATCGACGCCTTCAAGGACCTTCAAAGCGCGCAGCCCACGGCGCAGGCGGTGACAAAGCATGCGGCTGCATCCTCGATGACGCGGGTTCAGGCCCAGAAGACGCTGGATTTCATTCTGGGAATCCAGAGGCAGGCCCGGGCCGCGGCCGAGAAAGCCGGCAAGGAATACCGGGGGTCGTTCGAGGCGAGGCTTTTGGAAGCCGTGCAAGGTGATACGAAAAAGCGAGATGCGATAGTCAACCTTGCCACGCGCTTCTGGGTGAAGAGAATCGGAGACGCTGCTCTGATCAAAAGCCTGGACGCAACTGGTCACATTCATGATACCGCCTTGGCGCTGAAGCTTGCGAAGGTCGAGGCGGACATGAGTGAAGAGCCTTTCTTCGATGGCGAAGCGGGCCCTGTGCGCAAAGGGGCGAAACAGGGAAAGATGGGGAGCTACGATCCGGAGTTCGAAAACCGCTACGGCGGGAAAGGGACGTGACGATGGGCATACTTGAAACCGTTCTTTCGCAGCTGCCGCAAGCGGATCCCGTAAAGCCAGCGGGGAAAGAGGATAAGCAGGCAGGCAATCCCGCGGCGGCCAAGGCAAAGGCGAAGGTGGATGACGCTGCCGGTGGGGAGAAACCGGCTAGCAAAAAGACCGATGAGCTGGAGTTGCCCGCCGAGGAGCAGCCGGAAGAGGAACCGGGCTCCACGGGGGCAAAGAGAACTGGCAACGATTACAGCCCCGGGTTCAAAGAAAGATTCGGGGAGAGGGCTTGACAACTAGCGTCGAGGTTGTCACAAGGCACTCAGAATAGATATCCAGGGTTCCTGGATAGCGGCCCGATTGGATCGGGGCGCTGGAAATGGACCTGAAAGGCCGTCCCGCTGAAACCGGGTAGGTAGTAAGAGGGGACATCCCGCCAGGGGACAGGACGGCACTACCAACCAAACAAACGCCGCTGATCGCTCACTGCTCGCCGTCTCAAGACGCAGCGAGAGGAGGACAGCATGCCTACCATCCTTGCCAATGCCGCACTGACATGGGCAGAGGTGGTGAAACGCGCAGGCTTCGACGACGACGCCTCAGTGCTTGGGGAAATCGCTCAGAGCAACGAGTTCTGGGACGAGGTGATCTGGTTCCCCACCACGCACGGCTTGTACAACAAGCAGCTCCAGGCGAAGCGCCTGGGCAAGGGCGCATTCTCGAAAGCCTACGGACCCACCACCGACATCTCCTCCAACACGGATGAGATCACCGAACCGGTGAAGCTGTACGAAGGTGACAGCAACATCGACGACCGCATTTTCAAGGGCGTCCCCGCAGGTGGCGCGTATTCGCTTCGCGACGGAGAGGACGGACTGAACCTCGAGGGGATGATCCAGGACCTCTCGTACCTGCTCGTCTACAACCACGAAGGCGACTACCCCGACGGCTGGAAAGGCTTCTGGCGGCGCAGGGGCACTCTTTCCGTGCCTGGTAGCCCCCCACTGACCACATGGGGATGTGGCGGCACTGGCTCGGACCTCACGAGCATGCCGATCTTCGAGTTCTCCAAGAAAGGTTTCTACCTCGCCTATCCGCCAAACAGCGGAACGCCGGGCCTGAAGAACGAAGACCGCGGCCTCAACAAGATCCCGGTGCCCGTTGGCTCAGGAACCTACTGGGCCTGGATCAGGCACTACGAGCTCTGGGCGGCCATGGTCCTTCGCAACAACATGGCGATTCAGAGGCTGGCGAACATCGAGACGGCAGGCGCGGCGAACCTCTTCGATCCGTCGATCTTCATCAAGGCGAAGAACTGGTTGCCTGGGGTGGGAAGGAACGCGGTCGCGTTCGCCAACCGCACCCTCAAGGCCCAGGTGGACAACAACGCCTACGCCAAGACCAACGTCTGGATGACCGTGCGCGAGGTTCAAAATTACGGCCCCATCACCTTCATCGCCGGGGTTCCCGTGCGAATGTGGGAGGCCCTCCTCGAAACCGAAACCGCGATCGCGTAGGAGGCCACCATGCGCAGCGCACTGGAAGATTTTGGCGCCATCGCCCTGGCCACCAAGGACACCGATGTCTTTGCTGTCGACGAGATCGACTGGGGGACGATCGACGCGCGGTTCCGCTCGACGATGCACCAGACCGGCGTCCACCCGGACGCCGTGGTCGTGTACAACGCGGCGGCGGATTTCGTTGCGGGTGACGGATTCATCCCGTTCATCTGCGATGGAACGGCAACCGCCCCGACGGACAAGGTGATCACGGGCCCGCAGGTGGAAACCGTCACCGGCGCCACCCCGAAGAAAGGCATCGCGTGGGTGCTCCCCATGCCGAGGCTGCACCGGCGCTTCATGCGCGCGGGTGCCACGCCGAAGAGCACGGGAACATTCACGGCCAAGAGCGTGAAGGCCTACATCGAGTACGGCCCGAACGCCGGGCTGGGGATCCTGTAGGGAACCCCTGATCTGAAATCAAGCCCCCTGCCGACCAGCGGGGGGCTTCTCTCGAGGAGGAGCACATGCCGAAGTTCTACTGCACGCAGAGGTTCTACCAGGAGAGGACCTACTATGAGGGGGAAACCTACGACCTCTCCAAGGATGAGGTCGCCTCTTTCCAGAAGTCCGGGCAGATCAAGCGCCTGCAACCGTCGGACGCTGAAGCCCAGGCCATGCTCGCCGGCGGGGACTCCCCCACGGCGGCCACGGCAGAGGGCAAGCCGCGGGAGAAGATGAACCGGGCAGAGCTCTTGGCTCTGGCCAAGGAGAACGGCATCGCCGGAGCCGAGGACATGACCAAGGCCCAGCTCACCGAGGCACTCACGGCGGCCACGGCAGAATAAGCCATGGCGTCCGGCATCACGTACCCGTCGAGCTGGACAGACATCGCGAACTTGGCGCTGACCCGGCTGGGCTCTGCCAAGATCAACAACGTCCTCCAACCCGACAACGAAAACGCCAGCTACTGCAGCATGTTCATCGGGCAGGCGGTGGACGATGTCTACAGCGAGCACTCCTGGAAGGGCGCGACAAAACGCATCCAGCTCGCCCAACTGAGCGAAACTCCAGCCTTCGGATTCTCCTACTTCTACCAGATGCCCACCGACTGGGTTCGCAACCCAGACCAGGAAAAGGAAGGTGAGCGCTCCAACATCGACACTGACGGCCAGGAGTACTCCATAGAGGGGGACCGGCTGCTCACGGACGCCACAGAGGTCTACATGGCCTACATCGCGCGGCCGGATGAGGTGAGCAAGATCCGTCCCTACCTGCGCACCGCGATCGCGCTGCGGCTCGCCTTCCTCCTGACTACTGCCCTGACCTCTGCGGAGTCGTTGGCCAACCGTGTGGCGGCGGAGTACTCCGCCGCAATCAACAGCGCGATCGCCAACGACAACAAAGTCAGGGAGGAGCAGACCCAAGAGAAGCAAATGGGCGCGACCTGGTTCGATGAGATGAGGTAGGCGAGTGGCCAACGTCACCCTGCTTACCAACGACTTCTCCAGCGGCGAGCTCAGCCCGAAGCTCGAGGGCGCGGTTGATCATCCCTCCTATCCGAATGGGTGTCGGATCATGGAGAACTTCATCCCCATGAAGCCGCGGGGATTCCGCACCATCCCCGGCAGCTACTACTGCGGCGCCGCGCCCGGGCCGGGGCGCCTGGTGCCATGGTACGCGAAGAATGGCACCTATGCGGCGGAGCTGACCAACGCCCTGGCAAGATTCTGGAAGTTGGACGATACCACGCATGCAACGACGATCGTGATGCCCTACGCGGCCGCACAGCTCCCTGCCGTCCAGTGGAAACTCATCAATAACGAACTGTACCTGGTCCACGCTACCTACGCGCCGCGAAAAATCGACGACGGCGGCGGAACGCCAACGCTGAGCACCCCGACGTTCACCGGAGCGAAGACCTTCGCCGCAGCCGGGGCGTATCCATCGATCATCGGACTGAACCAGGGCCGGCTGATGCTGGGCGCCACGAACGACGAGCCCAACGGCCTCTTCCAGAGCCGCGCGCCCAACAGTGCGGGCTACAGGCTCACCGACTTCACCGCGGGGGTGGATAACGACTTTGCCATATTCACCTACCAACCCGACGGATTCGGATCCCGCCTTCGCTGGGTCATGGCAAACCGCAGAGTGGCAGCAGGGGCGGACATGTCGGTGTGGATGGATGCCGGGGGCCTGGCGACGCCAGCTGCCTTCTACATGAGCGTTGCGAGCTTCTGCAACTGCGCTGGCGTCCAGGCGGTAGCGCTGGACAACGGCATGCTGTACATCGGGGGACCGACTCCCTCCCTGCACCTGCTGCTGTACTCCCAGGAAAGCGGCGGCCTTATCGATCTGGACCTGACCAGGGACTCAGACCACATCCTGCTGCCGGGCGTCGTGGAGATGGCGGTCCAGGTGAATCCTGAGCCCGTAGTCTGGATCGTGAGGAACGACGGACAGCTCGTCGGCTGCTCGCTGCAGATAAGCCCTGCAGGGGTGAAGGTGGGATGGGGGCGGAGGACGTGCGCGAGCGGCGGCCTGGTGGAGTCAGCCTGCGTCTTAAGGACTTCCACCCTGGATCGGCTCTACATGATGGTCAACCGAGGCGGAACTCGCCAGATCGAACGGTTCGAGTTCATCGACGACAGCGATTTCACGGAGATCCACTACGTGGACAACGGCCTGCGGAAGACCCCCGCTTCCGCCACGGTGACCGGACTCGCTCATCTGAACGGGAAGACCGTGCATGCGATTGCGGACGGCTCCTCCATGCCGGAGAAGGTGGTCGCCGGGGACTCGGTGACTTATGACCGTGTAGTCCAGAAAATCCACATCGGCCAGCCCTACACATCGGAATGCCTGCCGCAGCGGCCCGAGGTGCCGATCAACGCAACCTGGCAGGGCAAGAAGAAGCGCGTGGAGAAGACGATGGCGCGGATGTACCGATCCTACGGAGGAAGGATCGGGCAGCCCGGCCAGGCCGTGGAGGACATGCAGCGCCTGACCTACGAGCCTTTCATCACGCCGACTCCCTTCACTGGGGACAAGGAGATCACCATCTCGGGACAGGTGACCACCGACGGGGCGGTGAAGATCGTACGGGACGAGCCCTTCCCGCTCACGGTACTCGCCATCACCAGCCGGATCGCCATCATGGAGACCTAAGACGTGGCGTGGTTTGAAGGTGCGATGCTTGGAGGGGCCATTGGCACGGCGATCCCGGGCTTCGGAAATGTCGCCGGAATGGTCATTGGCGGTCTGCTTGGTGGCGCACTAGATCTGTACAATTTCTTCACTGGAGCAGGTGCTGCCGCGACCCAGAGCGCAGCAAACGCAGCCGCCATCCAGGCGCAACAGACGGCACTTACGGCATCCCTATTGCAACAGGAGGCGGCGCTTAGCGGCCAGCAGGCTCAGCTAACCATAACGAAGGGCACCATCCAGCAGCAACTCGATGAGGCTCAGGAGAATGCGAGCGCCTACCAGACATTTCTTTCGAAGATCCCGACCGCGGGGGAGACGCTGACAGTAGCAGGGACTGGGGATCTCGAGTTTGATAGGCAGTACAGAGCTTTGCTTGGAAATCTGGGGAACCTGAACGTGCTGGCAGGCGCAACCGGTAATGTGGGGCCCGGGACGTCGATGGCGCTCGTCCAGGAGCAAGGGAAAGCGGACGTGGGGTCATTTGTGGAGGTAACCAGGGACGTCAAGCAGAGGCAACTTGATGTCTTCGCGGCCACTGCAGGCATGTTGACTGAGTCCATTGCCACGATAGGCCAGACTCAACAGGACTTGGCAGAGTCTCAGGCTGAGCTGGAAGTCTTGCAGAATGCACCACAGCCGACCCTACCCCCGCCCGACACGACCACCACCATAGGCAATTGGTGGAATGATCCGAACAACTGGCTGAATCCCGCGAACTGGGAGTTCAGGTGGCCCTTCACTTAGGGAGAATGACGTGGCGCTGACCATCAACCTGGTTGACTACGGACCTCTGTATAACGCGTACGGCGCGCAGCGAAATGCCGCTGTGCTTGCGACCACTCAGAAGGAGATCGCTGCCGGACAGCTGGGGTTCAAAGCTCAGCAGCAAGGCTTCGCGGCCGATGTGCTGAGCTACCGGGCAGGCCTGGAAAGAGAACAAGCGCAACAGGTGGCAGAAATCACTCAAGCGATCGCCGATATCGGAAAGATCATCTACTCGACCATGAAAGATGTGGCCATGGAAAGGACCAAGGTCAAGACGATCAACCTGGAGACGGAGTACTCCAAGCGCATTGCCCAGGGCATTTACACGGGGCAGATCAGCTTCGATTCGGAAGGCAAGCTTCAGATTCCAGATGAACTGGAGGCTTGGTACAAGGAGGAATCAGGAAAAATAGAGAAAGGCGTTGAGGGTTTCCCTGAGGTCCAGGCATGGGCTTCCGGGCAGACGGCTGCGATACGACAGAGCGGAGAGATCCATGCCCTGAACGTCGCATCGCAGGCGGCCACCGCTCAAAGGGCCGCAGCCCAGAAGGATACCCTGCAGATGGCCCTGAACACGGCGGTTGCCGCGGGCAACATGGCTCCGGTGGATTCAGCCCTCGAGAGTTTCACCAACATGTCGGACCAGGAGAAGAAAACGCTCCGTTCGCTTGCAGGGCAGGACTTCGACTTCCGCAGCAGGGAGGGCGTGATCCGCGGTATGGTATCCGTCTATGGATATGACCCTGGGGCAACCACAATCGAAGAGTGGCGGAAGGCTGGAGAGGTGACCTCGGAGCAGGCGGACTCGCTTCTCCAAACCGCAGCCAACCAAGGCAAGGTACAGGGAGCTGTATACGCGCAGCAGTCGCAGGCGGCATACCAGAAAATGATAGATGCCGGGGTCGACGCCGAGGCGGCTGTCAAGATCGTCGCCAAGGGGATCCCCGAGGCCTACAGGAGCCAGACGGAGGAGCTCCTGCAGGCGGCCAAGGAGACTGCTGAGACCCGCGCGGATTCCGTCGCTGACGAGAAGATGCAGGACTACTACAAGAATCACCGCGGCGATCCTGCAGGACTGCGTGCCTTCCTTGACCTTCCTGCCAACGGGTTCTCCAAGGCCATGAAGCGCGAAACCTACATGTACTGGGATGCCGTGGCCGAGGCAGTCCTGAAGAAAAAGGAGCCGGAGCCTCCCATGGGGCCGGGGGAGAAGGCCGCCTGGGGGTTGTTCTACGATTCCATGAAAACCGACACCATGGTCGGCAAGGGAATCCAGAAGATGGTGAACGCAGGACTTCTAGATCCCACCCTTGCGCCCGAGATCCTCTCAAAGATGAGCGAGCGCAAATACTTCACGAATCCGATCGTGCTCTCGGGGCAGAATATCATCAACTCAACGTTAGACCTGATTGCGGAGAAAGAGAAGGATCCGACCAAGAGATCGGCGATACAGTTCGCCCAGCGCGATGCACTGATGAATCTGGACAAGTTCCTCGGGGAGGGCCCGCACACAGAGGCGCAGGTCTCGGGCGCGGTTCAGGCCTTCCTGAAGCCGTACAAGGCCGACCTGCTGAAAGCCGATTGGTGGAACCCTGTGACCCGCACTGACGTCGACGTGATTCGGGGTCAGGCTTGGCAGGGAAGGTACATCCCTCCCGACCAGCAGGCAGCCTTCGAACGCTACGATCGGGACATGCTGGAAAGCACGTACGGCGTCGGCAAAACGCCCGGAACTGCAATCCTGAATGTTGCCGATGCGACAGTTCCATCAGACCTCACCGGTCCAGGCGCCTCCTACTTCAAGATGTACCTGGTTACAGGTCTCAATCCAAAAAAGCCGGACAAAGCCTTCTGGTACACCTTCCAGACCGACCCGGCAACAAGGACCGAACGGCTCATGGTGCTGGAAGAAGTGAAGAACCTCCAGGGGCAGACCATAGGCGCCAACTGGCGGCCGGCCGACTTCGCGAAAACTCTTACCCAGGAGCGGGCGGCGAAAGTAGAGGAGGTTGCTGCTGCAGCGGCGGCGGCGGGCGTCACCGGGCCACAGGCAGTCGCAGACATAGCCGCAGCTGTGGGTGTCAAACCGAGTGAGCTGACGCCTGCGGAATTAAAGCAGGTTCCCACCGGCACGTTGCCGGGGGAGGTCGAAGCCACGCCGGCGCAGGTCAATAAAGTGCTTGCATTCCTCAAAGGTAAGACTTCTGTCACACTAGCCGAAATCCGTAAAGTAGCCAAACAGATCGGACTAACCGAGGAGAAGCTGACCGAGATTGCCACGAACCGCGGCATCAAGGTGATCCAATGAGCGATCTCGCCGACAGGCTCACACCGGTCGATACCACACTTGCCCTTGGCCAGCAGGCCGTCAGCCGTTGGGAGCACACTCGATCAAACATGGCTTTGGAGGACAGGCTGACCCCGGTAGATCCAGCAACAGGGAATGGCTTGCCCGCCTCCATCGATCCCTGGGGATCCTACCAGCAACAGCGCCGGCAGTTCGACTACCAAACCCTCATGCAGCTCGCCGGGGTCGGAAACGACACAAACCCCGAGCGCCGCGACGAGGAGGAAGCGAAAATCCAGGTCTCTCTCTACCTCTCCGACCGGCTGAGGTTGAAACCCCGCGACGTCTACCTTTCCTGGGACCCGGCCGGGCACAGTCCTTTCGCCGAGGCGTACTTCAAGACGGTCGACCGACCCATCTCCTACAAGCAGCAGGTGAAGAACGAGATCACCCGGATGGCAAAGACCTACCAGGCGATGAACATCGCCACCGAGATCATGTTCTCCGCCTACGATCCCGCGAAATACGATGAGCTTCTGCAAACCCTAGGCTCCATCCCGCGCGAGCAAGGGCCGCCGGCGCGGAAGCTTGGTCAGGGCGGTCTGTGGGACTGGATCAAAGGGATCCCGTTGGCGGCAATTCAGCAGAGCCCGTACCTGATGGAAATGGGAGTCGCTGAGTTGGTTGGCGCGGCGGTCGGTGGTGGCCTAGCCGCTCTCGGCGGTCCAGAGGCCGTGCCAGCAGGCGCATTGATTGGACGCCGCGTAGCCGGGTTCCTGGCAGGAACCCGCGAGGGGGCGGCTTCGATCTTCATGGACATCGTGACCATGATCGATCCTGAAACCGGAGAACCGCTCTACAAGGTCGTGAGAGACAAGGAGGGACTGGCCAACATCGCCCGCGTGTCTGCCGCTATGTTCGGCGGCATTGAGGGCGGACTGAACATGCTTCAGTTTGAGACGCTCCTGGGCGCCAACTTCGCCAAGAAGATGGCCCAGAGCATCGGCCTGGGCGCTGTGGAGAAGGCCGGGAGGTCGGGGGCGATCCGTTCCGCTTTCCTGACGTTCTTCAAGAAGTACGGCGTCAACGTCGCCTTTCAGACGCTGAGCGAACCGGTCCAGGAGATAATGGAGCTGGTCGGCCGGGACGTGGCAACCGATGCGATCAACGGCAAGTTTGGAACCGAGCTCCAAAAGGCGAACTGGAAGGATTACGCGGAGCTGGCC
>Ga0315291_10000803_pt1 | contig 41857 bp, 38 predicted proteins | sample YL17G12_20_MG_FD_203070 | JGI IMG/M metagenome (GOLD analysis project Ga0315291, IMG submission 203070) | Sediment microbial communities from Yellowstone Lake, YNP, Wyoming, USA - YL17G12_20 | ecosystem: Environmental > Aquatic > Freshwater > Lake > Sediment | place: USA: Wyoming | collected...
CTTCCTGATCGCCCTATTGTAGTTCTTTCTGGCCTGTAGTGTCTTGGTCTTCGCCTCCTTTCTCTGCTGTATTATGCCCAGGTACCTACCTGTGTAAGCATCGTACGGGGTGATGTTGCCCAGGGGCGTCAGAGCGCATTGAAGAGCTCAGGCAGCAGCTTGCCAATATGGAACACCAGGCCCAAGTGGTGGCCAGTCTGCAAGTCATGCGCGATCAACTTCTAGACAGACTCTCAGAGTTCAGCACCACAGACTGGCGGAAGCTGTTCACCGACCTGGGTATGACTGTGCATGTAGAAGAAGATGGGAATGCAATCTGCCACTTCAGTCTGCCTCACCGACAGGTGGTGGAGAAGACCGCTGGTATTGTGTCCAGCACACCCTGGAGTCCTACGGGGCAGGGCTGGTGTAACTATAGTCCTGGTGGACTCCGAACACCTGAGCTAGGCAATAAGTTAAAAGACCGATGAATTTCGCGACTTTCTCGCAGGTGCTGCAGTCCCCGGGTACACTCCCGGTACCATACCAAAAGACTTGGGTGGATGAAACTGCAGCCGGAGTCGCCTGACCATCTGAGGCATTCGATATGAATCCTGCCTGTTCTTCCGTGGGGGATGAAACTGCAGCCGGAGCCGCTTCTTCACTGGCTCCAGTCGCAGCGTGGTACGCGATGGCCGAGAGCGCCAGCACAAGAGGCACTCCCACAAGGACAACGATAATCCTAGCAGGGTTTCTTGCTGAAATGAAACTCGCGCGTCTCTTCTGGAGGCGTTCTTCCTCCAGTCCCAGGTATCGTAGATACCGGGTGCCTTCCTGTTCCTTCATGTCCCCTACCCTCCGGAGCAAAAGGGAACTACTTTCTCCCGCTATCTCACTTCGTGATGGCGCTTGTTCTGCTGCGGCAACAGATACACAATCCTTGTGCAAAGTATGCATCGTGTCGCGGGACTGATGGTACTCTACCACCACGGCATGCTAGAGTCAACAGCTGCGCCACGTTCTGCATGCCCAACCTCAGCCTAGATAGAGAGGGGAGAAGTGGGATGGGTTTGGCCTTGCCCCTTCTGTAGCAGTAACAGGCCCCGGCGAAATCTTCATAGCAAAATCGTGACGCCGTCACGCTCAGGGATTGACTGCCTCTGTTGGCTGGGTGTATTATCCGAAGTGTCAGCTTAGGCGATTCCGCATACATGTCCTCATAGCAACCACGGGCCAAGGGCAAGACTACTCATAAGGGGGGGGTGTACGCATGAGGGAGAGACTCATTGCCACCATAGTCTGCCTCGCGCTGTGCTTTTCCCTGGTGGGGGTGCTGGCCCCGGCGAGCCCGGTTAATGCGGCCACTCCCATCTTTGTCAACGGAGCCACAGGAAACAATGCCTGGGAGGCACATCGGCTACTTATGTGAGTGGCACAATTGGACCAAAGCAAACAATCCAGGCCGGCATCAATGTTGTGGACGCCGGCGGCACGGTCAATGTGGCGACAGGGACGTATGTTGAACAGGTAGTCATTAACAAGAATCTCACCCTGGCAGGTACCGGTAACCCGGTGATCCGAGCGCCTGCTTCTCCAACACCCTATACGTTCCCGGAAGGCGCCGGCAACACGTGGGAGCCCGTTGTTCTTGCATTTGGTGGTACAGCGGACGGAAGTTTTATCATTACTGGCGCAGGCCAGGTCACAGTCAATATATCGGGAACAACCGTTGACGGAAATTCCCGCATACCATCTCCGACGTCTCGCAGGGCAGTTGGCATCCTCTACCGAAATGTGCTTGGAGGTGTTTCCCATTGCACTGTTCAGAATATGGGGTATTCAGCAAGTTTCGGAAATTCTTGGGGCATTATGGCCTATGGCACCTCGGATGCCACCTTTCACGGGAACACTGTCAGCGGATATGCAAAAGGAGGTTTTGTCGTTAATGGCGTCGCAGCAAACCCATCACTGCCAAAACCGCATGCTGTAATCGATGGCAATACTGTAACCGGCCCCGCCTACGACCCAGCCTTGGTGTTAGCACCCAATGGAATTCAGATCGGCTGGGGAGCTACAGGAAGCGTGACCAACAACACAGCCACCCATCATGGTAGTCCGGGCACGCTTTGGGGTGGCACTGGCATATTAATCCAGAGTTCCCCAAATGTTCTTGTCGAAGGGAACATGGCAATAGGCAACCAAGACTATGGCATTGCCACATCGGGCTACACCAGCTACGGTGGTAGCTACTGCAATGGAACAATAATACGAAACAATACGGTTGAGGGTAATGGGCAGGGTATCCGCATAGAGAAAATGTCTGTAGACACTCTAGTCGAGAATAACACGATTACCGGAAATGGACATGGTATTCATGTTGGGAGCGCTCCTTTGACTTACCCCATCCCTCCTGTTGGCACTGTCATCCATAACAATATTGTTTACGGCAATACCAGTTCTGGGTTGTCTGTTGAGACTGATGTGCTGCCAGTAGATGCCACCCACAACTGGTGGGGAGATATCAGTGGACCTTCAGGTGTGGGCTATGGCAGTGGTGATCAAGTCACCAGCAACGTTGTCTACGAACCGTGGCACAGCGCTGGATTTGTTTCAAACTCATATACCTCCAGCAACACCATGATCACGTCCCCTGGTACGGTTACTGTCAGCCTGGGCACGATTGCCTCGGCCGTCAAGACAGGCACCGGCACCCCAACTATCACTGTGGGCAAGTACTCCGTCAACCCCGGCACTGGCACTTTCACGGGTGACATCCGGAGCTACCTCGAGGTCTATGTGCCGGATGCAACCGGTACTGATCAGATCGAGATCAGACTCTATTACACCGATGCCGAAATAGCTGGTCTGGCGGAGTCGACTCTGGGGCTCTATTGGTGGATGTGGTCCTACAACTATTCTGGCGGCTCGTGGGTACGGTGCTCCGACACTGGTGTGAACACCGGGTCCAACTACATCTGGGCCAGGATCAGGGCATCAGGCACCACTCCCGACTTGTCATACCTCTCAGGGCAGGGCTTCGGAGGTGGAGGCACTCCTGCCGGTGGCGGGGGAGGAGGAGTCCCGGTCTTCCCCAGCCTCTACATAGGCATTGGAGCCGCGTTGGGAGCAGGCATACTGGCCTATTTCGTCAGCAGAAGACTGGCCAGGCAATAGCGGGGAGTCAGCTACAAACCTATGAGAGGGTGGGCAGAGATGTCCGCCCTCCTTTTGTGGAAGTGGGATGGCCCAAGAACGGTCCTAGTGTGGTGGTGTCATATGCCGGCGAAAGATTCCTCCCAGAATGCTGGATTCCATTCAGTGACTATGGGGCACCACCACGCCGGCGTCTTGGTACAGAATGGGTACTAATTGCATACAATTCCGCACTAAATCCGTTAGGTTTTGACTAGGAAACGACTAGGAAAACGTAAGTTCTAGTATGTTTCCCACTCAGGAAAGGCTAACTTTTGATAACATCCCACGAAGGAAATACTAACAAATAGCAACATTTCACAGCATCCCAAGCATATTGTCAGGCCTAGAACGGGGACACGGACACTCGCCTATTGATTAACACCTCGCAGACGGTTTACCGGGGTCGGGTTGCGCCGTCACTCAAAGGCCAAAGTTGTGCATATTTGGCTGCGTGGCTGCCAATCCCTATCTCCACGCCCGGTTCTGCACGAAACGAAGAAGGGGCCGGTCAAAGCCCCTCTCCGGATTTCCGATGACGCTCAATCACGCATAAGGTCTTGCTAACCGATTGCTAACCGACTGATTATAATAGGTTATGACAGAGTTGGATTTCACGAACAAAATGGGTTCTTGCCGTCCGACACGTTATGTCTGATTTGAACACAAAACGACACACTAAGACCTTGCGTGTCGGGCCCATAACCCGAAGGTCGTTGGTTCAAATCCAACCCCCGCTACCAGCAGACTCGAAAGAGCTGGAGAAGACCGGAAGGTTCATCCAGCTCTTTCTCTTTGGGCAATCCGGCCATTGGAGCTCACTTGGTTTGGCGGGGAGGATATGTGGGAGGAGAGGTGGGGGCGGCCTTCGCCATACTCTGACCCTCTCAGTCGGAAAACCACTGCAGTCAAAACAGCTCAACTATCTTCTGAACTGGATCGCAACCTCTGTGTGACATCCAGGAACTTGTACGGGCGACTGTAGTTCGCGTAGACGTAGCTAGAGTCGTCCAAGGGTCCGAGCTTGGTGCCGAAGCAGAGATCAAAGACCAGTCTAAAGGAATTCACTGGCGTTATTGATGGATACAGGCGGGGATTACTGCTGTCCACTCCCGGCAGGTAGTACGCGTTCAGTATCCCCATTTTCTCCTTCAGTTCCATGTCTGTAGCTTGTTCCCAGCGAAAGGTGCGGTCACCGGCCCGGTACCTGTCCGGATATGGGCCTTCATCTGCTTGCAGGATGATGATGGGAGGAACCTCCGAAGTTGACTTCAGCTTGCCAACGAGGTCCATCACCATTTTGTTGGTGACAATCAATGCGTTGACATAGTTGTCCCGATTGCTCCTCTCGTTGGCCTCTTCCGGAGGCAAGTAACTGCCGTCGCTGTCGAACACGTACGGGGTGTGCGAGATCATCAAATGAGCGAACGTGAATGTCGGCGTCCCCTCATACTTCTTCGGTATTTTGGCCAGCTCGTCGAACTCAAACCTGGTTCTCTTCCATTGCCTCATGGTGAGATCATCGATTAGGCCCAGCTCCGCACTGACGGCGTAAGGCATGGTGCTGGTCAAGACATACTCCGAAAACATGTTCGTCCGAGCGCAGTAACTGATGTTGGCGTCAGCATACGCGTTCTCCCTGAGAGGCCCCCACCAGGAACCTACGTGTATGAACTCGTACCCTGCGGACTTCAGCAGACGCTGCAATGCATTGTTTTCCAGCTTCTCGTTCAGCGGCAGCAGATCGCTGGATGCCTCATCCATGTAGTCGATGTGCTCAATGTTCAGAGACGAGGCCAGAGACTCCGAGGTTCTCAAGTAGTTGGCGCAACTCTCGTTGGCCACGTAGAAACCTTGCTCAGTCAGTTGAATGAGGAAGTCGCTGTTGTCAAAATCGTAGAACTCGGCCAGTGTACTCGCATTGGCATATCTGTCCAGTACAATGTAGTAGATGTCCGGTGGAGTCTCGTACTGCGAGACGTCCAGCTGCAGTCCTGCCTGACTCTCCGAGAGACTCCCGTCGCTGCCCACGCGCTGAAACTCGTACATGCCAACCCTGACTACCGAGATCAACAACATAACCACAGTCACCACGTTCAGGATGATGGTGGGGTAGCGTAGAACCCTGCTGGTTCTGGCTATCAGATACAGAAGGTAGGGATAGAGCAGGGCCCAGATGAGAAGCAACAGCACTCCGCCCAAGTAAGGGCGATCTATGCCCATCCAGCCTGTCAGAGTGAAGATGTGCGCAGTGAAGTACACCAGCGCCAGGAAGAGCGAAACGACCAGAGCTGCCTTATTGAGGTTTCGCAGCACCAGCCAAGTGGACAGCAGCATGAGCATAGCCAGAGCCAGTGCAATCGCAAAAGGCACCACGAGCTCAGACAGCGAAAGCTCCTGCGTGTTGTAGGTGTAGAGGGCCAGAGCCGGAAACACCGCAACAATGAACGGATGCAGGACGAGGGTTCTCTTCAAGTCGATTCCCGCCGCCGCATCAGATAGAGAATCCTCTGAGACCCGGCGATGGGCTGAGAACGTTCAAGGACGAACCTTTTCGCGAATTCACTCTCGAAAGCCTGCTGCGTGTAGTCGACGAAGATGTCTTCCCTGGTCGCCAAGAGCCTCTGAACCTGCGAGTCGCTCTTGGGCACGAATTCCACAATCAGCGAATCGCAGGTGCTGGCGAAGAAATCGGCAATCTTGGCAAACGGCGTATTGTTCGATATCGCCAGGTGATGAATGAGGGCCAGAGAAAGCACGGCGTCAGCTGGGCCGCGCTCCGCGAAGGACATCCTCTCCTTGTTCTGCCACCCAATGCCTGGGCTGGGGTTCGTCAAGTCATTCAGGAGCGGGAGAATGTTCGTCTCGCCCCTCCGTCGGCATTCAAGGTAGTTCTTCTCTACGGCGGCCGGATCGATGTCGAACGATATGGTCGGTATTCCCTTGTCGCTAGCAATTCTGCTGAATATGCCCGTATTCGCGCCAAGGTCCCAGACGTTGTTTGGATGAATAGCCTCCAGGAACTCGGCCACGATCTGTTTCTTGTGCTGGAATGCTTCTGCTGAGTAGTTGGTGTCTTGGTAGTAGTCACCCCACTCCGTACCACCGGGATTCCATTTGAGCCTTTTGACACCCGATTCCAGACTGTTAATGATGCCGATGAAACCCAGGCGGCTCAGCTTGGGACGCCTGGTGGCTGTGCGCTTCTCTGCATAGTGCGTCTGAGTCCTGGCGTGAAGATGGATGTGAGAGAGGAGGGAGAAGGAGAAGCGTGTACGCCAGGGAAGGAGCTTGCTCGCCAAGTCCAAAGGAATCCCATCAAGGTGACTTCGAAACAGTTGACCCAGTCGAACGTCTCGGCAGCTCATGAGGGCCAATGGTGCTAGAGAATGCTGGCAGAATTGTCTGTAGGCCACCCAGGGACTGCCCTCGTTGTACTTCTCGAAAGACAGGGTATCGATAAAAAGGGGCTTGCCCTTCACGAACTGTATGTTGTAAGCACTGCAATCCTTGAGGGACATTCCGAATTCCAGCGCTTTCTTCTGGATGCTAAGCGTAGTCAGAGCTGCATCCTTGAGTTGGCTAAAACTCCATTCGTAGGGGTGGGATATGAAGGGCACTGGCTCGGGCTTTATCAGCTTGTAGGCAGAGGCCGGTCTTGCGCCTTGGTAAGCCACCTCTTCATGAGAGACCATCAGCCCAGTCTCCACAAGAGCCTTGTAGAGTCCGGAGTCCATCAAGCGATCGTAGTCTTCTTTGTAGATGGTGTTTATCTGGCGATAGATCGAACCATCTTGCCAGAAGACAAACCCGCTCGGATCCCTGAATGAGCTGGGGACCAGGCCATCAGTCCTTGGGACCTTCACTCTTCTTTGACCTGGAGAACAGGTTCCTCACAAATGCCTTTATCCGGTTCCAGAACAGGCCGATCGCAACCAACCCGCCCACCAAGGCTCCGATGACAGCCTGAAGAACAATGCTGCCAGTCCCCGGGTCAATGTATGCGTGGACAGCCTGGTGGAACGGCAGGTATAGGAGCGCCGGCACGACTAAAGTCGTAGATAGCTTGGCACGCTTCATATTGATCCTTTCCATCCAGATATCCTAATGCACCTGCGGAGCAGTTACACTTCTGTGGCTCAACACGAACAGCGCCACAGGATGCACCTCTCTAGCCTGTACTCAGTACTTGCACCGTCGATCATAGCACAAATCCTTGTTCTGAGATAGCGGGGATCATTCCTGGCTACCTACCCCCGTCAGAGTGTTTCAATGACCTCCTTGGCGGTCGGCTTCACTACTCGCAACAGCCCCAGGACTTTCAACGCGGATTCATGTCCTTCCGGCACCGGCGAAGCGCAGCAATCCGCCGGGACGATGACTTCATACCCCATCTCGGCCGCATCGAACACCGTCTTCAGAACACAAGCCCAGGTAGCCACACCGGTCACGATGAGCGTCTTGATCCCTTTCTGCCGCAGTGTGAAATCAAGATCCGTGCCAAAGAAAGCACTCAGCATCCTCTTCTCGACAAACAGGTCACCCGCTCCAGGCTCCAACTCGTCTATGACCTTCACCCCCTCGGTGCCCCGAATGGTACGCAGGGGATGCCCGCTCTTGAAGATGAAATCGTCTGGATATCTGCTATCACACGCAAAGATGATCGGAATCCCCTTGCCCCGGGCCTCTCGCAAGAGAAGCTTGATGTTGGGAATAATCGGTCGACAGAAACCGCCGACGTTGTCTTTCTGCAAATCTACCACGATAACGGCCTTCTCACTGGGAGTTATAGCTTCCTTCACTCAAATCTCCTCTCAACGAATGCACCGCAGTTCCACTGATCCCATAGTTGTCTCCAGTCAAGTTCTCTCTGAAACACCTACTTGTCAGATTCTCCGTTGCCAAGGTCAGACGCTTGAGTTTCCCGGCAGACATCTTGGCCCGATGCCAATTTGAGACTCCCTACACCGGCATGTTGGTGGCCTCGATGCCACCATCCACCTCCAGGATCTTCCCTGTCACCCACTTCGCGGCAGGCGAGGCCAGGTAGAGCGCCGCCAAAGCGATGTCGTCTACGTCTCCAAGCCTTTTCATCGGCGTGCGGTCGCACATCTTCTGCAAAGACGGCTCATCGAGAAGACTTCTCAAGGCATCGGTCAATATGGAGCCGGGAGCTATGCCGTTGACTCTGACGTCGGGGGCCAAGTCAGACGCCATGAGCCTGGTCATGTGAATCAAGGCCGCCTTTACCGTGCCATAAGCGCTGAAATTGGGCTGCACAATGCGTCCCGCCGCAGAACAGATGTTTATCACACATCCCTTGCTCTCCTTCAGGTGGGGCAAGCAGAACCGCACAACCATGAGAGCCGACGTGACATTGAAGTCAAAGGCCTCGTTGAACCGCTTGCGACTGGTTCTGGGAATCTGATTCGGCATGGCACCGCCGGCGTTGTTCACCACTATGTCGATCCTGCCGAAAGCCTCAACAGTCCTGGTCACCAGCGTCTGTAGTTGACCATCATCCCTGACATCGCAGGGGACAGCTATGGCCTGCACTCCAAATTCCCTAGCCCTTTCGGCATTGGCCTGGACGTCACTTTCGGTCCTGGCGGTGAAAACCACTTTGGCCCCGGCCTCGGCAAAGGTGATTCCGATGGTCTGGCCTATCCCCTTGCCGGAGCCTGTAATTATGGCCACCTTCCCGTCCAATCTGAATCTCTCAGCCAGCATTATGCCTCCTCAGTCAAAGCGTCTGTCACCGCAGCAGCAGTATGACTAGAATTCTACCACCGCCATCTATGGGTGATACAACTGGGTTGGCCGAGGCCGAAGCTCTAGACAACGTCTCTGTTAGGGTTGGGGAGTTGGGCCTGGAGAGCTTGTCCCCAAAGACGTGCGGGACGCTTTCCCACCGGCAGTCTGAGGGTGTCCGTAGGGGCGCGATGAATAAGCCAACTCGAAAAGTGTGCAAGGACGGGTCCCTGCCGGGGGGGTACCCCAGTTCAACTCTCCCCCCAAGATTGGGGGTCAGGGGGTTGAAAGCGAGTTTTGAGACACCCTCTGGACTTCACCTCTTGGCGTACAGCAATCGCCGGCCTTACCTCAAGCGAGATGCCGGACCTTGCGCTGCTGGGGCCGATGTCTGGACTGACCCGCCGGTACTGCCCCTACAGAAGATATGAGGGGTTCCAGGTCTCTGCCACGACTAATGAACTAGAGGGTTCATAGCCAGACGATAGACCAAGAGACCCACGGTTGAGCGGGCGACGCTGAACCACTGCGCGTATGTGGTCACTTGAGCAGTGGGGAGTCAATAGTGAAACCGACCTGCAAGAGGTCGGTTTCTTGTTTTCTGGAGAAGAGACAGTCACCAACTGCCTGCCAAAAGGGATGCCGGGCACTGGCGAGTAGTCGACGATGGGTGAACAATTGGCACTTCTAAACACGCTCGATGACGCTCTGGACTACTTTCGCATGCTGGAGCGTGAGCGCAATCAGGCTTTGACGCAACTGGAGGCGCTGGAGCAAGAGGTCAACATCCTCCGGGCATTGACACCGCAGACCCACTCAAGGCCCAAGGTCGCAATGAAGTACGGTCAGCCCGCCGTGGGCACCATGACGGCTGACCTTGACGGCCTCTACAACGGTGGATACAGAGACCGCATCCTGAGCTGGCTGGGCAGAACTCTGGGAAACGACTCGGATCGTGATCTCCGACGCATGGTCATAATGGCCCTGGGCGTGATGGGGGACTCGCGGTCTGTTCGGGTCCTCTCTTCAGCACTGAACGATGCTGACAAGGGCGTGCGAAGGGAAGCAGCCATCGCCCTTGGCAGAATAGGAACTGCCCATGTGGTCGTTCCACTGGCAACGGCACTAAGGGATGGCGATAAGGAAGTCCGCGACAAGGCAACAGAGGCTTTGGGGAAGACGGGAAAGCCCGCGATTCGGCTGTTGATTTCCGGGCTAAGAGACCCCGATGTTCTGGTTCGCCGCGGGTCATCAGACGCCCTGGTGAGGATCGGAAAACACGCAATCTCGCCACTCACGAGAGTCTTGCTCGAGGAAGATGCCGCGCTGGTACGAACCGGGGCGGTCGAGACCCTGGGCAAGATACGTGACGGAAGAGCAGTGGCATCACTGGTGGTAGCCTTGATGGATTCTGACAGTGACATCCAGGACATGGCGGCTCTAGCGCTAGTGAGAACTGGTGAGCCGGCAATGGCACCTCTGGTTCGCGTATTGAGGGTTGCGGGCAATCCGTTTCGTCAAAGAGTGGTTGAGATTCTAGTGAGGACTCGCGGCCTGGCAGTCAAGCCGCTGATCGACGCTTTGGGAGACGAGAATGCCGAGGTGCGTTTGACGGCGTCTGAAGCCCTAGTGAATATAGGAAGGCCAGCGCTCCCACGCTTGAGGAGCGCCTTGAAGAACTCCAAGCCTGCCGTCCGACTGGAGGCGGCAACAGCCCTTGGTCTCACCGGTGACCCAGGAGCAGTCGTGCCCCTTGTCCAAGCTATGAAGGGGAGAGACCGGGATTTGCGCCAAAGGGCAGCCAAGGCTTTGGTGAGGATAGGAAAGCCAGCCGCCGCGCCACTCGTCTCGCTCTTCAAAGAGACCGACGCCAGCGTTCGCGAACAAGCATCCCAAGCCTTGGTGCAGATTGGACGCCCGGCCTTTGAGCCGCTGTGCCGGGCCCTCTATGACGCGGACTTGAGCACACGTTGGGAAGCAGCTCAAGTCCTGGCGAGACTGCGAAGCACCGGACTTCTGCGCGGCCTCCACGGGAAATGGGAACGGATTGCGGATGATACCCTGCTCTTGGCTTGGTTCAACGCGGGCTGGGTACAAGACAGCGCCAAGACAGATAAGCCGCATGCTGATTCGAAACGTCAAGACACCGCCAGTTCGCTGATGCAGCGGTTGCCCGCCCACCGGAAGCGCAACCTGGAACAATCTGGGAATGTACCCTAGCGCGTCATCGCCAAGGTCGCTTTCCGCTCCCCGCCAGTCAACATAGCCGCCTTCAACGGTAAGCAAGGCCGGCGACATCCTCTCATCTAGATGGGAGATTCGCCCAGGTAGACAACCTGGTCCTTGTTGACAGCCACAAAATCGAAACGCGACTCGCCGTTAGCCAGTTCCGGCCATACGGTGACGTTGGTCAGTGGCAGGAACCTCTCATCTCTGTCGAGAGCCTGCAGCAACTCCTGCCACACTTCGGCGTACATCTTGCCTTTGAGGATATAGGGCGGCATATGGATCTCGGCGGCTATGGTCTTCTTCGTCCTGGTTCGGTGGACTCTTCGCTTCTCATTCGATTCCACTGCCATCTCACTCTGCTGGCGACTTCGTTCTCCCACAAAGAAGATGTTGGCCTTTCTGATGTATGTAGACGTGTACCTGGACGCCAGGCGCACCTTCGTTCCGGTGGGGAAGTACGCCTGGACATCGGTGAGCGGCACGAAGTCTCTTCCCATGCGGAGTGCCTTTGAAGCGAAGCCCTCATTGAGCGCATCGAGGAGGCGCTGGTCGGCCAGATGACAGGTGAGTCCTGAGTAGGTGCCGGAGACTGTGCATACTACCACCGGCACCTTGTTAAGCCGGGGGTCGTCCTGCCATCCACCCGCTGGTTTCTCTGGTATGACTTGAGCCACTACTCCGGACCTCCTTCCGCAAGAACAATGGACTCCTCTGGAGATGACGCTGCCGACGTGAATCCCGCACCAATGTGCTGCTGATTCGAATTGTATCACGTATCATTCTGCCCCGGAAGAAAGGGGGTTCACAGGTCGGCTCCAATCTGGTTATACAAGGGACGAGTCTTCTGCCTATAATGATTACAGTACGGAAACCTGCATTAGCCGCTCTGGCGTGACCCAGAAGCTGGTGAAAGGAGAACTGTTGAACATGGGTAAGCTTGCCGAGAAAGTGGCTGTAATCACAGGGGCCGGATCCGGGATCGGGCGGGCCGCAGCGCTCCTCTTTGCCAAGGAGGGAGCCAAAGTCGTGGTGGCCGATTTTGCGCCTCAGGGTGGGCACGAGACGGTGAAGATGATCAAGGAAGCCGGAGGGCAGGCCATCTTTGTGGAGGTGAACGTGTCCAAGTCCTCCGATGTTCAGAAGATGATCAAGTCGGCGGTAGCCACCTACGGAAGGCTCGACATCATGTTCAACAATGCCGGAATCCAGGGCAAGTTCATCATGACCGCGGATCTGGCAGAGGAGGCCTGGAACAGCATCATCGCCACCAATCTGACGGGGGCCTTCCTCGGCTCCAAGTACGCCATCCAGGTGATGCTCAAGCAGGGCGGCGGCGTCATCATCAACACCGCCTCGACAGCCGGCCTCATTGGGCTGCCCGGCATGCCGGCCTACAGCGCCTCCAAGGCCGGGATCATCCAGGTGACCAAGGTGATGGCCCTCGAGTATGCGGACAAGAACATCAGGGTCAACTGCATCTGTCCCGGCGGCATAGTCACGCCGCTGTCCCAGATAACGGCCGACCCCTCCACCCTGAAGCCCGAGGACTTCCCCCCCTACAGGCACGTCAAGGCCATGCCGAGGTTTGGGGATCCCGAAGAGGTGGCCAAGACGGCCCTGTATCTGGCCTCCGACGACTCGTCGTTCGTCACGGGGACCGTGAGCGTAGTTGACGGCGGCATGTCGGCAGGGGTCGCGAAGATGCCACCGAAGAAGAAACAGGAATAGCTGCCGGGTGTCGTCGGCAAATGAGTCTCAGGCCAGAGAGTTCACGCCCGTGAAGAGGCGACTCTTCTTTCGTTCCGGCTGCCAATAGCCGACCCGGCCCAGGCTGTAAGGCTTGAGGGGAGGGCGAAAGCGCCTTCTGGGCGGGGCCGAGTCGTCACCAAGATATCGGCCAATTGGGGGTATCAGCCACAGATGCTCGGCTGCTACTCCGAACGCAGTATCGCCGATCCGTAGCATATCTCACTGCGGTGCCCCTGCAGGTAGTCACCAACTTGCTCTTGATCCAACCCCAGGATGCTGGCGATGGTGGTCGCCAGGTTCCCGCTTCCGCCAGATTGAGACTCTGTAGGTCCATCAGTGAAACTCGCGCTGGTGAGCCCGACCGTGACGGAAAGGGCGGCTAGAAGAGAGACCGCGAGAAGATCTGTTGGCTGTTCCATAACATCCCCCTCTTTCTACTACCACCGGCCTGGTGGATCTCCCTATCCTTTGTAACGAAGAGAACCAGCCAGAAGTTCCGCTGAGCATGTTTTGCCCCACGTGACTGGATGCGTCTCAGACCGATCCTAGGGCCATGCCGAGGCAGCCGAAGTCGGTCTTGAAGTCCAAGGAACATCGGGGGATCCATCAGGACATGCTGGATCCGGCCCGGAAATGATCCACTTGGCTACAGTGATGTAGCCTTTTGCATCTTGCGGACCGCACCAGCCCCCACTATAATCGCGGTATGCGGACACCCAAGCAGTCCGGTCTATTTGACGTTGCCACAAAGCTGGACAGACTGCGCGACCACATTGGTAGACAGCTGGAATCGGCAGCGGAGAACCCCGGCAATGGGCTGTCTCAGAGTTGGTCGGAAGAACAGGCCATACTCCAAGCGATGCCCGATTACATCTTCCGCATCAGGCGCAATGGCTCTGTTTCAGTCGCAGGCAACGGCAGTTACGGTAACGTGGCTACCGGTGTTCCAACCCCCCGCCGGAGTCCTGCGGATACGGCTGCGAAACCTCAAGGCCAGCCAGGCAAGAAGGTCGAGCCATGGGATCCCGCCAGGAGTCTGAGTGTAGAATTGGCACGGCAAAGCAAGGAACTTGTGGCGAAGGCCGTGCAGACAGGTCAGGTACAGATCTTTGACATCCAGCTCCGCCACGGCAGCCGGACGGTCTACTACGAGGTCCGTGCGGTAGTCTGCAATGAGAGTGAAGTCCTGGCGGTGGCCAGAGATGTAACGACACGAAGAGAAGCCGAGAACGCTCTGGGGAAACTCAGGGACGACCTCGAGATCAAGGTCCAGGAACAGTCGACTGAACTGACACAGCTCAAAGAGGTCTTCCAGAACCAGGTGACCTTACTCGCGGAAGAAGAAGATGTCCTCAAGAAGAGCTTCAGCAAGGTTGAGAGACTGTTGGAGGACACCATCGGCGCCATAACCACCATCGTGCAGAAGAAGGATCCGTACACAGCCGGGCACCAGCAGCGAGTGAGTAAACTCGCCTGCGCCATAGGTCGGGAGATGGGCCTGACAAGCGAGCAGATACGTGTGATCCGCATTTCTTCGCTCCTTCATGACTTGGGCAAGGTATTCATTCCTGCCGAGATTCTGGCCAAGCCCGGGAAGTTGAGTGAAGTCGAATTCTCGATGGTCAAAGGCCACCCGGATGCGGACTATGAGATACTCAAGACCATTGATTTCTCCTGCGCCATTGCCGATATTGTTCATCAACACCACGAGCGGCTCAATGGGTCAGGCTACCCGTTGGGACTGAAAGGTGATGCTATCCATTTGGAGTCCAAGATAATCGCCGTGGCCGACGTAGTCGAAGCCATGATCTCCAACAGACCGTATCGGCCGGCGCCGGGGTTGGACGCGGCCATAAAGGAAATCGAGGACGGCAAGGGGACGCTGTACGACCCTAGTGCCGTTGACGCCTGCGTGAAGCTGTTCCGACAAGGTAATTTCAGCTTTGAGGTTCAAGGGTGAGGCAGTGGATCAGGTAGCCACGCGGAGATCAGTCAAGAGTTGGCATGACGACACCAGTCTGATCAGGGTGCCGGTGGTAGTGTGCGCAGTGTCTGGCACCTTCCTCGGGACCACATACCACATCAGTGACCAGCGCCTGCTGGATGCTCTTAATGGGGGCTTCGTGGCGAAGGCGCTACGCATGGGAAAGGACTTCATGCCGCTGACTGAAGTTGAGGCATACACACCGAATGGGAAGAGGACCACTCTCCCGTGCATCTATATGAGGAAGTCCAACATCTTCTTCGTGGGCGAGAAGAGAGACGAGTCCAAGGTCGCAGTTGACGGACAGCGCAGAGCGCACCTGCTCAGAAGGAAGATGCAAACTAGAACCGAGGTCCATATGCCGCCGTACGTCCTCCAGGGCAACGTGCACGTCGACATCTGGGAGGAACTCCTCGACACCATCGACAGGGATCAGAGATTCATGCCCTTGACCGACGTCAGGATACACCCGTCATTGGCCGGGGGCGCGTCAGCCTTCGACTTCGTCGCCGTGAACAAGGACCATGTTGCCTACGTCACCGAATCCCCCAAGTAGTCCCGATACCGCCGCGTCCCTCACCAAGGAAATCGCCGTTAAGACCTCCCTCTCGGCTCACAGACTGAATCCCTTTCGACTTCTCGTCAGCACCCCTGTCCACGCTCTGGCCCAAGGCCGACACGATCGAAAGGCACTCCGTAATCCACTGGCGGAGTCGCGGGGGGACAATGCTCTAGGCCCACTCTTCGGGACTCGATTGCCATCGACCCAGAAGCCATATACACTTGCGGCATGACCCGTCCCAGCTCATTATGTGAGAAGCGGAGGAACGACAGTGGACAAAGCCCAGTCGGAGCAGCGGAAGCCAACCATCACCGTTTTGAGGAACGGACCCTACAGAGTGGAGAATGTGGAGAACATCAAGAACTCGGATGGGCGGAACCTGCCACATCAGCCAGTCACCGTGCTCTGTCGCTGCGGCGCTTCAAAGAGGAAACCGTTCTGCGACGGCTCTCATACCAAGACCGGCTTCATTGGAGACCGGGACCCGGGCAGAGCCAGAGGTGAGACAAACGAGTATGCAGGCGAGCAGATAACCATCGTTGACAACTCGGACGTCTGCTGCCGAGACCGTTCATGCGTGACGGAACTGCCCCGGGTGTTTGAGACTTGCGACGCGAATGCTGCGAGCCCTGAGGATATCATGAAGACGATCCACAAGTGTCCATCCGGAGCCCTGACCTACAAGATTGGTGGAAAGCACTGTCAGGACTTTGGCCGTGAGCCCGCCATGACTGTCACCAGAAACGGCCCTATCAAGGTGGTGGGAGGCGTATGCCTCAGGGACGAAATGGGATCCAAGCCGGCCTGCGAGGAGCATTACGCACTGTGTCGCTGCGGGGGTTCGAAGAACAAGCCGTTCTGTGACGGGACGCATGCAGACATCGGCTTCAAAGACGACGGCAGTTGAGCAGAGGCAGCCCAGGATTGTTGATGGCTCTTACCGCGTGACCGTCACCCTTCCGGACTTGAAGGGCGCGCACGTCAGGCCGTGGGATCTCTTTTATACGCCCACCAAACACCTCAATCAACAGACAACCGTATGTCGCCAGCCCAAGTTGATCATTTGCCGATTCCGCGATCAGATGCTCCGCCAGCCCCACTGGCACCAAGGCAATCAATGAGCTATCCTCAAGGGTAGAGTGCCCAGTAGTGTCACGGCTTCTGCAATCAGACTGACGGGGGTGGCATGAAAGACCGGACTATTGAACTCAAACCGGTGGGGGTGATAAGGACAATCCTCAGCAACGATGAAGTCAGAGTGAGTTGGCACGAAGGGATTGACGCTGAGATCGAGGTCTTTGAGGAATACGCGCCCGCCTTGGACGGCATAGAGGGTTTTTCCCATGTCATGGTGCTTTTCTACCTCCATGAGACCACGGATGCACAGAGGAATACGCTGCAGGCCAGACCAAAGAGGTTCCTCCGGTTCGGGCTGAAACTCCAGGACCTACCCCTGGTGGGCGTGTTCTGCCTGGATTCACCCCACCGGCCAAATCCACTGGGATTGACCATCGTCAGGCTCCTGGCGAGACAGGGAAACATCCTGACGGTTGGCGGGATCGATGCCTTCAACGACACGCCGGTCTTGGACATCAAGCCCTACACTCCCGAGAGGTGCATCTCTCAGTTTCAACTGCCGGACTGGTACAGGCTGCTGCTGGGGCACCTTCAAACCGACAGGGGTGACTCGAACCCGAGCGTTTGATTTTGCGGAAGGTGTGGTGGCCACAGACCTGGACAAACGCCTAAACACACTGGCCGAATGGATGTTCGAGGCCAGGCATCTGGTGGTCTTCACCGGCGCCGGCATCAGCACCGAATCAGGCCTGGCCGACTTCCGGGGACCGGACGGCCTGTGGACGCGCCAGGCCAAGGGACTCCCTACGAAGTCCATCGATTTCGCGTCCGCAGAACCCAACGCCGGACACCTGGCCATTGCCGAACTCCAGCGCTTGGGCAAACTGGCTTTCCTCATCTCCCAGAACGTGGACAACTTGCACCTCCGGTCGGGGATATGCCCGGAGCTCATCGCCGAACTCCATGGCAACATCACCAAGCTGCGCTGCCAGAGCTGCGAATTCCTCATGGACAACTTCGGGGATCAGATCCCCTGTCCGATCTGCGGAGGGCAGATGACCTCCAGCGTGGTCAACTTCGGCCAGTCGCTGCCCCAGCACGACCTCGAAGACGCCTACGGGCATTCGAAGAGGGCGGACCTCTTCCTGGCTGTCGGTTCCAGTCTGGTAGTGACGCCGGCGGCCGGCATGCCTCGCGTCGCTCTCCAATCGGGGGCACGCCTGGTCATCATCAACCAGGGCGAAACACCACTGGACAGCGCGGCCCACCTGCGTTTTGAGGAGAGGATCAGCGATGTCCTGCCACCAGCCCTGGCCAGGCTGAGAGAGATGATGCAGAGGGGCTGAACAGCGCCCAAGAGGAGACTCCTCGGGCCCCGCCGGTTTGCGCAGCCGCACAACGTACACACGCCTTGAGAGTCGCTGGATTTGCCGTCCTAATCCTCCTGAGCGTACAATCTCCGGTAGGCGCAATCATGCTGCGAACGAGCTTGTTTCACGATTCAGCCTCAGCCCCCTGTCCCCCAATCTTGGGGGAGATGGTTTGGGAATTGGGGGGCACCCCCAAACCTCCGGCGGGAGATCTCCCGCACCTCTCCGGGCAGCAGTTGCCAAAGGCGCCGCAGTCCCATAGGGAAGGCTCTCATGCTTAAGGGCAGAGACCGGGACAAAGCCGTCATCCAGAGACTGGACGGCTGGAGCGGGTCAAACACTCAGTGGCCTACCTCCATCGAGACTGGAATCCGCCTGCTTCGCCTGGGAATCGAGGCGCAACCACGCATTGGGACGCCAAAACCCCACCTGGCACGAGACGCCATCTCCTCTCTGCTGATGCAGGGGAAATCGATCCTGACATTCGATGACCTGGGTCTGGACTGGTCATCATTGGAGGAGCTCTTCCGGGCAGCGGTCCGGATCATGATTGGGGAATCGGCAGGCAGTCAGGAGAACAGCAAACGCCTGAACCAACTGGCCACCAATACTCCCCTTCTGCGCCAAGTGGCCAGGGACTACTACAATGACACTCCGCTCTCTGCCACGGCCACCGAGCATTGCATCGACGCACCACTGATGGAGGCATGTATCAGTGCTGCTCTGGCGCCTTTCCTGGCCGCTCACTCCGAGGCACTGTCAGAGTTGGTGGCCCAGGAACTGTGGCGGCGCAAGAGTTGCCCCATCTGTGGAGGCGTGGCGGATTTCGCTTTCCTGGAAAAGGATCAGGGAGCCAGATGGCTGATGTGCTCGCGTTGCAGCATGGAATGGCTATTCCAGCGTATACAGTGCCCCTATTGCGGGACGCAGAAGCACGAGTCACTGGCCTACCGTACCAACAGCCAGGGTTTATACCGGCTCTACACCTGCGAGGAATGCCACAGCTACCTCAAGGCCATCGACCTCCGGAAGGCGGGCTCCGATGTCCTGCTGCTGCTGGAAAGGATCCTGACGGTGGACCTGGACAGACAGGCGAAAGAGGCCAACTACAGGCCAGGATACAGGAAGACTTCCTAAATCCCTTCGCCAAGCCGAGAACGATTCCCGGACAAGCAGGTGAAGACTCCGCGCCTATCCATTGGCAAAACAGAAAGTCTACAGAGAGAACCGGTCCAGGTCCTTGGCGTTGGCGTCAGCCACTTCCCCAGATGTCATGCTCACATGGATTTGCAGGCCGAGTTCGACGTGTGGTACGATTTTTATAGGATTTTTATATTCGGCGCACCGAAATGGTTTGCGCCTGCATATTGTTGCTGTGGTGGTGGTGATGTGGCGTAGAGGGTGATCCGGGGAGAAGCGCCATGGTCCGCTGCAAACAAACAGGTGACGAGGGGCAAGGAGACGAAAGTCTGCCTGCCCTTTTCTGTTTCTCAGATACTCGACTTCCCAAGGTAGGCAGAAAGGAGGAGTGGCACTCGTGGAGCTAAGCCGTAGAGACTTCTTGAAGATTTCCGGTGCGGGCGCGGCTGGGGCGGCAGCCGCTGTGGCACTGAGCACCATCCCCGACGAGAGAGTATCAGCCAAGCACTTTCCGCTCGACCAGAGAGGTGTAGAAACACCTACCATATGCTGCTACTGCTCCGTGGGGTGCGGAGCTCTAGTCATCCAGTGGACAGACGAGCACGGAGAAGTGCACCGAAAGATTGAAGGAGACCCGGACCACCCCATCAACAAGGGCTCGCTCTGCCCCAAGGGCCAGGCTATGTACCAGATCCACGAGGTGGACGGTGAGATCAACAACCAGAGGGTGATGAAACCACTGTATCGGGCCCCAGGCAGCACTGAATGGGAAGAGAAGGACTGGGACTGGATGCTCGAGACGATCGCCCGCAGGGTGAAGGACACCCGGGACGCCAGGCTAGTCACGAAGGATGGTACCAAGACGGTCAACCGCAACGAGGGGATGGGTTCCTTCGGCGGTGGCGAACTGGACAACGAAGAGTGCTACCTGCTGGCCAAGATGTCCAGGGCGTTGGGCGTGGCATATCTCGAACACTGCGCCCGGCTTTGACATTCCTCTACTGTTGCGGCTCTGGCAGAGTCGTTCGGAAGAGGAGCCATGACCAATCACTGGATCGATATCAGGAATACGGACTGCGCCCTGATCATCGGTTCGAACGCGGCAGAGAACCACCCCATATGCATGAAGTACGTCCTGGAGGCGCAGGATCGCGGCGCCAAGGTCATCCACGTTGACCCGCGTTACAGCCGCACCTCGTCCAAGGCCGATATGTTCATCCGCATCCGGACGGGCACCGACATCGCCTTTATGGGCGGCATGATTTACTGGATCCTGGAGGACATGCGCAAGAACCCCACCAAGTACAACCTCCAGTATGTGCAGCAGTACACCAACGCGGCCTACATTGTGAACGATAACGCAAGGTTGCCTGGGGAAGCCGGGCAGAATGGCCTCTTCAGCGGGTGGGATGGGAGCAAGTACAAAGCCGGTACCGATGGCACTGACGGCACTGACACATGGAAGTACGTGAATTTCTCTGATCGCACCAAGGCAAGCACAACGCCTTCAGCAGAGGCCAAGCTACTGACTCCAAACTGGGATGGATGGACGCAGAAGGGCTCCGGCAACGAAGATACCGCGTGGGCTGAACTCGATAGCAACTGCGTCCTGAAGCTCCTCTGGAGGAACTACAAGCGCTATGACAAAGCCACCGTCTCCCGGATCACCGGCATACCGGTGGACAAGCTGGAGGCGGTCTATGCCGAGTACGCCAAGACCGGTGCCACAGGTAAGGCAGGCACTGTCATGTATGCCATGGGCGCTACTCAGCATACCTATGGCACCCAGAACATCAGGACCTACTCCATAGTCCAGCTCCTGCTGGGCAATGTCGGCGTGGCGGGCGGCGGCATCAACGCCCTGCGCGGTACATCCAACGTGCAGGGTTCAACCGACCAGGCCCTGCTGGAGCAGTACCTGCCCGGATACATCAAGACGACCACCGACGTCGATGCTCACCAAACTCTGGCCGGCTATGTAGCCAACATCACTCCAGCGGCCACCAATCCACCCGGCGACCTTGGCGGAGACAATCCGGTGAACTGGTGGAAGAACACGCCGAAGTACGTCCACAGCCTGCTCAAGGCCTGGTGGCCCAATGTCGATCTGGCTGTAAGCTACGACTATCTCCCCAAGAAGAAAGCCAGCGGCGTCAACTACACGCACATGGGCCTGATCCAGGCCATCGGGGAAGGCAAGATCGACGGGCTCTGGATATGGGGGCAGAACCCGGCCGCCGGCGGGCCGACATCACTGGGCGCGCGGGATGCCCTGAAGAAGCTGAAGTGGATGGTGGCCAGCGACATCTGGTTCAACGAGACCCATACATTCTGGAAGAGACCTAGCACAGATGATATTGAGGTGAAGCCCGAGGATATACAGACCGAGGTCTTCTTGCTACCAGCAGCCGGTTCCTTCGAGAAAGAGGGCAGCGTATCCAACAGCGGCCGCTGGGTGCAGTGGCGCTACAAAGCGGTGGAACCGCCTGAAGAGGCTATACCGGACCTGGACATGATGATCCGGCTCTTCAAGAGGATAAGGGAACTGTACGTGAAAGAGGGCGGCGCTTTCCCCGACCCCATAGTCAATCTGGGTTGGGACTACAGCGACGAAGAAGAAGCAGACGTCATAGCCAGGGAGATGAACGGCTATGCGTTGGTGCCTGGCATCCCCAAGTCCGGAACTCCAGGGGCAACATACGAAGTGGGGGAACTGATCGACTGGTTCAATGACCTGCAGGCCGCTGATCCGGTGACGGGCGTCGCCAAGACCTCCTCGGGCAACTGGCTCCACTGCGGCCAGTATACCAAGGCTAGTGACGCCGACCTGGTGAACTACGCCGATCTCATTACTGTCGTGAACGGCATCAAATCGATCAACAAGGCCAGGAAGCGCGGCACTGTGGACAGTTCTCCGAAGCAGGTTGGCTTGTATCCCAACTGGTCCTGGTGCTGGCCAAGAAACCGCCGCATCATTTATAACCGTGCCGCAGTGGACCTCGACGGCAACCCCTGGGACGCGGACCACCCGGTGCTCGCCTGGAACGGCACCACCTGGGTGGGCGACGTGGTTGACGGCGGCGGCAATCCGATTAACTCGGCAGCCGCAGGAAGCCAGAATCTTCCGTTCATCATGAATTCTGAGGGAGTGGGCAAGCTCTGGGGCTATGGCCTGAAGGATGGACCTATCCCGGAGGTCTACGAGCCCTGGGAGAGCCCGATAGCCAACGTGATGACAACGCAACAGAACGACCCGGCAGCCTACATTGGCAAGCTCATCGTCGACGGCACGGACTGGAACCAACGGGGTACGGTTGAGGAATTCCCGTACGTGGCCACGACCTACCGCTGCACCGAACACTGGCAGACCGGCATCATGACCAGGAACCTGCCCTGGCTGGCAGAGCTGATGCCGGAGATGTACGTGGAGCTGGGCGAGGATCTGGCCGGGGAACTGGAGATCGCCAGTGGCGACAAGGTGAAGGTTAGCTCGAAACGCGGCTCGATCGAGGCCCTGGCCATAGTGACCAAGCGCTTCCAGGCGATAACCGTGGATGGCAAGACGATTCATCAGGTCGGCATACCCTGGCACTGGGGCTACGCCGGCCGGGTCACCGGTGACAGCGGCAACATCCTGACCCCAGACGTCGGCGATGCCAACACCAGCATACCGGAATCCAAGAGTTTCCTATGCAAGGTTGAGAAGGCATAGCGGAGGAAAGAGATGGCATACGGAGCACTATACGACGGCACTCGCTGCATAGGATGCAGGGCCTGTTCGGTGGCCTGCAAGAGCTGGAACAAGAACCCGGCGGATCTGGAGAAAAAGCCTTCGGTTGAAGGGGGGATAGAAGGAAAGGCAGTTCTCTCCGACAAGACCTTCACCTTCATGCGCTTCCGGGAGATCGGAGAGGGCGATGACCTCAAATGGGCCTTCGCCAAAATACAGTGCATGCACTGCCTGAAGCCCGGCTGCGAGACGGCCTGCATAGTGGGCGCCCTGCATCGAAACAAGGAGACGGGAGCGGTGAGCTATGACAAGGGCAAATGCATTGGCTGCCGCTATTGCATGGTGGCCTGTCCCTTTGGCATACCCACCTACGAGTGGGAGAAGCGGATGCCCTGGATACGCAAGTGCACCTTCTGCTCCGACCGACTGAACGAGGCGGAGAACGGCCTAGCACCCGCCTGCATCACGGCCTGCCCAACGGACGCGCTGGAGTTCGGGGACAGAGACGCACTCATCGCCAAGGCATGGGACCGCATCAACGCTTCGAAGGAGGCTGATCCGGCTGGCGTGGGCAAGTACGTTGAGCACATCTACGGAGAGAAAGAGGTCGGTGGAACGGCCTGGATGTACATCTCTTCTGTCGACATGACGGAGCTGGATCTGCCATGGCTCAGCGAGGAACCGGTGACCAAGAATGCCCGAGCTGCCATGAAGACTCTTCCCTACTATGCCACCGGGATGTTGGTTCTGATGGCCAGCATCTACTTCATCACCAAGCGGAAGCAGAAAATAGCGGCCGGGAAGCACGCGGAAAAGAAGGGGTGACGCGATGCAAGAGATGAAAGAACAGAAACAAGGATTCCAGTGGGGCACGTTGATCCTCAGCGCCCTGGCCTTCCTGTGTGCCGGAGTGCTGGTCCAGCGCTACGTCTTCGGACTCGGCGCCATGACCAACATGAGCGATGGCAGAGGCTGGGGATTGTGGATCAGCTTCGACCTCTACTGCGGTGTCGCCCTGGCCGCCGGCGGATTCACTCTGGCAGCCCTAGTCCACGTGTTCAACCAGGAGAAGTATCACCCGGTAGTGCGGCCGGCAATTCTGACGGCCTTCCTGGGCTACCTCCTGGTGGTCCTAGCCCTTCTGGTCGACCTCGGCCAGCCCTGGTACATCTGGCGCATGATATTTAACCCGAACATCCACTCTCCTCTGTATGAAGTGGGCTGGTGCGTGATGCTGTACACTGCGGTGCTGGCCCTCGAGCTCAGCCCGGCGGTTTTCGAGAGGTTGCACTGGCGTATCCCGCTGAAGATCATCGGGATGATCCAGATACCCCTGATCATCGTCGGAATCGTCATCTCCACCGGCCATCAGAACTCCCTGGGATCCATGCTGCTGATCATGACGCATTCCATCGATCCACTATGGTACACACCCATCATACCGGCCCTCTACTTCGTTTCAGCCATGGCCGTCGGCCCAGCCATGGTGATCTTCGAGGGAACACTCAGTGGCGCGGTCTTCGGCCACAAGATAAGCCAGGACATCTTCACCGGCCTCGGCAGGATCGTGAGCGGCATCCTGGTCGTCTATCTCATAATGAGACTGGCTGATATGGCCGTGGCCGGACATTTCGGCATGATTATCCACAGCTACCCGCAGAACATCTACTGGCTGATAGAGATTATTGGCGGGGTAGTGCTGCCCATCATTCTGTTCAACATTCCCAAGATCCAGCAAAGCAAGAAAGGCATGTTCATAGCCGCCTTGCTCTACATCGTACTGGGCTTGTCCTTCAATCGCTTCATCATGAGTTCGGTCTGGCTGCAGATTCGACCCGGCTACACCTACTTCCCAAGCTGGCAGGAGTTCGCCGTCTCCATCGGCTTGGTGGCTTGGGCGCTCATGATGTTCCAGATCGCAATGCGTCTCTTGCCCATCGCCGGGCATCACGGCGAGGAAGAGGCCAAACCAGAGCACGCTGCACCGGAGGCAACCCCGGCATCCTAGGCTAGTGTATCTAGTACCAAAAGCGAAGGCCAGAGTCGAAAGCTCTGGCCTTCTTTGTGTACTTAGCGATAGTGGATAGGCCGATCATCAATCCCTGGAGAGGTCGGCTTTGCGCACCAAATGTACGAGGGGCTCCTTCCGGAACCCCTCGCGTGCTAGATTACCTTTGGCTATGTCGCGTGTCTAAGCTGCTTTCTTCTCAGAGGCCAGCTGTTTCTCCGCCGCTTTCTCTTTGCGGGCCCGGCGCATGGCCGCCCAGACGCCGCCGAGGTTCAGGTACCACACAAAGGCCACTGGCAGGAGGACAACTGGGACCATTACTATCAGCATTACTATGAACTGCCATTCCATTTTCTTCTCTCCCTCTAAGGCTCAAGGCCTTCTCGTTTTTCACCATTAGATTACTATGTCCTCAGCCAGACCGCCTTCCGCCGCAATGCCTGTCTTGATTGGCCAAATCTACCTGGTGATACCGGGGCGGCATAGGCAAAAACACCTATGGCTGCCATTGATTTGCCCTGTCTCGCGCTGAGTTTCCGGGCAAAGCGCGGTTCAATCCCAGGACACCCCAGACCCCGGTCCGCCTCAGGCGGACACTTCTTCTGTCATTCCCGCGGAAGCGGGAATCCATACGAAAGACGGGCTGTGCCCACCTGCACCCTCGGGCGTCTTCATGATTCTCTGTTCAACCCAGCGCTGGGTGACATGAGTAAAGCGAAGCTCATGATGCGCAGGAAACCCCGGACTCCCAGGAGAAAGGCTCCTGCGTCTCTTGGGCGCACTCACGACCCCCGGGGAAAGGGCTTCGCCGCCCTATACCTCTCTCGTGCAGAGCACGCCCCAGCAGGCATCCGCCGAGGGAGGAGATTGGGCGTAGAACGAATGGCGGCAAGACTTCTGAGAGGGCTTCCTTGGCTAGCCGGCTTTGTATCCGGCTTCCATCGCCTGAAGGTCAAGGTCTGCGGTTATGATCCTCTCGAGCGGCAGGAGTACCTCGGCACTCGTCTTCCGCAGATCAATGACCTTGATATAGCTCTGGCACTTCTTGCAGGTGTAGAGGCGGTACAGTTCCTGCTTGTTGGTGAAGTAGGTCAAGGCATCATGGCTCTGGGTCCCGCAATACGGGCATTCCAGCCGCTGGAAGAGCCACTCCGTGTCACACCGGGAGCACAACAACCACCTGGCTCCGCGCTCCTTGTCCAGGAAGGAGAAATCCGGCTTGCCCCCGCATATCGGGCAATACCTGCGCCGCCAGAGTTCCTGGTCGACCATCTTCAGGATCGCTTCAGAGTGAACCGCTAGGAAGGGGTAGAGAGCCGCCTGAATGGCCGCTGCCAGCAATCCCTCACTGACCTGGTTCTCCGCGGCGATAGTTGACAATGATTTGCCTTGGTACCAGTCTCCTGTAGCCTGTTTCAGTCTGGAGACGTCAGAGGCAAGGCCCTCGAGTCCCAGCGCGTCTGTGAGATGCCGGCCTGCGTATTCAGCCAAGACAAGGGCCACCGATCGAAAGAGCTCCTGCATCAGCGGCCAGTCCAACGACAGGTCTTCGAAGCTCACAATGGGGGTTCCCTGCCTCAGTCGGCCAGAGACAAGTTCCCTATCCAAGGCGAGTCCCGGGGCGGCAATGCGTGACTTGGCCTCAACTTGAAGGCGAAGCAATCTGCCATAGGCGTCAATATGGTGGGGGAGTGGCCCCTCTTTCTGAGACCACTCCCCCAACTTCGTCAATATCTTGTTGTACTTGTCTTTCTCAATGACCACTGGGGGTTGTTCCTTTGTCGGCTTCTCCATCCTTCGAGATCTCCTCGTACCACTTGCCATGATGGCTCTTGGCATACTCCTCGGAGACCTTCCCCTTCAGCATCGACTTCAGTGACTCCGTCATCCTAGGATGGATGGCCCCCAAGTACAAGTGGACCAGGAGCATCGCGCCAGCGACGATGAAGCAGAGGTCATGGATAATGGTGGCCCACAGGAAGAGCTCGGCCGGTATGCTAGCCTTGGCAAACCACATAAGGGCACCGGTCAGTACGAATCCAATAGCGCTCAGGAAGGCGACCACGGCCCAGAGCTTCTGCCCGGAGTTCATGTCTCCCTGCGGTGGCATCTTCTTCTCATCGCCACCGAAGTAGTAATCCGGCGCCGCCTTGAGCCAATCGATATCGGCCTTTCCCCAGGTGAAGATCCCTTTGATGAAGTGAAGCGATCGCCCCGGTCTCGTCAGGAAGAAGAGCAACGGGGAAACAACGAAGATAGCCGCCGCGATGCGGTGGATGATTCGGGTATAGCTGCCCTCGGCAGCGCCGCCGAACGCCGGTACGTAGAGGATCAATCCGGTGACAGCCAGCGCCAGGGCCGCGGCTGTTATGGCCCAATGAAACAATCGCGCGCCTCTGCTATAGCGTTCCACTTCGTGGTGTGCCATCTTACTTGCCCTCCTTTTCCTTCACCATCCTGGCACGGGCAACCATGTAGTTCAACAGAAGCCCTGCTCCCACCACTCCAATTGCGGCATACCCTACAGGCTGGAGGATATCCTGCCACAATGTGACGGAGGGGGATACCTCGGGTTTGGCCGGAAGCGCGTGGTCAGCGGCGGGGTTGGCCAGCACATACATCACATGCAGGCCATCCAGATCTTTCCTGCCATAGAGTTGTGCCTCTATTCCCTGCTCGCCCAGCTTGCTGATCCGCAGGTCAGCCGCGTCTACCATTTCCTCACGTTCACCGAAAGCCAGCGCACCCGGCGGACAGGTCTTGACACAGGCCGGTTCCAGCCCGTTGGTGACCCGGTCGATGCAGAATAGGCACTTGTCCATCTTGGCCTTGCCGGTGAGTCTGCTGCCATCCAGGCGAGGCACGTTGAAAGGACAGGCATCAACGCAGTAGCCACAACCCGAGCATATCTCCTTGTTGTAGGCCACAAAGCCTAGATCATGGTGGTAGACCGCCTTGGTGGGGCAGACCTTCACACAACCGGCCTCGGTGCAGTGCATGCAGGCCCGCCGTGTAAAGAGCCAGGCCAATCCGTTGTCGTTTTCCACCTCATTGAACTTCATCTTCAGCCATGTCCGCGGAGACAGATCCGGGGGATTTTCATAGCTGCCGGTGTTCTTGGTCTCGTCCGCCTCCAAATCGTTCCACTGCTTGCACGCGGCCTGACAGCCACGGCAGGCGGTACATTTCGTGGCATCGTACAGAATCGCCTTAGCCATTGGTCACCTCCGGAAAAGACTCTCTCCTCATCTAGGCCCTCCTTATGTTGCACAGGAAAGCCTTGTATTCGGGACACATGCTATTCGCATCGCCCACGGACGGCGTCAGTACGTTAGCGCTGTCGCCCTTAGATAGGCCGGCATAGCCCCAGTGCCAGGTCATGCCGATCTGATGTACTGTCGTGCCATTCATCTGGAACGGCTTGAGGCGTTTGGTCACTACGGCTACCGCCGTTATCTCGCCCCGTGTGTTCCACACTTTCACCTCGTCACCGTTCCTGACTTTGGGTTCGAGAGAGTCCGCGAGTTCCTCGCTCATCTCTACGAACATATTCGGCATCTGCTCCACCAGCCAGGGCAAGTTTCGGCTCATCTGCCCTGCCTGCCAGTGCTCCACCACTCTGTAGGTGGAGGCCACGATGGGGTACTCACTTGGATCAGATCGTTCAGACGGGCGCCAAATCTTGAATGCCGGATCACTGAAACCGGGCTCATCTTTGGTCTTCCCAGAGAGCGGATTGACCGGAAGAGGGCTCTCCCACGGCTCGTAGTGCTCTGGGAATGGCCCATCCGCAAGAGATGCTTCTCTGTTGCCGTTGTTGGGGGCAAACAGACAGGCGTGTCCCTCTGATCTCATGATGAACGGATACTGGCCGCCCTGTGCGAGAGGTTTTGACGCAGCACCGGTGGCAGTACCATCGATGACATCGCCCTTCCATGCTTCATTCAGCCACCAGAGCACAGGGTGATCCTTGTCCCACGGCTCGCCGTTCAGGTCGACAGAGGCTCGGTTGTACACGATGCGCCGGTTAACCGGCCACGACCAGGCGTAGTAGGAGTAGAGGCCGATTTCCCTGTACCCGGAAGCAGCATCGTAGCCACCATTTCCTACATCTACCGGGTAGCGTCTGGCGGCTCTGTTCCCTATGAACTTGTCATCCGGCCAGATCTTGACTTCCCCGGTCAGATGCTTCTTCTCGAAGGCGTCGAACGACTCCTGCCCCACATAGCAGCCGCAGTAGATCCAGCTGCCACACGAGGTGGTTCCATTGTTAGCGAGGTTGCCGAAGCCATTAACGAGTTGCCCTTGCTTCTCACCAGAGAGGTAGTAGCCGTTCGTTTCCTTGGCTACCTGGCTGGGGTCAACCTCGGTGCCATAATCCCAGGTGAGATTGAGGATAGCCTCAGGGAATTGCCCGCCTTCGTCTTTGTACAGGCGCCTTATCTCGACCATCAGCTCGTTTATCATGTCCAAGTCTGTTCGCGCCTCCCCCGGAGGATCGGCGCACTTGTCGCGCCACTGCATCCAGCGGCCGCTGTTGGTGACGCTGCCTTCTTTCTCGAATGATCCGGCAGCAGGGAGCAAGAAAACTTCGGTATTGATCTCCGCTGGATCGACTCCAGGCCTCTTCCAGAAGATAGAAGTCTCGGTCTCCCAGAGGTCAGTGCACACCAGCCAGTCCAGATTGGCCATAGCTTTGCGAGCCTGTTCGGCGTTGGGAGCACCCACCGCCGGATTCATGCCCCAGCACATCAGTCCTTTGATGTCGCCTTTCTCCATGGCCTCGAAGACAGCAATATAGCTGTAGTTCTTGCCGGAGTTGTACTTCGGCAGATAGTGCAGACCGAATTCGTTGGCGCTGGTAGCAGCCTCGCCCCACCACGCCTTGAGCAAGCTCACCATGAACTTGTCCGTGTTCTTCCAGAAGTTCAGACTCTTGGAATCAGCGGTGACCGGCGTTGTCCTCTCTTTGTATTTCTGGAGGTTCACATCCTTGTGGACCAGGGCATTGAGGTATCCGGGGAAGTTGCCAAAAAGAAGGCCGGCATCTGTGGAGCCCTGAACATTGGACTCGCCGCGCATAGCCTGAATGCCGCCGCCGGCAATGCCGACGTTACCCAAGAGAAGCTGGAGCACACCATAGGAGCGAATGATCTGTGCACCGTTGGTGTGATGGGTGGCCCCCATGGCATACATGACGTTCCCCGCTTTGCCCACAGCACCGCTTTCGGCGAAGGTCCGGGCCGCCTCCAGAAACTTCTCCTGGGGCATCCCGGTGGTCTTGTTCACCATCTCCGGAGTATAGCGGTCGAACTGCTTCTTCAGAAGCTGAAACACGCAGTTTGGGTCCTGAAGCGTCTTGTCCTTGAGAGGGATGCCACTGCCATCGGCTTGGTAGGTCCATTTTGTCTTGCCGTATGTCCGCTTCCCGGCATCGTAGTCCACGAACAAGCCATCGAGGTCGGCAGGTCCTTTGAAGCCAGCATTCACCAGGTAGGAAGCGTTGGTGTATTCCGTCAAATAGGTCTTGTTGTAGTTGGCCCAGTTGGTATCGAGCATGTCGTTGATAACGTAGCGGATTACGCCGCCGATGAAGGCTATATCCGTCCCGGATCTGATGGGGCAGTAGATGTGGGCCTTGGAAGCACTCCGGGTGAATCTGGGGTCAACGACAATGAGTTTGGCCCCACGTTCCACAGCCTTGGTGATGTGGCCGTAGGCAGCCGGATGGTTCTCCGCCGGATTGCCGGCAATCACCATGATGTAATCAGAATTGGCGACGTCATTCCAGTGGTTGGTCATGACTCCGCGGCCGAATGTTTGCGCCAAACTGGCGACAGTGGGCGAATGTCATATCCGGGCCTGGTGTTCCAGGTACACCAGCCCCAACCCCCTCATCATCTTGGAGAGGAGATAGCATTCCTCGTTATCCAGAGCAGCTCCGCCCAGGCAGGCGATGGCTTCGGTGCGGTTGACCACGTAGTCCACGTCGCCATCCTTCTCCGTCGCCATCCAGTGGCCATCGCGGGTGGCCTTGACCTTCTTGGCAATCTCGCCCAGTGCCCAACCCCACTCCACCTCCTCCCAGTCTGGGCTCCCAGCCGCACGGTACTTCGGCTTGGCCAGTCTTCTGGGGTTGTCTGCACCTAACTGCCGCATCGAGGCACCCTTGGCACAGGCGGCACCTTGGTTCACCGGGTGCTCCGGATCGCCTTCGATGTTGACCACCTTGCCATCCTCGGAGGCCACAAGGAATCCGCAACCAGAACCATCGTAGGGGCAGATAGTGTACCCCTCCCCGATCGGCTTGTGCAGATCAACCACGATTGACGAATCAGCGGAGGCCGTCTTCAGATCCAGCGCCTTGTAGATCAGAAGCCCACCTGCCGTAGCTGTCCCCGACAGTCTAAGGAAGTCCCGTCGGCTTAATTCCATAGTCCCACTCCCTCTTTCTCAGATTTGCCTAGGTGTCTTTGGTTTCTTGATGTCTTACCACAACAGCACATCCGGTGGCAATTCTGCCTTGGCATTCTCAACCCCCGGAATGATACCCCTGTGAGGAGCCGAATACAAAAATAGCGGCCAGCCCCGAATCTCGAGGTGGCTGCTATCCTCACTCAGAATTCACTGGGTTCGGCCTTCTTCGACAGAGCAACCAGTGTTTCCCAGACTACTCGATCTATTCTCCCATCGCCTTCAGTCAGATCAGATACTACTTGATACTCTGCCCGAACTCATTTGCGGATGTATTGGCAGAATCTCTCGCTCACAGAGCTAGTTGTAGCGGTAGCACTCCCGGTCGAGGCCGGTCTCGTTCTCAACGTCAGGATGAACCAACAGGTACGCCAGTGAGCCAAGGCAGGTTAAAGAAACGATGGCCACGCCCCAAAGCGCCCTGCTGCCAAACACCTTTGGTCTGCAGAAGAGCCTCTCCAATACCATCGGTACGAACGCCCAGTGGATGATCCCCAACCCGACCGCCAGTACGATGATCCTCACAACTGCTTCTCTTTCCATCCTCAGCCTCCGTACATCCGCATCTCCACTGCCAATTATGGATGGAGGTGCGTAAGGAAGGTATAAAGATTCTGGAACTATCTATAAAAATTCCGTAGAGATTTCCCACCCGAGGCAATGCAGGTACGTCTCCGGCCCACCTGGTTTCATCCGGGCACACCGTATTGCCTGAACCGACCAAATACCTTCCACGTATCGAAGTCGTCAGACCAAGGATTCTTTATAGAATCTTAATAACCTGCCCAACATGGATTTATGCGTCCCTTATGCTGCGGCTGCCATATTGACAGTCGAAGCCTGACCCTCGAAGCCCGGGGGCATGATTGTGGTCGGGCTTCCTGCACTCTCATAGGCGATGGTTCGCCTCCAAGTCAAGACCGAATGAAAGACGAGGTCGGTCAAGGACGACTACTGAGCATCATCGTAACTTGACTCACGCACGATACCTTACATAACATGACCCGAGGGAGGCACAACAGATGTGGAAGACTGAAAGCAAAGGGGTAGCCCGCGTTGAAGAAGCCATAAAGCAGTTGCTGCCGCCATGCCAGATCAAGTGCCCCATTAACGAAGACATCCAGCGGACAAACGTCCTCATCTCACTTCTCCCCGAAGATCCCAAGTTGGCGAAAGCCCAAATAGTGGAGATCAGTGACTACCTGTACGAGAAGAACCCCTTCTTCAACATCTGTGGCTATATCTGCGGCCTTTGTGAACTTGAATGTAACTACAAGGCCAAGGGTGGCGCCATTCGCCGCAGGCTGCTCAAGAGATTTCTGTCTGACGTATATACAGAGCACCTAAGTCAGAAAGAGGAATTCGGTGTCGTCAGGGACAAGGAGAACGTGGCGGTTATAGGGGGCGGCCCGGGCGGCCTGATGTGCGCCTACGCCCTCAGCAAGAAGGGCTACCGGGTCACCGTGTTTGAGGCCTCGAACCGCCTGGGCGGAGCGCTGTGGCTGATTCCCAGCTACCGGCTGCCCGCGGAGGTTCTCTCCACCACGTTGAGCAGCCTGGTAAGGATCGCCGGCATTGATGTCAAGTATGGGGCCAGACTGGGTGAGGGCAAGCTGACCATCGAGAAGCTCAGGAACGATGGCTACAGGGCGGTCTTTCTGGCCAAAGGGACGCCGTATCCGAGGGTTCTGACTTTCGACGGCGAGGTAGTGGAAGGACAGGATCTTTCCGGTGTGATGTATGGACATACCCTGCTCTACGAGGTCAGCCACGGGAACATTGGGCGGGACTACTTCGAAGGGAAGAGGCTGGTTGTGATAGGCGGTGGCAATGTGGCTTTTGACGTCGCCAGGACAGCGCGGAGACTGGGCGGCGATGTCACCGTCGTGGCATTAGAGGCCGAAGATAAGACTTCCAGGGATGGTATCCCCGCCGACGAAGAGGAGATATCCGGAGCCTGGGAGGAAGGCATAAGGATAGTCTATTCTCGCGGAGTGGAGAAGATCCTGGGAGAGCATGGCAGATTCAAGGGAATCTCCTGCCCCAAATGCACTTCTGTCTTTGATGACCAAGGCTTCAATCCCAAGTTTGACTGCACCGACTGTGTCAGTCTCGAAGGAGACACCTTGATCGTCACGGTCGGGCAGGTGCCTGACAAGGCCTTCCTGCAGAGAGAGGAACTTCTGGACGAGAAGGGGAGACTCATAGTAGACCCATTCACCCTTCAGAGCCTCCGGAAAGGATTTGTGTTTGTCGGCGGCGATGTCAGGAGAATCGGTTTCATGGTAGAAGCCATGAAAGAAGGCCTCGTTGCGGCTGATTCAATAGAGAGGTACCTGCGGGGCCTGGACATGAGGGAAGGCCGCAAGAGGGACTACGAGGGTTACGGCATCCCAGTGAGGAAATCCTACAAGCATGAGGTGGACGTGGCCTGGGTTGCCCCTGAGAAGAGAATGCACTTCCAGTTGTTCGAGAAGGGCCTGACCCTGAGGGAGGCCCGGGAGGAGGCCAAGAGGTGCATCACCTGCGGTCCCTGCTTGTCCTGCAAGGCCTGCATATCTATTGGCTTCGAGAAGTCACTGTACGCCGTGGAAGTAGATGTCGAGCGGTGCAGCGGCTGCGGTATGTGCGTCTATGCCTGCAACTATGACTCAGCTCATTTGACGGAGGTAGACGGGAACACAATCTCCAAAACGGACATGTTCAAGTGCAAATCCTGTGGCATGTGCGTCGTAGCCTGTCCGTCTCACGCCAGAGAAATGGTGGATGATGGCACTGAGCAACGGATCCAGAGAGTCCTGGCAGTCCTGTAAGAGACATCTGAGAGGGAGAGAGAATGAAGCACTACGAACCGAAGCTGGTGTGTTTCTCCTGCAAGTTTGGCTGGGGGTACCTGGCCGACGAAGAGGAGCTGTCTCACCGGATAAAGAACTGGGTGCCCATCATATGCAGTGGCAAGATTGACGCCATTCACATCCTTGATGCCTTCAAACAGGGTGCCGATGGCGTGCTCATTCTGGGTTGCCCGGAAGGCGACTGCCATTATCAGGACGGCAACTTCGAGGCCAGAAAGAGGGTACTCCTTCTGCAGGGGATACTGAAGGCTTACGGCATAGAGAAGGAGCGGCTTAAGATCGAATTCTCAGTGGATCCCGAGGGGAATACCATCCCCCAGATAGTGAAGGAGATGAGCGACGCTGTAGCCAGGCTGGGGCCGGTGAAGAAGACCAAGGACAGGGCGAAGACCGCAACAGCGGCTCACCGATGAAAGGACTATGAAGATGGCAGGCAAACCGAAGGTCGCTATTTGCTGGCTGGGCGGATGCGGCGGATGTGACGAGGCGGTCGTAGACATAAATGAGGTGATCCTGCGCGTCGTCGAGGCGGTCGACATAGTACTCTGGCCCGTGGCGCTGGATTTCAAGTATGACCACGTTGAGCGAATGGATGATGGCGAGATCACGCTGAGCGTGATCAACGGAAACGTTCGAAATTCGGACCAGGAAGAAATGGCCAGACTGCTTCGCCGGAAGTCGCAACTGGTGCTGGCTTTCGGGGCTTGCGCCTGCTTTGGTGGTACGCCGGGATTGGCAAACTTGAGGACAAAGAAGGACATCTTTGAATGGGTGTACCGCGATGCTCCGACCGTGGTCAATCCCGAGAAGAACTACCCCCAAGCCAAGACGAGCATCAATGGCGCGGCGCTGACGCTGCCGGAGTTCTACGAACAGGTCTATCCGCTGAATCAGATAATCGACGTTGACTACTATCTCCCGGGATGCCCGCCACCGCCCGACTTGATAGTGAACGCATTCATGGCTGTCTTGGAAGAAAAACTGCCTCCGAAAGGCTCGACCCTGGCACCACACAAGGCCTTGTGTGATACCTGTGAACGAAACAAGACGAAACCCAGCAGGGTAGCCATTCAGGACATAAAGAGGATTCATGAGGTAGAGGCTCAATCGAACACCTGCTTCCTGGTACAGGGCATAGTGTGTGTGGGGCCAGCCACCCGCACCGGCTGCGGAGAGACCTGTATAAATATCAACCTCCCTTGCCGGGGATGTTTCGGGCCGGTGGAAGGGGTGGCCGATGCCGGAGCCAAGTTTGTCTCCGCCCTGGCATCGATCATCGATGCAGAGGATGAGAAGGACGTCAAGCGGATCGTAGATAAGGTGAATGACGAAGTCGGCTATCTCTATCGCTTCTCGGTGCCGTCTTCCATCCTGAGGAAGAGACGAGTCAGCGAAGTTGAGGAGCAATAAGAAATGACCAAGAAACTGACTATCAATCCGATCACCAGGCTGGAAGGGCACGGGAAGATCGAGATCTTTCTCGATGACAACGGCAACGTGAAAGACGCCTACTTTCAAGTGGTTGAGCTGCGGGGTTTTGAGAGGTTCTGCCTGGGCAGACCAGCCGAGGAGATGCCGCGGATAGTGCCCAACATCTGCGGGGTGTGTCCTTCACCCCACAACATTGCGTCCACGAAGGCTCTGGATGATCTGTACAGCGTCGAGCCCACAACTACGGCGAAGCTGATCAGGCAGCTTCACTACAACGCGTTCTTTGTGGAAGATCACTTCATACACTTTTTCTTCCTGGCCGCACCGGATTTCATACTTGGTCCGGATGCTGACCCGGCGGAGAGAAACATCGTCGGGGTAATCAAGAAGGTGGGGCTGGATCTGGGCGGAAAGGTCATCGACATAAGAAAGCGGTGCCGGGAGATCATCAAGCTGATTGCCAGCAAACCGGCCCATCCTGAAGGGGGGCTGCCGGGCGGGGTCTCGAGAGGGATCACGGCAGAAGAGCGGAAGTGGATCAAGGAGACCGCTGATGATGCCGTCCAGTTTTCGCAGGTGGCTTTGAATCTGTTTAGGGACCTGGTCCTGGGCAACAAGAAATACCTTGATATGGTGCTCAGCGATGCCTACAAGCTGGAGACCTACTATATGAGCCTTGTGGACGAGACCAGGAAGGTCAACTTCTACGAAGGCAAGCTACGGGTGATCGATCCCAAGGGGAAAGAATACACCATGTTCGATCCACGCAATTACGCCGATTACATGGGTGAATGGGTGGAGCCCTGGACCTACATTCGTTTGACTCACCTCAGGAAGCTGGGGTGGAATGGCCTCATCGAAGGCGACGGGACCTCGCTGTACCGTGTTGGCCCATTGGCCAGATTGAACGTAGCTGACGGCATGGCGACACCACTGGCTCAGAAGGAATACGAGCGGATGTTTGAAGCGTTGGGCGGCAAGCCGAGCCACCACACGCTGGCTTTCCACTGGGCGAGGCTCATCGAGGCGCTGCAGGCAGCCGAAGACATGCAGAGGATCGCCAATGATCCGTTGCTGACCGGCAAGGACATCCGCAACATGAACCTCAAGTTGAAGAAGGTGGGCATCGGCTGCGTGGAAGCGGCGCGGGGGACGCTGATACACCATTATGAGACCGATGATCGGGGGCTGATCACGAAGGTCAACCTCATAGTCGCCACCCAACAGAATGCGGCCCCCATTTGTCTGTCTGTGAAGAAAGCGGCTTCGGAGTACATAAAGAATGGCGAAGTCAAAGAGGGCATGTTGAACAGAGTAGAGATGGCCTTCAGACCGTATGACCCTTGTCTGGCCTGCGCTACCCATGCGCTGCCGGGAGAGACACCTCTGGAAATCATCATTCGAGATAGTGCCGGCAAGACAGTGAAGACAGTAAAGAGGCCCTGAGGCCTTCGTGATTCGCAGGATCTGGATTGGGGGAGGTGGAGTGTACGCTGGCAAAGCAACGAGTGTTGGGTGGGGCGAAACCCACTCTTGGATGAGAGCGCATCGCCTCTAGGTGCGGTTTGCCGGCCAACGAGCCTTCTGGTCGCCCATCTCGACACACAGGACAAACCCGAATGCTGGAACCGGTAACGTCATTGGAATTGGTGTGATTTGAGGCATGAGTCAGGAGACAGAGAGCACAGGTATGAGCGGGAAGAAGATCCTTATTGTGGATGATGATCATCTACTTACCAGGACTATCGATATGGGCCTGCGAAACCGGGGGTACGAGGTAAAGATCCTCTATAGCGCGGCTGCCGCGGTCAAGCAATTGATACAGGAGAGGCCGGACTTGATCGTCTTGGACATCCGATTGCCCGACTGCGATGGCTGGTTTATTCCCGAGTTGCTGAGAGAACTGGAGATGGCTCAGGGAGTGGCAGTGATAGTGATGTCCGTCTTGGACCCGGACAGAGAGATGATCACCCTGAACAAGCCTTACGCGTTCATTCAGAAGCCTTTTGATATGGGGGAATTCATAGACTTGGTGGAGAGAAGCCTGGCAACGAGTGGGAAGTAATATGGCAAGGGATAAAGTGCTCCACGTGTTCAGCCTGCGACGGAAACCCCCAGCTGGCCGTATGTCACAACTGTTTCTGCTGTCCGTGATGGGGGCCCTGTTCGCCTATGCTTTCGCATCAGGCCATGCCACAGGCGGCCTATCTGCCATGACCTTGGTCTTGCTGGGCAGCGTGGCAGGGCCATTCACCGGAGGCAACGAAGCTGAGTGGGCCAGGTATCTCGAGAAGCTCTTGAAGAGCGAGAGAGACCGGCTGATGGGGATACTGGATTCTCTGGAAGAGGGCGTCGCCATAATTGGCCCGGACCGTGTCATAAGATTCATGAATCCGAGCATGGTGAGACAGTTTGGCGACGGCACCGGCAGTCGCTGCCACAAGCATTTGCGCGGTTTGGAGGAGCCTTGTTTGGGGGTGTGCAAGCTGCCGGATGTTCTGAGGGGTGCGACCGAGCGATCGGAATACCATTTGCCGGATGGCAGAGCCTATGAAGTGATCAGTTCGCCGTTCGCCGACTCCGATCAGGTGCCTTGTATGCTGGCTGCCTTCAGAAACGTGACTAAGGAGAAATTGATCGAGATTGAGCTCATGGAACTAAACCAGCTCAAATCGGACATGTTGTTTGAGAAGACCAAGGAGCTGGAACAGATCTCGAAAGACGTGGCCAAGCTGAAGGAGGAGAAGCGTCGGATCATCCGTTTTCTCAGCGCCATCACCCACGATCTCCGAGCTCCCCTCAGCGCCACTCAGAGTTGTCTGTGGGCCATTATGGGCGGATATGCGGGCGCCGTCACTGACGAGCAAAAAGACCTCCTGGAGAGGAGTACTCGAAGAATCGATGGTCTGTTGGCGCTGATTGCCGATCTGCTCGACATACCGCGCATAGAGGCTGGTCAGCTTGTTCAGGAGATGAAAGAGATCTCATTCAATGAGGTTGTGGAGAGTTCCGTGGATAGCATCGAGGGGCTGGTGAAACAGAAGAATCTGACATTGAATGTGGACCTGCCAGCAGTCTCCCCCAAGATGTGCGGATCGGGTCGCCGACTGCAGCAAGTAATGACCAACCTCCTCGGAAATGCCGCAAACTACACGGAAGAAGGCACCATACTGGTGCGGGTGACCGATGCTGAAGACGAGCTGCGAGTTGAGGTATTGGACAGCGGAGTCGGCATTCCACCCGAGGAGTTGCGGAAGCTGTTCCAAGACTTCTTCCGTGGCAGTAACGTCAGGTCGGATGGGACTGGATTGGGACTATCCATCTCCAGAAGGATTGTCGAAGCTCATGGCGGCAAGATATGGGCCGAGAGTCCTTGCCCTGAAACCGGCCGAGGAAGCAAGTTCACGTTCACACTGCCCAAGAGAGCCGGAGCGGGGACAGCGGTGGGGCCGGGTGCAGCTTCAGACAAGGTTCGGGGAAATCAGGTGTGAAGGAGGTGCGTGACCATGAGTAAGCCCGTTAGAATCCTGCTGATCGACGATGATGTCGACTTCGTGAAAGCAACCATGAAGGTTCTGCAGAGCAAGCCTTATGAGGTGATTGCCGCCCACGATGGGAAGGAGGGATTGGAGAAGGCCAGAAGTGAGAAACCGGACCTGGTACTGCTGGACATTCTGATGCCAAAGGTAGACGGATTCGGTGTCGCCGACCAATTCAAGAAGGATCAATCTCTTTCGAAGATCCCGATCCTGGCACTGACCAGCTTCTCCGATTCATACGGCCAGCCATTCGCCTTCGAGGTCACCGACTTCATCCAGAAGCCAATAAGCCCCAAGGACCTACTGGCAAAGGTGGAAAAGCACCTCGAACGGCTGAGCTAGTGGGATTTCTCCTTCCGGCGAGCGCCTTCGAGAATCCTTGGCCGCAAGGACTCAACCCTTGTGCCGTCATTCCGGGGTCACAAAGCGATAGCCGACCCGCGTCTCGGTGCGAATGAGCTGGGGATCCGAGGGATCCTCCTCGATCTTGATTCTTAGCTGTCTTATGAAAACGCGAACGTATTCGCTCTCTTCACCATACTCGGTCCCCCAGACACTGTGCAGTATCTGCCGGTGACTGACCACCTTCCCACGATTGGAGACTAAGTACGTCAGCAACTCGTACTCGGTTGGCGTCAGTTTCAGGACCTTCCCGTGCCGCTTCACCAAGCGAGTCGAGAAGTCCACCTCCAGGTCTCCCGCAACAAATGCCGGGCCGGGAGAAGAGGCGTTCTTTGACCGCCGCAACGCCACCCTGATCCGGGCCAGCAGCTCATCTATGCCAAACGGCTTGGTAACATAGTCATCAGCCCCTTCATCCAAAGCCCTGACCTTGTCCACCTCGTCACCCCTCACGCTGAGCATGATGATGGGCATATTTGACCATTCCCTTATGCGCCGGCAGGCTTCAATGCCATCCATTCTAGGCATGTTCACATCCAGAACAATCACGTCGGGAATCACCCGGGCCGCCACGTCTACAGCTTCAACCCCATCCTGGGCAACGTGCACTTCGTAGCCCCGGGCTGCCAGGTTGGCTCTAATGAACATCAGTATCTTCGGTTCGTCGTCCGCCACCAATATTCTCGACTTCTCAGGCATCGCACTCACACCTCGGTTCTTGTCTCGCCGGCTTGAAATACAGGGAGTTTGAAGTAGAAAGTAGAGCCGTGGCCCAGTTCGCTTTCGGCCCATATGCGCCCACCGTGGGCCGTGATAATTGACTGACAGATGGCAAGGCCGAGCCCAGTGCCCCCTGGCCTTCGCCTCCTCTGCGCACCGCGATAGAACTTGTTGAAGACCTTCTGCAGTTCTTCCGGCGCTATACCCTCACCCTGGTCTGAAACGCTGGCCTCCACCTCGCCATTGGTTCTCCTGGCTCTGACGGTTATCTTAGTACCCTCGTCCGAGTAGGCCGCCGCGTTCTCCAGCAGGTTGAGCAGCACTTGCTTGATCTGGTTGGTGTCAGCAATCACCTCCGGCAGGTCGGTCTCCAGTTCCGCCTCAAACACGTGCTTCTTGTACACCCATTTCTGCCGTTCCACGGTCTCCGCAATCATCTCCAACAGATTGCTGCGATCCTTCTCCGGTCTCCACACGCCAGCCTCGAGTTTGCTCATGTTCAGCAGGTTGGTCACCAGGCTGGCTAGTCTGTCCGTCTCTTCGCTTATTCCGATCAGGAGCATCTTCCGCGTTTCATCATCCCATTGTATGTCTTCCTGCAATAGACTTGAGATGATTCCCTTCACGGAAGTTAGCGGTGATCGGAGTTCGTGCGACACGTTGGACAGCAGATCGGACTTCAGCCTGTCCAACTTGATGAGTTCCAGCTCTAGTTGCTTCCTCTGCGTGACATTCCTGAAGGTGGCCAGCATGCAAGGCACCTGATCGGAATCAGCAAAAGGTGCACCAATAACCTCATAGGTCCGTCCATCGGCAAAGGCATATTCCCACCTTTCAGTGGCCCCCCGCAATACCTTGGGCAGCTTGCAGATGTCATCGCACGGTTCGTCGAAGTGGTGCAGATGTTGATAGCAATAGAGGTCAGTTCCGTCGCCGAACTGTCTCACCATGCTGGGATTCATGAACCGTATCTTGCGGTCTAGGCCGATCAGAGCCACACCCTCATCCATCGCATTCAGCATGCCAACAAGCCGGTCCCTCTCGATGCGCAACACTCGCTCAAGGTGCCGAGCCCACTCCGACTCGTTGCCTCCGGCAAAAGGGCCAATAGTGGCTCCAAGAGTGGCAAAGAGCGCAATGGTGAACATGGCGCCGTGGGCATCCAATGCCTGGATGGTGCCGCTAAAGAGGGAAGCGCAAACAGTGAGTGTAGCGACCGTTGGCCATACGAGTCCGGAAATGCGGTCGCCGCGCTCCGCTATAGCAAAGGGACGAATCCTGCGGGAACCAGGCAGCTTACGAACAAGCCCTTGTTCGGAGGCCTCTGAATCGGTCAGTGCCATCTGATCACTGCCTCTGCGTCTCATAAAACGAAAGCCTGATTGTTCCCGGCAAGAGTGTTGCGAGCACGAGCGTGATGTGGGGCAACACCAATATCGCCTTCAGCCTACGCAACCCATTACTGGCTGTCAAGCTTCTTCGTCAGACCCGCCCTTTCCTGTGAGTACCGTGAACACACTGGAGGAACACTCAAACGAAGCTTAGGGGCGGCCACGGCGCCAAAACAGAGAGGGGCCCTCTTGGAGCCCCTCTCGTGCTGGATTCCCTTGACCTTTCACCGAGTCTATATGGCTTTGGTTCTCTCGGCGGCCAGTCGCTCTCTCT
>Ga0315291_10000804_pt1 | contig 41856 bp, 35 predicted proteins | sample YL17G12_20_MG_FD_203070 | JGI IMG/M metagenome (GOLD analysis project Ga0315291, IMG submission 203070) | Sediment microbial communities from Yellowstone Lake, YNP, Wyoming, USA - YL17G12_20 | ecosystem: Environmental > Aquatic > Freshwater > Lake > Sediment | place: USA: Wyoming | collected...
GTCGCGTACATAAGAACCGGCTGTACTTGCAGCTTCCTGCCTGTAACAGCAATAGCCTTATTTGGGTCCCAGTCATCGGTTTTGCCGGCAGCAAAAGCTGAAGCCCGAAGGCCCAGAATTCCACCGGCAATGCCGGCAGTCGTCAGTCCCACAAATTCTCGCCTGCTCATATCGCAGCAAGACATATTAACCTCCCACACCAAATCGCAGCAAATTTGATATCCGGCACATACTTTTTACCGTGTTCACGGACTTCGCTTCCTTATTTAACACAAGGCTTTGTCTTAGGCAAGTCACTCGCAGACATTCTTTTTCGCAGAATGCTGTAAGGCAGCGGCTTTGCCTGGTTTTGAGTTTGCATAGGCAAGACGGTTGAGAGGGACTGCTTGAAGGCCTTTGGTCGTTCCAAAGGCTCTTTTTTTGCGCACGCGACGATAACAGCGATTCTGACGGCACCCCCCTGCTTTCTTGCGAAAGCAAGAAGGGGGATTGCCCTTAAATCGTATCGCGAGACAGTAAAAAAACCGTCCCGCCCTCTGCGCTTAAGCCCGACTCCACAAAAGGGTTATGCCATAATAGATATGTCCGGACTAATGGGACAAATAGCCACAGCACGTCCACCTATGCGTATTCGACGCCGCCATACAAATAGTTTTGACATTACTACAGAGACCACGGTAAAATAAAACAATAGAAGTATTTTGCGGGCGTAATTCAGTGGCAGAATGTCAGCTTCCCAAGCAGGATCAAGCCTTTTGTAATATCTTGTCAATAAAGAGCTTAGTAATTGTCATATAAGGACTTAGGCACTGTTTTTGAACTGGCTTGAAACTGACTTTCTGGACTGTTTTTAGACTGAAACTGCCACAAAATTGCCACAAATTTTAATCTGGCGTGCTATTGTAGGATAGGTGTCCACCCGCCGCATCCCTTGAGCCCGACTCTTCCACAGAACATAAGCCAAAAAGCACACAAGGATATGGGCCTTGACCCGTTCAGGCCGCTGATGCCATATCGGACGCATAACCAGCTCATCTTTGGTGATCCGAAAGGCCCATTCGGCCTCTGTCAACTGAATATATCGTTTCCACAGCAGCTATCCGGTTGCACAAAACGCTTAGCGCAGGAATACCCCGTGGAGCTTATCTCAATTGAGATTTGATACTGTCGTCGCTTTACCCGTTGAGGGTCCAGCCGGGGCGGTATTTGCGGCTGAGCAGGTCGTTGCCTTCGGCGCTGTTAGTGATGCGACCGGTGGCCCCGTCGTAATCGAGCTTCTTGCCGAGGCGGTAGGCCACAAGACCCAGGAGCATCATCTCGATGAGCGTACCGCCGTAATCAAAATCGCAAGAGGTCTTGAGGTCGCCCTTGCAGGCCCTGGTCCATTCCTCCTGGAAGTGGCCCAGCGGCGGGATAAGCTTGTCCCTGGAGCGCGGCTTATAGTAGGTCATGTCGGCTTCCTTGCCATAAGGAAGTATCAAGCGGGAATCGAAATCGGCAATGACAAAGCCGTTGGAACCCTTAAACATCGCGCCGTGCCCAATCTTGTTCAGATCAATATAGTCCTTGGGCGATTTTGGCATGGCCCCGCCCTGATACCAGTGGACGCGAATGGGGCCGCGCCAGTCATTGGCGGGATGGTCAAAGGATGTATGCAGTTCAACGGGCGTAACCTCAGGATTGAACTTCTCGCCCTCGGCCTCAGCAGACGTTGGCAAACCGGCATCGATAGCGTTCCAGGCGAGGTCCATGGTATGACTGCCCATGTCACCGACCTGGCCGGTGCCGAAGTCCCAGTACATATTCCAGCTCAGGCAATTCATGCCGGGACCGCCGGCGAAGTACTCAGGATTGTAAGGATGGAAGGGCGACGGCCCAATCCACAGGTCGTAGTGAAGGGTTTTGGGCGGCTCGCCTTTGGCGGGCGGATACCCGGACCTGCGAATCTGACGATCGCCCCAGGCATACACATCGATTAGCTTGCCGATCGCTCCATCTTTGACCAGCTCGCGCACGCGATTGAAATTCTCGATGGCGTGACGCTGGGTGCCAACCTGCGTTGCCAGCTTGTTTTTGTTCTTGAGGTAGGTCGCGCGGACCAGGCGTGCTTCTTCCACAGTGTTGGCCAGCGGCTTTTCGCAGTAAACGTGGAGGCCGCGGTTCATCGCCCAGTTGGCGATGAAAGCGTGTGTGTGATCGGTGGTGCAACAAATCACGGCGTCGAGGTCCTTCTGGTCGAGGCATTTGCGCCAGTCAACATAGTGCTTGGCGTTCGGGAACTTCTCGGCGGCGTAGGCCACGTGGTTCTCGTCCACGTCACAAAGGGCTACGACGTTCTCTTTCGAGATCGCGCCGAAATGCGCGTCGGCCCGGCCCCATGTGCCGATCAGGGCGACATTGAGCTTGTTGCTGGGCGCGTTGGCACCGGAGAGTGTGCCGCTGGGTAGAATGAGAAATCCGACTCCGGCGGCCGCGGAGGATTTCAAGAACTGGCGTCGTTGAATGAGTTTTGTCTTCATCATGGTCTTTCCTAATTTGTTGTGGTTTTAGTTGTTTACTGAGAAACCGAATATGTTGAATTTACGCATTACAGCAACGGGATACAAGGAAAAAACCAACATAAGGGTACAAAAACGCTCCACCGCGCCAAAAGAGCAAATCTCACGCCCATTTTGGTCCAGGTCCCACTCAAGATGGATATATCCCGCAGGCAACCCGGGAAATCAACTCTCAGGCCCGGCAAATGCACATTACCTGCACAGGCAGACAAACCCCAGGCAAGCCCAAGCCGATTTTGTCGCTCCTTGCGCAGAGGAAAAGCCGGTCGTAAGTCATTGACCGGCCTTATCTTGGCACAACAGCGGGGGCAGGATTCGAACCTGCGACCTACGGATTAGAAATCCGTTTCGGGCTTTTGTAAGTATTGTAGCTAAAATGGTTTATACTTATCAAATAAAGACTTATGATGCTGGCCGAAGCGTAACCGAAGCGTAACAGTAGCTCAGACGAGCGTAGTTGTTGCACATTTTGTTGCGCACCCGAATGGTTGGGTTGATCCTTTCTCTTTGAAGAATTGAAGTTCTTCGCCAGAAGTATGACATAATATCACCGATAGGAAAGAGTCATGGTAAAGACAAAATGCTTATATGACCCAATTGAACAATCAGACGGTGACCGAATATTGGTCACTCGTTATTGGCCCCGAGGTGTTTCAAAGGAACGTCTGTCAATAACAGATTGGCTGCGGAATCTGGCACCGAGTAAAGAACTTCTCAAAGATTGGAAGAAACACACTATCACATGGCAGGAGTACACAGTCCGGTACCGCAAAGAGATGCGCGACCAGCAGGCAGCAATCAAGGATTCGGCTGACAGGGCAAGAAACGGCACGATAACCCTGCTCTGTTTTGAGCAAGAGGACGAACCATACTGCCACAGGCATTTGCACAAGGAACTGGTCGAAAAGGCGCAATAAGAAAAGTTGACAGGTCCAACAACCTCAAGGTTATGGGCAAAAACAGCCAGTTTTCCAGAAATCCCGTCTTTTCAATAATTTATAGTAATGGCAACAACTTAGGGACAACTCTCTAAATCAACATGGTGCACATGTTGATCATTATGCGCACAAATTTAGTTGCAAGCCAAGTAACATCCCGCCACAATAGAATGTTATTGTCCCGGTCCGGTTTTTACAGACTTAAGCACCAGCTTAGGAGATGGGACAATCTGGACTTCGATGGTGTTTGCGATCTGTGGCGCATTTGCCGCAAAGGAAATAATAGATGTCATGAAACGAATTCTTGCCTTCGCCATCCTGCTCGCCAACTCTGCAAACACGTCCAAAGCCGAATCCTGGGCCGGCTGGCGCGGGCTGCGCGGCGACGGCACCTGCATCGAGCAAGACGTCCCCACCAACTGGGATCCCGCCGGCGCGATCTGGAAAACCGAGCTCCCAGGCCAAGGGCACGCCTCGCCGATTGTCTGGGGCGATCACGTGTTCACCGTCACCGCCCTGTCTGCCACAAAGGAGCGAGTGCTCCTTTGCCTCGACCGCGCCAGCGGAAAGATCCTCTGGCAACAGACCGTCGTGCAGGGGCCGCTTGAGCAAATCAACAAGGAAAACAGTTATGCTTCCAGCACGCCGGCCACCGACGGCGAGCGGGTTTTCGTCACCTTCCGCGTCGGCGACGAAATCGTCGTGGCCGCGCACCACTTAGCCAGTGGGAAACAGCTCTGGCTGGTCCGGCCGGGGACACACACCGGCGAGTGGGGGTTCAGCAACGAGCCGGTGCTGTTCAAAGACAAGGTCATCGTCGATGGCGACAGCAAAGGCGATTCCTTTTTAGTTGCTCTGCGCCGCGCTGACGGCAAGACACTCTGGCGCATCAACCGCATCAATAAGGGGATCAGCTACAGCGCCCCGCTGATCCGTGAGATGGCCGGCCGCACTCAATTGATTCAGTGCGGCGACCGTTGCGTGGCCAGTTTCGATCCTGAAACCGGCAAGCAGCTCTGGACGGTTGACGGCCCCTCGCAGGAATTCGTAGCCACGCCGGTTTACAGCGAGAAAGCCGGACTGGTTTTCGTCAGCAGCAGTTGGCCCAAGCAAATCCTGCTTGCGATCCGGCCTGATGGCAACGGTGACGTCACTGGGACCCACGTCGTCTGGCGAGACAACAAGGGAGCGTCCTACGTCCCCTCATTGATCGTCGCGGGCGATTTTCTGCTCAGCGTCAACAACGCCGGCGTGGCGTTCTGCTATGAGGCCGCCACCGGCAAGGTACTCTGGCAGGAGAAGCTCGGGCGGCATCACGCCTCCCCGGTCCTGATGGGCGGGCTGGTCTTCTTCATAAATGACAACGGCGAAGTGAACGTCATCAAACCCGGCCCAGACTTCGAGCGCATCGCGAAATACGAGCTGGGTGAACAATGCTATGCCTCGCCAGCGATAAGCAACGGCCAGGTCTTTCTGCGAGGCTTCAAGCACCTATTTTGCATTGGCCGGAGTACCAATTGAAAGCGGCTGAGTGGGTACCGACTGGTGCAAAGCAGGCCGATGGCGCCGCGCCTCTCACCACCGATCAGCCCGTAAAGGGTGGAGTAAAATCGCGGCAGGTTTCGATCCCTGACAATCACTCCTCCAACTAACGACCATTGAGTATCCGTCTAATCAGCAAGTTATCCACACCGCAGCCTAAAAGCTAAAAATGCTCAAACAACGTTTATGAGTAGCGAAATTGGTATTACAACGCTACAAGCGACTCCAATGGCAAGGAATTATGTCTTTGAGAAAGATACCGGCGGCATCAGCCATTGGTTCCAGGCTCTTGCGGGGCAGGTCGGACAGTTGCCCACGGACGTATTCCGGCAGATACTGCCGGGTGCTGCTGTGTCCAAAACAGCTGTCAAACTGACCTAAATAGGGTGAGAGGACAAAAATTTTTGAAAAAAATTCAATTTTTCTATTGACAAGAAGCGATATAGTGTTATAGTTATGTATAACAGTATATAAGTTAATTAAGGAGACACTGACAATTTTTATACGAATAGAACCATCATCGCCGGTTCCGATATACAGGCAGATTATCGACCAGATTAGGTATCAGATTGCGACCGGTGCCTTGAAGGAAGCCGACCAGGTGCCGAGCGTCAGACAACTGGCCAATAAGCTGGCCGTCAATCAAAATACGATACTGAAGGTCTATAACCAGCTTTGCGCGGAAAAAGTGCTCAGGATTGAGCGAGGCAGCGGGACATTTGTGGCGGAGGGCAAACAGAACATCCCGTCGGCGGAAAGGAAAAAAGCCGTAGGAAAGCTGCTTCGCGAGGCGGCGGTGCAGGCGGTCCATCTGGATGTCGGTCTTGAGCAAATGAAAGAACAGCTCGACAAAGAATATGAAACGATAAAGTCATTGAGGGACAAAACCGGAGCAAAGAGCAATGAATGAGCCAGCAATAAAAATAGAAGGGTTGCGTTTTTCTTATGGGCGGGAAGAGGTCTTGCGAGGCGTGGATTTGGAGGTGCCGGCGGGGTCGATATTCGGATTTTTAGGTCCTAACGGGTCAGGCAAGACGACGACAATCAAGATCCTTTTAGGTCTGCTCAAGCCCGGCGCGGGGGCATGCAGGATTGGCGGATTAGATTCGCAGAAGGATGTGATGGCAGTCCGGCGGAGTGTCGGATATATGGCAGAAGACCAGCAGATGTTCGGCTGGATGCGGGTGGGGCAGATTATCAGATGGGTGGGAAGTTTCTATCCGGGCTGGGACCAAAAATTCGTGGAGGAGCTGGTGGATTTGCTGGAGCTGCCGAGCGATGCCAGGGTAAAAAATCTGTCCAAGGGGCAGAATAGCAGATTGGCGCTACTTTTAGCTTTAGGACATCGGCCTAAGATAGTAATACTTGATGACCCGACGCTGGGACTCGACCCCATCGCGAGGAAGGATTTTCTGCGGTATGTAATTGGTCTTTTGCAAAGCAACGGCGTGACAGTGTTCTTTTCGAGTCACCTGCTTTATGAAATTGAGCCGGTGGCCGATTACGTGGCGATATTGAATGACGGCGTCATTATAAAGGCGGCCAAAACCGACGAGCTTCGCCAGAGCGTAAAGAAGATATTGCTGCGGGGAGCGGGTGACATTGAACCTGGCGGAGTTGGGGGGATTCTTGATGTTGCGAGGATGAGGGAAAGCATAGCGGTTACAATCGAAGATTATAACCAGATGAAGCGAGAGGCGATAGAGAAAACAAGCAGGTGTGCTATTGTAGATGAAGTGGACCTGAATCTGGATGAGATTTTTGAGGCATACGTTATCGGGAATCGCGGGCAGAAGGTCAAGGTATGATTAAGGCGCTATTCTGGAAAGAGTGGTGTGAGCATCGCTGGAAGCTGGCGTACGGGTGCGTGCTTTTGATGGGGTTTGTGGCTGTCGGGCTGCGGAGCCGGATAGTTCAGGATGCGGTTATTGTCGTTTTCGCGGCTGTCGGGGGCTCGGTTTTGATGCCGTTGCTGGTGGGTATGGGGCTTGTGGCGGCTGAAAGGAGCGACGGAAGCTTAGAGATGCTCCTGGCGCTTCCGGTCCGGTCGTGGAAGATATTTGCAGTGAAAATGGCGATGGGGACGCTGGTTTGCGTGGGACCAATAGTTGGTTGTATGGTGCTGTCGTTGGCGATGGCTGCGGGAAGAGAAATGAGCGCGAGCCGGATAATTGTGCCTTATCTTGGTGGTGTCGCTTTTAGTATCGTGATGTTGGTGTGGATGGTTGCTTTTAGTATTCGGCAGCCGAGCGAAGCGAGAGCAGGCCTTGTAGGAATAGCGGTCTTTATGGTGTGGTTTTTCATGATAATTCTGGATGAGAGCGCATGGCTTTTGGACGGGTCGTCGCTGGTGATTACGCCCTTTGGGATTTTTGATTGCACATTGGACAGAAACTATGACATCTTGCCCAAGGTGATATCGGTGCAATTGGTGATAGGGTTTTGTCTTATGATGTGGGCGGCGTATCGTTTTGGGAAGTTGGGGAGGACAAAAGAATGAAAAGCGGCAAAGCCCTATTGTGGAAGGAATGGCGGGAGATTCGCTGGTTCCTGGTTGCAGGGGCGGCAATTTTTATCGGCTGGCCATTACTGGAAGCAGTGGGTAATTACCGGCTTGGCCGTGGGTTTTATTCTACCGATATGCCGGAAGCGATAGCTTTATTGTTAGGAGGCCCTTTTGCGATATTAGTGGCAGTGGGAGTAACCTGCCGGGACCTGAAGGGGAAGATAGCGTGCTTCTGGCAATCCCGGCCTGTGTCAATCCGGCGGTGGGCGGTGACAAAGTATCTTGTGGGACTGGCGGTAGTTTTAATAGTGCTTTGCGTGCCTCTTGTGATGAAGATTTTTGTGATGAGAGCGGAACATGAGCTGGGGCAATTGTCCGGTATTCTGACCTGTCACACATTCACAGTGATTTTGATTTACAGCATTTCCTTTCTTGCCGGCTGCCTGATACGGATGCCTGTATATGCGGTGATTTTCTCGGGGGCACTGGCGCTATTGGTTTATTTCTTGCCGATACTGGCGCCGCCATTAGAGAGCTTCAGCGTGTTCAATATTATGATACAGTCACCTGTAGTGGTAGTTCAGTTAAGCGAGTCAGTGCAGGGTGAACCCTGGATTGCCGAGAAGATGAGGGTCGTAAAGATACCGTGGGCCGATGACCTGGTGCTGCGCTACAATATAGACCTGCTGCGTTATATTGCTTTTGCTCTGGCGGGTAGTTTCGCGGCGGTTGTTTTGTCGGCTGTTGCAGTTAAAAGAAACTGGCGGCTGAAGGTGGGCCAAAAGCTTATGTTCTGGCTGTTGGGCGGGGTGGCGATGTTTTTACTTTTGACGGTTGTGTTTCAACTCAGGTCGAATCTTACCTGCATCAGACAGATACCAATCAAAACAGCAAGTGAAAAAGGATTCGATGTCGCGGCGATTGCCTCCGATGGAGATAAAGGAGTGCTTCTGCTTCACTGCAGAAAAACGGCGTATGCTGAAGGCAAGGCGATGTATTATAGTCTTATGACATTTGACCTTTCATTAAAGGAGCCGTTCGGCGAAGAATTTGTTATACCGGAGGACCTTGAGAAGGCAGTTTGGCAGAATGTCGGTAGGAGCAAGCTTGTCTGGTCGGCAAAGCACCCGCAGTTGTTGTACATGGTAAGGGAGTTGCATAGTCAGGATAAAACGGACGACAAGTCGAAACTAAATTGCGCGGAGATTCTAACAATATCATTGTCTGATAGTGAGGCGGTTGTGACAGACAAAATAGACCTGTTGCCGCATATCGAGAATAGAAAGGGATATTGCAATGGGATGTGTATCTATAAAGACAGGGTTTTTGTGAATCTGTCGGGCCAGGTTTTCATTTTCGATTTGGGGGCAGATGGTAAGCTCACTTTTAAGAGTGTGACAAAAAGGCAGGTTGGGGTTTATGACAAAGTCACGAGACGAGATGCAAGCAGACACACTTTCGCAACTATGCTTGTTGGACTAATTCCGGCGGAGGGATTAACTACAGAAGAACAGCTTAAGGTGGCAGTAGAACTGACCGACTATCCTGAGATAGCAAGCGAAGGCGATATTATCATCGGCATGGACTACGATTCCCCTCTTACGGTGTATCGGTTGAAAGAAGTCAGGGATGATGTTGCGACGCTGGAGATGGCTGGCTATCACAGACCGACACCTCTGGAGCGTTTTACGGGCATGTTTCCGACACCGGTGTTTGTACGGGATGGGCTGGCGTATACGCTTGGGGGCTTTGGTGGAGGGCTGACCGTCTATGATGTTCGTCAGCCGCAGTATATTAAGCGTATCGGGCATTATGTGGCGCCGGATGAAATGTTTTTGGCGATTGCGCCACTGCCGGATGGGAATATCCTTGTCGGAGGAAGTAAGCTGCATATTGTGAGGCCGCCGAAAGTGAAACGATAATCACGGAAAGTATTTAATCTGTTGGGGAATGAAATCCGCCATTGGCGGACGAGTCACGAACCACGATTCACGAACCACGAGTTATGGCAGGCAGGGTTTATGTAGGGATAGCTGGCTGGTCGTATCCGGATTGGAAGGGGATTGTCTATGCCAGCTCGAAAATCGACCAGCTTAAATACATAAGTGGATTCATTGACTGCGTGGAAATCAACAACACCTTTTACCGCCCGCCGTCTGAGGAGACAACAAAATCCTGGCTGGAAAGCACCTCAGGTAAACCGGACTTTTTCTTTACGGCAAAGCTACATCGGGATTTCAGCCACGAAGGCAAAGTCGATTCTGAAATGGTAAAGCAGTTTCACAAAGGTTTGGAGCCGATGTTGGAGGCAGATAAGTTAAAAAGTCTGCTTGTGCAATTCAGATATGACTTTATTGATTGCAGGGACAATCGCCAGCATCTGGCAGGGATAGTGGAAAGCTTCCGTGATGCGTTTAATTTGGTGGTGGAGGTGCGGCACAAATCCTGGCAGGAAGAGGACGCTTTGGAATTTTTGGCGGAGCTGGGCGTCTCGGTCTGCAATCTTGACTATCCAACCGCCTCGAACTCATTTGATATGCAGTATTGCACCATAGGTAAGAGCGGGTATTTCAGGTTGCACGGCAGGAACGAGGAAAAATGGTTCAGTAAGGCCGGCAGGGATGAGACTTACGATTACTATTACAATAGTGATGAGCTTGCCGAGATAAAGAAAAGGATTGATAAGCTGGCTGAGACGTTTGAGACGCTTACGGTCATTGCTAATAACCACTTTCGGGGAGCCGAACTTGCCAATGCCATTGAGCTGAAGTGTTTATTGACGGATGAAAAACAGTTTGTCCCTGAAGGACTTCTGCGGGCATATCCGACTCTGGCAAAGATTGCCTCTAATAAGCAGCTGTTCTGAAGGCAAATCGGGTTATGAAAACTACAGTTGAAACAATCTATAAGCCCGATTCGTCAACCAGATACAAACAGCCATTATTCAAATCCGGGGTATCCGCAGGGTGGTAAACAGAATCTTTGACCTTCTGCACAAAGCACAAGACCAAGAGGGGGACAATAATTATGAGCCGGACGGTTTGAACTGGAAAGACTTTTACAACAACGATGACATATATTCTTGAGTCAGCCAAACGGACAGAACTTTATGTGATGCAAAATATCCCCAACTTAGTCAAAGGCCGGAACAAATTTTCCATCCGGATTATCCGCTGGCGCAACTGCGGCGGACATGTTAGAATCGAACTCGCTGGCCCCTTTCAACCCGGCAGCCCATCTAACCGGCGCAGCATTTGCGCAGCTAAATGGAGAGCATACTCTAATCTCGCTGCTGTGCTGCATCTCCATAATATTCATGTGTTATCAGGATAGCCGTTTTGTGTTTCTCCCGAAAGCCAATATGCTGTATGATAGTATGAAAATGAAGAAATAATACCGGGGATCGAGCAAAATCTTCGGTATTGTCAAAATTAAACACGGATACCTCTGTGAAGAAACTATATAGACTACTTTCGATTATTTTTTTGCTGTTTTTTTTAGAAATCGAGGCATCTCTTGCCTGCAGATATAATGTGCGTGAGACCGGGTTTGTTAACCTTGGCGCCGAGCCGTATTACCTTTATGTCTATGCCAACCAGGATACCCTGCCGGATATTATACCCGATTCGAACCAAATATCAGACACTGTTCTTGCGGGCGGCAATGTCAAGCTTGAAGTTATCAATGTAAACCAGCAAAGAAATCATCCAGCGTTGAAATATCTTGCTTTGTGGCAAATACAAACCTTTCCCTCTGTAATCCTTGTTTCCCCTGAAGGGCAGTCTCTTGCCGTGCCGGTTACAAAACCTAACCAGCCCTTTAGGCAAACTTTGCAATTGGCGCTCGAAGAAATTGTCTTCTCGCCAAAACGCCAGGAAATCATACAAAAAGTCGCCAAAAACTATGGTGCGGTATTGCTGATTGAAGGACCTGACGAACAGGCCAATAAAATGGCAAAAGGCGCTGCTAATGCCGCCATTAAGTCCGTAGCCTTGCAAATGGAAACAATGCCAAAACCCATCGCTCATCCTCCAGAGATAGTGGTAATTGACTGGAGAACACTTCCTGACGAAAAGATTTTGCTCTGGTCTCTGGGCCTGGAGCCGCAAGATGTGAATAGGTCGTACGCAGCGATTTTTTACGGGAGAGGAAGATGGATAGGCCCTTTGTTTGAAGGCCAGCAAATAACCGAGGAAAACCTCGCCTCCATCCTTTTTGTAATCGGCAGCGATTGCGAATGTGGGCTGGATTACAGATGGTTGCGAGGCACTATGCTGCCAGTCAGATGGGACCAAAAAATTCAAGCACAAGCTGCTGAATCGCTCGGTTTTGATCCCGAGAGTCCGACCGTAAAAATGGAAATGAGCTGGATAATAAATAAAGGAATAGGCGGCGATTTCTACCCATCTGTTCCACTCGGTTACCAGGAGTTTGTTATGGAACCGGAACCAGAAAACCAGACCCGGCAAAACCTGCCTGCCCAAGTCCAGAATATCCACGGGCCGACAACATTTGATACTAATGCGCCACCGGAGAACTCTTTCTTAGCTGAAAGCAAACCAGTATTGCTAAAGCCATTGTACTTTATTGTCGGATTGGCCGCTTTGACTATTGTGGCTGGTCTGATTATTGTCCTGCGAGCAACGAGGAGAAATCTATGAACACTTTGAATCTTATCTGTAAAGAGGTCCCTCAGCGAAAGATAAATTTTTTGCTTAGCTTTTTACCCGTGGAGACCGCTGTCACCTTATTTATATCTTTAAAATAATTTTTCTTTATAGTGTTTTTGGATAGTTAAATGGCGATTAAAAATTTTGTCTTTCGACCAGGTTATCGGCTTTTCACGTTTAGATAGACAATAGAGTTTACAAAATGGTTGAGGAGTGCTTTTAATGTCAGATTTAAAGTCCGGCCACTTCAAAGTCGTCTTTCTTTTATCTCTGTTTTTACTGAGCACCCCGGCCACAGCAGAGGATTGGCCAACCTACCGGCACGACATCGCTCGCACCGGCTGTACGCCCGAATCGCTTACGGCACCACTGACTCTGCATTGGGTATATACACCGATTCATCCTCCCCGGCCGGCCTGGTCCGGTCCCGGCGAGAGTCCGAGAGAGGGTTTCGTCCTCCGTCATCGAGTTATTTTCGATGACGCCTTCCAGGTAGCGGTAGCTGGTAATTTACTGTATTTCGGCTCTTCCACCGACCACAAGGTCTGCGCTCTCGATGTAACTACAGGCCAGCAGCGTTGGTCTTTTTTCACCGGCGGACCCGTCCGCCTGGCCCCTACGGTCTGGAACGGCCGAGTTTTTGTTGGCTCGGATGACGGTTTTGTTTACTGCTTGAGCGCTGCCGATGGACAACTGCTCTGGAAAATACGCGGCGGGCCAAAAGACGAAAAGCTGCTGGGCAATGAAAAGATGATTTCACGCTGGCCCATCCGAACCGGCGTGCTTGTTAGTGATGGGACCGCCTACTTTGGCGCCGGAATATTCCCCCATGAGAACGTTTATCTTTACGCCGTCCGTGTCAATGATGGCCAGCTTATCTGGAAAAACGACACCATCAGTGAGCAAAACGCCAACCGCAACGACCTTTCCCCCCAGGGATACCTGCTGGCCAGTTCCACTCAACTTTTTGTCCCATCAGGCAGAGCATTGCCTGCCGCTTTCGAGCGAGCAACAGGGAAGCTGATTTTTATCCGTAAGTATGGCTGGAGGGCCGAGGAAGCCGGCGGTGTCATTGGTGGCACCTACGCACTTTTAGCCGACGAGCAAATCTATACCGGAACGCAGTACCATCTGTTGGCCCTCGACCAGAAAACCGGAAAGACCGGCTTTGCTTGGTTCCCAGGCCGACTGCTTACCATAGCAGGTAATATGGCCTATATGGCCAGCGGAAGTGAAATCGTCGCTATGAACAGATTAGAGTATGCAAAAGCCAGCGGCGAGCGTAATTCTCTGGAATATAAGATAAAATCGCTACAAAGTAAGGTTGCAAGGCCCCAGGGAGATGAGCGCCAAAAAGCCGAACAGGAATTAAAAGCTGCGAAGGAAACACTTGAAAAGCTCCGGCAGGAAAATATCACACCATCCATCAACTGGCAGTTGCCCAGCCAGTGCGATGCAGAGCTAATAGTGTGCAGCAATCTTGTGCTGGCAGGTGGAGATGACGAGGCCATTGCCATAAATCGCCAAGACGGCAAGGTTGAATGGAGCACTAAAGTCGATGGTAAAGCGCGAGGCCTGGCGGCTGCCAACGGACACCTCTATATCAGCACTGATAAAGGAAAGATTTATTGCTTTGATTCAGACAATACTGCCAAGGATAAAGCCCCTACAGCCGAGAGAGTTAGCCATCCTATCGCAAATCCTTATCCTGAAGATGAGCTTACCAGCATCTATGAAGCCGCCGCCGAAGCTCTCATTACGGAAACAGGCGTTACCAAAGGATATGGCCTTGTCTTGGGCGCCGAATATGGCCGACTGGCCTATGAACTGGCTCGCCGCACCGACTTAATTATTATTGGTGTAGAACCCGATCCGGAAAAAGCTCATTCTGCAAGATTAGCTCTCGACGCCGCAGGATTATATGGCCAGCGAATAACCATCGACCAGGCAGACCTTTCGTCACTACCTTACTCAAACTATTTTGCCAATCTGATTGTTTCTGATAGTTTGATTGTAACAGGGAAAATTCCCGGCGACCCCAACAAAATTGCTCGACACTTAAAACCCTGTGGCGGCGTCATCTGTCTTGGAGCACCTGCTGCAGGAGCAAATACGGTGCCGGCTCCTTCTTCAGAACAACTGCAAAATTGGATGATGCAGCTGGAATTAGGCCGATGCCGAACCAGCGAGGTAAACGGACGCTGGGCAACATTGAAACGCGGACCATTGCCGGGTGCTGGTAAGTGGACTCACCAGTATGCAGAGCCGGGCAATACTGCTTGCAGCGACGACCTCATTCTCGGTGGCCCCCTGAGCTTGTTGTGGTTTGGTGAACCTGGCCCCGCACCGATGGTCAATCGTCACGGGGCCGCCGCTTCACCGCTTGCCGTCAATGGTCGCTTATTTATTCAGGGCGAGAACATCGTTATGGTTTACGACTCATACAACGGCCTGCTAAAGTGGAAACGTAACATCTCTGGTGCCATACGCACAGACCTGAAAGAGGTCGAATGCAGCAATTTGGCCGCCTCGCCGGATAGTTTCTTCGTAGTAGTAAACGACAAATGCCTCCGCCTCGATGCCGAAACCGGCGAAACTCGCCAGACTTATGGGATGCCTTCAGCACCCGGAAATACTCCGCGCAGATGGGGATACATCGCTTACGTTGACGACATCCTCTACGGCAGCACACTGACAAGAACCGGCGCCTCCGATTCGGTTTTTGCCATTGATGCTCCATCCGGCCAAACCCTCTGGACCTATGACGGCAAAAACATCGGTAACCTGACCATCGCTATCGGTGGCGGCTGGATATTCTTTATCGATAGCTCTCTATCGCCACAGCAAAGACAGGAATTACTAAGCGGCGACAAGTCTCATCTAAAAAATCTCAACACCGAAGAGGCAAAGAAAATAGAACAGCAGCTGAAGAAAATGGATGCCCGCCTCGCAGTCGGCCTCGATGCCAAAACAGGCGGTAAAATCTGGGTCAAACCAGTCGATGTCACCGACTGCAGCAAAATCGGTATAGGTGGGGGTGAATTGTCGGTCATTTATAGCGACGGCGTTCTATTGCTCTGCGGCGCCAATGCCAATGGCCATTATTGGAGACAGTTCCTTGCTGGTGAATTCTCCAGCCGACGCCTGGCAGCTCTATCTGCTAAAAATGGCCAGTTGTTGTGGGCAAAAGACGCAAACTATCGTCACCGACCTATTATCACCGGCGACACCGTCATTGCCGAGCCCTGGGCCTTTGACCTGCAAACCGGCCAGCAAAAGACGCGTCACCACCCACTAACCGATACTGAAACACCGTGGCAATTCCTGCGACCTGGACATCACTGTGGGGCCATATCGGCTTGCCCCCAAATGCTTTTAATGCGTTCCGGTGACACCGCCTACTATGACCTTCGCGACGATAGTGGCATCCGGCATTTCGCCGGTCATCGCCCCGGCTGCTGGATTAATGCTATCTGCGCCGATGGACTTGCCTTGATACCTGAAGCCAGCGCCGGCTGTCTATGTCTCTATCCCATAGTCTGCTCTCTTGCTCTGGAGCCGTCTCCTGACCATCAACGATGGGCAATTTATAGCGCCGGCGGAGCCAATACACCTGTCCGTCACCTGGCTATCAACCTGGGCGCTCCAGGTGATAGACGCGATAACGATGGTGTACTCTGGTTTGCATATCCCAGACCCGAACTACCTTCTGACCGAAAGGCGATGGGTTTTCCCCTCGAAATACAAACCGAATTTCTGGAAGGTGGCGGATACTTTTTCCATAGTAGCGAGGCAAAACCTGTATCTGGAGCCGACAAACCCTGGGTATTTACTTGCGGTGGTCAAGGCCTAAAGCGCTGTACCATACCGCTTTTGGGACAGAAGGATAAGCCGTCCAAATATACGGTTCGACTCTACTTCGCAGAGCTGGAAAACCAGCAAGCTGGCCAGCGCGTATTCATCATCAAATTGCAAGGCCAGATGGTACTTAACGATTTTGACATCGTAAAGGAAGCCGCAGGTCCGGGTAGGGCTATTGTGAAACAGTTCGACAACGTCCAAGTTACTTGTGACCTAAATGTCGAACTTGTTCCCAAAAACGAAAAATTATCATCAATGAACCAATCGCCAATCCTCTGCGCAGTAGAGGTGATGCAAGAAGAAAGCTTATAAACCAACAACGAAAATATTTTTCGGGGAAAGACTTCTACAACAACGATGATTTGTACTCTTAAGTTAGCTGGATGGCGCAAACTTTATGGGATGTAAAATATCTTCAACTTAGTTAGCGGCTGGTCTTGAATCCTGCCTGTATCCGCCAGCCAGGATTTTGTGCGTATCCCTCCGCTTCATAGGCACCGACATCAAAGGGAGACTTTCTTGCAGTACGGTTGAAATCCAACTTTGGACCAAAATCAGGAGCGGCGTGGTTTAGCAGAGGAGAGCCTGGCTTGGGCCAAAAATCGTTCGCGCCTGGCGAGCTAAAAGCCGTTGAAATTGTGCCCCCATCATAAAAGCAATTGTTATCAATCACTACGCCCGTTAAACCGCCTGCAACGTAGTTTGAGCTAAAAACAGCACTATCTGTTCCAGATGCATCAACAGCAGCAGCCTCTGGACAATAAACGGCATTATTGCAGAAAACCATATTGGTTGCTTTCGACCATCGGATAAGCACACCTCTGGGATGATTCACAATGGTATTATTGACAATCTCGACATTGCGCATCGCGGGCACAGCAGCGTGGGGAGCTGCTGTGATTCCGGTCATCGAACAGTTAAAAATGATGTTGTTTCTCACAATCGCATCAGACACCACCTGGATACCTTCACCGGCATTCCAGATGACGTTTCCCTCCACGATGTTGGTCTCTTTGCCGCCGCCATATACGAAAATACCGGGATATTGCCTGCCAATATTTGTATCATGAATGACATTATCACGAACTATATTTCCATAAGAGCCAAATTTAATTTCAATACCATCATTTCCACCATCACTGGTACTGCGTAAGTGATGAATATAATTACCTTCAATTAGACTATTCGTAGTTATATACGACCCATTATGGACACCGATATACATGCCTTCCCCCTCTGTAGGGCCGGAGTTGCTCAGGCCTGTGTGATGAATATGATTTCTGCGGATAATAAAGTAATCACAGTCTCCGCTATTCATTGTTAGTGCATTGTTACCGGTCTCGTAAATCTCGCATTCCTCAAACGTGATATGGTGTCCCCCAATGAACCGCACTCCACTATTTCCACCTTTAAGGCGTATGCCTTTGATGGTCAGGTATGCACAGTCAACAAACTCAATGTTATTGTGCTTATCTATGTTATCGGCAGGGCGCGTCAGAAGCGGTTTTTCCCCATCTGCAGCTCGAATAACAATGGGTTTAGCAGGAGTACCTTTGGCGGTAACCGCCCGTCGGCTGTTCTGCGAATAGACGCCTCCACGCAGGACCAGCTCATCGCCTGGCTTAAGGGAATTTGCGATAGTTTCAAATTCCTCCTGGGAATCCACGGTTGCGGGGTATATCTCAAAGACACCCCCATAACAGCTGCACTCGGCCAAGAGTACAGACAAAAAGCATAAGATGCTCAGGATTTGAGCGACCTGCGTCGGTCGGCCCAACGGGCGTTGCGACAGTTTGGCAAACAACAAACCAGTTTGAGATCGTGTTTTACCCATGCAAAACTGCAATTATAAAACGCTTAATTATCTATTCAACGGTCAATAGAAAATAAAAGGCCAATTTTATCGGCCCCTTGCCGGGGCTAATCCTCACAGGGTTTTCTTTTTTCCCTTTGACCGCATTGATGCACTACTCCGCCACGAAGTCCCGGCGGATTGATTTCGCGTTTAGTTTTGGATTTGGGGTATAGTCGTCACAGCAGAGAAGGTTTTGAGCCTAATCGCAAAAGGGAGATGTTTTTAGGGGCCGACCCAATGGACTGTCAAGGTCTGCGCGGCCGTGTATGTGCCGGCATCAGCAGGGTCACTTACGTAATTGCTTGCTTTGACATGAAGAGTTACCTCTACGTCATCATCGCCTATTACATGTGTCACAGGCGCAGCAGTTGTCAGGAATCTGTCATAAGTTTCATAGTTTGTGCCGGTGCCTCCGGTCGTGCCGGAACCATTACCGTCGAACGTCAGCTTGTATTCCGTAACGAGTGTGTCCCCGGCAGAAGACAGCTGAGCTGCGGTGGAATTGTCAGCGGAGATTTCCACGTCTCCGTTGATTGAAAGATTGGCGGACGAGCTGCTTTCGCTTATCTGATTTTTGCTTGCGATATCCGGTAAAGCTATAGGGCCAAAACCAGAATCCCAGTACATGAAGCTTTCACCAACAAGCAGCTCGGTCCACACAGAAGTCAGTATGAGAACTACGAGGGTATAGACCAACGTAAACTTCATTTTGTTAAGGTCAGTGTGCATCTGAAGACTTACGTTCTACATTGGTTTCGACCGAGTTCTGGTCAGGCGGATTTTCGGGAGGGATGGAGGAGTTCCCCTCCAGGCCCTTAAGCTCTTTCTCGACACTTATCTTGCTGTGGCGATTGAGAAATGGGTCCCGGTCTTCGTGAATCAGTCTTGGTGTAATGAATATTACGACTTCCTTATTTACTGTGCTGGATTCTTTAGCCTTGAACAAACCGCCTATAAGCGGAATTGAACTGAGCACGGGCACACGCTTGTCCTTGGTTCGTTCCTGGGTTTCGACCAAACCCCCTAATACTATTGCATCGCCTTCCTTTACGCGGACGCACGTGTCAACTTTGCGGCGTCTAACCAATGGCAGGTCTCCCGAAGCGTTGCCCTCTATTTGATTCTGGCGAGAAGCGACGTCGCTGACTTCCGTGGCAACATCAACAGTAATGTCCCCGTCATCACCTATATTTGGCTTTATCTCCAGAGTCACGCCGGTTTTGATTACCTTAAGATCCGTCCGCAGCCGGGCTGGCGCATCGTAGAGATCCGTGACAATGGTGAAGTATTCCTCAAGGGATATGTCTATGACGGCTTTTTCTCCGTTTTGGGTGGCTACCCGGGGCCGGGACCGTATGGTGGCCTTGTTTTCACTAACCAGCGCCCGTAGAGTAAAGAGCAGACTTGTCAACCGATTCTTTGGCACGCTTGTGTACTGCGCCGTGCCCGTGAAAAGTCCGAGACCCTCTTCCATACTAAAAGAGTTATGGTAGTCGGAATACTCCCAATCAAGGCCGAATTTCTTGCTGGCTTCTTCCCAAAGTTCCACAACAAGGACCTCCAGTACCACCTGCTGACGGGGAACATCGATTTCGGCAACGATATCCATGATGTGTTTGGCAATTTCAGGGGCGGCATAAATCAGCACTTCATTTTCCCTTTCCCCCGTGGAGATATACTGCTCGACAGATTTTGGAAGAGAAGATTTTAGATGCTTTGCGCTTATGTATTTCAGGCACAACCGTTTATAGTCTGCAATTTCAAGAGAACTCGGACATGTTGGAGAACCGCAGCTAACAAGGTAAAACTTTTCACTCTTTTTGCGAACAAAAAGACCCCGGCCCAACAGGAGCTCCTCCATACAGTTTCGAAACGGTTTGCCTGGACCGGTGTCGAGCGAAACGAGCGGGTCGGGAACGTGCGGGCAGGTTACAATAGCGACACCTGTTTCCATTGATATGTCCCGGAGAACCTGCGTAAGCGGCACGTCAGCCCAAACATTCTTGACCATTATCACTTCGTTGGCATCTGCCGCACCAGTGGTAAGTATGGCCGCGTAAGTAACACAATTAGCCAGCCCAAACGACAGCACAAGAGACGCCAGTGCAACCGTTTTCCACAAATAAAGCTGTTCTCTGGTCGTCGATGGAGTCATTAACCGCCCTCACTTGCTATTGCAATACGCTTGCTGACCAACATGTGAACCGGGATTTCGTGCAGCATAATATTATTTTCGGTTTGACCGGTCAGGCCTGAACGTTCCACTTCTATCTGGATAGCTGCGTTGTAATCCTGCGGTTGCGCATCTGCTGGTATTCTGACTGCGCAAACTACGTTCCGCCGGGCGTTCGGCGCGAGCGCAAACTCAGAGCAATCCAGTTTCATCCAGCCTTCCTGGAGCCGGTCGTTTTGCACCCGACAGCGAACGGAAATAGTACCTGAGCCGGTGTTGGCAATGAGGAGTTTTGTCACTGTGAACCGCCCGGGGTTCAGCGCCAGGTCAATCTTCTGTGGGTTTAGCTCAAGTATTTGTCTGTCGTCACCCGTGAAGTTCTGAGCCCACTGGGCGGCCAGCTCCTGACTTACCGAAAACTCCAGGTCTCTGGTCCTCGTACGTCCATACTTTGAGCCGGCGTCAAAGAACACTCTCACACTATACCGGCCCGCCGCTAACGGCTGCGGCATCACGCCGGTAAACCAGCGGGTATGACCGGGCAGTATCTGTCTGCGACTTGCATATAATGGGATGTAACCGATGCGGCGCGAGTTTCCAGCATAAAGAAAGGCTTTTCCGTTTGGTTCTGTTGCTGCCAGTCCGTCATTCTTCAAGCAGGCATTTATTTTGAGCACGCACTCTGTCTGACCTTCTTGAGAGGCCTGGTGCGGGGTCGATTCCTCAGGAACGCCCTTTTCCGGTGCGAGTCGAGGCAAAGATACATTCACATCAGTAATGCTTGTATGTTCAATATAGTTTCTTCTCGCTGCCCGCACAAACACACCAGATGCGGTTCTCAATACAACCTGTATGCCTTTTTCCTGGTTTTTTGGATTGCCCAGCGTCAACATAATTGCGGCCCAGTAATCTCCGTCAGCACCGGCAGGAGCAGATACCTTTCCCCTTAGCTCTTTAGATTCACCCGGCTCGAGGACAAACTTGCCGGCGTCAAGACTGATCCAGTGGACGGCTGACCGACCGTGTTTATACTTTGGGCCGAAAGAAAGCTGTCCTTCAGGAGAGACCGTGAAATCCACGACGTCCGCATAAACTGTGCAAGGCCCTGTTTCGAGGCCTCTGTTTGCATTTGTTACAGTCACAGAGAAAGAGGTCTCTGTGCCGGGTTTGACCTCGACCCACTGTTTTAGTGGACTGACTGCCATTCCAGCGAAGCAATCTGCAGACAATACCAGAAAGACAGTTGCGAGAAATCCCGTTGAAATCCAGCCAATTATATTTGAATTCCTTTTCATATTTACCTTTGCAACGGAAGTTGCCCCCGACAGCGACATTCGGGGGTGGGTTTTAGGTGCCCGGCCAGCCGAGCCCCACTACCCACTTTATACTCCTATAGGAGATAAACCCGATTACTGAGCTCCCCAGGCAGCCGTAAGGGTTTGAATAGCACTGTAAGAACCTGCATCAGCGACTTCACCGCTGGGGTTCTCAGCCTTAGCGTACAATGTGATCACAACCGCTCCATCCCCTGCCACGTGGGTTATGATGTAGGCAGGGCTAAGGAATGAGCCGTACACTGTATATAAGGTCTGATCAGTACCGCCGGTAGTATTAGTCCCATCGCCATCGTCTGTGAGCATGTACGACGTTACAAGTGTCTGATTCGGATCAGTTCCCAACGCCAGTTGAGCCTCTGTACCAACGATGTCAGCAGTGATGTCCACATTACCGTTTGTGTAGAGTGTAGTCGTTTGACTACCAGTAGGGGCGCTGGTCTGGGTGGTGATGTCTGGCAGTGCGATAGTACTGAAGTTATCCGACCACTCCATAATGTCAGCGACAGTTACCGTTACGCTGGCCGTGGCATTGTCATTCGCTGGAGCGGCCCATACCAGGTTCGCATCGAGTAACAACACTAATCCCATTAGCAACACAACTCTTTTGGCGGACATTTTCATAATACACTCCTCTCTATTAATCTCTGGCAAATTTTTGTGTCCACGACAGTTGTGAGTCGTAACCCCAACCCACAAAAGTAGTTATGATTTTTTAGACCGTTGTTGATTCCCGAAGTCGGCCTAAGCAAAAATTTTTTGTGCATTCCCATCCTCTGGCTGAATAAGTAAAACCTGACCTACTGAAAAATGGAGCATTCTCCTGGATTAAAACACTGCCCCAGAACCCAGCTCCTGAAAAACAATGGTATGCCCACCAGTTGACCCCGTTGGAAAAACGGCTTTCTTTTCCAACAGGGTTGAGCAGGCAACCAGATCAAACGTAAATAGCTTTAATCCAAGATGTTACATCAACTACTGCTCTCGCTCCCGGCGACTTCAAAAAAACCGAGTTTGAGGACTCTACTTGACACAACGTAGACCGGGCACGGCACGGACATACGCTTCCAGTAGCTATTATCGATGGAGATTAAAAAGACTTAAGGGGTTTATTTATAGAGAATAACCAAACTCATTGGACCTGTAATGTGATTGTTCGGGACACTGATACTGCACGCAGGCCGTGAAGAAACCGAAAAATTTACGCAGGGGAAAATTTTAAGTCGAGGGCGTAACTATTTCAGAAAAGTCCGGCTGCAACGTATGGCGTTTTTATGGGACTTCATAATAGTCAGAGCCGCCTTGATGCAATGAAAATTATGTTGTTGACTTTTCTCCTCTTTTTTTGGTAAAATAAGTAATTAGGTTAGGGCAAACGTAACTATGCCTGGTTATGACTGGAGGAGTATTAGATGAACCGCAATTTTTTGTTCTCAATATTGACCCTTTTTTCGATACAAAACTTAGTGCTGGCGGGGCACGCCTCTGTCAGCGCCACCTGCGACATATCATGCACTGTTGCGGACATCGTTGAGTGGTCGGACGACAGTTTCCCGGCAATCGACCTTGGAAACCTCACAGCCGAAAACAGAGAGGTGTCCGGCAGCGCCTCGCTGGTGCTTTACACTAACAGAGACGTGCAAATTATCGCCGACAACTCAGATGCAGCTCGCCTCTCAAAAGATGCTGTCCACAACCTTTCCACCCAGTATAAGCTGGAATATGATACAGCAGGAACGGGCCAAACGGGAGGCAGAACAGCGGGCTGGAGCGATTATGGCCGCTTTCTCATCAATGGTTCTCAGGTAACACATATCTGTGGCGATGGGGCTGTCGAGGTGATTTTATCCGTCAGAGCTTTCAAGAACACTGCTCGTGCCGGCGAATCCGGGAGCTACACCGCCAGACAAACCCTGACAGTTTGCTGGAAGTAATCCGCCAAGACGTTATGGCGGATCAGAGATAAACTTAACCCCCTCTACTTCGCCCTGCGTAGCAGCTTCGCAGAGCATGGAGCGGCGGGCCAGACTATTTCAATCGTTTACCAACCACATACTTACAAGCCCCCTCATCACTACCAGAGCCAATATGATAACCCTTGACTCTGAACACATCGTAACGCATTTGTTCCTCATTGACCAATAAGTGCGGTTAACGTAAGCTCTTGATTTTCTAAGTATTAAATATTAATGTCTCTTTATGATCCAAGGTACGTATGTATTTTTGTATCTCAAGGTATAAAGGCAGAGAATCGCATAAAGTGGCAAGTTCACCCGTTGATAATCTGAAAGTATTAAGAAATGTCTCTTCTAAAATGACCCTGAAGCAAATCAAATCATGCATCGGGAATTTAGAAGGTTTTAAAATACAAAATAAAAACGCAGGAATTGTTTCTCCACATTGGGGTTTTTTTGTTCGTATAGCAAATAAACTGCCGAGCAAATATCTTGACAAGATTCGTAGAGTTATTTACCTCAAACATTTTGGTGATATTTCTAAACCAACGAGCGTAATTATTAAATTAGATCCCAAAGATTACATTAAGGTGAATAATCGCTGGGTTCGGGCTATTAAGATTAAAGGTATAACCGCTCGAATTGCAATGATTAAAAAAGGCAAGCTTCGCCATATTCGATTGCTTGGCAACGGCAATATCCCATTTCTGATTCCATATACGAATCCCGATGGAACGATAGAAGACTTTAGATTTGATGTGGGGGAGCCCTACAGAGCAAAAAGGTTCCGTAGTGTAATAAATGAAGTTGTCCTTACACAATATGCATTATCACAGGGGCGGGCAGTGATGTTACCTATTGGTATGGGGATATATGAGGACGATGAGCTCTTATATAAAGGCGAGCCGATAGCTTTTTCTATTTGGGGCATAGAGCATCCCGACGATTCAAGATCCGGAGATGAATTAGACGCCAGATTTTTTCGTATGTTAGATGAAATTGAAGTTGCTACTTCAAAAGAAGAAATGTGGAAGGTGTTTCAAGAAGCGCTCTCGTGGATGCGCCAACATCATGCCCAAATAATTGCGGAAATGCGCAAAAATCACGATATAGGATTAGTTCATTATGAAGTCCATTTTAACAATACCTTCTTCTTTGATAACTCCTTGACCATCGCGGATTGGGAAGAAGGAGCACACCGCCATAATCTGTCAAGATGCCAATTTTTAGATAGCATTGTAGTAGATCTGGTAAGACTTATCGAAAATTGCTGCGGCGAAGAGAGGGTTTATCGACAGTATTATAATAGGCTCTCCTGGCTTGCGGCAGGGTCTGGAATGGAAATTCCAGTTTTTCAAACTGTAAATTATTTCATGTATTACTTTCACGAGAACGAGATTAACCAGAATGACAGAGAAAAATTACAATCTCTTCAAGGAAAGTTGTTAACGGAATGTAAGGAAAGAGCGGATTTAATAGAAAGGCTTGTCGGAAAACGCATTCTTACTGTGTTCGACGGCGGACATTTCGGGAAAGGTATTAATTGGAAGGATGTTGCACGACCGTTTATGCCCGGATTTTCAGACGATAATCCTATATGGCAGCCTGAAGCCACAACAACTTTTGATACGAAGCTATTTGTTCAAAAAGGTGAATGGCCTTATGGAAAGAAGAAAAAACATCCGACAAAGGCGATACGTCGGGCTGAAGAAGCCATATACGAAGGCAGGTTTGAGGATGCTATAAAGATTTATGAGAATATACTTCGTTACGGGCACAAGCGTAACCGCGATTTCGATAGTTATATTCACCATAATTTAGCATCGCTTTATTTTCTTCTTCGCCAAGATAAAAAAGCTGAAACACATTTTGACCTTAAGGCTTTTCTGTAGAACCCGCCCGGAAGAGTGTCTTCGCGCGATACCAATTTGTGCGTGGTCGATGTCTCGAAAACCAATGTAGAACATGTAGTACCACCCTCCGTGTGGTACGACCTGACATGCAGTGACCTTATATTGTTCCCATCGGCTATTTCTGTCGGCCTGAAAAATGGGATTGCTTTTCAGCCTGGTCCAGTTAAGGCCGTCTGGACTTGTTGCATAGCCGATGGCATCGGGCTCGTATTGTTCGCCCGCCCCCTTTCTGTCTTCGACAGAAGACAAGGGGGCGGGCACATCACCGCGACCTTCTCCCACGGTTCTTCCTCGCGCAGCACCGGCTTGGAACTCATGCGTTTCCAGGTTTTGCCGTCTGAGCTTGTGGCGTATCCGATCCAACTGTGGCCGCTTGCTTGTCCGGTGTACCATATATGGTAATCATCGGAGCGTCTGAGAAGCACGGGTCGGTTGATGTCGGTAAGAAGATTTCCGATTTTCGATTGCAAATCTTGTTTAGCGGTCTCGGCCGGCTGTGCCGGCTGTTTTTTCTTTGTGGCCGGTAGCTGAGCGGTGACACGGGCAAGCACATCGGACCGGGCGATTTCACTGCCATCGGCAAAGATTATCAGGCCTATTCCTTTGCCGTATCTTCGGCCTGTTTTGTCCCACAGTATCGTAATGAAGTGTCCGTGGTATAGCACATTATCGAGGCAGAACCAGTCCCATGTGTCGGCAGGAACAAGAGGGTTGACTTCGACAACATCATCCGGCCGCGGTCTTAAACCAATAAGACCGGAAATGATCAAGTCACAATAGCTGGAGTGATTGTAATCCCTGCCGCGCACTGCGGGGGCCAGGCGAGTGCGAGCGATCCAGTCTCCGGTGTAAGGATTGAGGTTCTCATCAATCCAGGGAACGACCCGACCGTCTTCACGTTTCAGGCGATGGCTCTTTGTATAGATTTTCAGGGTCTCAAAGTAGTCGGCTTTGCTAATAGCGTTCTGCTTGTAGCCATTAAGTACGTTGGCCATCGCTGTCAAGGTTATTGCAGTTGCATACGGCCAGCTTGGCCCATTCCACTGACAAGAATGTCCATCGTATCGAACAGCAAATTGTGGGTGACGCTGCTCAGCAGTCGTGGGGCCAAATGGTGCGTAAAACCCTTTCGGGTCCATCAACTGTCTCCATGCTTCTTCATAACCCGGGTCCGGTAAATTGAAGTACCAGGGAGTAAAGCCGATTTCCTCACGAACATTAACCAGCATTTCTCCATCCCGAGGCAACGTCATGAAAAACTTTGCCTTGTCGTTCCATAGCTTTGTCTGGATGAGCTGTTTGAGATTTTCGGCCTTTGCCCGGTACTCCCTGGCGATATCATCGCGTCCGGCCAGTTCAGCGATTTTTACAATAGCGACAGCATCACCGTACATATAAGAGTTAATCGAGGGTCGTTTGCCTGGTTGGCCCACCATTTTAAGCCCACCCGAACCGGAAATGGAAAACTCCATTCCGTCTTTGTCATCTATCTGCCAGAACAAGCCATCGTGTGCAAGGTTCTCCTTCTCCCACTCTTCGTAATTACGGACCAGGTCTTCGAGAAGGTCGGTGATGAGTTTTTTGTCCGGCCGGACAAGATATCGAGAGTAGAAGGCATCGGCAGCCCAAAAACTGTACCGCCTGGGTTTGCCCCCCTTTCGAAACCAGAAAACCGCATAATCGTCCAGGTAATTCGGGTCGTGCAGCCACCGCCCTTCATAGAAGTGATGGCCTGCGGGACAGCTAATCGTGTTGTGCTTGCCCGACCAAGACACATCCGGCAAAAATTCGGTAATCACAAATCCGTCCGGTGTCTTCTTAATGTGTTTGCGATAGGTCCACCAGCGAAAGTAATAGGTCAGCTCAAAATCCTTGTCCGGACACTCAAACAGCGGAATATTTGCTTCGAGAAATTCCCATGCCTTTGCGTTTGGAATATGCTGGACGAACAGCTCTTCATCTTGCTTATTGAATGCATCAACATAGTGTCTGAAGGAATTTGTTTTCAGCACAAGCGGCCCCTGTGCTTCGGCGGCTGTGGCCGCTGCCAACATCGAACAGACAAACAGTAAAGCCAAATCCACAAACCAAACCAATAAGCCTTTCTTTCCTATCATCTTGTCCTTCCTACATATAAATCAAAGGCTCGCTCAAATTTGTAATGAAAAACTATGCTCGAGGTATGGAGCATTTCATGATTTTCATATATAATACTATCGCACCGCAGAAATATAGTCTTTTGTGCTTTATTTTCAATTATGAGCAATGAGTAGATTGGCTAAAGATTCAACATGAGGCGAAGCAGAAACAATGGTATCAAAAACAGTCCTTATTTTCGCTATTGTGCTTTCCCCCACGATTTGCGGCTCCTACCAATTGACACAGCCCGCTAATACTGAGGACGCAAGCGATTCCGCTCTCAAAGTAGAATATACTCAGAATACAAGTGCGGTGCCGCAGTCCGAAGTGTTTGAGGTCACCTTCGAGCACGAAAACAATTATGCAAATCCTTTCTTCGATGTCACTATCGATGTGATGTTCGTTTCTCCCTCCGAAAAGCAGGTGCGAATTGGCGGATTCCACTATGGCTCTTCTTCAGGAGTAACAATCCATAGAAGCGAGACTCATACCCAAAGAGGAGAAAGGCAACAAGCAGCTTACAAGTTTGACAAGCAGAATTTGTGGAAGGCCCGATTTGCTCCCTGGGAGGTCGGCAGGTGGAAATATGATTTTGTGTTCAGGAACGTGAAAGGGCAAAAGGCATCCGGGAAAGGCAGCTTCACTTGCGTGAAAGGGCGGAGGCATAATTCCGGGTTCGTCCGCCGCCATCCAACGAATCCTTTCCGATTTGTGTTTGATGATGGAAGCCCGTATTTTCCTATTGGGCTGCAGGACGGCTGGGGTGATAATTCAGCCACCGGCTCTGTCCTGGATGAATGTTCAATGGAGGGACCTTTCCGCACAGACCTGAAAGACCCACCACTGTTGCCGGCCGGGCCTATGTTTGTGCGGGGGCCGTCTAACAATCCACAGAATGCCGACGTTTACTTCAGGCGTTTTTCCAGGTGCGGATTCAATTTGTATCGCTTCTCACAACAGAACTGTTCCTACCGGCTTTTTGACGACCTAGACCACTACCTTGTCCAGGAGGGCACTATGACAGATGAGTTGTTGCGCTGTGCCCGGAAGTATGGCTTCCGAATTTTTTACGGAATTTTTGGGTTTGAAAGAGTATTCAACGACGACCCATACGACGACGCAAATATGTTCAAAGTAAAGAGGTTCACTAAATACAGTGTTGACCGATGGGGAGCATACGTGGATTTCTGGGAATTTCTCAATGAACAAAAGGCCCATGACCATTGGTATGAAATCATGGCTGGTTATCTGAAGTCCATCGACCCTTACCGACATCCAGTTACCACGAGCTGGGAAAGACCCGACCTTGAGGGCATCGAAATCAACGCACCACATTGGTACCAAAGTGAGGATGAGCTCGACTCTGATTTAGTGACTGCCTCCAGAGCCACGGATTGGAAGAAATATAACAAGCCTGTAATTGTAGGTGAGCAGGGCAATCTTATCGATAGGCAAAAACCCCGCGCTGCCGGTATTGGAGGTGTGTGGGATGACCGCTCAGCCCTTCGGATGCGTGTCCGAAACTGGACGGCATTTTTCAACGAGACAGCTTTCATCTTTTGGAACACCAGCTACGCTCGAGATGGTCATTATATGAACATTTGGCTGGGGCCGAAGGAACGCGAGTATGTAAGAGCAATGCAAGATTTTGCCTATTGTCTGGATAAAGATGTTCGTATGGTTCCCGTGAAGGTTTCGGACCCGCACGCCGTACGTGCTTATGGTCTGGCCTCAAAAGAGAAAGCCGGCGTATATCTTCATCACTTCGCTGACCATGCGAAACCTGTAAAAAGAATCACTATCACAATAGATGTCCCTAAAGCTGCGAAAGGATACTGGTACTCACCGGAGAACGCCGCCATTGTGAAAACCGTTGATATGAAGGCAGGCACGAATAGTCTTGAGGTCCCTGAGTTCACTGTGGACCTTGCTCTGCTCATTACATCCGAGGGCCCACCTGATATTGACAAAGACGGCATCCCTAACAATCTTGACCCTGACGATGATGAAGATGGTGTGCCCGACCGAGAAGATGCTTTTCCTCTGGAACCCGAGGAATGGCAGGACAGAGATATGGACGGTATCGGTGACAACCTTGACGCTGATGACAATGGTGATGGTATTGGCGACGATGAGAACAAGAATGGAATTGCCGATTTCGAGGAAATGGACTTTGATGGTGACGGTATTGACAAAGCAAGGTCTGTTCCCTGGGATGCTTTCCCATTAGACCCGGGAGAATGGCAGGACACCGATGGAGATGGCATCGGTGATAACCGTGACCTTGATGATGACAACGATGGCTTCAGTGACGAAGAGGAAAAGAAACACGGGACCGATCCCGGAGATAAATTGAGTTTTCCGCCGGCTCCTAAGATTTAGTCTTATCTTGACTCTTCCGGACGCAGTCCACCGCAAACTTACGGCAATGCTTGTGGCAAAGCGGAGGCGAATCCGCCGCAGGCGGATGAGCCGAAGCGAAGCCGCAAGCAAAATCCCCCGCACCAATTGTGCGGGCGCGGACGTTTCTTACCCAAAATTTTACTCAAAGACCCTATCTATCGGTCAATTGGTGCGGGGCGCGACCTGCGGCGGCGGCGAGATTGCCACAGAGGATTGATATTCCAAGGATGAATGTTATAGTAGCATACCACCTGATGGTATGTATGAAGTTTGGAACTGGCCTGGAGAAACGACCATGACTGAGCCGAAAAGCAAACAATCTAAAGCAATATCGAGGCGTACATTTTGCCGGTCGGCCATTACGGTGGCTGCGGCGATCTATTTTACTAAGTCATCCGCTCATGCATCGGAGATGAAGAATAGAGTCAAATTCTACAAGAACCTGGGGCACGGTCACATCGGCGTGAAGGCCAACCAAAGGCAATCGCTGGAGTATGCGGTGAAGTATGGTTTTGACGGTATCACACCCGATGCGGGAGAATTTGAGAACAAGTCTGCCACGGAAATCCGCGAATGGGTGGAGACAATGAAAGAAAAAGGCGTTCGATATGGTACGAGCGGCCTGCCTGTCGAGTTTCGCAGAGATGAAGGTCAATTTCAAAGAGACCTGACGCAACTGCCCAAACAGGCAAGTATCTTGAGGCAGATGGGCGTGAAACGTATGGCGACCTGGATTCCGCCCGGCCACAATGAACTCACGTACTTACAGAATTTTGAGCAGCACAAGAAACGCCTCCGCGAGGTGGCGAAGTTACTTGAAGACAACAGCATCCGGCTGGGTTTGGAATTCGTTGGGCCCAGGACCTCCCGTGCACGATACCGTTTCCCCTTCATCTGCACTCAGCTGGATATGATGGAACTGGTGGAGGCAGCAGGCACAGAAAATATGGGGCTTTTACTGGATAGCTGGCATTGGCACACCTCACATGGGACGGTGGAAGAACTACTTCGGTTGTCGAACAAGGACGTCATACACGTTCACGTCAACGACGCTCCGTCCGGCATCCCAGTTGACCAGCAAATCGATAACCGGCGAAGGCTGCCGGTGACCACGGGGGTGATAGATCTGAAGGGATTCATCAACGCCCTCGTGAAAATCGGCTACGACGGCCCGGTGGAGTGTGAACCCTTCGACCAGGAACTGAGCGAGATGGAGGACAACGCAGCGCTGCAGAAGACCATCGAATCGCTCAACCTCTTGTGGGGGCTGATTGCTTTTTGACCGCACCAAGCGGACAGCGAGGTTCCAAGCCGGTCGGGTGATGAAGGAGCGACCATCTCCAGCCGCTCCGTAGTCTGTTTTTACGTTCCGCCAGCTCGTGAACGGTCCGACGAACTCATCACACAACCCCGCTGATGCAATGATGACCAGAACCGCAAATATGCTAATGGCCAATAGAGCGGATAGGTCCCCCCCTTACCCCTTACAATATAGTGCTCTTGTGAGAATCCGCACGCTATCCGTTAAGCACCCACCCTTCTGTGTAAGTTCTTCGGATATATCGGTCGGCCTCGGCGCAGCCAACGGCCTTTAAGTTTTTCGCGTCCCATTCAATCTTCTTTCCTATGCGGTAGGCAACCAGAGCCAGCAGATTATGCTCAACGAGTGCACCTGAGTAGTCAAAATTGCACAGAGTCGGCTTGCCGGTCTTGCAGGCTGTCAACCACTCCTCGTGATGACCGGGCGACGGTGGAATCAGCTCCTCTGGTTTGGGCGGCTTGTAATCGGTCATATCTCCTTTTAGCATAATGATGCGGAAGTCATAGTCAGCCAGCAACCACCCCTTATCCCCTGTAAACAAAAGACCTTTGAATAGTTCCTCCCTGTTGAACACCGGCGTTGGCATACCGGGCTTCTTGCCACCATCATACCAATAGATTGTAACAGGTGGCCGCCAGTCGTTGGCCGGGTGCTCCCAGGTTACCGTGAGCCACTGCGGGCAGGTGTCAGCGTGAACAGGTGTCCCGGCGGCCTCGCAGCTTGTAGGAAACCGCAGGTCGAGCGCCCAATATGCAAGGTCCATCATATGGCTGCCCATATCTCCAATCTGGCCGCTCCCGAAATCCCAGAATCGGTTCCAGCTCAGACACCCGCCTATATATCCAGGGTTGTATGGATGAAATGGCGATGGGCCAATCCACAAGTCCCAGTGAATATGCTCAGGTACGGGCTTAACCTCCGGCAGATACTCTCCGCCGGCCGGGATCCGGCTGCACCACACACGGCAGTCTTTCACACTGCCTATCGCACCTCTTTTTATCAGCTCGACCACTCGCCTGAAGTTGTCTGAGGCGTGTATCTGTGTCCCCATCTGCGTGGCTATCTTATCTTTATACTTAAGATACGTCTCCCGGACCACGCGGGCCTCGTAAACCGAGTTGGCCAGCGGCTTTTCACAATAAACGTGCTTGCCGCGGTTCATCGCCCACACATTAATAAAGGCATGCGTGTGGTCGGTCGTCGAGCATACCACAGCGTCAATATCCTTTTGCTCAAGGCACTTTCGCCAATCAACGTACGTCTTTGCTTCGGGGAACTGCTTGGCAGCCGCTCCGAGGGTCTTCTCATTCACGTCACACAGCGCCACAATGTTCTCACTTTTGACGCTGTTCATATTGTCGTTGCCTCGCCCACCAACACCGATGACGGCGATATTGAGCTTTTCATTCGGCGACTGGCCGGCCCTTAAGATACCCGACTTGAGGACCACAAGTCCCGCACCCGCCAAAGCACTTTTCTTCAAAAACATACGACGTCTCATCTGAAATTTCATAACTTGTCTCCTTCGTTTGTAGCCGCAACAGGGCAGAGGACCTCACCGTTGTGGCACATTGGACCGTGGGTTCGCCGCCGCCCCCGCTCTTGCTTCGCAAGAAGCTGCGGGGGCGGCTCTTAAACCGTGATTGAACATTATTTGGCAAATAGACTTCACGTTTTCCAATAAATGTCTGACCAATACGTATCGCTGGTCAAGAAAAATCCACGTTAAACCTTGCATTCTCTGACTCTACATGAGCTATTGTATAGAATGTTGTTGATAAAGCAAGCTGTTCATAAATTGCGCCTCGTGCGAGAATTCAAATCCTGCCAAGGTTAGCAGCGGACTTTTGTGTAGGCCGGCCCAATATGGTGTTATTTGTTGAAAGAAATACGCCCGACAGGATTCGAACCTGCGACCCCCGGTTTAGGAAACCGGTGCTCTGATTCCATAACTCCTGCAAACAAAGAACTTACGAAAAGCGAACATTCTGTCTTGGCCACTGGTTTGCCCACTTGCTGCGCCGCAGAGGCAAAATTTGACGCCGATTTGCGGCTGCTCATAGAACGATGGCCCAAGTTGCCGGAGCATATAAAAGCGGCAATCAACACATTATCACAAACTCATATTAAGGGAGATTGACAATGGCTGTATCAAAAGAGAAAACGAGTCTGATGTCGAAACCGTACGCAGACTTACTGACAAAAATTGCCGAACTGAATTGTATGACGGCAGCACACCAAAAGGCCTTCGAAGCCCTGGCTGAGAGCGTTCAAACCACCGAGGTCGCAAAGAGCAAGGCAAAGCAAAACTACAACGAGCAACTTGATTTGGGTGACGCCGACGAAATGCAAAAGTGTCTCGACCGGATTAAGGCGACTAATGAGGAAATAAAGTCGCTCGGCGACCAGATGAAAAGTTACGGGCCGAAAGTGATGGAGCTGCATAAGGTTCAGGCGAGTCTAATTGACCAGGCGAGGCAAGAATCAAAAACTGCCGAAGAAGCAGTCAAAAAAGCAAAGCGACAATTTGTCGATGCCGAAAGTGTTGTTAATGCGGCGATGGCAAGTGCCGGTCTTATCGGCATTTTAGAAAATACTATCGCAAACAAAAGCCTGAAAAAATAAACTGAATGCTTCTGATTGTGGTTGCCGGGGTTATCCTTTTCCCCGGCAGCTTTTTTTGTCGAGGACGCCGGTCATTCACACCGCAACCAGAGAGACGGCAGGACGCCTGGCTTCGCACCAGAAGGCCCTGCAGAGGCCTGCTATGCAACGAAGGCAAGGTAACCCACCCTCGATGCTGGGTTCGTCAATTCTACACGGACAAACCCCTATGGTGAGGCACTTGGCGCAGAGACAGAGACCCTGTGAGTGCGTTGGCAACAGGAATCCTACGGGTCCTCCCCCGCTCTTTGGCAAGGTGCGGATTATCGACCCCGCTTCTTGGCAAAAAGTTTCGCCGAATTTAGGTTGTCCCTGTCCCCTTTGCAAAAAGGGGCATAAATTGGGCCTAATGAAAGGGCGTTTGGCCAGCCACGGGCGTCCTGCGGCCTTCTATCGGCGTTTCAGCGGCTTGTGGAAATGCAAGAGGAATAAAAATCTCTTGCAAGCCTGCCGGTAACGATGTATTTTGTGGGGTATGAAAAACATCGAGTCAAGTCTATTGAATAATCCGAAACAACTGGCCAGGGTGGGTCTCTCCGCGAGGACGACCGCGCTCTCGATGTGCGCTCATAGCCCTGGCCTTTTTTTCAGAACGGCAGAGGCAAAATGTTAGATATAAATCGAATTATCAACGCCATAGTAAAGGGCAGAACGAAGCTTGATAAGCTGACACTTGGATTCTCAAGAAACCCCTTGAGTGATTTGCATCAAGGCCAGCGTTTCATTGACCTTTTGTCATATCTTGACGAGACCTTGCAACTATTAGACGCGATACCTGATAAAGTTATCCGCGAAAAGAATGCCAAAATCTTACTCAAAATAAGAGAGGAAAATCGGCTCATAGATTTAATGCCGGATGGGAGAATCTTATACCGTCTTGAGGATATAAATGAGGAATTAGACTTTTTGTTAGAGGCGCTAACTGATTTATCTACCACAAAGATAACAGAAAGAGAGCAGCAGCCGAAACTGAACCGTCGGAGTGTGGCGCTTATCCTGCTAAAACAACACCCCGATTGGACGGATACGAAAATTGCCAAAGAAGCCGGCGTGAGAAGAACGTCTCCGTATCGCTGGCCCGAATATAAGAAACTACGCCAACTGCTGCGTAAGCCGTGGAGCTTGCCGCGAGGCAGCAAAGGCAAGGACGGCAGTATCGAAGCCATAGCTAAAGACTGACGTTTATATTGTGTCGCGTGCGACACTTTGTGCGACACCTGCAATTCATAACCCCCCCCAAAAGACAAGCAGTTGGGCTTCGCCCCCCTGCGACACCCCTGCGACACTCGCCCCTATTATACAGATAGTCTTATGATTTTTAGGAGTGCAGCGATTATGGGCAAAACGCAGAGCGAAAATCCTACTGTTGTCGGCTGGTTTTTGGAGCTCGAATTGGCCCGCGAGCGCCAGGACTTTGAGCGTGCTGCTCAAGCGAAGCGTGAACTCCAGCGGCTCGGTGTAGAGGTCCGTTACAAGAGGAAAAGCATCCAACAAAAGGAAATTGCCGATGACCAACGATAGAACCACCGCTGAGTCACTGTTGGTAACTGTCGGCGACTTGTGCCGGATGTTGTCGATTTCGCGCTCGTCCTTTTTTTCGCTTCGGTCCGCCAGTCGAATCCCACTAACACCAGTCCGGCTCAATTCAAAGTTGCTCTATCGCCGGGACGAGGTCGAGCAGTGGGTTGCCCAGGGCTGTCCGCCGTGCGGGCGGTGGGACTGGCAGCCGAGAGGGGACGGACGATGACACATCGGGGCAAGGGTATGGCCAAAACAAACGAAAAGCCAGCGGAGAATTATCTTGTGATACCGAACTCTGTCCTCAACATACGAGGGCTTGGTCGGGGTGAGAAGCTGCTGCTTGCTCATATACACAGTTTCGGTCGAAAAGGATGTTGGGAAAATAACGCAACGCTTGGCAAGATGTTTTTTGTCTCGACACGGACAGTATCTATGTGGGTAGCGAATCTTAAAGAAGGTGGACATATCCTCTGGCTGCACCCGAAGGGCTATTATAGAACGCTCTGGGCCAAATCGCACCCTGAAGTCAAAGCAACCCAAAGTCTGTTCTACAGGGATGGCGAAATCTCGAAAGCAGAGGTTATATCTGGACAAGCCAAGTCCACTCTACTGCGCAAAAATCTGCCAAGTGAGTGCGCAGAAAATTGCGAAGTGACTGCGCAAAAAGATGTATTTCCACTGCGCAAAAAATTGCTACAGACTAATAACACTACTATGAGAGATACTAACAAAAATACTGTGGCAACGCCTGCGCCTTTGCCTGCCGGTGGGCAGGCTCCGGCGTTGCTGCACGACAGGAAAGTTGAGCAGCAGGGAGCTATTGAACAGTTTAAGACAAGGTTCGGCAGCACCAGAGGGCAACATAAGCCGCTGTCGGCTGCGGAATTTGAGCGGAGCCGGCAGAAGTTGAGAAAACAGTTGCTTGCAGAGGAATAGAAAAAATCTTTTTTCAGGAGACTAAAATGGACGAAAAAACCACAGCCGAATTGACTCTGGACACTTTTGCCGAGCAGTATCCAGAGCTGCACAATCAACTGGTGGAGAAGGCAAGGCAGGAAGGCGGAAAGTCTGTAAGGGAACTCTTCGGCAAGTTTGTCGAGAAGTTCGGCGACGACCCGGCCTTCTGCATCGAGCACTTTAGCAAAGGTGATTTGCTTGAGCAGGCGGTAGAGGCCAAGCTTGAAAAGCTGAAAGCCGAATACCGAGGCTCCGCAAAGCTTCAAGCTGAATTTGGCGGACCGGCAGGGCTTAAGGATTATATCGCGTACCGAAAAGCGAAGGATGCCGGAAAAACCTGAAAATCAGGCCAAAAGGCCGGCGGTAAATTTATTTAGAAAATCTGGATTTTATGATTGACAGATTACTTAATAAGTAGTAAGTGAGGATATATGATTATCAAAATAATTAGAAAACATATTAAAACGTGTGGCAAGACCCGATACCGGATAAGCCAGGATACCGGCGTTAGTGAAGCCCAACTCTGTCTAATAATGCAGGGCAAGACCTGCATAGCCGAGACCGCTGATATTCTGCTAAAGTATTTCGGGCTTGAGCTTGTGCCAAAGAGGCGAAAACGAAAGGCAAGGTGACCTATGAGACTTTACAAGCCGGTTTATATTGACCGCTCCGGGCAGCAGCGGGAAATTTCAAAGTGGTACGCAGATTTTTTCACGCCGGACGGGATACGGCACAGGCTGCCATTGTTTTTCGATAAGCGGGCTTCAGAGAACTTTGGCCGAAACATAGAGGAACTCTGCGGACTACAAACGGCAGGTATGGTAGCCGGGCCCGAGCTGCAGCGGTGGATTGACGGCCTACCCGTGAAGCTGTCGGACAAGCTGGTGAGCTGGGGGCTTATCAGCAATCAACGGGTTGCAGCCGGAAACCTTTTATCCAAGCATCTGCAAGACTGGAGAGGCGCTTTGCTGGCCAGCGGCTGCACGGTGGAATACGCAGACCTAAAGACTAATCGGGCGAGAACGATTTTTGAGCGGTGCGGATTCCGAACCTTTGCGGATGTTTCAGGCAGCAAAATACAGCTTGAGATTGCGAAACTCAAAAGGACGGTCCAGAAGCGAATAAACGGCAGACTCGAAACGATTGAACTCGGCCCGGTTTCGGGGAAGACCAAAAACGATTATCTGCAAGCCTGCCGACAATTCACTTACTGGATGATGCAGGACCGCAGGGCCGGAGAGAACCCGCTGCAATACCTGAAGCCGCAGGGTGACATAGAGCAGACTTATAGGCGCCGTGCGCTTGAACCGGACGAAGTAAGGCGTCTATTAGAAGCCACAACAGAGGCCGCTGGGCCGCGATTCGGGATGGATGGGTATCAAAGAACCTTGCTGTATCGTTTAGCCGTAGAGACAGGCCTGCGGCGGAACGAATTAAAAACGCTTACGGTCGGGTCTTTTGATTTCGACAGACTGACTGTCAAAGTCGAAGCGGGCTACTCAAAGCACAGGTGCGAGGACGTTTTGCCGCTGCGCAAAGAGACTGCTGCTGCTTTTCGGATTTTCCTTACAGGCAAACTGCCGACGGCGCGAGTGTTCAATATGCCTGATAAGACTGCAAAGATGTTTCAGGCCGACCTTGTTGCAGCAGGTATAGAGCAGAAAAACGACAGGGGCATTGTGGATTTTCATTCCTTACGTCACACCTTCGGGACACTATTGGCTGCTTCAGGGGTTCACCCAAAGACGGCACAGACGCTTATGAGACATTCGGACATAAACCTTACGATGTCCCGCTATACTCATACACTTCGCGGGGCCGAATCCGAGGCGATAGAATCTATACCTGACTTTTCAAAGCCTGCCCAACAGTCCCAGAAAAAAACAGGCACGGATGACAAAAATGTTTTTGACCACCAGTTTGGCCACCAGTTTGCCCACAAGCTGCGGATACCCGATAATACTTTGGACTATTCTGGACTGAACACGTCCAAAACAGGGATAGCCGAAAACAGTGATATTGCTGCAAAAACAGCGATTTTGAACGAAAAACAGGGCAAATCAGAAATACGCCCGACAGGATTCGAACCTGCGACCCCCGGTTTAGGAAACCGGTGCTCTATCCTACTGAGCTACGGGCGCCCAATTTCTAAGTGCCTACAATATAACAAGTTCGCACACTTGCTGTCAATCCTTCGGAGCGGTAAAACAGGGCGCGCCCCAAGTGCATACCAAATTCCTACCGATACCCTGAGCGGCCGCTTCTCTTGCACACTCTAATAAGTCATTTGCCACCGCCAGATAAAATTGTTGGGTTGTCACAAAACTTGCGTGGTTTGCAAGGACTCTCACATCATTCTCCCTCAAACCGTTGGCAAACCAATTGCTCAACGCCATCTTTCTGAGGTCGTGGAACTGACCGCTCCCCAATACCAGATTGTTTAAGGGGTGTCTTGAAGTACGGGCAAAATTGTTGATTGCCTTCAGCCATGCATCACAAAGGATCCATCTGCTGGTTCTGCGGAGCTTTTGAATGTAGCCACAGCCTACAAGGCAGGCCTCGCAACGACAGGGTCTCCCTCCCCCCTGCTTGTATGCCGGATTTCCCAAAAAACATAGCGTCTTAACCAGGGTTTTGATAGTATAGGGTCTATGGATGGCATTTAACTGATTTCTTAAAAGGTTGGAATTTAGTATGCGAGACTTTAGCAAGGCAAAACGAATCGTCGTAAAAATCGGGACTACCACACTGACGAAGAACGGCGACATAGACGCCGGTTACGTTCGTGAAATTGCCGCGCAGATAAGCTCCATTCTCAAGACCGGAAGACAAGTTGTCATTATTACTTCAGGCGCTATCGGAATGGGGGCGGGACAATTAGCATTGAGCGGCGAAGTAAGAGAAACAAAGATGCGGCAGGCCTGCGCCGCTATCGGTCAGCCGCTTTTGATGGCCGAGTATCGAAAATCGTTTCTACGCTATGGCGTTACCGTGGCGCAGGTTCTATTGACTACCGACGTGCTTAACAATAGAAAAACATACCTGAACCTTCGCAACTCCATCGAGACGCTGCTCAATCTTTCGGTCGTGCCAATCCTGAACGAAAACGACAGCGTCAGCACCGAAGAAATCGGCTCGGCTTTCGGCGACAACGACCGGCTCAGCGCCCTTGTCGCAAGTAAAATCGATGCGGACCTGCTTATTATGCTGACCGACATCGATGCACTTTACGATAAGAACCCGCGAGAATTTCCCGATGCCAGGCCGATACCGGCGGTCTTCGAGATAACCGAAGAGATTATTCGAAACGCAGGAGGGAAGGGCAGCCTGTTCAGCACCGGCGGAATGAAAACAAAAATAGAGGCGGCAAAGATTGCCTCGAACGCCGGCTGCCGAATGGTGCTGGCCAACGGCAGAGCGAAAAACGTTATCAGCCGCATCTTGGCCGGCGAACAAATCGGCACGGTCTTTATGCCGAAAAGAAAACTCTCCAACCGCTCCAGATGGCTCCTCAATAGCGCACCGGCCGGGACAATACGCATCGATGACGGCGCAATGCAGGCAGTTAGAAACCACAAAAGCTTACTGCCGAGCGGCATAAAGGCGGTAGAAGGCACATTTGAAACCGGCTCGGTCGTTATGCTCAACGATAAGGCCAAGGCGGTAACGAATTTCAGCAGTTCGCAACTAAAGACGCTGGCCGGCAGGCACAGCACTGAAATAAAAAAGCTCCTCGGCCCCGGCCACAGAGACGTCGTCGCAATCCCAGAAGACATTGTCTTTCTGGACTATTGATTGACCGCGGAGCACGCTGGGAATACATAGGTGGTGAGTATATATAGCGAGAGGTGAGGTCAAGTCGTGATAAGGTTCAAGTGTATTTATTGCGGGCAGAGGATATTGGCGCGTGAGGAAGGACGCGGCAAAAAGGGCAAATGTCCAAAATGCGAGCACCTTTTGGTCGTTCCCTGGACCACCAAAGGCAGGCCGGCAATCAGCGCCGACATTCCAGAGCAGCTGCAGAAAGTAAGGGAGGCAGTCGCTACATTGAGCACCGCACAGGATTTGTCCAGCGACATAGCCGAACTCTACGGAGAAAAACCCGGATGGCTCATTCCCACATACGACGAACTGTCGCTGTTTCTGATGGCGGCGACGTTCATCCTGTTGGGCGCCACCAATAACACAATGCGAGAGCAGATATATAAGGGGATAACAGCAATTGTTGACATCAGAGTGTATTTCTTAGCTGTGATTTTTCTGGGAGGTATAGTCCTCAGTCTATATCACGTTTTCACTACAAGGAAAAAAACCGAGTTCGAGAAGAAGGTTATGTTGGCCTTCGCCGTCCTGGTAAATGCGGGCACAGGCATCATATCCGGATGGTATGTGATAAAAAATAGCGAAGTCCACAACTGGCAGCTTGTCTTTCCAATATGGAACATAGCCAATGGTGTTCTCCTGCTCGTGATGCTGCGCCTCAAGGTTATCGATGAAAATTGCATAAGCGACCGCGAAGCTACACTCGTTCAGATTATTCTCGGCCTGACAGCGGTCCTTGCCATTTTCATACTCTGCAACTATGTCTTCAAATTGTATTGGGCCATCACTTTCTCAATTTGCATCGTCTATACGACCAGTTTCGATAGGGCTTTGCAAAACGTCTTCCCCGGCCTGATGTGCGGGGAGAATGAACAAGCCGCCTGACCGGCTACAGGAGCATAAGGGCATAAGAGCATAAGAGCATAAGTGCACAGGAGTAAGCAGGGAAGGACAATATTGTGGGTAAAATCGAATCTTTAATATTAGGTATGTTTTTTGGGTTCGTGCCGATTGTGTTCTGTTTTCTGGCAACTATGGTAACTGCTTCTATTTTTTTCGGGAAAGAAGCTCTTGGGCCGTGGGTGTTATGGTCGCTCGTGCCGGGGGCAGTTTTAGATGTTGTTTTTCTGAAAAGATGGGTCGGAAGGGCATATCAAATAAATAGCAAGGTGCTTGCAGGAATTTATCTATTTTACTCGGTAGTAGCGCTGGGTATGGGTATGGGGTTGCCGATATTAAACTTCGTTTTGGGGATACTGGCCGGTGTTTATATTGCCCGGAAAATGCACTTTCTTGGTTCCGATGAACAAAGTCGCAATCAAGCTTTCAGGAAGACGGCGATGTTCTGTGCGGTAGTTATGGCGTTTATGTGCTGCCTAATGACGCTGTTGGGGATAGTCGGCAAAGTGCCGGGTTCGAAATTTGAGACGCCGCTTTTGTCATTTACCTTCACAGTGCCGATATTTTTTGCCGTGGTTCTGACAGGCGGCGCCGTGCTGGTTTTGCTGCAATACTGGCTGACCACCATAAGCGCAAAAATCACGCTCAAACTCTGGGGATAGACTCAAGGTTGTGAACAATCCTTCTCTGTAACCTCTGTGCTCTGTGAAGATATAAAGAGAGGGCATCCTCAAGTATAATTCGCTAGACCATAACGGTTATACGAAAGGAGCCCACTATGACAACATATTATATCGGAGCTGATGTCCATAGCAATAGCACAG
>Ga0315291_10000809_pt1 | contig 41756 bp, 34 predicted proteins | sample YL17G12_20_MG_FD_203070 | JGI IMG/M metagenome (GOLD analysis project Ga0315291, IMG submission 203070) | Sediment microbial communities from Yellowstone Lake, YNP, Wyoming, USA - YL17G12_20 | ecosystem: Environmental > Aquatic > Freshwater > Lake > Sediment | place: USA: Wyoming | collected...
CGGCTTGTCCGCAAGCCACAAAACCGGCAGCCGGCGCCCGAAATTCCTTGCAATCGGATCGGTCTGGAGGTCGAGCGTCCGCCAGCCGTCGCCCAGCATCGCGGGGGTCAATGGAATGAGCTTCGCCGCTTCGTGGTTGTCCGGCGTGAACGGCGCCGGCAGCGGACGCGGGCCAGGCTGGCCGAGGCTCTCCATTGCCTCGAAAGAGCGGCGGATCGCTTCGGTGTAGAGCCGGTGGCCGGTCTCGGCGAACGGGTGGCAACTGTCCGGCGCGAACGCGGTACGAGCCGGGAGGCCCTTGGCCGGATCGGCGGGAACCTCCGGCTTCGGTGCGGTGAAGACCCATTCACCGGCGTTGATCCGCTTTGCCGCCTCCTGGGCGAGGTGGATGGACGCTATCCTGTAGTGGTCCGCGATGAATTCCATCGCCGATGCCGAACGGAGCAGCCGGCCGGCCGCCAGCTCGCGCAACATCCCATCATGCATCGTGTAGACAAAGCAGACGTCCGTGGCCGGATCAGCGCGGCGAATCTGCCGCACAATGCCCTCCATGCAGCGGTAAATCTGCTCCGGTGGTGCGCCGCCGTCGTTCACGGCAAACTCGACAAACACCAGGTCCGGCCGATGGGCCAGCACGTCGTGCGCGAGCCGGAACACACCGAGATCCGAGCCGGTGCCGCCGATGGCCGCATTGACTTCCGTGAACTGTGCCTTCGGATAGCGCTGTCGCAGCCAAGCCGTCGTCTGCGGCCGCCAGCCCTCCGCCGCGGTGATGCTGCCCCCGAAGTAGGCCACAGTCACTTTCCCACCGGCTTGTGCTTTAGCGAAGAAGTTCGGCAGACCGTCGCGGGCGCGCAGCTCCACCGTCGGGCGGGACGGATGTGTGCGATCATCAGGGGCAAGTTGTTCGCGACCTGCTTTCAACGCGTCCCGAACTGCCTGGGCCTGCTCCATTTGTGCAGGGGCCAAGCCGCCGATCGGGCCCGCTTGCGGATCCCAATTGGGCCCCATGTCCAGCGTGACGACCCCGCCGTTGGATGCCGCCGTGCTGACCCATTTGGCCCATTTGTCGGTGGGGTACCGCGTATCGCGGCGAGACCAATTGGAGCCGAGATAGGTCAGGGCGTGCCACTGCGAACCTTCCATCCAGCGCGAGGAGGGGAGCACATCAAACGGCTCGTTCAACTCGCCCGCCGTGTAATCTTCCGCCTGCGTGTAGTGGATGAGCTTGACGCCGGGATTGAAAGTCACGATGGCGTTCGGATTGCCGTGCTTGGCCGCCGCCGCATAGACTTGGGCAATCGCTTCGTTGAAGTGGATGTGCTCGTAACCCCCGTCAAACCACCAGCCGGCCACTTTGTTGCCGTAGCGATCGGACCATTCTTGAATGACCTGTGCCCACTTTCCGGCGAACTCGAGATGGATGGGCTGATCCTGTTTCCCCTCCGGTAATCCGAAGGCCTTCTGGGCACGAGCATCCTGATTCGGAGCCTGGCAAGGCAAATAGAGCATCAGCCTGATGTCCCTGGGCTTCAATGCTCGATAAAGGTCCAGCGGCAGATCACGGGCCGAACAGCGTGCGCCGGGCGCGTAGCCCGTATATCGGTCATACACGGCGTTGGGCGAATTGAAGAAGCCTGAATTCTGCCCCAAAGTGATTACGAAATACTTCGCTCCCAGGGTCTCCAGTTGTCGGGACAAGGCCTCCACATCGAACTCGTTGACCCGGGCCAGGCTCGCCGCGTCCCCGGGCAGAAAATGCATGAAGACGCCGTATTTTGCCTCCCTGAGCCACTCGGTGTTGTCATTGTTCGGGGTCGTCTGGCCGCGCCAGGGCAGCAACAACAGGAAACAGGCTGCAGCTTTCAAAGTATTCGCATTCATTGGTGAGCCGACCAAAAATCGATGGGAGTCTGGTTTTTCGACGCTATGTGGAATACCGGGAATTTGTTTTGGGCCCAGTCCATGCCGAGATTATATTTGGTCGCCCGACGGTGTCAATCACCGGCACAACCGCCGCCCATGACCGTCTATCCTTACCATATGCATCACTTCCAAGATCGCTCTTTGGGGATCCGGACTGCTCTTGACCAGTCCCATTAATATCTGAGCAAGTTCGTTAGTGCCCATCCCATTCGCCAGCAGAAGTTCCGATAATTGTTCTACGGCCTGCACAATTTCGCCTCTCCCGCCCGAACCATTCCAAGCGGGCACTCAGGCCCTGGCCACGTAGGGGAGATCGCCGAGGCTGAGTCATGATTACGTGGCCTCGGCAATTCGCCAGCCAAAAAACGTGACGATGGCCACAGAACAGGTAGTTTTCATAATTGACACGCACTTGCACCTGGTACTATGATTACCGTTACGGATCAGGGATAGAGTCTTTTGACGAGCCCAAGGAGGGACACAAGTCGCAGGAAAAGTGAGCAAAAATACGTATTTATACGTATTGCTTTTCCCGTCCGAAAGCCGTAATGTAGATATGTTTTCGGTTTGCTCCGCACAGGGGCATCGAGGATGCATGCTGGCAGTATAGTACGTGCAGGGAGGCGGGGTCGTAGCTGGAAGGACAGGGAGTCTACAGCGAGGGATTCTTGCTCGCTGTGTAATGAGTAGCGTCCAGCGCGCTCGGCAACGTTGAGGCAGGCGATCCGACCCACACAAGGAAGTCCATAGTGCGCACTGCTACGTGGCTGCAAACAGGATGTGCGTTCGTCGATGGGATGCTGATTGTGAATAGTTGCTTGCACTGTCTGTTGATGGCAGGCAACTGAGTTCAATAACGAAGGCCCCAGATATGATCTGGGGAAAACGGTTGGTGGCAGTGTGGAGGACCGAGCGATCTTGGAGAATACTCCCGAATGCTGAATGGAGCATCTCGGTAGTGTGCGCAAGCGATCAGGGTTGAGAAAAAGGGGTGGGTCAGTCGTACCCTTGTCAAGTAAGTGCTGACCCACCCGGTCCAACCGAAGGCTTATCTTATGCGCCTTCGGCGGATCATCTGATTGTCGCATCCTGGCTGTGATCCGTCAAGCCTTTCTCAATTCCCTCCACCGGCGACAGGCGTTTCGAGTCGGCGCACAACGGCGCTCGGTAATCGCTGTGCCTGAACAGACCGAGGTGGGCAAATTCCTTTCGGACCGCCGCTCGCGGTTTTGAGGAAACCGTGAGCAGTGTTGAGCTTTGGTGGATGTGGCAGATTATCTGGAACTTCGTGACGCAGAACATTCGGGGGGGTGTGCACAGTCCCCGTCCGCTTTTCTGCTGCTTCCCGCCTTTTCTCACCACGAGTCATCGGAAGCAATAAAAAGAGAATGAGATTCGCGTCGGCCGGTGCCGGCTGGTAGCGACTTGGCCCGCGTGACGCGCCGCAGCAACGCGGACCGGTCGAATAACCAGCACGTGAGGGACAGAGCCACTCGCGCTCGCATAGTGTTGGGTCGCCGCGGAGATGCCGGCAGAGCGGCCATGCAGCATAGGTGCCGCCTGGCATCCGTGCGACGCGTTGGTGTACACCGACGGGGACGGAGTCTGCCCTGAGAAGGAGATCATCCCACCGAGGGACGATTCAGAGATAGCTGTGTAGTCTGAAGGATTACTTACAGCCCTCTGTTACGGAGGGGTTATGATAACCTACGTCTGTGTGTTTCTTGGTTCAGCTTCGCTGGCCATCATTCTAACGCCGACAGTGAGTCGGCTGGCGCGCCGAATCGGGGCAGTAGACCAGCCCAACGTCCGCAGCATACACCAACGGCCGATTCCAAGGATCGGGGGCGTGGCCATATTTCTATCAGCGATGAGTCTGATCCTCTTGGTCCTGTTGCTTGACAATAAAATCGGTGAGAGATTTCGGGATGCGCAATTAGAGTTGATCATATTGCTCTGCTCGGCCACGTTCATCTTCCTGATCGGTTTGGTCGACGATCTAAGAGGGCTGCGGGCCCGCTTCAAGTTCGTGGCCGAGCTGCTCGCCGCCGGAGCATTGTGTCTTGCCGGTGTGACGATAAGCAGTATAGGCATTGTCGATGGACTCGAGCTCCATTTGGGCTGGCTGGCGTATCCACTGACTGTGTTGTGGGTGGTTGGGATCACAAACGCCGTCAATCTGAGTGATGGATTGGACGGTTTGGCCGCCGGGGTCTCGGCAATTGCCTGTGGCGTGATTGCTGTCTTCGCTCTCTATGGCAGTATGATCCACAATGGTCCCAGCCAAAGCAACGATGTCATGATGGCTATTTTTGCACTGGCATTGCTCGGCAGCTTGTACGGCTTTCTGATCTTCAACTTTAATCCGGCCAAAATCTTTATGGGTGATTGCGGCAGCCTCTTCCTGGGCTTCACGATCGCAGCCTCGAGTGTCATGTGCGTGTCGAAATCGACAGCGTTGGTCGGCTTGGCATTGCCGGCCTTGGCCTTGGGAATTCCGATTTTCGATACACTGTTCTCCATGCTTCGGCGTTCCTTGGAGCGTCGGTCTTTGTTTGCTCCGGATCGGAGCCATTTCCACCATCGACTGCTTGACCTGGGCCTAAAGCATCGACAGGTTGTACTGGCAATCTACCTAGCCACGCTTCTCTTTGCCGGTTTGGGCCTCCTCATGATCGTCAGCGATGATGTTACCTCACTAATCATCTTCATCTGCCTGCTAATTCTGATCGTGTTACTATTCCGCGCGGTTGGTGCGGTTCGACTGGGAGAGACGATGGCCCGGCTGCGAGAGAATCACGCGATCGCGGAGCGTCAAAGACACGAGAGAGAGATCTTCGAGCAGCTGCAATTGAAGTTTCGCCTGGTGCACGACTCCAGACAGGTGTGGGAGGCCGTGTGCGAAGCGGCCGTTCGCATGGAATTCGCCTGGGTCTCGTTGAAGACCATGTACACCGATGGCCGAGTTGAGGAGGAGGTATGGCGGTCCTCACAAACGGCGCCAGATCTATCAAGACTGGTCACGATGACGGTTCCATTTGGCAACGGCCGCACCGGCGTGTCCCGGCAGTTGGAAATCGCAATTCTGGCCAACGGCTCGCTCGAATCCGCCAGCCGCAGAGCGACATTCTTGGGAAGGCTAATCGACGACAGTGAACTCCCTGGATTGTTCGCGGGCGAGGGCCCGGGACGAATTGGTGCTGGCCGTGCCATCCTACGCCCTGGCTAAGACTGTCATGAGCGAAGCATCTGCGTTCCCAATAGGTGCAGTCGTCCGTTCGGTCATATGGAGCAGGCCGGAGTGTACTTTGGACCACATGTGTCTGACGACAATGCCCTCTGTGATGCAGGAGGGAAGGACCAACTGCTCTAAACGTGTCTATCTCCAGAGAGACGTTGCCGCACATGCATAATAGGCGAGGATTTTTCTGCGTGAGGAAGTGTGGAGTCTTAACCAACTGCATTCCGTACCTGCAGTGGTCCCAGACATAAGTGTTCCGCTCATTGACTGAATACCTTTTGACGATAAAGGAGGGGATTTCCCATGACCGTGTCAGACGTCAAACGTGCTGAAGTTCTGAGTATTCCGATCACCTGCTTTGACTCTTACGATCAGGCAGTGGAGTTGATTGTCCATAGGATACGGAACGGCACGAAAACGTTTTGCATTGCGATCAACCCTGAAAAGGTGTGTTTTGCGCGGAACGATGAGACATTTGAGAACGTCGTCCGCAGAGGGCATGTGCACATCTGTGACGGGATAGGTACGGCACTCGCCGTCAGGATGATCAAAGGGTGGCGTATACCCAGGATTACAGGCGTGGGCCTGTTCTTGAGACTCTTGGCAGCAGCGGCGCATGAAAGCTTGAGCATCTTCTTGCTCGGGGGCGAACCTGAAACGAATCAGAAGGCGTACAAGGCGGTCCGCGAGCAATATCCCAATCTACAGATCGCTGGAAGACACCATGGCTATTTTGCGGACACTGCCGGGGTGATACAGGAAATCAATGTGTCATGTGCTGATATGCTCTTTGTTGCGCTCGGGTCACCCCGGCAGGAGAGATGGCTCGGTGAACATCTCGATGCGATCGAGGTGCCGTTCTGCATGGGGGTGGGTGGCAGCTTCGATATACTCAGCGGCCGCGTCAAGAGAGCGCCCGAGTTCTGCCAACGAACCGGCACCGAGTTCCTGTATCGGCTCATTTGTGAGCCATGGCGATGGCGAAGGCAGTCAGTCCTGCCGGGATTTGGGCTCAGAGTTCTCCTGGACGCATTCACGGCCCGGGGACTGAGGATCCTTGTGAAGGACAAGGGAACTGGCTCAATTACTGGCTGAGTGCGGTCGGGGAATTCGTTCAAGACTCAATCGGGCTTATGGGCCGCAATGTGGGGACGGAAGAGAGCGATGACCGTGAGTCGCGCCGGACAGTGCCGGAGACGTTCCTGCGCATATGCCCACAGACTCTCTTTCTCTCGTGGCCCCATTCCGATTGTCTACAGGAGAAAGAGACACTACTTGAACAGTCACGGCCCACTACTGGGAACGATAGGGAAAACGGAGTCGCGTTAAGCACTGAATCTTCGATGTCATCACCCCCGACCGAGGCCAGATACGAGGCTGACCTGACACGAATCCTACAACATTTGACAACGCTTCCAGCGGCAAACCGCCCCACAGAGCACGCTTGGCGCTTTCACGAAGTTGCGCCAAAGCATGCCTTGTCCTCAGCGAGGCCGGTACGGGAGGACCACCTGGCCCCTCATCAGTATGTCGGCAGACAATCACATTGTGTCTTATCTCATGCTGCGAAATCAAGCGGAACGTTGGATTTGCGGGATTTTTCCATCCATACTTGATGGGAAGGCTGGAAAAAGCGGATGGCTACTCCGCCCTGATCTGACGCAAGATCATCCACTTTAGCAGCAAAACGGCTGATCGGAAAGGGGAGATGAGCGTGAATCAATCAAATGGCAAGACCGGATGTGAGGACTCGACAGGCGGAATTGAACCCCAGCATCCTCCGGATCCGATTGCGCGTAATCCTAAGGACATTGACAAACCTGAAGGGACGATACAAGCGACCGAAGTCAGCCGCTGTAGCACCATTCCTGCGCTGGCAGCGAGCCACCCATTCCTGCCTGATCAGCGTTGGGGGCTGAATCAACCCGGGCAGGCTGTGCCTTCAGCGACTGAACTCCTCACGTCAATCTTGCGTTTCAAATGGACGCTACTGCTCGTTGCCGTCCTGGTTTCGGCCCCTGTGGTCGCCGCGATCTGGACGCAGATAGTTCCTAAGTACCAAGCCAGAGCTGAAGTGCGAGTTCGGCCAATCATCCCACGTCTGGTTTTCAAGACAGACGAAAACGGAATGATTCCATTATACGACTCATTCGTGAACACCCAGGTCTCCCTCATCAGGGGTCTGACAGTCCTGCAGCGTGTCCTGGATCAGCAGGAAGTCCAGGAGACACAATGGTACAAGAACCCTCCGGGATCGCTCATGCAACGGCTGCGTGGAACCGCTACTCCTCCCATGGAGCGGCTCAGGGACAGTCTCTCGGCCCGGCCTCGACCCCGCACCGAGATCATCGACGTCTCCTTCATAGATGCCAGTGCCAAAGATGCCAAGCTTATTGTCGATACCGTTTTAAATCAGTACATGAAATACATTGGGGAAATGTCCGATGCGACTGAGGACAAGCTCTACCGCCAACTGGTAGACCAGTACAAATCTCTGGAGAACGAGATCCAGGGGCGGGAGAAGATCTGTGCCGAGCTTCACAGATCGCTCGGTACGGAGACTCCGCAGGACCTTATCTCCGGCAAAAGGGTTCGTCTGGATGAGACACAGGCCCGTCTCGGCGAGTTGCGCAATCGCATCGCTGTGTTGGAATGGGAGATGAAGCAGGCCGTTGCTGCTGACAGCAATGCTGTGCCGGTTGCCCGCACGGCCAGGATTGCGCAGCAACCAAAGTACCATGAGGATGCGGAATGGCGCAAGCTCAAGATGAACGTGGACATGGCTCTAAACCAGATGGCCAAAAGCGTATCTCTTCCCGACCATCCGGAGGGGATTCGATTGAGACAGGATCTGAACTTTGCGAGGGACCTGCTCCGACAACGTGAGGCGCAACTGGACGAGCAGTGGGGCGACCGGTTGAAGAATGCGGCTGGAGCACCAACCACGGCCGATACCAATGACCCGCGTCTTGAAGAAAGGTCGATTTCTGTGGAGCATCAACTGGCCCGGGCAAAGCGTGAGGAAGGGCTCTTGTCTGCAGAGTTGGAGAAACAGCAGACAGAGTTCAAAGGGCTTTTCGAGAGCGCTCAATTACTTGAGAAGGAGAATAATGCGCTGCGGCAAAAGCGGGAGTTGTTCGACGCAGTTCGGCAGCGTCTGGACCAGAAGAATATGGAGCGCAACGTCCCCGGTTCCATCGAGGTGTCGATGTGGGCCTACTCACCCTCCCAGCCGGAAAAAGACCGTCGAACTGTGTTCACTGCCATGGCGCTGGTTCTGGGCTTAGGTATGGGCGGGGGTGCCGCATTCCTAAGGGCAAGCAGAAACCAGACCATTTATGCTCCTAAGGATATGCCCCAGCCAATGCAAGTCCCGTTCCTTGGGTGCGTACCCTTGATTCGTACCAGAAAACCACTGGGAAGATCACTCTGGGACGAAATTGAGCAGGATCATTCTCTCTTGATCGAATCCATCCGGGTTATGCGTACGGCATTATTTTCACGCTTGGATGGTCAGAGTCGCACCACTGTACTGATAACCAGCGCTGCGACGGGGACCGGTAAGTCAAGCTTCACCGTGATTTTGGGCAAGTGTATGGCTCGGGCCGGTAAGAAGGTCCTCATCGTGGATGCGGACTTTCACAAGATGACTCTGTCGAAGTGGTTCGACCTGCTCGACCAATCCGGGTTCATGGAATTCTTGAGCAACAAGACCGTAGACAGGCTGCCCATTTTTGCGACAGAAACACCCGGCCTAAACATTATGCCTGCTGGGAAGCGAAGCAATGACGATGCCGTGTTTGAAGAAATAGCCAATGGTGCTTTCAAGATTTGTATTGGCCAGCTTTTTAAGCAGTACAGCTACGACATCATATTGCTCGACACCCCCCCTATCCTGCCGGTAGCGGATGCCGCTATCCTCGCAGGCCAAGTGGACGGCACGATCATGGTAGAGCGAGAACACGTATCTCGGCGCACGGAAGTCGCCAACGCCTTGATCCGTCTGAGTTCCGCCGGCGGACGCCTGTTGGGGACAGTCTTCGTAGGTTCAGCTGGCCACGACCATTACGGATACGGCTACAGCTATGGTCATTACGGTAATAAGACCAGGGAGTCATGAGTGAACATGGGCCAGCCAGCCCAATCTGACAAACCTACTGTCGCAGACATTATGCAAGAACTGCGATCACTCGCCATTCATCCAAGCAACCACACATGAGTATTCGCGTCTTGGCCTTATACGCCCTGGTGGCCGGTCTTTCCATCTATGCCTGGAAGGACTGGTTCAAGAGCCTCTGCGGCTTGATTCTACTGATGGCGGTCATTGAGCACCCGGACATGCCAAAAACCATTTTGGGAATCCAGGGACTGAATCCGTGGAATGTGTTATTTACTGCGATCCTTCTGGCTTGGGTCGCCAAGCGCCGTCGCGAGGGGCTCATATGGGATATGCCTCGCCACGTCACGGTGCTGCTCTTGATGTACCTGGGGGTGATCCTGGTTGGCGTAGCGCGGGCCATTCTTGACCGCAGCGGCATTGAAGACTATCCTCTAAAGAGCCTGATCAGCGAACAACTCATCAACACGATCAAATGGGCCCTACCGGGGATTCTTCTCTTTGATGGTTGTAGAACCCGCCGCCAGGTGATAATGGCTCTTGTCTGCATTATCACCGTATATTTCGTGATTTCCATTCAAGTCCACAGGCTTCTACCCATGGGATCGATTCTGCAAGGCGGCGACAGCATCGAGTATACGAGACAGGCGTGCAAAGGTATGGGCTATGCGGCAACCGACCTTGCCGTCATGCTCGCCGGCGCATCCTGGGGACTGCTGGCCATCATGCCTCTGTTCCACAGGAAATACTGGATCGTGATATTGATGGCGGTTGGAACCGTAGTGACTGCCTTGGTATTGACAGGTGGCAGAGCAGGATACGTAGCATGGGGAGCTACAGGATTGGTGCTGTGTCTGATCAAGTGGCGTAGGTACCTGGTCCTTGGGCCTGTGATCGTGATGCTGTTGCCTGCGGTCTTTCCCGGCGCTGCCGGACGGATGCTAAGAGGGTTCGGGGTGACTGATGTGAGCGGCAACGTTACCATTGATGACTACGCTGTGACATCTGACAGAACCTTCTTTTGGCCCTACGTGACCAGGAAGATCTCCCAGTCTCCCTTGATCGGCTACGGACGATTGGCCATGCAGCGCACCGGTTTGTGTGCGACTATAGAAGCAGATCGTTCTGGCACGGGTGCTCCGCATCCCCACAACGTCTACCTGGAGACACTCCTGGACAATGGAATATTGGGCTCTCTGCCGATATTCATTCTCTGGGGAGTAATCGTACTCTATTCGACACGGCTGTTTCGAAGCGACAACCGACTCTACTCCGCGTCTGGAGGTCTGGCGCTGGCCATAATACTGACCAGCTTGATTGGCGGTCTTTCGGGGCAGCATTACTTTCCTCAGGAACACACGTTGGGCTTGTGGGCGGCAGCCTTTCTTATGTTCAGGGTCCATGTAGAGGAGAAGCGCGCACAGGCGGCCGTGGCCAACACCGTCGTCCCTTGGAGTGAGCAACTGTGTGAACAGCGGATGGCTGTTGCTTGATTCGGATGGCAGGATCCAATGGGAGCCAAGAAGACTAGACAGACCATCTCCACACGCCTGGAAAGACTCGTGCAATTCGTGAGAAATGCCTATCTGCGGAAGAAGGGCATATCGATTGGGAAAGACTGCTTCATTAGCCTGGGCGCGAAGCTCGATACATGTTCGGGCCAAATTACCATTGGTGACAGATGCGAAATCACGCACGGTTGTGTGATCTTGTCGCACGATGCAACAGCCAGAAGAATAGACAGGAACAGGCGAAGCACAGGGACTGTGCAGCTTGGCAATGACGTATTCGTAGGCGTCAATTCAGTGGTATTGCCGAATGTGACAATTGGCGATAATTCAATCATCGGGGCTGGATCGGTTGTTACGAAAGACATACCTTCTAACGTCGTGGTTGCGGGAAACCCTGCCAGGATCATTCGCAGGCTTTCGGATCGCTGAGCACCGGACCTCGTCTATCTGTCTGAAAGGCCCCATCTTATCGAGACTCATGACAGCAGTGGATACGACCATGTCGAGGAATCCCAGGGAACGCGGGACGACCTGACTGGTCGTGATCGGCTGGTCGCCAATGTCATCTTCAACTGGGCCGGGCACCTCGTATTTATTATCGCGGGATTCATCCTGCCTCGGATGATCGACCGGCGATTGGGGCAGGACCTTTTGGGAGTATGGGATTTTGCCTGGTCACTGGTGACTTATTTCGGCTTGGTTGCAGCGGGAGTTGCCTCGTCCGTCAACCGCTACGTAGCCAGATACAGGATGGCCGGCGATATTTCTGGTGTCAACGCCGTGGTAAGCTCAGCATGCTGCATCATGGCTATCTCTGGTTTGCTGGCGATGGGACTGACAATTACCCTGTCGGTCCTGATGCCGCACCTGTTCGGCGCTCGCGTGGGAGAGAACGTACGTGAGGCTCAGTGGGTCGTATTCTTGTTGGGTGCCAGCATGGCAGTCGAGATAGCTTTTCAGGCGTACAACGGAGTCCTGACAGGCTGCCATCGGTGGGGGCTTCGAAACCTCATTGACAGTGGGTGGCATGCCGTGACCATTGCGGGGATGATTGTTGCCCTGGTGAGGGGCGGAGGGCTGAGGACCCTCTCACTAATATACCTGATAGGGATCGTGCTGGCCTATGCGACGCGGATGGTCTTTGCCTATCGTGTTTGTGATGGACTGAAGGTTCGACTATCGCTGGTCAGGTGGGCGACCATAAAAGAGCAGTTTGTTTTTGGTGGAAAGACACTGATCCCAAACGTGTCACAGTTGCTGCTGAATCAGACTGTGAGCGTCCTGATCGCAGCTACTCTTGGGCCGGCGGCGCTCGCATTGTATGCTCGCCCACGGTCCCTGGTGCTCCATGCAAATACGCTCGTCAAGAAAATGGCGCTCGTGCTGATACCAACCATTAGCTCGCTGCAAAGCCGGGGGGACCTGGAGGGGGTCCGGGAGTTGCTAACAAGTGCCGTGCGTTACTCATGCTACTTGGCGCTTCCGATCACCCTGGTACTGGTTATTTTCGGCGGGCCGATCATGGTGTTCTGGATGGGACCACGCTACGGTGACGGCTGGCTGCCTGCAATTCTGGCCACCGGTTTTCTGGTGACCATGGTGCAAACCCCTGTGTGGCCGATCCTTGTGGGCTTGAATGCTCACGGTCGGGCTGGGATCGCGGAGTTGCTAGCGTCGCTGTGTTCGGCACTGTTGATCGTCCTGGGCCTGGGTGTGTTCAATTGGGGACTTCTCGCGGTTGCCTTAGGTGTTTGTGTTCCCTTGACGATTATGAATGCCGTATACCTGCCCATCTTCATGCGTCGACGGATCGGCCTCAACATAGGGCGGTATTTCCGATCCATAGCCGTGGCACCGGTGGTTCACGTACTGCCCTTTGTGGCCTGCTTGGTGGTTTCGCGGCTCGTCTGGAGTGCCAGACCGCTGATCGGTATGGCGGTGGGTGGGGCGGCAGGTGCCGTTGTTCTAGCAGTTCCTTATTGGCGATACGTGTTGCCGGACCGAATCAAGGATTGGGTGCTTCACCACCTCCGCAGAGTGCTGCGATTAATCGGCTCTGCCGTTGGCACGGACACCGCACTGTAAAGGCCATGTATCATTCGCATCCGATCATCGGTTGGCATCGGGTGATGTCGGAAGTCCCATTTCGCCAAACATCGCGATCGTGAGCAATAGACCATGCGTGACTTACTTTTGTCTTTTGCGTCAAGAGCATACATGCTTGCCAGCAGGAAACCTCGTCTCGTCGTGGTCGCTCTTCACCGACTTGGGCATTTGTCCAAGATCCAGCCCTGCCACGTTGAGCGCTGCTTCAGATTTCTTGCGGCTCACTTCACCGTCGTTCGTCCATCAGAACTTGATCTGATGAAGCGTGAACGACGTATTGCGGTTGTGACAATTGATGACGGGCATGCAGACGCTTATCGGTGTATCTTCCCGATAGCGAAAACCATTGGTCTCCCGATTTCGGTTTGTATACCCACGGACTTCTTTTTCCGTAGAAAGTGGCTGTGGTTCGACCAATTCGACTGGGTAATGCACCATGCAAAGCCGGCTGCTACGGCCACAATCGAAGGATTTCAGGTGAGCGTGGAGGAAGCTAGTTCGGTTGCGAAATTCCGATCGTACCTCAAACGCTGTCTGCCTGCAGCACGGGACTCGGCTATTCAACAGTTGTCATACTGTTGGGATCTCGAGCTTCCTTCATCGCCCCCTGAGCAATGCCGGGCCTTGACGGTGCCTGAGTTGCAGCAAATGTTATCTAGTGGGCTAGTTGAGGTCGTTGGGCATACAGCAACGCATACGATAGCAACGGTTCTCAGCGAAGGAGACTTCGAAAATGAACTGAGACAGTCCAAAGACGAATGGGAGTCATTCTGTGGTCGGCCAATCATGTCCTTCTGCTATCCCAATGGGGGTCCTGGTGACTTCGACAGACGGACCGCGATGACCATAAAAAGGGTCGGCTACCGGTATGCCTTTACGCTGCTCGAAGGAACAAACCTTGTCCAGACGATGGATCCACTCGAGATAAAGCGCGTTCACATTCATTGGAGACCGGGGGTGTGCTACAAATTGATCAGTGGCATGGCAGATCTTCAGAATTCGCTGAGTCATTCTAATGCGGCCGAAACCAATGCCAGCAGACATTCTCTTCACTAGCGCACAGCTATCCGCGAATGGGCTTCGTGTCAATGATGGTCCCACCCTCACGATCACGCAGTCTCGAGGCAGAGGCGGCGTCAGGCTCGCGTTCCTGGCAGGCCGAGGCAAGAGCGACCGGTTGGGAGGCGTTGCGAGGTACGTCTTCACGACTGAACCGCTGACTGGTCTATTATGCAGTGGAACGGTAGGCGGCGCAGTCCTGGCGGTTCTGTACTACGGATATATGCTGCCCTATCGGATTAAGACGCGTGTGTTTCACTGTCCGCGCAAAGTGATGTGATCAACAGGTTCATTCAGTACAACAAAGACCGTGGCCTAACGCGTTGAATCGCGTTGGTGCTCGGTACGGACTCGTACTGAATGCAAGAACATGCTTTCCTTTCAGTCATCTACGTCGGATAGATGCCTGTGTACCCAAGAATGATGTCCTCTTTGTTGCCGACAGTCCTGTCCGGGGAATGGGCCTGATAAGGGGCCATTGAAGATGAATTACAGGAAATTGCTGCATAAGTTGTTGTCATGGTGTCCAGTCTACAAAATAGCTCTTGGAGGATACTGGTACTATTGCTATGTTCAGGAACGAACATATCGTCCAAACCAGTTCTGCAGTTGTGGACAAGGTGTGTACTTTGGGGCGGGTACATTGATAGACTCGCCGGAAAAGATGAAGATAGGCGATGGCGTATTCATTGGCCGCAATTGTTCAATCAATGCTACCGGTGGTTTACAATTGGGCAATTGTTGTGTCTTGGCTTCTAATACGGCCATTCTTACGGAGGATCATCATTATCGAGGTGCAGAAAGCATCCCTTATGGCGAAGCAAGAATCCTCAAACCTGTGGTCATTGGGGATTGTGTTTGGGTTGGGATGAAAGCGTCTATTCTGCCCGGTGTAACGATTGGTGAGGGGGCGATCGTAGGCTTAGGGGCCGTCGTGGCAAAAGATGTTCCCTCATGTGCGATTGTTGTGGGCAACCCTGCACGAATAGTTAAATACCGAGACAAAACAGAATATCATTCTTTGAAAAATGGCGGTGCGATTAGACCCGCGTGCCGCGGCTCCACACGCCTTTGGATCCCTGCAGAAATGAGACATAAATACGATGAGCTCTTGCGGGAAGTTGGCTATGATGTCGATGCTGGAAGTGAGCATTTCGAATTCAAGAGGGCGGAGTAGTGGCTCTGTGCGCCAACCTGCTCAAGCCGGGCGGATATTTGGTGTGCACAATTCCCAATTTGCGAGGTGTCTGTTACCCCTTCCTCTGGTTATGTGCGCGAGACCATTTGAAGGTGCACAATTGCGCAATCATGCGGAAAAGTTCGTTCCAACGCATATTTGAGCCTTTTGCTCTGGACGTAAGATTCTGCGGATATGTCGGCACACTCGATCTCCACGGCTCGCCATTTATTCACGAACGCGGTCTGCGAGGATTTGCCGCGGCAGGCTTGGATCGGATGCAGGACGTTCTGGACCACTGGATGTTCCTCTTCTACAAGGGTGGTTTCCCAGAGTCTCGTTTGAATGCGAACGTGGCGTTTGTGGGGCAGCGAACCTCATGAATAGGCCGATCACATTAGTTCAGTATTGGGGAGGTTGTCCAGAAACCGCAAACTCGAAGTACCAGCGGAATCTGGCGGTCTTTCAGCGATGCCAACAGGAGGGCTGGCGGAATTACCTTGTCTGCTGGCGGATGCCCGAGAATCCCGCATTGCTCGAACCCTTTCGGGACGCTGGCTGTGAGGTTCTTGTCCAGCCACAGTCGCGTCGAAGCTTTGATCTTGCGAGCGTTTGGCGTACCTACAAGCTGCTGCGACGTCTCAAATGTGATATTTTTCACTGCGATAACGACCACACCAGCCCGTTGATTGGTGCCGCGCTGGCAGGCGTCCCGGTGCGTATCTGGTCAAGCCTCGCCATGTCATCATACCACGAACAGGGAGTTGCGCCAAGAGGATGGCATCGTTTGATGCCAAGCACGCGGCTGTCATGTCTGTGTGCCCACCGTGTACTGGCGATCAGTCAGGAAGTACGGGCGGAGTTGCTCAGTCTTGGCGTTCCAGGGCACCGTGTGGAAATCGTGCACGGAGCTGTGGATCTCATGCGTTTTCCTACTACCCTGAATGGCCGGATACGACAAGAATTGGGAGTGGATGCATCGCATGTTCTGATAGCTACCGTAGGATGTGCAATCCCTCGGAAAGGCTGGGACATAGCTATAAGAGCTTTTGCCAAGGTCCAACGCCTGATTCCGACTGCGCGGTTGATTCTAGTTGGAAGCACGACCTCTCCTCAAGAGACCGAGGTCTTCCGACAGCTTACAGAGTTGGTCAAGAATTGCCGGGTGCAGGAGTATGTCCATTTCCTCGGGCATCGCAATGACTTTCCAGAGATTCTCAAAGCAAGTGACGTGTTCATTCTCCCATCCCGTTCTGAAGGTCTGCCTGCGGCACTGCTTGAGGCGATGGCTGCTGGACTGCCTTGCGTAGCTACAAGGATTTGCGGAATGACAGAAGTGATCACGGATAGCGAAAATGGTTTGCTTTTTGAAAAAGAAGACATAGATGCACTCTCAGGGCATTTGATCAGGTTGATACAAGACCAGCGACTGCGAGTAAGCATTGCCACGCCGGCGACAGAGCGTGCCCGTGCATTCAGCATTGAAGCCTATGTCAACACAGTTTACGGCTACTACGAGGCTCTGCTTGGTAACCAATGCTGCTGAGTCTCAGAACATGATAGAAGGAAAGAAAGAGAAGCAATTTCGCATCTTCGGGACCAATCTTCAAGGGCGGCTTTTCCTCCTTCCTGAGAATCTTCTAAACCAGTGAACACGCATCCGCTTTTTGGGCGGAAGTATAAGTGGATCCACATCCATCGATGAAGCCCCCTGCGGGCAAGAAAAAGAAGACACACTTGAACGGAATCAATAACCAAAACCATGAACTTCACTATATGAGGAGCAAGACGACGTGAATGGACCCAGCAAAGACGCTACCAGAAGGTCCTGTCCATGTTGTGGCAGTGGAAGGACTCATTACCAGCGCACAATGCGAGGATGGGAAGTTTCGGAATGCGAATCGTGCGGATCAGCTTTCTCTGAAGTCGTTCCTACTGTGCAGAACATTTCCGAAGTTTATGAGAAGCTGTATGAGACAGGCGGGTTGTATGAACACCATCGAAAGGAAGCCGACCGAATTCAGAATGATTTGGCAAGGGGACGTATGGTAAAGGTTGGGTGGGAGCGAAAACGCTTCTTTCAGCGATGTCCTACGCATTGCACAAGTCGATTGCTTGATATTGGATGTGGAACTGGTCTATTCTTGGTTGCTGCATCACAGGCAGGATTCCGAGTTTCGGGTATTGAGGTTTCCCGAGAAGCTGCTGAACTAGGACAAGCTGTTCACGGGTTGCCTGTACGGAAAGGGATTATTGAGAATCTCGAACTGCCAAACGAGAGCTATGACGTAGTAACCGCTTGGGAAGTATTGGAGCATTTATGTGAGCCAGGCAAATGCTTGCGGGAAATCCTCCGGATACTCAACACTGGCGGCATTTTCGCGGGTTCGGTCCCTAATTATGGACGGCCAAGACTAAGATTCGGTGAGCATCTTGGTCCTTCAAGTTGTCCTCCCATCCATATGAATTTCTGGGATAAGGAGTCCTTAGAGCACGTTTTGAAACATGCACGATTCGCGAATATTGAGATTTCATGGCCGCGCTGCACCATGGACCTGCTCAAGCCTCGGCGGCGACCAAGTCTTAAAAGGGCTGTCAAGTTCTCACGAGTGGCTCTTGGTCTAGACATGGTCGAATCGATGTTCTTTATGTGCAGAAAGGAACGCACAAACGCTTATGAGGAAGCGTAATGGAGAACCGACCGATGACATACGAAGAAACTGGCTTAAACGCGCAACGCATTGCCCGTAACGATGTCAATGCAGACGGTAATAGCATGACAGTGCCGACGCAGCCAAATCATGAACCAAGCATTTGTTTCGTCTCGCTCAACAATTTCGCTGCACTGGCAGATGATCCACGGTATGGACGCATCGGTGGCGCGGAGATTCAGCAGGCACTCATCGGCAGGAATCTTCCCAGACGAGGATATCGAGTCACTTTCATAACGCTCGATCATGGCCAAGATCATGAAACGGAAATTGACGGAATGCGCATTATCACGGCGTATGACCCGAACGTGGGAATCCGGATATTGAGATTTCTGCATCCTCGGCTTACCAGCCTCTGGCGCGCAATGAGGAAGGCTGACGCGGACATCTACTACCAAAGGACACAGGACAGCATCACGGGTGTTGTGGCGGCTTTCTGTCGCTGCTATCAAAAGAAGTTTGTCTTCGCATCCGCATCAGAGTTCGACTGCACGAGTGACTTCCCATATCTACCACAAAGGCACGCACGCATCTTGTACCGGTATGGTCTCCGGCGGGCACATCTCGTTATCGCGCAAACAATGATGCAGCAGCGGCTGCTGAGAGAGAACTTCAGCATTGACAGTGTCGTCATACCCAACTGCGCTGCGGATTATGGCAGTCTCGATGGGGCCGGAATGGTGGCCTCTGGCCGAGGAAGGAGAGTTCTCTGGATAGGAGGCTTCGCGCCCGTCAAAAGACTCGAACTGCTCTTGGATGTTGCAGAGCACCTTGGAGATCTTCAATTCGATGTCGTTGGCGACGGCAACCGCGAATCGGAGTACGTTCAATGCCTCCTATCGCGAGCCAAATCATTGCATAACGTGTGTCTACATGGAAAGGTTCCTCATGCACGAGTGCATGAATTCTATCGACGAGCGGCAGCCCTGGTCTGTACGAGTCACGCAGAAGGTTTCCCCAACGTATTCCTGGAAGCTTGGGCCCATGGTTTGCCGATTGTCACGACATTTGACCCGGATAATCTTATCGTCAATAACGCTATGGGCATTGTTGCTCGAGATGCAGAAGGGCTCGCATCAGGGATTCGTACGCTTCTTGGCGATCCCCAGCGATCGCGACAGATATCCGAAGCCGCTCGACAGTACTATCTGGAGAACCACACGATTGATGCCGTGATGCCAAGATATGAGAAGATATTCAGAGAGATCGTGAATCCGACACCAAGCGTTGCCGTGAAGAAGTGCGAGGAGACAGTATGCCAATAGTAGTTACTGGGGGTGCAGGCTTCATCGGTTCGATGCTTTGCAGGCTTCTTGTCGAGCGAGGTGATGATGTCGTAGTCATCGATAGCCTGCGCAATGGGCGGCGGGAACTCATCGATGCTCTCGGACCCAAGGCTCGTCTGCTGGAAGTCGATATACGGGATGTGGAGGCTGTTCGCAGAATCACGAAAGATGTTCGGCCTCAGGGAGTGTGCCACCTGGCAGCGATACATTTTATCCCCTACTGCAATCAGTACCCATTGGAAGCTCTAGATATCAATGTGCGGGGTACATTGAGTGTATTGGAGGCCTGCAAGGCCGCACCGCCACAGATGGTAGTGATCGCCTCGACTGCTGCCGTCTACGGCATTTGCGATGCACCATGCCGGGAAACCGATACCCCAGGGCCACTGGACATATACGGGGTATCCAAGTACACCTGTGAGCAATTGGCTCAGCTCTATAGTGCGGACACGGGAGCGTCATGTATTGCGGCGAGGATCTTCAACGCGGTTGGACCAAACGAGACGAATCTGCATCTGGTGCCGCAGTTGATTAACCAACTGGTCCGTGGTGAAAGGACCGTATCTTTAGGGAATCTCATGCCCCGCCGCGACTACATCCACACCTCGGATCTGGCCAGAGGTCTGATGTCTGCCTTGGACCACAGGCAGGATGGATATGACGTCTTCAACATTGGCACGGGTCAGGAATACTCTGTCAGGGATATTGTCGAGACGTGCGAGAGCATTCTTGGTCAGCATGTTGAGATCAAGCAGAGCCCCAACCTGACTCGAAAAGTGGACCGCATGCACTTGTGTGCGAATATCGACAAGATACGCCAAGCTACCGGATGGCAACCGAAAGTCGGGATCAAGCAGGCATTACAGGAACTTCTGGAAGCAGGCATAGAGTATTATATCACAGATGAAATGTAGGGGCGTGAGGAGAGAATAGTTGGAGATCAAACATGAATGGAAGCACATCGACAGAGCGTAACCTTGGCTGCACAACGGTTGCACGTATGTGTGGGGCTGAGCAGATTCGCGTAGCTATTGTCACTGATTTTCCTCGCGATCCTGACGATCCGTGCGGCGGCGTCCAGTCTGTTTCCAGTCATCTCGTTCAAGGGCTATCCAACTTAAACGGCTTGGAGTTGCACGTAGTGACAGAGGATGCTGCGTGCACGGCGCCGAAAGAAAGCCTATGGTGGAAGATCCACATCCACCGGCTGCCTCGGCGGGGGAAACATAGTCTCACCAATGCCATTGGTCCAGGCCGGCGACAAATGGTACGCTATCTGAAGAGGCTTGCTCCCGACGTTATCCATGCTCATGGTGAATATGGATTGATGGTAAAAGGATTGTCCATACCACGCGTGTTCACCATTCATGGCAAAATATATAGAGACACTCGCCTCTCAGAAGGTCGGTTTCCGCGATTACGGTCTTGGCTGTGGAAACGGATAGAGTTGGCAGGTTGGGCGGATCAGCCACACGTGATATCGATAAGCCCTTACGTGCGCGAAGAACTCACAGGCATTGCTAAAGGTACCATCCATGACATCGATAATCCAATTGGTGAACGTTGTTTCAATCTTTATCGTCGTGAGGAACCAGGGCGGATTTTCAGTGCCGCCTGCATTAGCCCACGGAAGAACACCATGATGTTGGTGAGGGGCTTTGCCGAGTTGCTGAAGACTGGTGTAAGAGCAAAGTTGTGTCTCTCCGGAACAGGCAACAGAGACTACGTGCGGCATGTGAGAGATTACATACATAGGGAAGGGTTAGAAGACAGCATTGAGTTGCTGGGCCGTGTTAGCTACGAGGTTGTCCAGAAGGAGAGGTGTCGTGCAGCAGTATTCGCTTTGGTTTCGCTGGAAGAAACCTCCCCGATGGCTATTGAGGAGGCAATGGCCGCAGGAGTGCCGGTTGTAGCATCGAACCGATGCGGGATGCCGTACATGGTCCGCGATGGGGAATCCGGTTTTCTCGTTGATCCAAATGATCCTGATGATATTGCTGGAAGGCTGAGGCAACTCTTGGCAGATGATGAGTTGCGTCGATCCATGGGGGCGAAAGGCCGGGAAATCGCCCTGGATCGGTTTCATCCGACGAAAGTTGCCGCTCGAACGCGGGAAGTGTACCTGCGTGCCATTCACGATTTCCAGAAGAAGTGATAGTGCCCGAGATGATTACGCGCGGTAAAGTAAGAGACCCAGGCTCTGCTGTGCAGGTGCGGCCGTTGCCGTATCCGTACCCGGCAATGCGGGCGGTCTGCAGCGATTTGGATGAGACGCCAGATTGGCACATATATTGGGAGATCATGCGGCTCCTGAGTGGCGCGAAAACGATGGCGATGGTGAACGGTGTGGCGAAGGTGCGCGATGGTTGACGACAAGGGGGCGGCGGAGGATCTCTACACGAGTGGCGAGTATGCCATGAGAAATCCAACTTGGCACGCAGAAGACTCGCCGTGGAAGGCGAAGCAGATTGCCAGGATTCTACAGCCTTGCCTGTCCGGGCAGAGTCCTGTCAGGATTTGCGAGATAGGGTGTGGAGTGGGGATCGTACTGGCAGAACTTCAACGAACTCTTGGTGAACAGAATGTTCAGTCGATCTGTGTGGGATACGACATTGCGCCTGCCGCAATTAGACAAGCTTTAAGCACTTACGGTCAGTCTGCCACCTTGTCTTTCGAATGCTGCGATGTTTTGTCAAAGGCCGCCCTACAGTGTGATTGGTGTCTCCTGATTGATGTTCTTGAACATCTACAGGAGCCTGTGCAATTTCTCCAGGAGTTACGGCGTCGTGGTGCGAAGCAGTTCATTGTGAATCTTCCACTGGAGAACAGTGTCATCAATATCGTGCGTGGCAAGACTGACCCAAGGAGGAGCCGAGTCGGTCACCTGCATTTCTGGGACACCTACAGTGCGCTGAGTGTCCTTGAACGTGCAGGTTTGCATGTCGCCCAATGGGTTTACGCACACGAGGTGGATGTGGACATCAGATACCATCGTACAGCGCCAAGTATTGCTGCATATGCACCGCGAAAAATACTACTTGCTGTAGCACCAAGACTGTGCGTGCACCTGTTCGGGGGGGCGTCCCTCTTAGCGAGGTGCGTTTCGGGTGAGCCCGATGCGTGAGGTGTGTGAGGAGCCTGTGGTACGCGTGATTCCCTATCCTTATCGGGCGATGCTGGCGATTTGCAGCAGTTTGGATGAGACGCCGGATCAGCATGTGGGCTGGCGGGTCATGCGGTTCCTGAATACGACCGAGACAACGCCCATTGGGCCGGGTATGGGACTTGAGAGTGGGTAATCTCGAAATGGATGTCATAGACACTTCTCGCGTGGGGATCGCTGCCGGACATGACCGGTACCCATCAGATCCGTCATATTCACCCAAAGCTGTTTTTCCTGAGTATCCTTTTGGTTCGGATGGCTTGGGGGGCGATGCGAATCGCGCGTACGAAGGGGTGCGCGATGCGCTGGGGTTATTGAAACTCGATGCAGAGAATTATGGCCAAGTGGACTGGAACCCACTCGGCGAGATGATCCGTCCGGGCAATACGGTTGTGCTGAAGCCGAACTTCGTTCGCGATTTCCGCGAAACGCAGGCCGGTCATGACAACTGTCTGATCACCCATGGCTCGATCATTCGAGCGGCTCTGGACTATGTGTACATCGCCCTTAAGGGCAAAGGGCGGATTGTCATTGCGGATGCCCCGCAGAACGATGCGGACTTCGATGCCATTCGACGAATTGCAGGCTTAGACGAGATTCAGACGTTCTATCGGGAGCGGGCGGGCTTTGAAGTCGAGGTCTACGACCTTCGGCCGGAGAAGGCACGCAAGGTCAACGGCGTGATTGTCGGCCATGAGTCGTTGCCCGGCGATCCCGCGGGTTACGTCAAGGTCGATCTGGGTCGACATTCCATGTTCGCCGAGATCGAGCCGCTGTGTCACCTGCTCTATGGATCGGAATATGACACTCGCGAAACCCAGTCACACCATCGTGGCGGTGTTCATGAGTACATGATCTCGAAGACGATCCTGGACGCTGACTGCATCATCAATCTGCCCAAGCTCAAGACGCACAAGAAGACGGGCATCACGGTGTGCATGAAGAACCTCGTGGGTATCAACGGCAACAAGAATTGGCTTCCACACCACCGGTTGGGTACGCCTGCTCAGGGTGGAGATCAGTTTGCCGATAACGGTGTAAAACACCAGATCGAAGGAAAGGCCATGGCCTGCTTCCAGAGGCTTTTTCCTCTGTTGGGGCCTGTGCGAGCCGTCGTGGCCAGGCCGCTGAAGGCGTTTGGCCAGCATGTCTTCGGTGACACGAACACTGACACGGTTCGTTCCGGCAACTGGTATGGCAATGACACCACATGGCGGATGGTGATCGATCTGAACAGAGCATTGATGTACGCCGACAAGAACGGATATCTTCAGGGCACTCCTGCAAGGCGTATATTCTGCATCGTTGACGGGATCGTCGGTGGCGAGGGCAACGGTCCATTGGACCCTACGCCCAAACCGGTGGGAGTCGTATTGGCGGGGGCGAACCCTCTGGCCGTCGATCTAGTCAGTGCTCGGCTGATGGGCTTCAACTACCAGCGTTTGCCGCTGCTCAACCGCGGCTTGGCGGCACACCCGTTGCCTCTCGCCGCATTTGCGTGTGATGAGGTGACTTGTGCCTGCAACGATACCTCCTTGCAGGGTCGATTGACGGAAATGGCGGGATTGAACCTGCGCTTTCGGCCCCATTTCGGCTGGGAGGGGCACGTTGAAACTGCTTGGCCTCAGAAACAGAGAAACCAACAGTCATGTGCGGGATAGCCGGCTATGTGGGTTTCGATGACGTTCAGCTCTTGCGGGCGATGGGTGCAAGTCTATTGCATCGAGGACCAGATGATGCTGGTTTCTACACGGCACCGGGAATCGGTCTGGCACACCGCCGGCTGAGCATCATCGACTTGAAGTCCGGCCATCAACCGATGGCCAACGAAGACCAGACCGTCTGGACCGTTTTCAATGGAGAGATCTACAACTATGAGGACATCCGTAGGCGGTTGATAGAGAGAGGACACCACTTCGCCACTACATCAGATACTGAGGTAATCGTCCATCTGTATGAAGATGAAGGGCTCGATTTTGTCCAACGATTTCGGGGCATGTTTGCTCTGGCGGTCTGGGATGCGCGGAGGCGGCGTTTGGTGCTGGCACGTGATCGGATTGGTGAAAAGCCATTGTTCTATGCGGTTGATGGTGCGCAGTTGGTGTTTGGTTCGGAGATCAAAGCCATCCTCCAACGACCCGGCCAACGGACGGTAAAGCCGCAGGCCGTGTGTGATTTCCTGGCCATGGGCTATGTCCCTGCTCCCTACACATTCTATGAGGGAATCCAGAAACTCCCGCCGGGTCACCTGCTGGTTCACGAGAACGCCCAAGTCCGACTAGCACCCTATTGGCAACGCGGGCAGCGGTACGGGAATTCGATCTCCTTCGAGCAGGCAAAGCAGGAACTAACTGATCGGCTTAGCGAGGTAGTCAAGCTATGTCTTAAGAGCGACGTAGAGGTCGGTGGGTTCCTGAGCGGAGGCATTGATTCCTCGACTATTGTTGCCCTGATGCGCCGGCATGCTGCTCAGGTGCAGACGTTCGCCGTAGGCTTTGGCGGCGCGGCGAAGGGATACAATGAGTTGTCGTACGCCAAACTCGTGGCCGACCGGGTCGGGAGTACACACCACGAATTGATCCTTGAGGCAAGGTCCAGCGTCGAACTGTTGCCGAAGATTCTCTGGCACTACGACGAACCACATGGGGAACCGACCTCGGTACTGGTATACCTGCTGTGCGAGTTCACGAAGCGTTTCGTCAAGGTGGCTCTGGGCGGTACGGGAGGCGACGAAATCTTCTATGGGTATCCGCGGTTTGCCGGCATTCGTGTTCTGGAATACTACCGGATGCTGCCAAGGATTGTTCGCCGTCATGTCGTGGATCGCATCGTACAGCGGTGGCCAGAGACCAGTAAGGGTGGCAGGTTCGCCAACCATGCGCGTCGGTTTGTGGAGGCATCAGACTTGGCACCCAACGAAGCTTACCTGAACTGGGTGAGCCTGTTGCATCGCGAAATTCGGATGGCCTTGTTGTCCGAGACGATCACGGCCAATGCAGAGGATCCTTGGGGCGAGTCAGTATTACGTGAGTACCTGTGCGGCTCTGAAGACCGCGGCCTACTCGATCGGGCTGCCGACCTGGATATCGGCGGATACCTGCCCGAGTACCAACTCTGCTATATGGATCGCATGAGTATGGCTCACGGCCTTGAAGTGCGTTCCCCACTGTGTGACTACGATCTGGTGGACTTCGTCACCTCGTTGCCGTTCTCCTACCGGTTGAAGGGTCGACGGTCCAAGCACATCTTCAAGGAGGTAGCAGTCGAATGGATTCCTCGCAATATTGTGAACCGTCGCAAACGAGGTTTCGATTCTCCCATTGGCGAGTGGATCAAGGGGGAGCTGCGCGGCTTTATGGAGACGTTTCTGTCACAGGAGAACCTCAAGCGAAGCGGGTTGCTCAACGCCGGGCAGGTCGCCAAGCTACTTGGCGACCATCTGGCCGGCCGGAGGAACTACTCGCTGCAGTTGTGGAGCATACTTGCCCTTGAGGCATGGTACCGCATGTACATTGAGGACAACGTAACAGATGTGTCGTCGTATTCATTGCGGGATATGCGTGGCACAAAGCTGTCGGCAGACCAGGTCTTTGTTAGAAGAGCAAAATGCAACGGAGCGGTGCGCAAGGAACGATCATCGCTCCTAAAGGCTGGAGGCCCCCGGATCACTCGAAAACGGCTGTGGGACTCCACCCCTCGGCTGATACGGCAGCTTCTCCGGCCAGGACTAGATCTGTTCGGCCCAGCTTATCTGCTGGGGCGTGAATTTCGCAGACAGAAGGCCTTTGCAGACGCAGTTCAGTATTGGCCTTCTGACCAAGCGAAGGCCTATCAGCTTGAGCAACTTCAGAGACTCTGTCAGCTTGCATATGAGAAGAGTGCGTACTATCAGCAGGCCTTCAACCAATGCGGTTTCAGGCCGGACGACCTCCGGTCCGTGGATGACATCCTGCGATTGCCGACAACAGATCGTCGCATTGTGCGGGATCAACTGGAGGCAATGTGTACTGGCCCGTTGGATTCCCGCAATGTCGAGGTGGGCTCCACAGGCGGAACGGGTGGGGAGCCCGTGTGGTTCGCCTTGCCGGTTGGCCGATCCGCCGTCGAGTACGCCTACTTGGTTAGCAGTTGGCAAAGGATAGGCTTCTCATTGGAAACACCCTTGGCCGTTTTCCGGGGGCGAGTTGTGCGCCCGGACCGGCGGGCGCTGTACCATGAATACGATCCGTTGCTGCGTCATCATTACTACAGTGCCTTTCACTTGACCGATGAGAATATGGCGCGGTATCTGGAACACGTTGCTACGATTGGGCCATGTTTTCTGCACGTATATCCCTCCTCGGTGGCAACACTCGCACGCTTCTGCCACTGTGCTGGCATCTGTCCACCTGGCAACATTCGGGGCATCATCGCCGAATCCGAGATTGTATATCTTGAACAAAGGCGGATGGTCGAAGAAACGTTCGGCTGCCGGTACTTCTCGTGTTACGGACACAGCGAGAAGCTCGTCTTGGCATCCGAATGCGAACACTCCAACGACTATCATGTTTGGCCTACCTACGGTTACTTCGAGCTCCTTGATGAAAGTGGCAACCCGGTGACCACCCCAGGCCAGCGGGGTGAGGTTGTGGGGACCGGTTTCGTCAATACGGTGATGCCGTTCATCCGTTACCGCACTGGCGACTGGGCTACGTACGTGGGTGACCGTTGCGAGGCGTGTGGACGTGAGCACGTCATCATTCGAGACATTCGTGGTCACCGTACCCAGGAGGTCCTGATTACAGCCAACGGTTCCGAGATTTCCTGGACTGCCCTGAACATGCACGATGATACCTTTATTCGCGTCAGACAGTTCCAGTTCGCACAAGACAAGCCCGGCCAGGCTGTCCTGCGCATCGTGCCAGCCGCCGGATTCGGAGAGAGGGACGCCAACCGGATACATCACAATCTGGGACGCAAACTTGATGGTCAACTCACATTCACGGTTGAGCTCGTCGATGCTATCCCCCTTTCCGCCAGAGGCAAGGCCATCTATGTGGATCAGCGAATTCCGCACGAGCAGAGAGCTCTGTTGGATTTAACGGACATTGTCTGAACAAGGAGCGGGTTTGATATATCTTGTCTTAAGCCTTGATTACGAGATCTTCGGTAACGGTGCTGGCGATGTGATGCGAGACATTATTCAGCCGACCAGCCGTATACTTGGTATCTGCGACAGACATGGTGTTAAAATGACGATTATGTTCGAGGTCGGGGAGTATTGGGCCTTCGAGCAGTATGATGGCTGGCTTCGAGAAGACCTAGGCTATTCACCTTGTGAGCAGATGAGAAAGCGGGCGATTGATGCGACCAGGCGAGGTCACGATGTCCAGTTGCATCTGCATCCGCAATGGATCGGGGCGGAGTACCGCCAAGGTGCCTGGCGGCTGTGCAACTCTTATTGGCGACTGGCCGATCTGCCCGAGGGTCTGGGGGCTGAAGAGCAGGTTACATCCATCACCGGTGCTCTCTACAGAGGCAAGCGGACCCTTGAAGAGATGATCAAGCCCGTGAAGGCCGACTACGAATGTGTATGCTTCAGGGCCGGCGGTTTTTACGCTCAACCGTCTTGCGACATTATCCGTGCCATGAAGAGAGTCGGGCTGAAGTCTGATAGCTCTGTCGTACGGGGGTATAGGACAAACGTACCGTTTGAGGTTGACTACTCCCACGTGGAGACAGATAAGGCTGCTTGGTGGACTACGGATACGGAGCTCACCAAGGAAGGCAGGCCCGGCGAGAACATCATCGAGCTATCCGTAAGTTCGAGGATGGAGCCTTACTGGAGGAACTTCAAGATGACCAAGCTTCGAGCCGCATTGAAAAGGTGGAAGATCGAGAGGGCATCACGTAGCGACCACGCCGCCGGCAAGCGCATCAGCTCTGTCCCTGCCAACCGAACCGTGTTAACGAATCTGTTGAAGAAGCGCGCCAGCACGTTCGATTTTTGTAAGTTATCAGCCAGAGACATGCTCGATAGAGTTAGACAACATGTCGAGTGCCTTGAACAGCCCATCATAATGATTGGGCATTCGAAGGACTTCTTCAACGATCGGGCACTTGATAGATTTCTTGCAGAGATGAGACATAACAAGCAGATCATTTTTCAGAGTCTATCTGGCTTCATAAACAGCCAGATCAAGAATTACGATTGCAGAATGTGCGATGTTTGAGTGGTTGCCGGGCAGCAGCGATTGGGGGAAATACGTTGGAAGGCAAATAGATGAAGGTCTTGATCGTACGGGATAGAGCAAGTGCAGGTGGTGGGATTGTAACCTACTACGACGCTCTGAATGACTATTTCACGGTGAAAGTCGACTATGCGATGGTCGGCAGGCCCTATGCCATGTACGCAGACAAAAGAATATCAATTCTGGAGAAGTCAACGTTAATCAGGCTTCTGCTGGACTACTCAAGACTCATCTACAAGATTGCTGTATTTCGGCCCGACGTTGTTCTTGTCAATTCCTCTATAGACCCAGGCGGGAGATCGACGGCCCGGGACTGCCTGAATGTTCTGATTGCGAAACTGATCGGACGGAAAACGGTGTTGTTCTGGCATGGCTTCGTCAGTGGGGGGACACAGTTCCCGTTCATAGGAGGTAATAAGGGAGTTGTATGCCGACTGTACAAAATGTCAGATGCATTCATCGTTCTCGCACGACAATTCAAGGAGGACTTGAAGCGATGGGGATTCAAGAAGCCGGTATTCGTAGAAACGACGACAATCGGCAAGGAGCTCATTGAAAATGGTGCTATCAGGCGGCGGCAAGTACCGGCAAACAAGCGGAGTCTGCTCTTTCTGTCCAGAGTAATAAGGGAGAAGGGAATCATTGAATTGATCGATGCCTACAGCATTCTGAAGCGCACACACCAGATGTTCCAGCTCTGTATAGCTGGCAATGGCGATGATCTTAGGTACGTTAACGATTATGTCGCCAAGAAGAACATTCAAGACATCCACTTCCTTGGACATGTGACTGGGGAAGAGAAGTTCAAGGCTTTTGGGAAGGCTTCGATCTTTTGCTTTCCGAGCTACTACGGCGAGGGCATGCCTATCGCGGTGCTGGAAGCAATGGCTCTCGGGCTGCCTCTGGTCAGCAGTCAGGTCAGTGGGTTGAAAGACATACTGGAAGACGGCAAGAATGGCTTGATTCTCGGTAGAATAGAGCCACACGAGATTGCGGATAGGATCTCGGAGTTGGTTGAGAATGACGGGTTACGGGACAGAATATCCGAGAATAATCGGAAATATGCGGCGGAGAGATTTCATCCCCGAAGATGCGCTGAACGATTGGAGAACATCTGCAGAAGCGTCGTGACTAACCAGTGAGCGTGGAGCTCACAAGGGGCTCCCCGTAAGAGGAGGAGACCGAATGAAGGCCATCGTCGCTCAGGCAACCAAGCGATTGCTCGACTATATCGAATCCGCCGATTATGCTGGCTATGATCCCTATGACGCGCTGAACAGTCCTGTGATTCAACGCGTGGGAGCAAAAAGCAAATGGGTGCGGATCGGGGCGACACATCTGGTCAGACGATCTCCCATCAATCTGAGGCCATTGCTTCGCATTCGGAAGGGCCACAATCCAAAGGGAATCGGTCTTTTCCTGTGGGGCTATTCCAAGCTGTTTGCTCTGACCGGAGAACGGCGATTTCTGGAAAGAATCGATTATCTTCTGAATATGCTGGAACAACTCAAGAGTCCAGGGTATTCAGGCAACTGCTGGGGTTACAACTTCGACTGGCAGTCATGGACGTTCCTGCGGCCTGCAGGGACGCCGACCATCGTGAATTCCTCCTTCATCGGCCACGCATTGCTTGATTGCTACGAGCTAACGGGCAGGCAAGGGGCTCTGGCGATGGCCATCCCCATCAAGGACTTCATTCTGGGTGATCTTCACAGGACGCCATTGGATGGCACGTTCTGTTTCAGCTATACGCCGATAGATACCGAAGCTGTGCACAATGCCAATCTTCTGGGCGCTTCGATTCTGGCCCGTTTGACCCGGTACTGCAACAACGACGGCCGATTGAAACCAGCGGCTCTCGCAAGCTTGCATTATTCGATGCGGCACCAGCGTGACGATGGATCATGGTTCTATGCGGATACCAGCCTTCAGAGCTGGATTGATTCCTTCCACACCGGTTTCAATCTTCAGGCTATTCGGCACATCCTGGAGACGGGATTAGCGCTGCAATATCGGGGGGCTTACCAAAAAGGCGTTGAGTACTATGCCGCGAAATTTTTTCTCGCGGATGGAACGCCGAGATACTACCACGACCGGACTTACCCGATAGATATCCATTCACCTGCACAGGCGATCTGTTTTTTCTCCCGGGAGGGTAAGGAATACCAAGACCTAACAGACAGGATTGTCAATTGGATGCTGGAGAACATGTACAGTGGGAGGGGATATTTCTACTTTAGGAAAGGCAAGGTTCTGACAAACCGCATCCCCTACATGCGCTGGTCTCAAGCATGGGTATTCCATGCCTTGACAGAGTACCGCTTGGCCCAACAGGGGCGCAGCTCTTCATGATCACTTCAACAATATAGGACGCCGACGTTCTGGGTACCCCGGTTACTTGTGTCTGCATCTGCGACCATGCTGGCCCCTTATTATCGGCCTCACCGGAGGTTCTCTCCATTTTCTCAGCCTTAGATATACCGGAATAGAGAGCATTATCTATATTATGGGTAGGGCTGTAGTCGTTCACGGGGTGCTGCGAAAGAGTTTTTGGAAGTGGGTAGGGCTAAGAGTAGCTATCTCTCGAATGTTGAAAAGTAGGTAGCAAGAATGCACTGTAATCGCGTGAAGCAAGTCGTAGTGTGCGCAGCGATCCTTGTTATCGTGGGTCCAGCACTAGCAGGTACAGTCATCTATGTGGACAAGAACCACCCCCAGGCAAACGATGGCAATTTGGGGACAGAGACGCTTCCTTTGAAGACTATCGATCGTGCTATGGCTATTGTGCAGCCTGGGGACCATGTGTATATAAAGGGTGGGACGAGTGCTACCGACCCGAAGTCAATCTACGATCGAAGCGGGAAGAATGGACTTCCGATCCAGACACCTGGAACTGCAGCCAGTAAAATTGTCATTGAGGCCTATCTGGGCGACACCGTTGTGCTTGAGGGAAACGGCGGGAACAACGGAATAGACCTGACCTATGCCTCATATCATGAAATCCGTGGATTTATCATTGAGAACTTCAGGGTGGCAGCGGATGGTTCTGGCAACAAGACAGATATTCTTATTGAAGACTGTGAGTTCTATCACACCCATGTTAGAGGCCTTAATTTTACATATGTTACCAATCTCACGATGCGGGATGTATATGTGCACAACTGTTGGGAGATAGGCATTTTTGTTGGTCCGGGAACCAATATACTCCTTGAGCGGGTTCGTTCGTGCTACAACAGCGATGGCAGGGGAGCGGACGGAGACGCTGATGGCTTTGCCAACAACCTATGCGAAAACTACGTTTGCATTGACTGCGTGGCGATAGGTAACGGTGAGGATGGATTTGATTTGCAGTGCAACGGGGCGCTCATTAATTGTATCTCGCAGGATAACACCAGTTTTGGTGTAAAACTGTGGCGGAGAGTCAACGACAATTATGCGCCGAAAAAGATGTCCGTTGTGAACTGCATTATCAACGGCAATACCGGCGCCGGAGTCATGATCGCAGAGGCAGCCGAAGTCCATCTATACAACAATGTAATCTACAACAATGGTGAACATGCCGTCTTTTTCGTTGCTCCCTCCCATGTTACTGATCCAGTGAATTCCGAGTTGGCGAACAACATCATGGCGGAGAATGGCCATACAACTCCGGGGTATCATGCGATCTACGTGGGCGGACCCACTGTCACCATTGTAGACGCGGACCATAATCTCTATTATCAGAATGAACTGGGCACGTCTGGCTTGCACTCCAACACCAATGTTGTCAACGCCGACCCGCAGTTTTTGTCGCCTGCTGCCCATCTGTTCCCGCTTCGAGATGGAAGCCCGGCGATAGACGCCGGTAAAACTGTCACGGCTGTCGAAGGCCTCTTTCTTACCTACTTGTTGAGCAGTGATGTCTTGGATTTCGACGGCAGAGTCAGGCCGTCAGGCGTTGCATGGGACATTGGAGCCTATGAGAGAGTGGACGTGCCGGGCAACAGTCCACCCCAATTCACGACGGTTCCATCGGAGACGCTGAACGTCAACGAGAACGTGGAACTGAGATTCCAGTTCAAAGCATCTGATCCCGATGGCCACAACCTGTTTTTCTACCTGGCTTCAGGCGATATCGCTGAGGGCATGACCATAGACTCCGGTACGGGAGTGTTCTCTTGGACACCAACTCACGATCAGGGTGGCACCAATCAAACTTCGCAACTAACATACAATATCGTGGTGGGTGTTACAGATGTGTATTACGCAGAACCCCCAGACGAGACAAGCGTACAGATTGTAGTCCACAACGTAAACCAAGTACCGTCCTACGGCGGCCTCAGTGCGTACACTCTAGTGGAAGGGCGCCCGTGGCTGTTTGGGCTTCGAGCAACTGACGTAGACGGTGATACAATGTCGTACTCCATTAGTGGCGCTCCTTCGGGACTTGCACTAGACAGTGCAACGGGCAGGATTGCATGGACACCAACCACAGAACAGGTTGGGCAGCATATTGTAGAACTTACCATATCGGATGGGGCAACGAATACAACACAGAATATAACACTTGAAGTGCTCCCTCAAGAACCTTACCATGCGCCATCTAATGAAGCAAACATCTTCTATGTTGATGCCTCTCGGCCGGATGATACTGGAGACGGTCAGACTGAGGAAACGGCCTGGAAGACTATCGCAAAGGCCAATAACTCGCTTAAAGCCGGCCAAATGGTGTTGATCCGCGCTGGAACATATTCCGATAAGATATGCCCTGGATCAGGAAGTGCCGGCGCGCCAATTGTCTACAAAGCCTACCCCGGGGAGAGCCCTGTTTTTGATGGTGGTGGGTCCGGGGCGCCATTTATGGGAGGTTCCTACCTTGTCTTTGACGGATTTACGTTCCGCAATTGCTCACAAGCTTTCAATCAGCAGCGCGGAAATATCGTGATTGTGAATTGTGTTGTTGAGAATTCAGGTTATGGAATATACAGTTTTGAGTCTAATGGGCTTCGAGTAGAGCACTGCCGGTTCCGAAACATCACACTGTATGCTGTTGACGGTGGCGGGCAGAATGTTCACCTGTACGACCTAGTAATTGACGGAGCGGATCGAGGTATTCACCTCTATGCCTCGGCAACCGAAAATGCCACTATCATAGACTCAGAAATATCAAACGCAAAACGTTTTGGGATCTTTGTGAACGGAGGGAGCGCTTTCATATATAATACACGCGTTCACGACAATGCGTATGTCGGTGTTTACCTTGGTGCCAAGCGGAGCTTCTTCGTAAACTCGAGCGTTTGGAATACCTCACTTCAGGGCGACACGGCTACCAATCTCTGGTATCCATCCGACGTGACCTTAGACGCTATAATACTGAACTCCGTGATTGCCAAGAGCGAGAGTATTGGGCTATATGTTGGCTCGGGTGCCCGCGTCTATATGCAGGACACGACTGTGGCCGAAAATGCTGTGCAGGACATTAGGATTGCCACGGGTGGGTTTCTGACAGATGCAAGCTACCTTCCTCCAGACCCTGCCAACAATGCCCCGGTCCTCGCAGCCATTGGAGATCAGAGCGTGAGTGAGAAGGCTCTATTAAGCTTTTCTATCGCCGGTACTGACCCAGATGGAGACCCCTTGACCTATTCAGCTATCAACCTTCCGACAGGTGCTAGCTTTAGCCCGGCAACACGGACCTTCGCTTGGACCCCTACGAACAACCAGAACGGCACCTATCAGGTTACTTTCCGGGTCAGTGACGGCAAGGTGGCCGTTTCGCAGACAGTCAAGATCGCAGTCAGTGATGTCGCCAATCGTGCCCCGGTGCTTGCACCCATCGGCAGCCAGAGCACAAGAGAACGTGCCTTATTGAGCTTCTCGGTTGATGCCACCGACCCAGATGGAGATGCGTTAACCTATTTAGTTGCAGGCCTGCCAAGTGGGGCCAGTTTTGCCAACCAAGTGTTCAGTTGGACTCCGACGGTTGGTCAGGCTGGTTCCTACTCGATTACCTTCTCCGTCAGTGATGGGGAATCGACCGACGTGGAAAAGATCACCATCACAGTCTACGATAACTCTAACCGTCCGCCGGTGCTCGCAGACATTGGTGATAAGACCGTCAATGAGAATGCTTTGCTGAGCTTTCCACTCAGCGCTACGGATCCGGATGGCGATGCCCTGACCTATTCGGCTACGGGTCTGCCAAGTGGCACCAACTTTGCCAATCAGGTGTTCAGTTGGATCCCGAACTACGACCAGGCAGGTTCCTATCCGGTGACCTTTGCCGTCACGGACGGTGAATTGACAGACTCCGAACAGATAACGATCGTTGTGGCGAACATCTCAGACCAGACAGCTCCCTCGGCACACGATTTTTCTCCTCTGGCCGATGCCATTCAGGCCCCGCTGAATGCCCTGATCGCCCTTACGATTTCCGATAGCGGGTTAGGGATAGACGCCAGTACCGTTGCCATCCGGGTCAACGGTCAACTGGTGTATTCAGGCGACAACAGTCTCTCTGAGAGCGCCTATGGCGTTTGCCGTCGCATAGGTACCCGGTCAAGCTATCGCTACTACTACCAGGCCGCTCATCCATTCGACTTCAACCAGCGGGTGACTGTACGCGCGGATGCATCGGATGTGGCCCACAATGCCATGACGCCGGCGTCCTACCAGTTCGTGACCGAGATGCACTCCTTCGGCCGGAACCAACCTGTCAGTTCAAGTGGTGACAGCAGTGGTCATCCTGCGATTGCCACGGACAGTCAAGGCAACATCCGGGCCGCCTGGCATGTCGGACAGCCGGATGCGCGGGACATTTATGTTGCGAAGCGCGGCAGTGAGACACAACAGTGGGATGCTCCCCTGCGGTTGACCAATCTGGACTCTGACCAGTGCAATCCTGCCATCGCTATCGGGTTGGATGGCACATCGTACGTCGCATGGCAGGATAATCGTCGCGGCAATTGGGACGTCTATGTGTCTGTCAGTACGGATGGAGCCACCTGGGGGGACCCCGTCAGGATCACGGACTCCAATGATAATCAAACCAATCCGGTTATTGTCACCGATGGTGCTGTGCCCTCCCTTGTGTATGTGGCCTGGGAAGATGACGGCGCCGGGAATCAGGATATCTATCTGGCCTCATCAAGCACATTTTTCGCCAGCAAGGCGATTACGCGGGTTACTTCCGATCCGGCCAATCAGACGGAGCCGGCGCTGGCCGTCGGTTCAGATGGCACGGTCTATCTGGTCTGGACCGATCAGCGAAATGGTTCGGCGGATATTTACGCATCCTCATCCAGTGCATCTTCCTGGGCCAATGTGCCCATTGTGACAGGTTCGGGCCATCAGCACAATCCTGCCATTGCGGTGGAGCCCGGCACCTCGTGGCTTCACATGGTCTGGGTGGATGACACTTCGGGCAACCTGGATGTGGTCTATGGGGCCTCCAACGGCCTGCCCGGCAGCCCGATTGCCGGCAGGGTCATAGTTGACGATACCACCCATGCCGACCAGTCAGCTCCAGCGATAGTGGCCGTGAAAGACTACTGGAACAACACTCACGTGTACGCCTGCTGGCAAGACAATCGTTCCGTGACCACGAGTGGTGACAGCGATCTGTACTTTGCGGAGATCCGATCCGGCAGCGGCGGGACTAACATTCTGGTAGGAGATGATGGAGTCAACTCCGATCAAAGCGATCCTGCCCTGGGATTCGACGGATATGGTCAGCCAGCAATCCTTTGGGTGGATAGTAGAGACAACACCCTGCGGATCTATAGCGCAGGCAGCACATACTTCAGGCCGGTTGCCTTGGCTTCTGGCCTCATCACACGCACGGCCGGTGGCAGGGTCGGCCCAGACCCGGCGTCTATCAACGATGATGGAGACGTCTCCATTCAGATCCCTGCCAGTGCATTCGATTGCGACGTGGTCGTCAGTATCTCGAAGATTCGGAATCCTCCGAAGTTCCCCGCTTCCTGTATTGCCGGCTATGAAATAGGTCCGAGCGGTGTACAATTCGCCTTCCCGGCGACTGTGACCATTCCCTACACGGGTTCCGCCTCCAGTCAGGCCTTTCCCTACTGGTACGATGGCCAGACCGGGACCTTGAGCCAGCAGGGGATCACGGAGATCACGCACAAGACTTTGGCCAACGGAATCCCTGTGGTTTCTTTCAAGACAACGCACGTGACCGCCTTCTACGTCCTGGAAAGCCCCCTCCCTGCCCGAGATGGCGGGGGCGGCGGCGGCTGCGCATTGTCTCATTCTCAGGGAGAGAATATTGCCGGCTACTTCCTTCCTTACGCGGTGCTGGTGCTGTTCATGTGCATCCGCAAATGGAAGGATCGGAAGTGCACGGGAGACTGATACAAGGACTGGTTCGTTTTCCCGTGAGTTGCAGAAGCGTTACTGCCAGCGGACCATTCGTAAGGCAAAGACACAGGGATGAAGACGCGGCACTTCATTATCCTGCATAACACCCACGGCTGACCCTGTACATCCAGATATCGGTCAAGGGCTGCATAGAATCACACCTGCACTGCAGAAGACAGGACCGGACTTTCTTCTCGATCCTCATTTGTTGTAGATCCGTGGTGGTTCTCTGTAACAGGGACTGACTGCGACTTGGTGAAGGCGAGTCTCAATAAGCAAGAGTAGAACGAATGACCACGTATGACAAGCCCGATCGGGGTGTTGTTGCGGCCGCGGTGGCCGCAAGTTTCCTGATGCTCATTTTCGGCCTGGCGTACCGCGTTCTGGCGGGGCGACTGGCAGCTCCCGTGAATACCGCTCCCATCACTCCTGCTGCTTTGGCGCGATTCCCCGTGCAAATCGGCGACTGGGCGGGGCAGGAAGTGCCCGTGGACGAGAGGGTGGTTCGTGCCACTGACACCGATGCGCACCTGAGCCGGCGCTATTCACGTCACGGCGGCCTCGAATCTGTCTCGTTCTACGTCGCCAGCGGTGTCAAGGCGCGCGACCTGATGCCACACCGCCCGGAGGTCTGCTACACCGGCGCCGGCTGGACGCTCACGGACCGCCGGTCTGTGGAACTGCCCGTGAACGATGCCGTGAAGCTGCCCTGCAACATCCTGCAGTTCTCGCGCGGGGCCTTGAACACCCAGAAAGTCGTTATTCTCGACTACTATCTTGTGGACGGTCAGTACTGTGCCGATGTTTCGCTGCTGCGATCGAAAGCCTGGCGTGGCTCCGGCACAGTTCGTTACGCCGTTCAGGTACAGATAGGCACCCCGATTACGGCGACTGTGAATGCCGAGACAGCGGCAAAAACCGTCTGTGACTTTGCTGTCGAATCGGCCGCACCGATATCTGGGCTGTTCAAGAACACCGAAGAAAATCACAGCTCCGATGGACTCCGGGAGCCGCTTAGTGGGGAGTAGTATGGGACGGAGCGTGGTCAACCATTGTGTTCCCTGCAGACATGCTTTGAGGATGTCCGCCAGAGATCAGGTGCAGTACTACCGTTTGGGACTCATCTCCGTTATGTTGGCGCTGCTGGCCATCACGGCTTGGTCGTACTGGCCGACGATGGCGGACCTGTTCAAGGAGTGGCAGAGAGACGATAACTACTCGGCAGGCCAGCTTGTGCCTCTGGTGGCCATATTCCTGGTCTGGCGCGAACGGAAGGCACTTAGGCAATGTCTGCTGACACCATGCTGGTGGGGGGGCCTAGCGCTGCTTCTGCTGGCGCAGGCCGCTCGCACGTATGGACTGCTGTTCATGTTTGAATCGGCGGAGCGATACTCGCTGGTGCTGACCGCAGCAGGCCTGGTCCTCATGGTGGCCGGCTGGCAGGTATTTCGCCGGGTGTCATGGATCCTGCTGTTTTCGTTCCTGATGGTCCCTCTTCCTGGACGCGTTCACAACCTGATCGGCGGTCCGTTGCAGAGCGTGGCGACAACGGGATCGGTATTCCTTCTGGAGGCGTTTGGCGTCCGGGTCAGCCAGCAGGGAAATGTCGTGATGCTGAATGGGAGCACGCCCCTGGCGGTGGCGGAAGCGTGCAGCGGCCTGCGGATGCTGACGGCATTCATCATTGTCGCTGGATTCATTGCCTACATGGTGAAGCGTCCCCGGTGGCAGAAAACCGTCTTGCTTGCATCGGGTATTCCCGTAGGGGTGATATGCAATATCGTGAGAATCTTCGCGACGGCGGTGCTCGTGCTATATGCAAGTGCCGAGGCGGCGGAGAAGTTCTTCCATGATTTTGCCGGCCTGGTCATGATGCCGGTCGCGGTTTCACTCATGTTCGGCGAGCTGTGGCTGATGGCCAAGCTCGTCGTGCCCGAACCCGAGTGCCGGGATGAGCAGACAGTCTCCCAAAACGAATCGGCCAGGCGAGCCGGTGCGAGGTCCTCTCCCTCATGAACGAAGCAGGCTTCTACACAGCGGCGCAGGACGGCTGACATGTTGCTCGTGGCTACATCTTACATCCGGCATCGATAACTGGGCGATACTCGATCCGGGCGGCTTGACGCTCAACAACGGATTCGTCCTCCAGGGCAAGTTTCACGCTGGATCTGACCAAACTGGCGGAAGGCAGGGAAGGGGACAAGATCACCTTCGGCATCGGGAATAACTCTTTGGTCCCCGTCCCCGTCCCTGTGGATATACTGGGACTGGGCGCGGCCGGCTTCAAGCTTCGCAAGTACGCCTAAGAGCCCCGTGACGGGCGGTCATGCCGTGCCTTCAGCGGCAAAATCGCCAGTGGTGCCCCCGTAAAAGGGCTTTATTGGGAGGTTGTGCCTTCACAACGGTGCGGCCCGCCGTTGCGTTATCCCGGTCGGACCCATAAGAACGGAGCGGCGCAACCTGAAATGCAATTTTTTTGGAAATTCTTGTTGACAGCGGGTGGCAATTCCTATATAGTCACAGTGGATTTTCCTGTGGAGTGACAGGTTTATGGTCGGGTGGAGAAGAATCATCACGGTGGCTGTTGGGGGGCTGGCTCTCTGCGCAACCGTCCAGGCCGACATGATGCCCGTGTCCCGACCGGATGCCGGATTTGGGAAATTGCTGCAGGTCTGTGTCTCAACCGATTCCCCTGGCCAGGATTTCACCAGGCCATTTGACTCCCCCGCCATCGCAGACTTGGATTCACTATCCATCAAGCTTTTGCCCAAGGCGAGGGCGGATGCCGGCCCAACCGGCGAAACACAGCCTCTGCAAATCTTCGCCAAGGAGCCGCGCAGCGTTGACCTGTGTTTGTATGCCCTGCTCGGCCTGGGTCTGTGCAGGTCCGCTCCCTTAGTGAAGAAGTTGCACGTCGGTTGTATCCCGGACTGGTACCATTACGGCGGTCCATTCCAGATTGGCCATAGTCTCGCTATTTCGCCGGATTGCCTCTGCTCTGCACCGGTTTATTGTTTCGTTCAGCCGGACTGCATGGTGGAGGATCACATACCACAATACCGCCAGGAGATCGTGGTGTCCCTCTGGCGGGAATCTCAATTCACTTCAACTGTACTCGCACCCCGCGGACCTCCCGAAACTGCCTAATGAAATGAATCTCTCCCCGTGCTCAAGCAGGGACCGGGGCCTGGCATGAAGCCTTGCTCGGCTATCACTGATATACAAACGTGCGGTCCCTCGAATCTATCTGGTGCGGGGTCAAAGAGCTAGCTTCAGATTCCCTCGTTAATCAGTGGCTGGAGGTTATGAATCATGAAAAGAGTGATATTTATTGCAGTAATGTGTGCGTTTGTTGCGGCGCCGGCTGTGGCCGATCCATATGGAACAGTCCAGGTGAAGTATCGAAACTATACTGACTCGCCGGTGTTATACCGGGAAACGACGGTGTATGACTCGATTCATATGGGCACGGCTGTAGGTCGCGTTGTGACGGGCATCTATAGGCTGGATATGCAGACCTACGTAGACAATGGAGGAAATCCGCTTAACCTGAGCGCTGACGAAATAGCCATGCTCAGTGGGAAGGTGGACTCGTTTTGCACCGACATCATTGACAACCCGGACAAATCCAATTTTAGAACATACAACGTGAGTCCCCTGGAGGAGATCCCTGATCCGGTCGCCGGACCGATGGGAGACGCGAAGGCCATTGATGCGGCGGAACTCCTGTACATGAACTGGACGTCGAGTTTGGACGCTGCCCAGGCCGCAGCGATTCAGGCCGCTTTGTGGGAGATTGTGAATGAGGACTCGGGTACTTATGCCCTGGGTCAAGGTGCTGCTTTCGGCAATTTCCAAATGTGGGGCAACTCTAGTGTTGTGAGCGCAGCCAATTTACTGCTGGGTAACCTTACGCCTGATGCCCAACAAGTTGATTACAGAGGCTATTTCGTTGGTTTGACTAGTCCCAGCTATCAGGATTTCGTAGTGAAGGTCCCTCTCCCCGGCGCCGTTCTGCTTGGCATCCTCGGCTTGGGTGTGGCCGGTTTGAAGCTGCGCAAGTTTGCATGAGAGCCTTGTAGGAGATCGTGTAATCCATGATGAGATCACCGGCGAAGCCCCCCTTGAGGGGCTTCGCCGGAATCCATTCACCTGAAAGGAAATAGGTGATAAATCATGAGAAAGGAAGCAGGTGATAAATCATGAGAAGAGTAGCGTTTGTTGCAGTATTGTGTGCGTTTGTGGCAGCACCGGCGTTTGCTGATATGGCAGTCAACGTGCAGACCAGCTTCACCGGGCGATGGGGGACCACGCGGGGGGGCGACTTCCTGATGACCGTATTGCCTACTACCATGGGCGGCGATCCTATCGGGATTTATGGGGTTGGGTCGTCGTTCACGACGTTCTGTGTTGAGACGGACGAGTTCGTTTCCGACAACGACTACTACGTGACGGTCCGCAGCGATGCGTGGCAAGGCGGCACCGCCGGTCCTGAGCCCGATCCCCTCTCTCCCCAGAGCGCATATCTGTACAGCTTATGGCTGGACAGCGGGATAGCGCACAACACCACCAATGCCAACGATATACAGCAAGCTATCTGGTGGCTTGAGCAGGAAACTGGTTGGGGTGTTGACAATTATCTGGTGGCTCAGGCGAACACTGCGGTGGCCGTCGGCGGGTCGTGGTACAACACGTGGGGTGCCGACAGCATCGGCGACATACGTGTCATGAACCTATGGACCAATGTGGATCACACTGGAAATGCCCAGGATATGCTGGTTCGGGTTCCTCTCCCTGCGGCCGTTCTGCTGGGCATGCTCGGTTTGGGAGCGGCGGGTCTGAAGTTGCGTCGATTCGCTTGAGAGGAATGC
>Ga0315291_10000812_pt1 | contig 41699 bp, 41 predicted proteins | sample YL17G12_20_MG_FD_203070 | JGI IMG/M metagenome (GOLD analysis project Ga0315291, IMG submission 203070) | Sediment microbial communities from Yellowstone Lake, YNP, Wyoming, USA - YL17G12_20 | ecosystem: Environmental > Aquatic > Freshwater > Lake > Sediment | place: USA: Wyoming | collected...
ACGGGGAGACTGATCGGGATTTCCGAAAGGGCTGTGTCCACCCAGACCGGCGAGGAGATCAACCTCTCAAGACTGTTCGTTGGCGACGAGACGGGATGGGGTATGGTGATCCTGTGGAGGGAGAAATCAGAACTGCCAAAGCTCCTCTCGCTAAAGGAAGGCGATGTGGTCCAAGTTCAAGGGGGGTACTCAAAAGAAGGAAGGTTGGGCGTGACTGAAGTTCACGTTGGGAACTTCGGTTCGGTCACAAAGGTGCAGAACTTCGGCCAGTTGCCCAGCAGACAGAGCTTCTTAGTTGGGCCGTCAAAGGTTCCGCAGAAGCCCTCGCTTGTCAATGTGGCTGGGGCGATAAAGTGGGTCTCACCCTCCAAGCAGTTCTCTGGTTTTAGAGGACCTAACGAGATGAGGAGGATAACCATAGGAGATCAAGATGGCGAGATCCAAGCAGCACTCTGGGGTAAGCCCTCGATGGCGGTGGACGAGGAAGACGTGGGGAGGCAGATCAACATAGTTGGGGCCAGAGTGCGCTTGGGCCCCGCAGGTGGCGTCGAGCTTTCCGTGGATGAGGGCAGTTCACTCGAGCTGGGGGAGGTAGTGAGCGAGCCAGAGGTAGAGTTGAGGGTATCCGAACTCCGAGAGGGGATCGTGCCCAGACTGGTGTGCAAGGTTGCGAGGGCGTTCGAAGAGGGAACCTTCTCTTCAACAGATCTTGCCGGAAGGAGATTCAAGGAGATAGCAATCTACGATGAAACTGGTATGACCAGCCTTACCGTCTGGAGTGAAGCGATCGACTCTCTGCCCGAACTGGCGCCGGGAGACGTGGTCGAGATATCTGGAGTCCGCGTGAAGGGGGCAGGCAGGTCGGCGCAACTAAGTTTAGGAACATACGGCAGGCTCAGGAAGAGGAACTCGGCAAGGGAGAGCCTTGAGAAACTGGGTGAGCCGTCAGTAGGGCCAACTCAGGTGAAGGACATCCAAGACGGCACAAGGAACATATGGGTTGGGGGCATGGTACTTTCTAACGTTCACGCCCAAGAGATCACCGCGAGAGACGGAAACATAATACCAAGAGCAGAGTTCAACCTAGCCGACGACACGGGCCTCATCAGAGCCGTCGCTTGGAGAGATGACGTTGAGAAGGTGAAGGACTTGGACAGAAACAAACCGATATTGCTCAAGTGGGTCGACGTTAAGAGGGATAACTTGTCAGGGGATCTGCTGCTACTGATATCCAAGAAGACCGAGGTCGAGCAAAGGTGACGATGAGGTGTTAGAAGATCGGGGAGACAATGAGAAAGTCTTCACGGTCAAGGTCGGTCAGAAGAAAGTCTGGGCCTACGTTACCGCCTGCGTCACATACTTCAACAGGGGAGGAAAGAGACTGGTGATCAGGGCGAGAGGGGAGAGCATTCCCACGGCTGTTGACACCGCGAACGCCCTGAAAAGGTCATTCTACAAGGACTTGGTCTTTGAGAGGATCTCATTGGTGGAGGATCAGGTCGGAAATGAGAGGGGAGTGCGAACCGTCAGTGTAATAGAGATACCTCTGTCACTCGAACCCACCCCAAAAGAAGAGACTTGACCCACTAAGCTGCCGGGAATAGGTAAAGGGCCAACACACTCAGGACCATGAAGAGGACTGCTCCAACTATTATCACCTCGGGCTTCAACTTGAGCCCCCCGGTCTCTTCGTCAAGATTCATCATCAAACCCAGCCCGGTCGGCGGCAATCTGGATTTGTGCTTGGAGCTTTTCTTCTTTTTTGACATCTTCAACTCGACCGGGCGTCCGGTTATTTAAGCGTGAAGGGGAGAAACTTAATCAACGTCGCGACATCCAACTGTTAGCGCTTGCCCAGCAACTCTGAGATACCAGCAGCCGATGTCGTGAACAGGGTTCTCTCAGAGGGGCTGTTCATTAGCAGGGACGCGCTCGATCTCCTGAGGAAGTCGGCGGCGAGGGATGTCTATGAGAAAGCCGTTGTCAGCGCAATCCAAATCGCTAGACAAGAGAAGGCGACTGCAATTGAGGTCAGGCACGTGATGGCAGCGATCTCAGTGTCAAAGGGAGAGGTCGTGGAGCTTGGAGCCAGGGTGAGAGCAACCTTAGGAAAGGAGATCGATCCCGAAGTGGAGCTGATGTACAGTCCCAGCGACACAATGCCCGTGTCTGATTCGGTGAGCTCAAGAGTCGACTATTTCCGGAGCCGCTTCAGACGACTCGAGCGAATCCTGATGAGCAGGCCCGACTTCAGCAACCCTGTACCAGTGGGCGAGATAACAAAGGCCAGCGCGCAGGCACCGTTCAAAACCATCGCCATGATACTCAAGAAGGATAGCAGGAGACTGGAGGTTGAAGATCCCAGTGACTCTGCTACCCTGTACATGCCGAAGAACCCAGACCCTGAGCTTGAGGAGAAGCTCTCCTACCTAGTTGTTGACATGGTGGTTGGCCTAGAGTTGAGGAAATTCCAAGATGCAGTGTTCGTCAATGATGTCGTGCTGCCTGATGTACCCGACACCCCGGCCAAGAAAACCAAGGATCCGATCGTAACCCTGCTGCTGTCGGATTTGCATGTTGGCAGCCAGTACTATCTAGAGAAGGAGTTCGCCACACTTGCGGAGTGGCTTTCCGGCGCTAGGGGCACTGCCTCTTCTCAGGGGATTGCTAACGCCGTGAAATACGTCATCATCGCTGGGGACATAGTGGATGGCGTCTTCGTCTATCCCAGACAGGAACATGAATTGAAGATAGTGAGCCTGGAGAAACAGTATGAGGAGGCTGTCAAGGCGCTCTCCAGACTACCAGAGTACGTTCACCTCATCATTGGGCCAGGGAATCACGATGTGGTTCGAGACGCAATTCCTCAGCCACCCATACCGAAAGAGTTGCTGGGTGACCTTGTCACGGAGAGGGGAAACGCGACCATTGTGGGCAACCCAGCTCAAGTGTCACTGCATCAGATCAAGTTCCTGATCTACCACGGGCAGAGTCTAGAGGACATTGTGGCTTCTGTTCCCGGAATAGAGTATTCCCGGCCTCACGATGGAATGAGGTTTCTCCTGAGGGCCAGGCATCTGGCCCCGATCTACGGCGGTAACACTCAGATCTGCACCGAGGGCGAGGATGATCTGACGATTCCCTTCAAGCCAGAGGTGTTCCACGCTGGGCACCTTCACGTCGCTGGAATCACCAGCTACAGAGGCACACAGATAGTGAACAGCGGGACTTGGCAGGGCAAGACACCCTACCAGTTGAACCTGGGAATCGAACCCACAACCGCGTCACTAGGTGTGCATTTCATGAAAGACGGGATCTCCAAGCTCATGTATCTCAAAGACTTGATCTGAGCCCTTTGCTCAACCATCTCAGCCTTGGATTGAGAAGAGCCATGCTGAGAGGGCAGTCGACACCGGCACAGTGAAGTTGTCGTCAATAGGGAGGGGGAGCCGCTCCACGATCATCCCAACAACTATCGGTATCAGCAGCGATGTATTGCCAGTCAACATTAGGATGACCAGAGCCGAGGAAAGCATTCCGATCAAGGATCCACGCCAACCCTTCCTAACGCTGAAACTCCTAACTTCTTCCCCCAGTCTCTCCCTTGCCAGGCCGGCGATGCCGTCACCGAATGTCAAGTTGACGATTGCCGCAAGGGCGACCTCCGTTTTGAACAGGCTTAGAACCAGAGATATGGCCGTCATTCCCAGTATCGCTTCCCAGAAGGGCCTTCTGGACGTTTCCTCTGGGCTGCCAAAGAAAGCCAGAGCGGTTGACAGCCACAGCTGTCTCCTTACAATTCCCCACCTGCACTCCTCATAGACCAGATAGGTGCCCAACAGCGACAGCGCCAGGAAGGGTAGCTCTGAGGGGAGTAATATCACACCCAAGACCAGAGCCGATCCGCCCACCAAGTGCAGGAACTTCCTGCCAGCTCCGAGTGTGCCTCCTGGTGACTTCAGACTTGCTCTGAGAGTCAAGAACACCAGCAGGACCAGAAGGACAGCCACTGTGGACAGGATCAGGGTCGCCGTTCTCAATGCTCCGAAGTGCCAGCAAATGAAGAGTGACCCGAACAGAAATGAGAACACTGCCAAGTCGTAGACCGTGAATCCGCTCTTCTGGGTCTGATTGTTCATCATCGGTCCCTTTGAAAGAAGGGATACCTTAGCAGGGCGGCGACGCAGCCAAGTGACTTCAGTTTCGCACCGCCCTCATGCCTAGGGCTTATGAAAGTGATATCGCCGGAGGACTTCTGCACCGCCTTCAGCACCGACTCAAGGTTGATGGGATCAACGTTGCCTTCTTGCAGGACCGTTTCCAGCACGAGTAGGTGTGATACTGCTCCCGAAGTGGAAGCTTGTGATACTTCATTGAGACCGAGCGCGACTGCCCCGGGCTCCTGAGCCAGACGCTTCAGAACCTCCTCGATCAAGAGCGACTCCTGAGAGAAGCGAAGGTCCTTCAGGAACTTGGCCAGAACGCCGCTCTTTATCGACTCCAGCACGCCCGACATGGTGCCGCTCGTGGATGTTCCCACCTGCACCACCCTTGGCCTTAGTTCTCTGTGTTTATCCTCAAGATAGGACATGAATTCCTCCTTGGCAAATCCCGGACCCACGAGGGCAACCGGCCCGCCAGCCCTGCTTGAGAGTTCCTCAAGCAGCGACGCGACGTGTTTGTAGAATTCGATGGTGTCCTTCCGTCTCTCGTCGGGGTTCTCCTTCCCCGATATGTTGTCCCGGATCTCCTGCGCTTCGACCAGTCCAGCGTCCGCGAAAATCCCGATTGCCGCATTACCGTACTCGATCGCAGCTATCACCGCTCTGTTGGTGGAACTACGGCTCCGCTTCAGGAGTTCCCACGCGATGAAATCCGCAGAACTCTTGAGTATCGTCACGTGCTTGCCCGGCTCCAGAGAGACCGTGTGTGAGCGACCTTTGACACCCTCGACATCCTCAGGAGCGAGCTCGATGGTGCCGGTGAGGTTAAGCTTCGCTGAGGGCAGGTCCAAGGTCTTCTTCAACACCACAATCCTGACTGTGATCGGCTTCCTGACCTTCTCTGCCTTGTCCTCTGAGCCAACTCGGAGAACTCTGAAGGTCCTTGTCACCACCCTGTCCCCGGGTTGGATGAAGTTGTACAGCAACCAGAGGTCCTCGGGGCCCGTTGGGACGGCCGATAGCGTGCCGTCTTGTCTGTCGGACTTAAGAATTCTCAAGACGAATATGACTCGCCCCGTCCATTATTAATCTGCCTTAGGCTTGGCGCGAATGGTGGGCCGGGTGAGACTTGAACTCACGACCCCCACCTATCTCAGATATCTTGTAAGGGTGGTATCCTAACCAGACTAGACGACCGGCCCTGACGATCGACCACCCTCTATCAGATTTATTTCTTTGGTGATGGTGGACCCCAAGGTTCACGATTTGAAACCGCACCGACACTCCACACGCCATCCAGAATCCTATTCGCCAACGCGGGAGGTTCGCCTTAGCGCTGCTCTCTCCCGAGCCTAGCGAGTTCGGCGATTCGAGCATCTCGGAGCCCCTACGAGCTCCTATCGTGCTCTACCACCGCCCAGCGATTCGAATCCTTTCAACGGACAGGAGGAGCAAGGCAACGATCCCGCTTCGCTATCCTCAGGTTACGAGCCCCGCATACCGCCGGTTTCGGGATAGGGCACGGCGAGCGCCCAGCCCCCCACCACCACCACTCGTAACAAACGCTTGCACGTTCTTAAGCATGAGCTGCACACAGCATAACCACACCGAAAGGAGACCCGCCAATAAACCGCCGTGGCTCGTGAACTCAAACGCTGAGCGGGTGGCCCTTAAAAGACAAGTTGGCTCTCAGGGTGTGATGAGAGCACAGCTGCACTGCGTCGCGATATGCGGGCTCTGCCTTTCTCTTGCACTCTCCGCTGGACTCGCGAGGACAGCTGCAGTGCCTGATGAGTACAATTTCTCTCAGAGGATGTACAGTTTCAGCGACATAATACAGGGTGTGCTAGAAAGCGTACAGACCATGATCGTGAGTATGGCCAAGTCCGTGCTGTCGGCCACTATGACAATCATGGCAGCAGTCTACGCCCCGATGGTCGTGCTCGGCGTCCTGTTGTACACCACCAAGTTCAACAGGTACAGGGGAAGAGACCTGATATTCGGCGCTCTTCTCTTGGCTTTCTTCTGTGAGTTCATAATGCCCTCCCTTTTGGCTTGAAAGGGATTTATCTGGCGCCAGCGACCAGACATCGATGAGCAAGGGCAGCAACGTAAAGAAGGTAAGAGCCTTCCAGATCCTCGACTCGAGGAGCAACCCCACAGTGGAAGCTGAAGTTGAACTGGAAGACGGCAGTTCAGGAAGGGCCTCGGTCCCGTCCGGAGCCTCAACCGGAAAGTTCGAGGCTATCGAACTCAGGGACAGGGATTCGAAGGCCTACTTGGGCATGGGGGTCCAGGGGGCCGTCAGGTCAGTGAACGAGATCATCGCCCCCACCCTTGTCGGTTGGGATGCGCTGGCCCAAGAGAAAATCGACCGACGGATGTTGGAGCTGGATGGAACCCCCCAGAAGAGCAAGCTCGGAGGGAATGCAATACTCTCCGTTTCGATTGCGACCTGCAAGGCAGCAGCTGAACACTTGGGCTTGCCGTTGTTCCGTTACTTGAGCAAGGGTGAGAGTCGTTGTGTGCTCCCGGTTCCGATGATGAACGTCATAAACGGGGGCAAGCACGCGGGCAACGCACTACAAATACAGGAGTTCATGATAATCCCCGCGGGATTCAGATCCTATCCTGACGCACTGAGAGCAGGTGTCGAAACTTACCACACACTCAAGAAACTGCTGTCGAGCAAGTACGGGCGCACGGCCATCAACGTCGGGGACGAGGGAGGGTTCGCACCGCCACTCACTCAGACCAGCGAGGCTCTGGACGTGCTCGTGTGCGCAATTGAGGAGGCAGGGTACTCCAGCGCGAACCAGATCCGTCTGGGCCTTGATTGCGCGGCCTCGTCGTTCTTCGACGAGAACACCGGAAGGTACAACATAGACGGGAAGGAACTGTCGGGAGGAGAACTAGTCGACTATCTGTCCCAGATAGTGCAGAAGTATCGGTTGGCCTCCGTTGAAGATCCTGTCGCTGAGGACGACCTAGATAGCTTCGCTGAGTTCACCCGCAAGTGTTCGAACATACAAGTGGTGGGTGACGATGTTTTCGTGACGAACAAGGATAGGCTGGAGGCCGGGGTCAGGAAAGGGATAGCCAACGCCTTGCTGTTCAAAGTCAACCAGATAGGCACGCTAACTGAGGCCTTCGAGACGATGGACTTGGCGTTCCGCAACAAGTACAGAGTCGTGGTGAGTCACAGGTCTGGAGAAACAGAGGACAACTACATAGCGGATATCGCTGTCGGCAAGGTTGCTGGCCAGATCAAGACAGGAGCACCAGCTAGGGGAGAAAGAACGGCCAAGTACAACAGACTGCTCAGGATATTCTACGAATGCGAGGACAGCACAACCTACCCGGGAACCGAACTCTTCAAAGGCTGAGCTAGCCTGCTCTTGAAGAACAGCTTCGTTCCTCCGCCAGAGAACTGCTCGTCGTGACGTACCCTGAAGAGCACGGGCAGGCCGGAGCAGACCTTCCCCACCGCTAGACAGCATAGCTCAGGGAGTCCCCTCACGAAGGACGTGAGCGACTCACTGTCGACCTGCGTTACTCGGGCCAGGAACCCGAGGTCACTGTCGTTCGAGTAGTTGAACAGGAAGACCGAGTCCGCCTGCCTGTACACGAAGTTCGAGAGGCTGCTGGGCTCGTTCGTGATGAACAGTAGAGATATGCCCAAGTGGCGCATCCTAGTGACGAGGTCCTCCCAGAACGGCATACCTTGGTAGATGTGTGCCTCTTCGGCGAAGAGGAAGATCGGATCCAGTCTCCCCCGCTCCATGGCCTGGATTATGTTCTTCATGATGAGTTCTATCACCAGCTTCTTGAAAATGGTGGGCAGACCTCTCAAGAACACCGAGAGACAGCGACCGCCAGACTTCTGAAGCTCGGAGATCACCTCCACGTCTGCAGGCTGGTCGTTAATGATGCGCGACGCGGCTATTACCTCAAGACGGCGTGTCAGCGCGTCCTTCACGTAGTCGTTCATCCTCGAGAACAGTATCTCCTTTCTCAGACCCTCAAACGAGAGCCTGCCCGAAGCCTCAAGCCTGTCCCAAACCCTCGATATCTCAAGTATGGAGGTCTGCGGGAGTTCCATCAAGTCCTCGAGCAGGGAAAGGAAGACCGACTTCGGTATCATGCGGAGTTCGAAAGTAAGGTTCTTTCCGGGGTCCAGTTGGACGAACCTCCTATCGTGAGAAAGCGGCATGTATTCGTTGTTGATGTCCAAGACGACGCATCTCCCACCGTTTTCTACCAGACCCCTTATCATGGACTTGGCAAGCGTGGATTTCCCGGCGCCCTTTCTGCCCAAGATCAGAGTGAGAGCCCCATCCAAATCAGTGAGGTCGATGAGCAGTTCCGAGCCGTCGTCAAGCAGGAGTCCAACCGGGAATGGAATCATTTGCTCTTCGTCGACGACGCGCCTGATCTCACGGAGAGTCGTGCGCACTATGGTCGAGCCCATCCGCGCTGGAGCCCACAGCGCGTTCCCGGTGAGTGAAGAGTTCGTGAGTGAACCTCTGACCTTGCATCTCAGTACCTTGGAATCCATGATCTCCCCACGGACCTGTTCAAACAGCTCGTCCGATTGAGACTCGACGAGTATGTCGGAGGCGCGGGCCATCCTGATGATCTCTTCCAGTTCGCCAGGAACCTTCAGGTACGAGATGTGCACCACCTGAAGAACGAGCGACCTGTCCTCTGACCCGTCCTTGAGCGCTAAGAAGTCCCCGACTTGGGATTTCCCCGCGGGCAACTCGAGTATCTCGTAATCCTCACTCGCTTTCGAAAGGAGGTAGAGCATGATTCATCCCCACATCGAACCCAAAAGCAGTTTTCTCCCGTCTAGCGGATCGAGCAACCTGACCCCGTGCTTCCTCATAATCACGATCCTCGCGGACAGCACCTCTGCTGGCAGTATCTTCGAGAATATGTGGGCGAGTTTCAGCGAGTCCGGGTACCCGACATCCAGTGCGTCGCTGCGCGAAAGGGATGAGAACGCCGACGGTATGTCGTCAGGTTGATGTGACCACACTCTACCGTTCAACACGAACCCTCCGCTTGAGAGTCTGACCAAGCAGGAGTTGAACGGCCGTTTGATCATGACGAACGGCCCGCTCGGAAACCCGAAACTCTTGTCCTCCTTGTCTTGTGGGGGAACCGTCTTGCTCAGGCCAATCACCTTGGTTTTCCTGGGCACGTGGTAGGACACGTCTTCGGGGAGGGCCACCCCATCAAGAAGGACAATTCCATCCCTTACGAGATCAACGGCAAGACTCTGGGCGAATGCTTCGAGCGCGAACAGTATGGAACCTTGGTTGGTTGGTGACTTCGCCACGAGTGGACCTATCTTCGTGACATGCACATCTCCTGCGATCGACTTGGTGACTATTGCAGCGCGAGCGGCTTCGTAACTGAACCCGCCCCCGTACCCAAGCTGGACATTGGAGCAGTCCACCGCAGCGACTGGAGCTTTGTCGCCAGCAGTCTCGAGCGGGTATATGTCGTACGTTTCGGGCCCATCGTTTGTGATTTGTTCCTGTAATTCACCGACGTGAAACTTCTCTCCTCCGAGCGCGTCATTGACGAATGGTAAGTCTATTATACGCTCGGACAGAAGTATCTCAACCTGGGTGTGGCGGGCCATTCCTCTTCATCCCCCGTAATGTGAGGCTCCCCCGAACCTCACAACCCGCTACATCCATCCTACTTCACATCACCTGGAGGAGAGATCATAGGCGAAGTCTCCAAGATTCCCCTGTCCGTTATCTTGTACACTCCTTTGGCAACCCTCTCCACTTCTCCCTGCTTTGTCAGCTTCGTGAGGTTGTTGTTGATCGTCTTCTCAGCAATCCCGGTGGCTACTGCGATCTCCTTGACGGACAAGGTAGGTGTCGGTCGCGCGCTCAACTCGCTAGCAACCCGTGCGGCAACGAGGGCCTTTCTTATCCCCTCGATCGCATCGGCGGGTTTCTTGACGAATATGATGTCGGCGCCGCTTATCTTGACGTCACTCCCGATCATGTCAGCCAGTTCTGATGCTGATGGAATTCGTAGGAAGATCTTGCTCCCTATTGAGAACGCAGGAATGGAGTCCGACAGGAATTTCTGAACTGCCTTCACGACCTCTGTTGTCTCGCCTGAGAACTTGGACGAGACGACGTTCTCGCCGCTCTTAACTTCAATGAATACTTCCAGATCTTCTGCTTTCATTGTTGTACCACTCCTTTCAGATGCCTGACCAGCTCCGTGGCCATAGTTCTGCCTTTCTCCGTGAGCAGGTACTCGCCCGAGGGAGTACGCAACACGATCCCCTCCCTTCTCATCTCTGTAAGCCGTGCGGGATAGCCGGCGGCCACGATACCGCTCAGGCTGAGCTGGACCCCTATGTCACCACTCTTGAGACCCTTGTCCCCGGCGGGAAGCAGCAGCAACTCTATCGCCTCCTTGTCGGTGACAGAACTGTCCATCACCTTGAGTATGGGAGCGCCCTTCTCGTCGAACCGCATTATGCCCTTGATGTCTACTTGCTCTTCACCCATCGAGGCACTTTCCACCGCCGCGTCTATCCGGTTGAGGAGCTTCGGCACGCCTTCTAGGAGTTGACTGATTTCGTCCATGTTGGTGGCCTCCAGTTGCACCACCGCTCTCCTTCTTCGAATGGAAACGCGGATAGTAGGCATTTCGTTACGTTACGTAACAAAACGTATGTATTTAAGCGTTTCTACCCCTCTTTCCCCGCCTCCCTGTTCGGTCTGGACACGTTTGAGGCCGACCCAGTCTGACAGCCCGTAGGGTTCCACTCAGATGACGAAGTGTTCGTTACCAAGGTGGTGGCAAACGAGGCAATAAGTCACAGGCAATGGGGCTTCCATGGACCGAGAGAGATCGCAGAGAGTTGTGTGACTATCAAGCATGTTGCTCAATCGAGCTTCCAACATCACCTGCAATTGACAACGTACTATGGCATGCTCCAGAACAGCATGACCCTCACATCCACATGTTGCTGATTCGTCCACGACCTAGACCTGCTACCGACTCTGGACCGGATCCATGAGTAGTGGAAGACCATCGCATCAACATTCAAAGACGCGCAACACATTGAATCTATCTGACTTGAAGTCACAGTCGTCTTAGAGCGCAACGAACGACTTCCGGAAGGAATACTGCAGTGGGGTGCGCACCAAAAACTTAAGAGTGTGTGGGCAAGTTGGTGGAATTGGCGAGGGAAAGCGAGACGCTCGTGCGCGTAAAGTAGGGTAGCCAGGTCTAACCCGCGGGGCTCATAACCCCGAGACCGGACGTTCGAAAGCGACACAAAGTCGCCGAATGTCGTCCCCTCGCTACTTCTTCTACCTTCTTGGCTTGTCAACCACTAGGTGTATGTTAAGTCGACGAGATGAAGCAATGGTGAATCATGTGCCGCTTTCGACACCGTCGACTTCTGGTCACGGCATTCGTTGCACCCGCTAATTGTCCCTCCTATGTGCCGATCGATGACACCTACGAAACAGACCGGCCACAACCAAGAAGGCTCTGCTCACTACGGCATTGCCTTAGAACGGTTAAATCACTGCTGATCCCCTGCGCTTTCTAAGACCTAGGTCGTTGAACTTACCACCCAAGAGACTGGAGATCGGAATAGATGACACTGACTCGCTCAATGGTGGGTGCACGACATTCGTTGCATACAACATAATCAAAACGGTTACGGACAAGCATCACGTCAAGGTCGCCGACTACCCGTACTTGATCAGACTGAACCCAAACTATCCACCAAAGACCAAAGGTAACGGCGCGATCAAGGTCTCGCTTCAACTGGACGTAGACGCTGATTTGGAAACAGTCACCGAAACCATTGCCGATGTCGTGAGAAGCCACTCGCGCATCGATGAGGAGGGCACCGAACCAGCGATTGCCCTTGCGACCAATCTGGTGAGAGATGAATCACTCGCTGATTTCTACCATTCAACTCTGATCAACGTTCTTCGCCCTAGAGTGGCTATCGAACTGGCCGAGAGGCATGGCATCGATCTGTTGTTCCTCAAGGACTCAGACAAGGGAGCGGTTGGAGCGCTGGCGGCGCTGGGAGCCGATCTGTCCGGAGACCACACATACGAGCTGCTGGCGTACAGGGACGAGGATATGTGGGGCAAACCACGGCAGGTCGACAAGGGAAGCGTGATCACCATGGATCACGAGACTAGCCCTCTCACCTTCAACAACTATGACTACACACACAAACGGGTATTGATCGCCCCGCGTGGACCCGACCCAGTTCTAGTTGGTATCAGAGGCGAGACTCCTGACGTGCTACTGAGAGCCCTCGAGATGTTGCGATTTCACGAACCCATCTTCGGGTATGCGGTGTTCAAAACCAACCAAGGAACCGATGCACATTTCAGAACGTTTCATGAAAGACACTCTGAAGAGCTGGTGTCCCATTCCGTGCGATGTGTGTCCGGCAAGGTCATCCGTAGACCCGAAGCGATCAGGGGCGGGCACGTCCTGTTCTCCGTAGGAGGGGAGGCTCAAGAGGTTCCAGTCATCTGCTTTGCGGAGTCAGGTGAGCTCACGAAGAAAGTCAGGAAGCTTGAGCGAGATGACTTTGTTGAAGTGTGTGGAGGCACAAGAGAAAGGGGAAAAGTGCTGTGCTTGAACCTGGAGAGACTGGACTTGGTTCAGGTCGTGGCGAAGAAAATAATCAGACCGCCAGTCTGTCCGGATTGCGGAAAGCGATGTAAGAGCAAGGGACTCAGACAGGGCTATGCTTGCCCCAAATGCGGTCGAGCTTTCCGTCAACCACAGACAGTCGAAGTCGAGAGGGCCATTGAGCCGGGTACATATCTTCCTGATGCAGGGGCGATGAGACATCTTAGTAAACCTCTTTCCCGGAAAGGCCTCGAGAAAGGATCCCATCAAGCGATGCCGCTCGTCGATGGCTGGTTCAAGTAACGCGGCCGGCTTAAGGAACCTGCAGATCGATTAGTCTGACGAGGGCTGCGAAGCTCCTGTTGACATGCGCGGCGGGTTTGGACTTGTCGTTCATCACCGAAATCACTCCAACCGCTGGAACCTTGTACAGCCTACACGTAGCCACTATCACAGGTGAAAGCCCCATGACCTTTCCCGGGTGAAGGGGGCGTAGCTTCAACCCTTGAGCCCATTTTGCCGATGACGAGTCGCTTGCGATGTAGAATGTTCCCAAGTGTCCGGCGTGATCTTTCACAGCGGCGTCTAACACCACGACCCTCTCGGATGAAACCTGCTTGGCTTTCCTGACCAGATACTCGGCCATCCAATATGAATAGGGGGCAGGGGTTAGTCCTATCTGGAAGTTGCTCGTGGCTATGAGGAGGTCCGGCTTTCCTTTTGTGGACTTGTAGATATCGATGCCAGGCACGTATGGCCTTCCGTCATCTTCTCCGAGCAACACATCCGGCAGAAACTGAGGTACACATTTGATGAACTCGGCCGCCTTCGTGATTTCCATCAGCTTCTCGACCACGTGCCGACCGATCATGGTAGTGCCAGGGATCGCCATCACTGCAACGTTCGCGCCAGGAGGCGGATCGTTGAGTACGAACTCCTTGAAAAGGCTCATGGTTGGGACTTGAGATCCTCTCGAAGCTTGAGCAGTATGGTGGTAATAGAGCTTTCGGGGTTGAGCGCAATCACCTTTGCCTGGCCCGGGAGATACACCACCTTCACCAAGTCCAAGCGCTGCAATGCGTCTGTGGCCCTACCCACGCTGGACACCGAGCAGCCGACCTGCCTGGAGATTTCCGACTGACTGTACAGTCTGCCGGGGTTTCCCAGAAGACATTCCAGCACCTTTACCCTCACGGACCTGCCGAAAACGGAAGATAGGCTGGCCACGATAGACCGGTGACTCGCTCAGTTATTATCGTTATGCGCTGGGATCCAATCGAGGAAAGACTGGATTAACGTTTAACTATTCCAGAGAGGAGAACGGATTCAGCGGCGGTAGCCAAGCCAGGTCAAACCAAAAGCGTGACCCAAGGCGGAGGACTCAAGTCGAAAGAGGAGAGATCCTTTCCTGCAGAGGTTCGTCGGTTCGAATCCGACCCGCCGCACATCCTAACCTCGACTGACTCGTCGCGACGAGAATCAGAAGCCCCGGGCGAGATTCGAACTCGCAACCTGCAGCTTACGAGAGTCGGCCAGGACTGCCGCCCTGCCGTTGGGCCACCGGGGCTGAGCGAGATCTCGCCCGAGCCGCTTTAAAGCATTAATGCCAGATTATCTTCTTCCACGGGAAGATGGACGATCAACAAGGTGAGTAGATGAAACCGTCATCACACGATCGGACGGTCGTCGACATGGGTGAGCTCGGCGTTGTCAGGCTGTTCAAGAAGATGTGGCATCCCAAGAGACCAATACTGCAGAAGTACGATGACGCTTGGGCATTCAAGATAGGGAGAACGTTTGTGACCATTTCAACAGACATGCTAGTGGAGCGGACTGATATTCCTCCCGGGATGACCTACGAACTCGCCGCTAGGAAAGCGGTCGTGATGTCGTCCAGCGATATTGCTTCCAAAGGTCATACACCCGTTTACCACCTAGCGTCTGTTGGGCTCAGGTCGGACACGACATCGAAGGAGGTCGGTCAGCTCCTGATGGGGATCAAAACGGGCATTTCGGAGTGCGGCGGGGAATTGATTGCCGGCGATACGAATGAGGCAGGAGAGCTCACCCTCAGCATGACCTCGGTGGGCCTGAGCGAGAACAGACCTGTTCCGAGAACCTTGGGAAGGGAAGGCGACATCGTCGCGACGACCGGCAAGTTCGGAGGGCCCCCGGCCGGATTGCTGATCCTGATGAGTGGGGCGCGTGTGCCAAAGAGAGGTCGCAAGGAGTTGGTGGAGTCCGCTCTCAGGCCAGTGGCACAGGTCATTGCTGGCGTCTCACTCTCGGCGGCGAAGGTGCTGAGCGGTTCAACCGATTCGAGTGATGGTCTCTCCGCCAGTCTTCACAACATGGCAGACAACTCCGGCAGAGGAGTCATATTGGACCACGTACCGTGTGTTGACCACCTCAACGGGTTCGCGGCGCTCAACGGGTTAGACCCGCTGGATCTCGCCCTGAACGGCGGAGAGGAATATCACTTGGTGTTGTCGGTCAAGAAGGACATGTGGAATCGTGCGCTAGAAGTTGCGCATGAAAAGCAGTTCGAGCTTTACAGTGTTGGCAGGGTAGTATCCAGCAGAGGGTTGTGGATCTTGGACGCCAACGCGAGAAAACGTGCCATTCCTAGAGGTGGTTGGCTGCATTTCGAGAAGCGCGAGGGCAGCGCCGGCTGGACACCAACGCGAACCGTCCACAAACCGTGAGACGGCGTCGCCAACTTTTTAAGGCAGATTACAAACACGACGAGCGAATGCTTGAGCTGCTAGTCGCCTCGGTCATGGGTCTCTGGGCGACGTACTTCTTCATCACGAGAGTCGTAGTGAAGATGTTCCCAAGTTGGGGAATAGTGGGCGTGGATGTCCACAAGCCTGACAAGCCAAGCATTCCGGAAATGGGCGGCACGGCCCTACTGGTTGGGATCTCTTGTTTTGTAGTCGTCACGATCTTGCTCGACGCGCTCACGTATGAATTGCTGGCGATCTTCCTAACGATAATGGTTGCAGGGGTCATCGGAATTGCGGACGACGTATTCAAGCTCAACAAGAGAGTCAAACCCGCACTCTGTATGCTCGCCGGATTGCCCATCGTGTTGATGGGCACCTACCCGAAGAACCTCGCCCTTCCGTTCTCAATATCGTTTCACATCTCAACCCTGTACCCCCTGCTCGTCTTAGTCGCGCTCACCGTCACCGCGAATTCCATCAACATGTTCGATGTGATGAACGGCGTGGCATCCGGGACATCATCGGTTGTGCTAGTTGCGTTGGTGTTGAGTTGGTTCGTGAAGTTCATTGTCACTGGCGGATCAGGCATGGCGTCAATAATCGACGGAGCTCTCATGGTTCTGCCGCCAGTAGCCCTGCTCTTCTTCTATAACCGGTATCCTTCCAAGATCTTTCTTGGCGACACTGGAACACTTTCTATGGGAGCGGCCATCGGAGCAGTCGCCATCGTATATGGATTGGAGTTCCCCGCAGTGGTCGCCATGATGGTTCCGATAACCAACGCGTTCTTCTCGATATTCTCCCACGGAGGCTTGTTCGAGAGGTCAGAGCTCAAGGAAAGACCGATTCTCATCGGTGAGGATGGCAGGTTATCCTCCAACCCTAGCCCCAAGGCGCCGCTGACGCTGACCAGGCTAATGCTCCTCCTAGGATACGATAACGAGAAGGACCTGCTCACGGGGTTCATGGAGCTGACGCTGGCTATGGCGTTGGCCGCGATCATTTGCGGCGTCTTTGTCTGGTGGTGAGACTTTGAGCCAAGGATTCCGGGCCAAGCCTGTTCTGATCATCTTGATGGTGAATGTCCTGTTCATAGCGGCTGCCCCGCGCATCTGGTTTGAAATTCTGGCAGGGATCTACAGGGTGCTGTCCCCCATCGTCGGCAGAACGGCTGTGACTTACGTCCAAGCGGCACTGACGATTGTTGCCGGAGGCACTTGGCTCTATGCTTGGCGAGAAAGCTTCCGCAGGTTGTACAGGAAAGCATCAAAGAACGCTTCTAAGGACCATTAGCTCTTCCATTTGAGGAGGAACTCGCATATCTTCTCGGTCGGATCCTCCATTTTCCTCAGCAAGGCTGATGCACGTTCCCTTAGTTGTCTGCTCTTCTCGTCGTCCTCGTAGAATGCCAAGATGAGATCAGCGATGTCCCTGGCTGAGGACGGTTGGAACACGAGTTTCTCTCTCATCAGGAATCTCTCGATAGCGTTCGGACGCGGCGACAGGCTGATGGTCAGAGCTCCAGAAAGGGCAGCTTCTCCTGTCATTGTCCCCCCGCAGCCCAAGAACGTCGAGGCAATCCTGAGTTGCTCGATCCCGTCGACTGGACCTCGCGGTATTCTGACAGAGGAGCCCAATAGTCTGTGATACATGGAGGAGTGACCGTAACGCCCCAACACGACGAGCGTTACCTTCCGGCCGAGCTTGGTCCTGAGGATGTCCAGCGTCTGTCCTACTACCCTAGCTGACGATGGTTCTTGATTACCCACGTAGGCTGCCTTGAACTCTTCTGGTCGATAGATCACGGAGAGCCGATCCTTGGGACGCGCGCCGGAGTCTGCTATCTTGAGCTCTTTCATCCAAGCGGCTTGATCTAGCCCCCTGTATTGCACTACATCGCCCTCCGGAATCCCGAAGCCAATCCATGCGGCCTTTGGTATGACCCAAGGTGCAAAGAGCTTCTTAGAGAGAGGGATCGTGAGCCGCATTACAGCTTCGGCGTGAGGAGAATCGTTCGCCATCATGTGCGGTATGCCAAGGCCGAACGAAGCCCTGGCGGCCTCGGGAGAACCGAAGGTGAACACTAGGTTTGGTTTCATCTCAGCCAATAGCTTCACGTAATCTTCTGTGCGCCGCGCTGAAAAGAGGGCCTTTTCCAGCATGTTGCCGCCCCAACGCCCTAACACGGTCGCCCTGATTCCGAGCAACCTGAGCATCCTCTCTGATTCGTAGTAATTCCTCGTGGTGTAGGACACATTGACTCCATCAGAGCGCAGACGCTCACCCAGCTTCGAGAGGAAACGAGCTTGTTTTGGGGTGAGAATATCCATCAAGACCCTCAATGTCTTGGAGCTTCAGAAACGGGGTAAGTTAAAATAGAATTCGCCCCACTTCGGAAGTAAGTATGGTGAGACTTCACGACCTAGCTCCACATGAAGCGGTGAATGCCCTCAGGAATGGAGACCTCTCGGTTGGGGTGTTCGGATTCGGCCATGTCGGACTACCTTTGGGCATAGCTTGGGGGAGGGCTGGGGCCAAGGTGATCGGCGTCACCAAGGACAGCGAACATATCAAACTCATCGAGAGAGGTGAGTCGCCCTTCCCTGAGGAGGAAGGCCTAGCGGAGGGGATCAAGGAATGCCTTGGCTTGGGGAGGTTGAAGGTGACAGATGACTCTTCCCTCGCTGCAAATCAGACTGACCTGAAGATCATAATCGTCCCGATTCCGTTCGAGCCGCCCAAGAGACCTGATTTCTCGGCCTTGAAGGATGTTGCCATGCACATAGGGAAGGCCCTGAAGAGAGGTGATATCGTTGACTTGGAGTCATCTGTTCCACCAGGCACTACGAACGTGGTCCTGAAGCCTTTGCTGGAGCGTCACAGTGGGCTCAAAGCAGGAGAGGACTTCGGGCTCGTCTATAGCCCGGAGCGGATATTCGTTGGCAGAGCGCTCGCAGACATCGTCGATAGGTACCCGAAGGTCATCGGCTCTGACTCGGACAAAGCCCTGAGGATAATGTCTGAACTTTACTCCCAGATATCGAAGAAAGGAGTCCTGCCAATGAGTGGCGCCACGGCAGCTGAACTCGAGAAGCTCTTTGAGGGCGTCTATCGAGACGTGAACATCGGCCTTGCCAACGAGTTGGCGGATCTCGCCAGCAGGCTCGGTATATCCTACTATGAGGTGAGGGACGCCGCGAATTCCCAGCCGTACAGCCATCTTCACGTTCCTGGGGTCGGCGTAGGGGGTTTCTGCATCCCGGTATACAGCAACTATATCATAGACCAAGGAAAGAGGAACTCCGTTCCGACGCCGATAACCGCTACAGCTAGGAGAAGCAACGAGGACCGACCCAAGAAGCTCTCAGTTGAACTCCTGAACCTGATGAAGCGCTCAAGAATCAAATCAAGAGCGGCGAAGGTCGCTGTCCTCGGCATATCGTTCAGGGGAAATACCGGTGACACTAGGCTGTCCCCGAGCATTGATTTGATACAACACTTGGCTCCACATGTGGCTGAAGTGAGAGTCTACGATCCCATAGCCGCTACTGTCCGCTTTTCCCGCAAGAACATCTCTAGAGTCGACACGCTTGAGAAAGCATTGTTTGGTGCCTCGGCTGTGTGCGTGACTGTGGAGCATGAGGAGTTCACGAAACTGACATTCGAGCAACTGGCGAAACCACTCAAGAGACCAGCCCTGATAGTTGACTACAAGAAAGTTGTGAAGGGCGACATCCCCGCAGACAGAACCATAGTCTCTAGGGTCACAGGCGAACCAAGCCCCGGAGGTTCCTGACCATGAAGTACGAGCTGCTTGACATGCTGGCATGTCCCATGGACAAGAAGCACCCTCTAGAGCTGATTGTCATAGAGGAGGGATGGAAGGAGACCAAGACCAAGGATGGTGACCTGATACGGTGGTTGGAGATCAAGACTGGCGTACTCAACTGCCAAACCTGCAGTAGGTGGTATCCCGTAACGGACGAGATACCGATCTTGCTTCCAGACGAGCTTAGGAAAGAAGGGGACGATCTGAAGTTCCTCAAGCAGTATAGGGATCAGTTGCCCGAGAGAATCGTCGGAAAAGGAAAGCCCTTCAATCTCTCGCCTTGAAATAACGACATCAGAATGTTGTCTGTGTGATAGGCGCAGAACTTGATAGTGTCTCCCTACTCTCCCAGTATCGCCATCGCTTCTCTGACTGCGAATCTCACTCTGTCGGTGCAGGCATAGTCATGGACGCTTCGCAGGTATTCCTTCATTCCCTCGGGCGTCTTCACATCTAGGCCCGTGAGTTCCCGACACGTCACTGCTCTCCACTTCTTCCTGAAGGCCTCTATGAACTCGTCAGTCTTGTTCCAGGCCATCTGTGGATTCTCGACATTGCCGGTCCTGCCATACTTCAGACCTATGGCTATGGCAGCTCCAGAGATTGTCCCGCAAGTAAGACCGTTCAGAGAGAAACCTGCGCCTATGCTTGTAACTATCTTTGGAACTAGGTCGGACTCAACGCCGAGGTACTCCGCGAGGGTCAAGAGGACGCTTTCGCAGCAGTTGTAGGGACGACCTTCGGGGAAATTCGGAGGGCGCTCCTGGAACCGCTTTGTTGCCTTCTCCTGTAACTCTTCCACAGTCGGCATATCATGTTCGTCCTCCCCAACAGTTTTATGGCTTTTTCCTGAATGTCAGAGAAGAAAGGATCGACGCAATTAGCATGAGCTAAGCGCTGGAGTTTGGTAGCCCGGGAGAGATTCGAACTCTCGTCGAGGGGTCCAAAGCCCTATGGCTTCAGGCGCAACCTGAAGTCCCCATGCTTGACCGCTGCACCACCGGGCTTTTCGGGCGAGAGTTTTGGCTGTACCTTTGATTTAAGGGCTTTTGTCCGCGCGACTAGCTCGTGGGGAAACTCTCAAGGAAAGATCGAATCTTGGATATAGTATCTGAGATCTCGCGAGAGTACCTTTCAGAGAGTTCGGAGTATGCCGCCCTAGAAATCTTCCTGTTCAGGTATCCGAAGCCTACTTCTCTTTGAGAGGCATGCTTGGCTTGGAGTTCAGCCCACAGGCCGTCGTAGTTCCTCAATCTACTCCCGTACTGAGACGAGACACCAACCAGCCTCCTCGACGAATCGCGGACTTCAGACAGTGCACGCTCAAGATCCGACCTGAGCTTCTGGTGAAGTCCCCTGAACTCCTTGCGATTCATGTCCCCTTCGTAGTATCTGATCTCGACTTCTTGGATCTGAGAGAACAAAGCGACGGACTTCTTTATCGAATGAGCTACCTCGGCTGCCAGTTTGAGCGACGGCGTGGCTTCGACTTTCTCTGCCTCGGCTGGCTTCCTCAGGGCCGTATAGTAAGTGCCCAACAGGACCGCCCCCAAGACGAAAACGAGTGCCGACGGGGTATAGCCTGTCCACAGAAGAGGATAGTTTATGGTGATCGTGAGGTTCTGCGACAAGACATCCAGTGGCAAGTCCCTGACTGAAACGCGAGCCATGCCTGAGGACGGGATTTCCAGACCCTGGAGAGCGACTTGGCCCAGCTCAATCCTTTCAACCTTGGCTCCAATCGGTAGATTGAGTGTGACCGTGTAGTTGGTGACCAACAGAGAGAAGTTGGATGCAGCCGGTACCTTGATGGCCAGTGTGTCCCCATTCCTGCTCGTGAAGTTTGATGCTGGGATCTTGTAGTCTACAAAGAAGGTGTAGCTTCCTCCCGTTGCCAGACTGAACCTAGGTGTGACCGAGACCGCATTCTGACTGCTGTTCGCGATCACGTGGACTGAGAATGTTATTGGGCCAATGAAATCCTTGGCTGAGATCTCGGTAGCCTGATTGGTGATATACACAGGCGGAATCGTCGATTGTGGCTTGAGGGGATCGGACCTCGCGACATATCCCTCTTCGACCGTCAGCCCGAAGAGCGGATCCAAGGTTATGGTCCTGTATTGAGTATCAGCAGTGAAACTCGCGGGGTAGGAGCTCAGCAATATTGAGAATAGAGAGAAACTCTGTGTTTCTTCGGCCGGAAACTTCATGTAAGCCACAGTCCTGTTGCCCAAGTCTTGCTTCTCGAAGTACGTGGGTGTTTCCCATAGCTCGCCCTGTGGCACGGAGATGTTAGCCGAAAACAAGTGAACTGGAAGGCTCGTAGCGAATTTCAAGGGGAAGGTCACGTTCTTGAGTTGTATGGCGTACTGCTCCGCCGATATCACGATCCGATAAGCGAACGAGAAATTCACATAATCGCCTTGCACTAGTCCCAGTAGCGAGGCTGACGAGGTTGTGAGAACCAAAGCGCCCGATTCTTCAGTGAGTGTGAACAGGTCGGAATTCACCACACCGAAAACGGAGACGGAGAACGGCTTGGGCAAGCTGACTATGCGACTTGCGTAGGCATAAGGTATAGTGAAATTGAACGATGTGAGCTCCGCCCTTTCGATATCGGACTTTGATATCATGAACGTGTCGTTATAGGACACGAGCGGATACTCCTCTATCCGTACCACCCTTCTTAGGACAGAGGGCTGACTAATCCCCTGAGAAGTTCCCCAAGGAAAAGGCACCGCGGTAAGAGCAATGAGGCTAATTAAGGCACCCAATGCTATCCTCGTGGCACTTGTCCTCAACGACGTGTCCTTCGGCGCGGGAAGGCATATAATATGGTTTTCTTCGTGACAAGCCCATGGTTAGCTTCCTCTCAAAAAGAGCCAAACTTGATGCTTCGAGCGTCATATTCGAGGGAGACCATCTCGTTCTCGGGCCGTCCCAGCTGGGAAGAAACACCAGAATAGGATCCGCCTGCATCATCGGGTATCCGTCGAGGAAGAAGTGGGAGACACTGACGAAGGGGGGAACGCTTGGCAACGAAGTGCTTGATGACCTTTCCTCCGGAGCAAAGCTGGGCGAAAAATGTGTGATTCGTTCTGATACAGTGATCTATGAGGAGGCGACCTTGGGTGTTGGTGTCTCCACGGGGCACAATGTCCTGATAAGGGAGGACACCGTAGTCGGCAACTTCACATTGATCGGTTCTGGAACCATAATCGACGGCAGAACCACAATAGGTGAGAACGTCAGCATCCAGTCTGGCGTCTACATACCGCCTCTAACAGAGGTCGGAAATGGAGTCTTCTTGGCACCCCGCGTGACCATCACCAACGACAAGTATCCTCCGTCTTCGAGGATGATCGGAGTCAAGATCCGCAACGGCGCGGTCGTAGGCGGCGGAGCGATACTGGTGGCAGGCGTCAAGATCGGCGAACGGGCAGTAGTGGGAGCTGGCGCGGTCGTCACCGAAGACGTTGAGCCAAACACGGTGGTGCTCGGCGTCCCAGCAAGATCCGTTGGGACCAGAGACAATTATGACAGGAAACAACGAGAGTACGTGCGTGGAAAGTAGCTAGTCAGACTGACGCTACAAGCCTCGATGGCGTGGCTGTCACGATGTGCACCAGAATGGGTGAGTGAACCTCAAGCGGCCTGTTTGTCTTAATCCTGACCGGCAGGAAGTTGGCAGCCCTTCCCAGATAGCCCCCTTCCGAACCCCGATGTGGGATGACTTCGATTCTCTCGCCCACCAGCCTCTGGTTCGCCAGGCCCGTGACTTCCTTGCACTTGCCAGACGCTTCCCTTAATCTCTCTTCTATGATCCTCCGGTCTGTCTGAGGGAGAAGCGAGGCTACGGTATGGGGCCTCGGGGTGAACCTCGAGATGTTCACCTTGTTGGGGAGCACCTCCTTGATCAGGGATATCGTGTTCTGGAAGGCTTCGGCATTTTCAAAGGGAAAGCCGACTATGATGTCGGTTGTGACGTTCAGCGTTGGTATCCGGCGCCTAGCCTTGCCAACAAGCGACAGGAAGTCCGACGAACAGTACCCTCGCCCCATCAATCGCAGCACTGTGCCGTCCCCGCTCTGAACGGGTAGGTGCAGAAACCTATAGAATCTCCGGTCGCCATCCAGTATAGCGAGTAGATCATCAAAGAAGGGAGCCGCCCGATTGGGTGTCATCATACCCAGTCTAACCCTGAAGTTTCCAGACAATCGTGAGATGTCCTCCAGAAGAGAAGGAAGAGTCTCTCCGTTGTCGTGCCCGAACGTAGCCAAGTCTTGGGAAGTCAAGTAGAGCTCACTCGCCCCGGCGTCAACCATCCTCTTGATATGAGAGATCAATGCAGCTATTCTGTAGCTCCTGAGGGGGCCGACGGCCAATCGCACTATGCAGTAGCTACAGCTACCAAGGCAACCCCGGGCAATAGGTATGATGGCTCTTTTTCCTATTGGTTTGGAAGGCAAGGGCGGCAAGGAGGTCGAGAAGCCCTCGTGAGTGTTCACTACGTGCCCTCCGAAAGATGATCGGAATTCCTCCAAAGAGACGACATTTTCTGGATTCACTAGAGAAGCAACCAAGCCGCGCTGCGCCGTTGCCATGCACCCCGTGACAACCACTCGCTTCCCTGCTCGTGAGATCTCCCGGATTCTTTCGACCATCCTTGCTTCGGTCTGTCCCTTTACCGTGCACGTGTTCACGATGACCAGATCCGCAGCCTCCGAGGACTCACTCAGCTGGAAACCACCGGCATAGAGCGTGTCTTCTATTGATGTTCCGTAGGCCCTGTTTGCGGCACAGCCGTACGATTCCACGTGGGCCTTCATGTCCCTAACCTGACAGAGCGGCGAGCTGTTTCTCGATTTTCTCTTTGCTCACTTTCTCGTACAGTATCGCTGCCCTTGAGATGCGGTGACCTGGCTCGATAAGATAGTCCTTTGCCCTCGTAAGGGAATTGCTGGCTATGTCTTCGTGAACTCCTAAGACAGTCCATATTCTCAATGCGGAGAACGGAACGAACGGATAGAGGAGGACAGCTAGCGTCCTGAGACAGTTCACCTCCGAGTAGAGAACTTTCGCAGCGGATTCCTTGTTCTTCCACGGTTCGTTGGCTTGGAAGTATCGATTCAGTCTATGGGACAGCTCTACTACGATCTTTAGCGCTTCAGCGAACTGATTGCCCTCGACCAGCTCATCATACCTCTTGACCACGACCGCTACTTCTTGTTTCAAGGTCTCCTCCTCATCCGACCAGCCTTTCGGATCTGGAACCTCAGAGTCATAATTGTCCTCCAAGAACTTGGTGATCCTGAAGAAGAGGTTGCCAATTGAGGCGATCAGGTCGTTGTTTATCTTGTCTGCGAACTGCTCCCACCTGAAGTCCACGTCGCCTTGACTGTAGGATGTCGTCGCTGTAAGGTAGAAGCGCAGATAGTCGGCTGGAAACTCCCGCAGAAACTCCCGCAAACTGATGTACCAGCCCCTGCTCTTCGAGAACTTCTTGCCTTGGAGCAACAGGTAGCCCCTCGTTGGTATCTTGTTGGGTAACTTGTACCGCCCGTCAGCGAGTCGCTCGGCGGGCAGGAACAGGTAGTGATGGTAGACTATGTCCTTGCCCACGAAATGCGAGATGTCAGCGCTGTTCCAGTAGTCAAGGAAGTTCGTGATTCCTTTCTGCTTGGCGAACTTCTCGGTTATCGAGATGTACCCTAGATGATTCTCAAACCAACCATAGAGGCTCTGGGTACCTTCCTTCCCAGGAACAGGGACTCCCCAAGTTATGTCCCTAGTTATGTCCCAGTCCTGCAGTCCCTCCTTTATCCAAGAGAGAACGTAGTTCTTCACATCAACCTGCAACCCCTGATTCCCCTCAAGCCAAGCCTTCAGCTGTCCGGACAGCTTTGAAAGGGCGAAGATGTGATGTCTCGACGCCTTGAGCGACGCTGGCCTCTTGCACAGGGCACAGACTGGAGAGATCAGGTCTCCCGGTTTCAGTACCCTGCCACATCCTTCGCATGCATCTGCGTATTGATCTTTAGCGCCACAGTGCGGGCAAGTTCCTTGCACGTATCGATCCGGCAGAAAGCGATCCTCGTTCTCACAGTAGTACTGCGTGACCTCCTTCTCGTAGATGAACCCCCTGTCGGTCAGCCTGACGAAGAAGTCTTGGGCCAACTTGTTGTTCTCTGGCGTGTCGGTGCCCTCGAAGATATCGAAGGCCACGCCGACTTCGGCAAGGTCTTCGCGCCACCTCTCATGCCAGTATTGCGCGTATTCGCGGGGGTCTTTCCTTTCCAGCTCGGCTGCTATTTGAATCGGAGTTCCGTGGTCGTCTGTGCCAGAGGAGAAAATGACTTCGTATCCCTTCTGTCTGCTGAACCTCGCGTAGATGTCGCTGGGCAGATACGTTGACGTTACGTGTCCTAGGTGTGGCTCCCCGTTCGCATAAGGAAGGGCTGCTGTGATAATCCTCCTCTTAGATCCACCGTTGGAAGCGAGTTTTGATCACCTGAAACAGAGCTGACTCGCTTGCACTCTATATAAGGTTTAGATGCGCCAAGATTTCAGGTATTTCTCCTGCTCATCCGTCAACTCATCTATATTCACGCCAACTGCTTTCAGTTTCCGCCTAGCGACTTCGTTGTCTATGGCCTCGGGTACGTTGAGCACTACCGGGGCCTTCGGCTTTTCTTCGAGAACGTACCTCGCACACAGCGCTTGATCTGCAAAGCTCATGTCCATCACGTCAGGTGGATGCCCTTCCGCACAAACGAGATTGACCAGTCGTCCTTGTCCCAAGAGGAAAACCTTCTTGCCATTGGGAAGGGTCAGTTCCTCAAGTCCAGGCCTGATCTCTCTCCTAGAGGTTGATGCCGCGTACAGCGCTGCCACATCAACTTCCACATCGAAGTGACCACTGTTCGCCAGCACGGCCCCGTCCTTCATGGTCTTGATGTTGTCCAGAGTGATCACCTTGATGTCTCCAGTAGCAGTGATGAAAATATCCCCGACACGCGAGGCCTCCCGCATCGTCATCACTTCATACCCGTTCATGCGAGCTTCCAGTGCTCTGACTGGTTCAACTTCTGTGACCACCACTCTCGCGCCCAAGCCCCTCGCCCTCATGGCTATTCCTCGGCCGACGGGACCAAACCCGGCCACGACGACGCACCGCCCCGCAATCATCATTGACGTTCCGCGTATGATTCCGTCGAACGAAGACTGGCCAGTGCCGTAGACGTTGTCAAAGAGCCTCTTCGTATTCGCTTGGTTCACCGCGATGACCGGGAACCTGAGCTTGCGGTCTCTCTCCAACGCTTTTGCCCTCATGACGCCTGTGGTCGTCTCCTCAAGGCCTGCTAACACGTTCTCCAGACCTCTGCCCGTCTCGTGGATCCGGACTATCGAATCTGCCCCGTCGTCCATTATGAGTTGCGGTGCGTGTGAGTGGGCCCAGTCCAACGCTTCGACATACTCTTTGGACCCCATTCCCCTCCAAGCTCTCACGGCCGTGCCCTCTGCTGACAGAGCTGCCGCCACATCATCGTCAGTCGAGAGCGGGTTCGACGCCGTCAGAACAACTTTGGCGCCTCCGCTTCGGAGCGTTCGCACGAGAACCGCAGTTTCCTTGGTGACGTGCAAGGTTGCCGCGATAATCACATCGCTCAACGGTCTGTTCAGTGAGAACTCGGAGGCGATACCCCTCAGAACTGGCATGAGATTCTGCGCCCACTCGATCTTCTTCTTGCCGCTTTCTGCATCACCGGTTGCTCTCATGGACCTTGTTGATGACGTCAGTCTGGTTCATAACCGTTCAGCCGCGCAGGGGGAGAGCGGACGAACCAAGTAAGGTTAAAAGCGGACGAATCGAAGTCATCTCAGAACTTGGAAGAAAAGGAATACTCGGAGCTTCTCGAGCGGGTCCTCTCCTCTACGCCACCACAGAGGCCGAGCAGGAGACTGGAGGTTCCACTAGTGCAGTCCTTCAACGAGGGGATGAAGACCATGATCAACAACCTCGACAAGATAGCCCAGATTCTCATGAGAGACAGAGATCATCTGCTCAAGTACATGGTGAAGAGGCTCGCGACATCGGGTTCGAGAGTGGATGAGAAGATCATCCTAAAGGGCAAATTCAAGAAAGACCAGTTGAACGCTGTGGTTGAGGAGTACATGAAAGACTATGTCCTCTGTCCGGTCTGCAACCAACCCGACACTGCACTCATGAAGGAAAAGGGAATTCAATACCTCGTTTGTTCAAGCTGTGGGGCTAGGGTAGCTGTCCGGAAGGTATGAGGCGCGGTCCTCCTTGAAGCTGCTCGTCAAGAAACACAACGTGGGTGGCACAGTGTTGTTAGCCATGTGTGACCCTGAAGTCATTGGAAGAACACTGAACGGCCCGAGTAACGCAAAAATCGCCGTGAAGCCTGCCTTCTATGGAGACCAAGAGATAGACGTTGAGGATCTGAAGGATGAGCTCAGAGGAGCGGTCTCGATCAACGCGATCGGGAAGAAGAGCGTGGAGTTTCTCCTTGAGTGTGGATATGGAAGCTCGAGGTCAGTCATCGTGTTCGAAGATGTTCCTCATCTGATCTTTATGAAAATCTGAATTCGATACTCTCTTTTCGGATAAGCTTATTTGGTTGCCACTCACATAGAACTGCGATGGGGAAAAGAAAAGTATTCACAGAGGAAGAGATCACGAAAAGCATAATGACCCCAGGACCGAATCAAGTTATAGGAAAGGTAATGGCGTTGCTCGGGTCCGGTTGGGCGATTGTTCTCTGTGACGATGGAAAGACTAGAAGGGGCAGGGTTAGGGGCAAGCTCAGGAGGAGGATTTGGGTCAGGGTCAATGACATGGTTTTGGTGGAACCCTGGTCATTCCAGCAGGATAATGGGGAGATTCTGTTCAGGTACACTCAGAACCAAGTGATCTATCTGACCTCCAAGGGGTTCTTGAAGGAAGGAATCGTAAAGGAAGTCACTCATGGGCAAGAAAGTCTATGACCGGTTAAGGCGAACCGAGTCCGCACAGGAGAAGCATCAAAGGTTCAGGATTAAGAGGTCGGAGGAGTTCGACTATTTAGAAGGCGTGTTCGACAAGCCCACACTCATGGCCATTTACAAGATGTTGAACGGCGGCGTGCTGTCGAGCTTTGGGGGGGTAGTGAGCACCGGTAAGGAATCCAAGGTTTACTACGCTCAAGGAGAGGGAGGAAGGGAGTTGGCGGTCAAGATCTTCGCCACCGGGAACGTGGAGTTCAGGAAAGCCATTCCGAAATACATCATTGGGGATCCACGATTCCAGGGGGTGAAAGGCAGTAGTACCGCGATAATTCTGATCTGGGCCAATAAGGAGAGCGTGAACCTGAGGACGCTGTTTGGCATAGGTCTCAGGGTTCCGGAACCAATTGCTCTGAGGAGGAACATCCTGGTGATGGCGTTCATAGGAAAGGACGCCGTCAGAGCTCCGCTCCTGAAAGAGACCACCCTGGAGGACCCCGAGGGAACATACATCAGTATTGTTGACTTCATCAAAACCGCTTACTTGAGAGGTGAGCTGGTTCATGGAGATCTGAGTGAGTACAACATCATGATACACGAGGGGAAGGCATACGTGATAGACGTTTCCCAAGCTGTGTCGGTCAAACACCCCCTCGCCGAGGAACTGCTGAACAGAGACGTGTCCAACGTCAACAGGTACTTCTCTGGGTTGGGAGTGAAGGTTTTTAGTCAAGAGGAAATCCTAGCTGCTTTACACAACGATGGTTGAAATGTGGTTCTTCGTCGTTCCGCCTGAGAAGGCAAGGGCCGTACTCAGAAACGGCGGAAGGATCAGGCGGCTGATGAGGGAGCACTTCGACGTCAGCTTGACCGTCGACGAAGAAACGGGCGGGGTGTCTGTCAGCTATACGCCGGACAAGGCGGCCGACGCTTACCTAGGCGTGACGAAGATCATGTCGGCAATCTCGACCGGGTTCGATGAAGCTCAGATCCGTGACATGATCGAACGGGATCTCTCCTTCGTAGCGTTGGATCTAGAGGAGATGGTCGGCGGTCGGGCCTCAACTCTCACCAGAATCAAAGGGAGGATCATCGGGGAGAAGGGCAGAGCCAAGCAGAAAATCGAGTCAGCAACGGGATGTGCGCTGTCTATCTACGGAAACAAGGTCGGGATACTGGGGCCCTCGGAAACAACAGATATCGCGGGTGAAGCCGTCCAAAGGCTGTCAAGCGGATTCCAGCACCAGACCGTGTACAGGTTCCTGGAATCTAGGATGAGAAGGTTGAAGCAGGAACACGAACTGTGGAAACGGGGAGACGAACCATGAGCATGGCTGAGTTCATCGAGATAAGTCCAGCTGACTTCTTCTACAGGAACAGGGACATCGCCGGCTTCACCAATCCGGTAAGGTCCACTTACATGGCTGTCAGGGAACTCGTCGAGAACTCGCTCGATGCTTGTGAGGAGGTCGGAACGCTTCCCGACATATACGTCAGGGTTAAGGTTGTGAGGCGGGAAGAGGAGAGGGAGATCATCGAACTCACGGTTTCGGACAACGGCAGGGGAATCCCTCCGGACATGGTTCCCAATGCCTTCGGACAGATTCTCTTCGGCTCAAAGTACGTCCTGAAACAAAGCAGAGGAACCTTCGGCCTAGGAGGAAAGATGGCCTACCTCTATGGGCAAATCACGACGAACGAACCCCTGAGGGTGGTCGCGGGCGACGGGGAACGGGGCAGCGAGTTCCGCCTGATGATAGACATAAGCGAGAACAAACCCAAGGTATTCTCCCGCAAGGACTTCAAGCTGAAGAGGAAATGGAGGGGAGTACAAGTCTCGTTCCTGTTCGAGGGCAACTACACCAGAGCAGCTCCGAAGATCATCGACTACTTCTCACAGACGGCAATGGTGGCACCTTACGCGAACCTCACGTTCGTTGACCCAAGTGGACAACTCTATCGTTTCGCCCGGTCGACAACGAAGATGCCGAAGCCCCCGAAGGTCACCCGTCCACATCCACACGGTTTGGACGTGGAGATGCTCGGCAGGATGATCGCTGCCAGCAAACGCAGGGACCTGGTCTCCTTTCTGTCAGGTCAGTTTGAGCGCGTCGGGAGGAAGACCGCCAAGAAGTTCATGAAAGCGTTCTCTATGAGCAACTCCAAGCTCAAAGATCTGACGCATAAGGATGTCGTCTCCCTTGCTAGGAATCTTGTATCCTACAAGGAGTTTTTGCCCCCCGATCCATCCTCATTGTCCCCTCTTGGTGAAGACCTATTCAAGGAAGGAATAGAGAAGGAGCTTAGTCCTGAGTTCACGGCGGTTGAAACCAGAAAGCCCTCCGCATACTCCGGACACCCATTCATAGTAGAGGTCGCCATTGCATATGGAGGCGGCATCCCGGCCAGCTCTGGGATGTCTCTCTACAGGTTTGCGAACAGAATACCGCTGTTGTATGATGAGTCGGCTGACGTGTCTTGGAAGGTGGTGCACGAGGAGATGAACTGGAGGAGATACAGCCTCTCACCGGATGCGGACCCGGTCGCCGTGTTCGTTCACATATGCTCTACGAAGATCCCGTACAAGACTGTTGGAAAGGAGTACATCGCGGACAGGCCGGAGATCGAGCACGAGATCCTAAACGGGCTCCGCAACGTGGCTAGGGATTTGTTCCTGTACTTGTCGAAAAGGAGGAGGATAGGGGTTCAGAAGAAGCGTGTGGACATGTTCGAGAAGTACCTGCCGGTGATAGTGGAATACGCAGCGAAAGCGGCCAAGAGCAAGCAGGTGCCGGACGTTCGAGTGCTGCTGAGAAAGGCAAAAAGGGGCTTGGCAGAAGAGGAGAGGTCCTAGGTTGCCCAAGAAGAGGAAGGAGCCGCAGAAGAAGAGCAACAGGCAGGCGGTCCTGACCAGCATCAAACGAGCCGCCACAGAAGTGCTGAACGAGGTTGAGAGGCGCGAGTTCCCTAGGATAGCCATGCCATCAAGAACTACGGACAACATCGTGTACGATGATAAGGTTGGCCACTATGTGCTGGGAGGCCGTAAGGTCGTCAGAAGTGCAGCGAACGTCAGACATCTGAAGCCGATCAGCCAGATGACGTGGGGGATGAACGTGGCCAGAGAGTTGCTGGAGACCGAGAAGACCACGACACTAAGGGACGTCTACTACATGGCTGAAGGATCCGAAGAAGTCGCCTTCGAAGACCAATCTGAGTCTGACAGGATAATCACAGACCTCGAATCCATTCTGTTGTTCGCGCGTGAGGACTTCAACGTGTATCCGGAGGAGCGTAGCGCGATTTTTGGCGATGTCGTGGCTGAGTACACAGTGAAGGGATACGAGGGTAAGAGAATCAACCTGACCATGCACCCAGACGGCGTGATGGTGGGTCCGGCGCTTGCCACGGCGGAGTTCGTAGAGACGAGCGCGGACAAGGTAATAGCCATCGAGAAGGGCGCCATGTTCTCGAGGTTCGTGGAAGATCAGGCTTGGAAGAGGTTCCACGCTGTTCTCATCCACACCGCAGGACAGGCTCCGAGGTCTACACGGAAGCTGATCAGGAGACTGAACGTAGAACTCAAACTCCCGGTATACCTATTCGCCGACGCGGACCCCTGGGGACTTCACATTTGTCAGGTCATCATCTCAGGATCGGCCAACGCGGCGCATATCTCCGAATTGGTGACCCCTAAGGCGAAGTGGGCTGGCGTCTATGCCAGCGACATAACGAAGTATGATCTCCCCAGCACCAAGCTGACTGACATGGACGTGAGGAGGCTGAATGAGATCAATAAGGATGTGAGATACCAGAAGGGCAGGTGGAAGGAGGAAATACAGCACTTCTTCGAGATCAAGAAGAAGGCCGAGCAGGAGGCGTTCAGCAAGTACGGACTGAGCTTCATAGTGGACAAATACCTGAAGAAGAGACTGGACGAATTGGGGGCCTGACCTCCTGCACTTCGCATCTCTGCCGGCTTGGCTGAGAGTGAAACGCGAAGCCGACGGTGGGGCATGTTTTAAAAGCACGTGAACTCCGACTGGGGCTCAGAAAACGGATGCCGTTGCCAGGGATTCTCGCGAAGGGGTACTCGATTCTGTTGCTTGGAGTCGGGGCGGTTGTAGCGTACATGGGCTACACTTCTCAGACAGAGCTCGGCGGTTTCTGGATGTACTTCGTGGGGCTTGGGGTCCTATTGGCAGTAATCGGTTTGGCCGGTCTGATACTCAAACTGACCGAAAAGCAGTAGAAGCAACACATCCAGCCTGCTCGGTTCAAGAAGCGTTTAATACCGTCAATCTTGACGGTAGCTTCAGCCGGCGTAGCTCAGTTGGTAGAGCGACGGAGTCAGCGTCGAGGCTGTTAGCCCTGGGCATAGACCCGTCGGTCAGAGGTCCGAACGTTCGCATCCGGAATTCCTCTCGCCGGCGCCACCAACACTGAACTCATTGACATGTGGACTCCACATCCGACCGAATACCGCGGCAGCGAAATCAGCGGGCAGAGTTCACCCTCCTTGGAAATCTTTATCTAAATAGCGAGCAGTTGCCGAATTCAGAGTGGGCCTGTAGCTCAGCTTGGTTAGAGCGACGGGCTCATAAGACCTCGTTGAGAAACCCGTTGGTCGGGCGTTCAAGTCGCCCCGGGCCCACCATATCAACGGGCTTACGTCTAGAGATCTGTCTAGGTGGAATAAGAACCGATAGAAAAGGAAAAAATACACAGTCTAAGTGGAGGGTCACGGATTTTGGAACCGACATACAACGCGAAGGTCATCGAGTCCGAGGTTAGGGCATTCTGGGATAAGGCCCAGATCAGGAACGCGATAGAGGAGCAGAGGTCGCGCGAGAACATAGGCAGACTTGGGTTCGTTGAAGGGCCACCCACTCTGAACGGCAGGTGTCACGTGGGGCATTCTAGGGGCAGGGCGATCAAGGATGCTTGGTACAGGCTCAAGACGATGCAGGGCTACTACGTCCTCTACAGAGCTGGTTGGGACACGCAGGGCCTGCCGGTTGAGTTGGAGGTCGAGAGAGAACTGGGCCTCACGAACAAGCGCGAGATCGGCACCAAGGTCAGCCTGGAGGCGTTCATAGCCGAAGTCAAGAAGGCCGTTGAGAAGTACCACGAGGCTTGGCTCTCGGTTGACAGGAAGTTCGGCATGTTCTTGGATTACGACAAGGAGTACATGACCTACAGGGACGCGTACATAGAGAGGGAGTGGAAGTACCTCAGGGCTGCATGGAACAGAGGGTTGTTGGGAGAGGGCTACAGGGTAGTGGCGTACTGCCCCGGTTGCCAAACCTCGCTGAGTAACACTGAGGTCGGACTGGGTTACGAAACTCTTGAGGATCCCTCGATATACTTCAAGTTCAAGCTGGAGGGCACGAAGAACGAATTCCTCGTCCTCTGGACAACGATGCCGTTCACGGTAGTGACTGACATGCTCGCAGCGGTGAATCCGAAAGCGACCTACTGTAAGGTGAAGGTCGGCGACGAGACCTGGGTGCTCGCCAAGGATCGGCTGGCGGTGCTGGATACCATACATCCATCTGGCCAGCACCAGATCATAGCAGAGTTCCCCGGAAGCGAACTCGTGGGGCGCCGATATGAACACCCGCTAATCGATTTGATAGATGGTCTCCGCAAGATGAAGGAGCACGGCGACCCGGTCCATTCGGTGGTTGGCGAGGACTTCGTGGATCTTACCACCGGCACCGGGGTCGTTCACATCTCGCCTGGAAACGGCGAGGAGGACTTCGTTGCCGGTCAGAAGAAGGGACTGCCTGCTTTCTCGCCGTTCGACGAGGAGGTCAAATTCACAGCGGAGGCCGGACACTTCGCAGGCAAGTTCTGCAGGGACACGGACGCCGAGGTCATCCAGCTCCTTAGAGATCGAGGAGCGTTGGTACACGAGGAGAAGGTGACACACGAGTACCCGACCTGCTGGCGTTCACATGACAGGCTTGTCTTCGTAGCAAAGCGGGAGTACTATCTCTGGACGGACAGGATAAACGACAAACTGGTTCAGGCTGCGGAAAAAGTCGAGTACTTCTATGAGGCTCCAAGGAACAGGTTCATGGCCATCTTGGAAGAAGCGCGTCCCTGGTGCATATCAAGGGACAGGTACTGGGGCACTCCCCTTCCTATCTTCGTGTGCGAGGCATGTGGTGAGAAGGAGTTCTTCGGCTCAAGAGAGGAGATCGTCAGAAGGGCGAGAGAACTACCAGACGGCAAGAACTTCGAACTCCACAGGCCATGGGTTGACAGGATAACGATGACGTGCCCGAAGTGCGGTGGTGTCATGCGAAGGGAGAAGTTCGTCCTCGACACCTGGCACAACAGCGGTTCGGCTCCCTACGCCAGCCTGACTGACGAGGAATTCCGGGAATATGTGCCGGTTGAGTTTCTCTCCGAGGCTATAGATCAGACCAGAGGCTGGGCGAACACGCTCCTCAAGCTGAACATCATACTGAAGGACAAATCGGAGGCGCCGTACAGGGCGTATCTCTTCTACAACATGGTAGTGGATGATCAGGGCAGGAAGATGAGCAAGAGCCTCGGCAACGTGGTTGATAGCGAGGAAATGATCGACAAGTACTCCGGGGACCTCCTGAGGTTTTACCTAACGTGGAAATCCTCACCGATCGACGTGATCAGCTTCAACGAGAGCGAGATGGTAGGAAGACCCTACCAAGTCCTGAGCACACTCTACAACCTAAGCAGATTCTTCCTGCAGAACGCGGAGTACGACAAGTACGACTCGAAGAAGCATGGACTTGACTGGGCACTCCGCGACGGAGACATCAGAATCCAAGACCGTTGGATACTCAGCAAGCTCCAGAAACTGGTCCGCATGTGCACGCAGGGATTGGAGACAGGCAGGCACCAGTTGTCTCTGCGTGAGTTCGAGAACTTCGTCATAGAGAACCTCAGCAGGGGGTACGTGCCGTCGATACGCAAGGATCTGTGGGAGGAGGGACCGGACGCAGAGAGGCGGAGAAACTCGATATACGCCGTCATGTTCCACTGCTTGAGCACTCTCATGTTACTCTCCAACCCCATTTGCCCGTTCATCTCCGAGTACGTTCACCAACACGTGTTGAGGAGATTCGACGGGAGCTTGCCAGTCAGCGTGAACCTGTGCAAGTGGCCCAAGCCGAGAGACGAGCTGATAGATGAAAGAGAAGAGGGAGTATTTGACATCGCCCTTGAAGTTCTTCCCCTAGTGAACGCGGCGAGGCAAAAGGCAAACCTCAGACGCAGGTGGCCTCTGAAGGAGATGGTGCTAATACTTGAGGATGGGAACAAACGAACCAAGGCGGAGCAGGCAAGGGATGTTCTTGCCGAACTTGCCAACGTCAAGGGCGTGAAGGTCGTCCACACCAAGCAGGCAGCAGGCTTCGTTCCTCATTTGACTCTTGACTACTCCCGAGTTGGTCCCAAGTTCAAGCAGAAACTGGCGTCCGTGGAGAAGGAAGTGAAGGGCAGGGAGAGGGAGATAGCTGACGAGATACTCGAAGCTGGAAGGAGCAAGATCACTGTTGGGGGCGAGGAGTTCGAGCTGACCCCGGAGGATCTGGTAATGACGTTCCTGCCACCTGAAGGGAGGATCCTAGAGGAGGAGCACGGAGCTGTCGTTGTGCTGGACACCACCAGAGACGAGGTCCTGATAGCCGAGGGACTGGTCAGGGATGTTGCCAGGAGAGTGCAGATGACGAGGAAAATGGCCGGGCTTAACCCAACTGAGATGCTGAACGTCGTGTATGTAGCTGGGCTTGACGCGGAATCAAAGGGACTGATAGCCGGTCATCTGAAGACGCTGGCCTACTTGGTCAGAAGCAGGAGCGTGAAGGTCACGGACAAGATCCCAAGCGAGCTCTTCAAAGCATCCCATTCCCTCGATGACATGGAAGTAACCGTTGGTTTCAAGAAGGCTCCCAAGAAACAACAGGCCGCCAAGGGGGGAAAGAAGGTGAAGCCGACACGAAGACGCAAATCGAGTCGGACGACAAAGAGAGATTAGAAAAACTAAATAGATAGATTCGAGCACACGTGCTTGTGCTCCGGTGGTGTAGCCCGGCTAAACATATCGGCCTTTCGAGCCGAGGATCGCGGGTTCAAAATCGCGAAAAGATGAAAATCCCGCCCGGAGCACCTCGATCCTATATCTCAGCAGTGTCGACGTTGGACCATCGCGTTGCCTAGGGCGGCGGAGGAGGCGGTGGTGGTGGAATCGCCTCAGAACCACTCACAACGAATCCCCGGCGGGTCAGAAGACTGCTTATCTCTGCCACGCGCTGTTGCGCCAATTGTAGCCTAGGCTCCCAGATGACCGGAACCGAATTGACGCAGACTTGGTAGTGCCAGTCGACGCGTCTATGTGAACTCCCACCAAAACCCGCGCGATGGCTGTGGCTCTGGTCTTCTATCGTTATCTCCACCGGACTCTTCCCTTGCGCGGCTTCAATGACCTTCTTCTCCCAGCTTTTTTTTCCGCCTTGAATAGATCATCAAAGACCATGCGAGGACTGACGCCTCCAGACATCATAAGAGTTGGACAAGTATGCGGTTCGTCGTGGAATTTTGACCCCCGAGTAACGCGAGCGCGTGACCTCTAGTATCCATTTGTTCAACGCGATAGGTTCTTATGCACGGGGGAGGAGAAGTCTAATGTACGGAAAGGCGCCTGCAAATGAACAAGACAAAGGTCCTTTTCTTATGTACGCACAATTCAGCCCGATCGCAGATAGCCGAGGGGTTGCTAAGGCATTTCTATGGCGGAAGGTACGAATCCTTCAGTGCAGGCTCAAGCCCAACGCAGATTCATTCCTTAGCCATCAAGGCCATGGCCGAGATAGGAATAGACATTTCCAAGCAGACTTCCAAGAGCATTGAGGAGTTCCAAAACAAGGATATCGACATAGTCGTGACGGTCTGCACCAGCAGTGCGAAGGTGATCTGTCCATTCTGCTCATCGCCGATAAGTGGCGACAGACCTGAGATAATCAGGACGACGTTACCTGGAGCAAAGCAGTTTTTCCAGCACGGCTTCAGTGATCCGTCCGAAGTCGACGGGAGTGACGAGGAAAAGATTGCAGCCTTTCGGCGCACGAGAGACGAGATGAAGAAGTGGATACTCGACTATTTCCCGGATCCAGAGACAAAGGGTTCAGATAGCCGTTCATAGGACGACTCTGCAGCACGATGTCTATTCGCTCCGGCCCCTAGAGTCGGCTCAGCACGCGGCAGGGCACCAAGTGGAGGTGCTAGCTCCAATTCGTGAGCAGTAAGACAGGGACGATTGATCGTTAGCCTCTGCCTAGGGTGCTGACTCCGGGGCTAGCGCAAGACTATCCCCGTTTCCTATCACCACGGAGCGCACGTCAGCTACCCTTATGCTCTTGCCGTTGAGTATCACAAGCGCGTCGTCGGAGATGCGGTTTTCCTCCAAGATCCTGGTCTCAAGACCCTTTCCATATTTGTCAGCTAGTTTCTCCATGACATCCTTGAGAGTTGCTCCGTCCTCCATGTCCAAGGTTAGCTGGCGCTCGCCTGTGATTTCTCTCAGCAGCCCGATGAACTCCACCTTCACTTGGATCGCCATGTTGCTTCCCCTTCTCAATAGATCATCTGCTTGACCATTCGTCTCGTGAGAGCGTCCACCAGTTCGGGCGTGACAGCGTCCATCACTTCATATATCTCGGGATTTGTGGCCGAGTACATTCTCTTGTTTCCCTCCTTTCTGTCCTTCACCAGACCACCACTCTTCAGGATCCCCAGGTGACGAGACACCAACGGTTGAACGACCTCCGCTCGCGGGACTACCTCGCACGCACATCTCTCCCCCCTGCGCAGGGCCTCCAGAATTTCGAGTCTCAGGGGGTCCGAGAGCGCACTGAATACCCTCGCTCGAGCTTTGTTGAGCTCATTCCTCTCTCTGCGCATCTGTGGTTTGAGCGTTCATAACAATATTTAAATATTGTTAAACAACCCCCTCGAGCTGAGAACGACGACCATGAAGACATTGAAGATCGAGGTAATAGGGCCTGATCCCCCTTGTGTGCGATGCCAGACGGTCAGGAGAGTAGCTGAAGAAGCGGCAGAACGGCTTGAGTCCGCTGGGATAAAAGTCGAAGTGGAAAAGGCCAACATACTCTCGAAGGAGATCATAGGCAAGTATGGAACCTTGGTTTCTCCTGCCGTGGCCATTGACGGCGTGGTGAGAATCATGGGGAGAATACCCAATGAAGCCGAGGTTGAAGAACTCGTGAAAGCCGCAACCGAGGAAAGGACCCAGGATTGAGCCCGGGGTTCAAGAGGAAGCTCAGAACGGCGTCACTCCTCCTGTTCATACTCGTAGTTGTCGGCCTGCTAGTGTACAGCCGGATAATGGCCTATTCTCTTGCCCCGACCCTCGAACCAGCGGACTTCTCAGGACTCGCGTGGTACGAGATCCCAATATACTATCTCTGGGACTACATAAGCCACGCTTGGATCTGCCTCCTCTTCGCTTTCACGGCTGCGGGCTTAGTCTACGAGTTCATGCCCAAGGATCTCATAACGCGGTACATGGGTAGCAACAAGATCTCAGGGTATCTCATCGCAGCTGGACTGGCCCCCTTGTTCACCGTTTGTTCTTGTACGATGGTCCCGCTCTTTGCAGGGATTCTCTACACCGGTGCAGGCATAGGCCCAGCGATAACGTTCCTTCTAATGGCACCAGCTGCAAACGTGTTGACCATACTAGTTACCGGGGAGCTCCTTTCTTGGGAGATAGCTGCGGTTCGTATTGTGGCCTCACTAATGACAGCTTTGATTGCCGGGGTGGTGGTCTCCAAGACGTCCTGGGGGAAGGCCGTCGAGAAGGAACATCACGTGAACGCAGCCCCTGGACAACGAGGGGCGATTGAACTCGCCAAACCTCCGTTAGATGAAAGGCTCATCGCAGCTCTGAAATTCGGCGGCTACTTAGCCAAGCAAATACTGCCCTACTTCATAGTTGGGCTCATAGTGGTGGGCTATGTTACCGCCTACATGCCAGAAAGCATAGTTGAGGGCTACTTGACTGGAGTGACAGGAGTACTCATCGCCTCAATCATAGGCGGACCGCTGTATACTCCTACGCTTGTTGAAGTAGCGGTGGGAAGGAGTCTGCTTCAACTTGGCATGTCAAGAGCAGCGCTACTCTCATGGCTCATGGGGCAGCCTTATGATGTAGCGAATATGACCGCGGTCTCTAAGATCACGGGCTGGAGAGTTGTGGTGACCTACGCCTTGACGGCATGGTCATGCAGCGTGATCTTCAGTCTAGTCTATGGGATTCTGACAGGCTCTCTCTAAAGGAATACGACGCGGACGCGAGATGCGTCGAGGCTCCAGAGGTCGTGGTGGAGGGGCGAAGCAGAGGAGTTCAGTTGTCGTTATCTGACACTCCTGAACAATCACATCTCAAAGCTGATGTGAGTGCGCGGCCACTTTCTGTATAGCCTCAGCTATGTCGTCCACATCTTCCTTGGTGTACTTCTCGTTCCACGGGATCACGATGAGTTTCTTCAAGACAGCCTCAGCGGTAGGACACAGGCCAGGTGCATATGAAATCGGCCTTCCGTAGGCAGGACAGTCGAATGGATGCTTGTTCTTGGCAAAGGTCTTCTTCTCCCTCAGCGGAGTCTTGAGGTACATCGGTTCTCCTATGTATGAATAGGATGCTGGTACTCCCTCAGCTACCAAGGCTTCAGAGAATCTCTTAGGAGAGATTCCGAGTTCATCATCCACGATCAGTGGATACTGCCAGTAGGAGTGCTTCACGCCCTTCGGAGGACGAGGAGGCACTAGGCCTTTGATCCCCTCTATCTGGCGGGTCAACCTAGTGGCGGACTTCCTTCTGCTCTCGACTGCGAACCGCAGCTTCTTGAGTTGCTCAAGCCCGATCGCTGCGTGGACCTCAGTCATTCTGTAGTTAATGCCCAGCATGACGTACTCCCTGCCCTTTGATCTGTCCCAGCCCTTGTCCGCGAAAAGGGCTGCTCTCTCGGCCAGTTCATCATCGTTCGTTATCGTCATTCCACCGTCTCCGGTCGTCATGTGTTTGGACTGTTGCAGGCTGAAGGTTCCCATTTTCCCTATGCTGCCGGTCAGCTTTCCTCCGTACTCCGCCAGGTATGCCTGACAGCAGTCCTCAACCACCGGGATCCCTCTCTCCTCAGCTGCATCGAGAATCGGACCCATATCGGCTGGCAAGCCGAACAGGTGAACCGGAACGATTGCCGCAGTCTTGTCTGTGATCTTCCTCTTCACGTCAGAGGGATCCACGTTGAGGGACTCCTCAAATACGTCCGCGAAGATCGGTACGGCCCCTTGGAAAATGATTGGGATGATGGTGCCCATATCTGTAATGGGACTCGTGATGACCTCGTCACCCGGGCTGACTCCAAGCGCTCCGAGAGCCACATGTATCGCTGCCGTACCAGATGTGGAGGCTATGCCATGACTGACTCCCATCCGCTTAGCGAACTCCTTCTCGAACTTGTCGACCTTGGTCCCGCCGTACACGAAGAGATGACCTGACATTATCACCTCGCTAGCGGCCCTGGCCTCCTCCTTCCCTAGGGTCCTTCCTGACCTGTCGTCAACGGTCGGGAATGGGCGCTTCCTTACGGGCTTGCCTCCTTCAATCGCGAGCTTGGACATCTTCGTCAAGTGAATGAACCATCTTGCCTTTTATGGTTGATGTGAACTACATGACAGTCACAGGCGTAGGATTCTTTCGGCATTCCTGTGAAATATGTTCTCCTTGGATGACTGCGATATGTCCGCTTCTTCCACCATCCCGACTGCTATGGTATGCCTTATCTAAACTATTGGGAAGACAAAAGACGAAGAAAAGATGAAACTCAAGTGCCAAGTCTCACCATGGAACGCGCCACCCAACCCCTAAGCCTATTGCCCGTGCGATGCGCAGACAAGTGCATCTTCCGCCCAGCATCACGAGACCAGTAGCCAACCGGCACAAGATGCGATGTTGGCATAGAATTTGGCATATACGAACCAAGCAACCACAAAGCATTGCTGTCATACCGGTCATGACTTACTTGATTGGTTGTTTCAAGCTGAGTCATAAAGTGGGTGAGAAAATCTTCTGGTGTCCATCCCGTTTCTCCCTGACAGGTCGGTGTACTTAAAGTTCGTAAATAATCACGAGGGGTAGAATATGCCTCTAGCTGTTTTCTTCCTCCTATGACTTTGCCCTGTCCTTGTTGAGGCATAATAGGTATAGGCTCAATTAGTCCCACACTCCAGCCAGGCACA
>Ga0315291_10000815_pt1 | contig 41673 bp, 32 predicted proteins | sample YL17G12_20_MG_FD_203070 | JGI IMG/M metagenome (GOLD analysis project Ga0315291, IMG submission 203070) | Sediment microbial communities from Yellowstone Lake, YNP, Wyoming, USA - YL17G12_20 | ecosystem: Environmental > Aquatic > Freshwater > Lake > Sediment | place: USA: Wyoming | collected...
TTTTAGGGTTCAACGGACTTCATTCCGATGGCTCATCCCGAGGCTTTCTTTTTTAAGATCGCTACAGTCCTGTTCTCTTGGGTAAAATATTTCTTCGCCACCCTCATTATATCCTCAGGCGAAATTTCTTGAATTCTTTTGCGGATATAATCTAAATACCTCCAGTCTCCACAAAGCCCTTGAAGATTGGCTAATTGTGCCGCCATACCGGAATTAGAATAGAATTGCCAGATGAAATCTGATTCTAAGTTGTTCTTTATCTTTTCAAGTTCGGATAAATCGACAGGCTGGGTCTTCAACTTCTCAATCTCCTCGAAAATTCCATCTTCCAACTCTTGAGCAGTATGGGGAGCTTTAGGGATTCCATCGAATATAAAAATATCGGGATATAAAGCCCCTAAAAAACTTCCCGGAAACTCGGAAGTTTGAACATCTAAGGCAATTTTTTTGCCATCGACTAAGTTCTTGTAGAGTCGTGAGGACATCCCCCGGGAAAGAAGCTGGTCTAAGACCTTAAAAATCACTTCATCCGAATCATCGAAGGCAGTTTTATGATAGGCGATGTAAATTTCCGGGTTAGCATCGAACTCCACCTCCACCCTTTTTTCACCCAACTGTTCTGGCTCAACAGTTACAATCGGCTCAGGCTCTGTCTGGGAAGGGATGGGAGCAAAATATTCTTCAGCCAATTTAATCACCTCATCCGGATTTATATCCCCCACTATCGCCAAAACCATCCGATTGGGGGCGTAATATTTCTTGTAAAAATCTTCAATCTCCTTTCGGGTCAAATTGGCTATCTCCGACTTCCATTCCCAATATATTTGATAGGGATGAGCCACAAAGGAGGTGGCGATCAACTGTTCGAAGAGCTTGCTTGCGGGTTCGTTGTCCACGCTTAATCTCCTCTCCTCTAAGACCACATCCCTTTCTGAGTAAAATTCTCTGAAGACTGCATTTTGGATTCTATCCGCCTCCAAAGCGAAAAAAAGTTCTAAACGGTTGTAAGGGAAACTGACAAAATAGGAAGTCTGGTCATATCCGGTCATAGCATTAAATCCCGCCGCCCCATTTTCTGTATAGATTTTCTCCATCTCATTGGGAACTACAAAAGCTTTTGCCTCATTTCCAGCCTTTTCAAAACCTGCAACTATCTCTTCTATCCTCGAGGAATTATCTTCAGCACTTTTACCCAATCTTTTTTCCAGGTCCAAAAACCTTTGCTTTCTTCTCTCAAAAGTTATAAGATTAGCCAAAGAATCCTCTTTATCCATCAAGGCTTTTTCTTTCTGATAATCTTTGGTGCCGATAGTTTTGGTCCCCTTAAACAAAAGATGCTCTAAAAGATGAGCCGCTCCGATTATTCCCGGGACTTCGTTGGCAGAACCGACCTTATAGTAGGTGTAGGTGGAAAAGACGGGGGCACGATGATTTTCTAAGATCAAAATCTTCATCCCATTTTTCAGGGTGTGTTCTTTGACATCCAGTTTTATCTCCTGGGCAAATAAAGAGGTGGTTAAAACAATTAAGATAAGAAGAAAAATAATGGGCAGAAAACGTTTCATCTGATCCTCCGTCGAAATAGTTAAACTATAATACGGTTACTAAATTAAAAAGTTTTGTTATTCCAATCCATCAGAGTCTGGAGTATAAAGCTTTTCCGCCAAAGGCGGATCCTTCGGAAGCTTTATCTTATAGATCCCGCCAAAGGCGGGACACTCCAGCTTTTATTGCTTCTCCTGTTTTTTTATCGAAAAGGTGATATTTTGACGGTTCAAAAGTAAAATAGATTGCCTCATTTATTTCGCCAACAAAGTCCGGCGGAACTTCAGCTTTTAATCTTTGTTGGCTCCACAGAATATCCACATAAGCCCTATCCCCCAAAGGCTCCACCGCAAATATCTTCCCCTCAAAATATCTTTCCTTTTTTGTCATGCTAATAATCACATTTTCAGGGCGGATGCCCAAAATCACCTCTTTTTTTTCAGATAAAGGTTTCCCCATCAAATCAAAGAGATCAGAAAAAGAAAATTTGAGGGCTATCCTTCCTTTCTGTTCGACAATCTCTCCATCAAAGAAATTCATTGTGGGGCTGCCGACAAATTCCGCTACGATTTTATTGGCTGGATTGTTATAGATAAAATTGGGCTCGCCTGTTTGCTGAATTTTTCCATTGGTTAAAATTGCCACTATATCGGACAGAGATAAAGCTTCTGCCTGATCGTGGGTGACATAGATGGTGGTTATTTTTATATCGCTATGCAATCTCTTCAATTCTACCCGCATATAGACTCTGAGCTTAGCATCCAGATTGGATAAGGGTTCATCTAAAAGAAAAACTTTGGGTTTTCTCACCATAGCTCTCCCTAAAGCTACCCTCTGTCTTTCTCCGCCGGATAATTCCTTTGGTTTTCTTTTTAAAAGATTACCAATCCCTAAAAGTTGAGAAATCTCTTCCACTTTCTCTTTGATCTTTTCTTTAGGATACTTTTTTGTCCTTAAGGGAAAAGCAATATTCTCAAAAACATTTTTGTGCGGATATAAAGCATAAGACTGAAAGACCATAGCCACATCCCTTTTAGCTGGAGGAAGATGGTTGACTTTCTGCCCATCGAAAAATATCTCGCCGGAGCTAACCTCTTCCAATCCAGCTATCAAATTCAGAATGGTAGATTTTCCGCATCCGGATGGACCCACAATAGTGAAAAACTCCTCATCTCGGATCTCTAAATTAATATTATCCAAAATTAAATTTTCTTTCCCAAAAACTTTACTGACATTTTTTAGCACAACCTTAGCCATAGCTTTTTCTCTCTAAATTGTATCTTCTAACTCATTTCTCTTTGGTTATTATCACTCTATGGGGGAAAGGAGTTTCAATCCCTTCTTGATCAAAAGCATATTTTATCCTTCTTCTCAATTCTCTTGCCACATCCCACTGTTTCAGGGGCTGGGTCTTAGCTATTATCTTAATGATAATTTTTGACTCCGCTAAATCATCCACCCCCAAAACAATTGGATCCTCAATCATCATCTCCTTATAATTCTTTTCCTCCCTCAACTTCTTCCCTACATCCTTTATAATATTCATCACCCTATCTATATCCTCTTTGTAGGTTATTCCGATATCTAAAACTACTCGAGACCAACCATAGGTTAGATTGCTCACCTCTTTGATTTCTCCATTAGGAATAGTATGAACCGTCCCTTCTAAATCCCTGATCACTGTGGTCCTAAGCTTTATTTTTTCCACCAGTCCGGTATGCTCACCTATCTTAATTACATCCCCCACTCGGTATTGGTCTTCTAATAGAATGAAAAATCCGGAGAAAAAATCTTTAACCAAGCTTTGGGCGCCAAAGCCGATAGCCAGCCCTAAAATCCCGGCACCAGCTAAAAGAGGACCTATGTCCATTCCCAACTCTTTTAAAATCATAAAGGTGGCGATGATGGCGATGAAGACCGTCACGGTATTATTCAAGATCTTAACCAAAGTCTCAGCCCTTTTGACCCTTTCACCTTTCTCGGCCCTTTCCTCTTCAGAAGTTAAAAGCAAAATCCTTTTGCCCACAGCTTTGATTATCCGGATCAAAATCCAGGCACCGATTATGATTAAAATAATTCTGGGCAAGTGAAGATAAGACCACTCTTTGAGTCGTTCCCCCAATGAACAAATTTCATTTTCCATCTTTCCTCCCGGTTTTTACACTTCCAAAAATTCTTTAGCCAAAATAAAAACTTAATAGAATAAAGTCAACAAAAAGACTTTTTTATTTTGTTATTTTTTATGGAAATAAAACGTGAAAATGGAAGTAGAGGCGGGCTTTATGCCCGACGAATGTAACGCACTGCTATCCCTTCTTTGTCGGGGCGTTTTCTTTGAATTTTTTTATAATAAAAAAGAATTTTGTGCTGGAACCCATTATGGGCTCCAGAAAATGGGAGGTGACAAGCGCCTATAAAAGAAAAACATCCGGGATAAACCCAGACGTAAAGAATCGTATCGTAGGGGCGAACCTATGTGTTCGCCCAATCTGTATATTCTCCTGAATTGCCAGGGCAGACACGCAGGTCTGCCCCTACTGTGTTTAAAAACTACTTTTTCCCCTTGGTGGTCTTTGCCATTCCCGTGACCACGACCACGGAATCCTCCCCGCCATAAACATTAGGAATATATTTATGAGCAGAGGGGTCATTTATCCAGTTTCCGTCAGCCAAATACTTGAATTTGTATTCCCCGAACGGAAGCTTAATCTCAGCTTTCCAGTTGTTTTTGGTCTTTTTCATCGGATGCTGAGTCTTATCCCAGTCGTTGAAATCACCTACCAAAAATACCTTCCGGGCGGATACATCCGACAAAATAAAGCTAACCTTTTTTGTTTTGGGACTGATTTGAATCATACATCCCCTCCTCTACTTGTTTTACTGTTCTGTTCTTCAATTTACTCTTTTTCTCAAAGGTTGTCAAGGTTTTTGTAACTTTTCTGGAGTGTAAAACTTTAGCTTTACCTTTGCATAGATGGTTAAAAGACCTCCAATTTTCCTTTGTGGAAGGCTTCCCGCCTTTTGGCGGGATCCGCCTATGGCGGAGAAGCCTTCCTCTACACCTTATTTGGTCGAGTAACGAAATATCGATAGAGTCGTATTATCTGCTAAAAAAATTAAGTTTCTATCTACAAAAACGTTATATGAAAATCCTGAGGTATTATATTTGGCTACTACCTTGGGCTTGAAAGGTTGTGCCACATTGAGAATGCTTAAGCCATCATCCCCTCGTGCCACATAGGCTAAAGTATCATCGACAAATATCCCATAGGCTCCCCAATCGGTATAGTTGCTGTCAGACATTATCGGATGGGCCGGATTGGAGATGTTAAAGATATAAAGCCCCTCATTCTGCGAAGCCACATAAGCATAATTCCCACTCACAAAGACCTGAATACTGGAAGATGGTCTATCCGAAAAACCCACTGAAACGGGATGGTAAGGGTCTGAGATATCGACGATCTGTAATCCAGTCCAATTGGCAATGTAAGCATAGTTTCCCAAGACGTAAATCCCGTTAGCCGAACCATTGGTTCTGTAACTTGCCACTGAATCAGGATGGGCTGGATCTGAGATATTCATTATCTGTAAGCCATTGTTATCATCTGCGACATAAGCCAAGCTTTCGGAGACGAAAACATCCTTAGATTGACCAGAGGTATTGAATCTACCTAAAGTATCCGGGCTGAAGGGATTAGAAACATCGAGGATTAAAAGCCCCTCCAGTCCATTGGCTAAATAGAGATAATTGCCAGAAACAAAAACTCCTAAAGCAAATCCTTGGGTGTTAAATCTCCCGGCTTCAAAAAGATTTTCAGGATCAGATGCATCCAAAATCTTTAACCCTTCGGACTTATTCGCTACATAAACATAATTATTTTTTACAAAGACATCATAGGCATTGCCTGGGGTAGAAAAACTTCCCACCAAAAAAAGACCAGATTTTACTCTAATTAAGACTGTGATCAAAGATGAAAGTCCCACGTTTCCTGCTTGGTCATAGGCTTTGGCTTGGATGTTATGAGAGGACGAGTCCTCATAGACCACAGTTGACCAATTATAAGTCCAGGGAGGGGTAGTATCAGTATAAGTTAATTTAGAATCTATGTAGAATTCAACTTCAACAACCTTTCTATTATCCGTTGCATCCACTTCGATTTCAATTGAATTTTCGCTCTGAGGGATTACATCTCCATTTTGTGGAGCAATTATTCTCGCACTCGGTGGAATATTATCCGGACCAACAATCCTTTTGCCACAGGAATAAGGGAGAAGCAAAAAGATAATAAGAAAAAGGAAAGACCTTCTTATCATAAAAGATGCTCCTTTGCCTTCACTTCGATTTTGTAACTCAAGGCTTTAGCCTTTGATGATCTCAGCCCTAAAGGGTCGAGTTACGATTTCTGAAAAGGCATATTCATCTATATTAAATTATAGGCAGAAACAGGCAAAATCTTGAGAGGAAAGAGGGGAAATATTTGAAAGCCATATAGGTAGCCCTGGGTCCCTGAACCTAGGGCTATCTATTTTACCGGAGCAGTCCGTAGCTCGAAACCCCTACGGTTTCGACACAATCCTACATTCTCTATCGTAGCGTAACCAAAAAACAAATCTTTTTACTCCTTTTCTCTTGCAATTTATCATTTTTTTGATAATATAATTTTGATTTTTTGAAGTAGAGGCGTATCGCGATACGCCCCTACCATAAACCTAAAGGTTTATAATCCAAGTCTGAAATGAGAAAAAAACCTTTGATCGGGATTACTATGGGGGACCCAGCGGGAATCGGCCCAGAGATTGTAGTTAAGGCTTTGATGAATCCAAAAGTTAGAAAAGCCTCAAATCCTTTAGTATTCGGCTCCTTCGAGGTGATCAAAAGGGCCGCTTTAAGTTTTGCTAAGAAAGCTAAGGTAAAAAAGGTCGAGACTTTCTATAACTTAGAGGATCTGCCCGGGATTATAAATGTCTTGAATTGCACCGACTTAGATTATAAAAAGATAAAGCCGGGAAAATTTTCTGTAGCTTCAGGAAAGATGGCAGCCGAGTCTTTGATCTGTGCGACTTTAAATGCTATTTTCAAAAAAATCGATGGGATAGTTACTGCTCCTTTGACCAAAAAAGGTCTTTTTTTAGCTGGTTATAATTTCAAAGGGCATACTGATTTTCTGGCTGAAATCTCTTACACTAAAAAATATGCTATGGTCTTCGTCACCCCCAAGTTGAAACTGGTTTTAGTTACCACCCACATCCCTTTATCACAAGTGAGCAAAAAATTGACCAAAGAAAAGATAGAAGAAAAAATAGTTCTGGCAGATGAATTATTAAGAAAAGTTTTTAAGATAAAAAATCCTAAAATCGGAGTATGTGCTTTGAATCCCCACGCCGGGGAGGATGGTTTATTGGGGGAAGAGGACAAAAAGATTGTGCTGCCGGCAATCAAGAAAGCCCAAACAAAGAAGATCAAAGCTTTTGGTCCTTATCCAGCCGATTCGATCTTTTCCCCTTCTGTTTCCAAAAATTTCGACTGTATTGTGGCGATGTATCATGATCAGGGTTTGATCCCTTTAAAAACAAAAGGGATCGGAAATGCGGTCAATTTAACCTGGGGTTTACCCTTTGTTCGCACCTCCCCGGATCATGGAACCGCTTTTGATATTGCCGGCAAAGGTATAGCTGACCCTAAGGGTATGATAAATGCTATCCTGTTAGCTTCCAAATTAGCTAAGGAGAAAATCGGTTTTCAAGATGAGTTTATTAAAAATCAATAACCTCGCTAAAATTTACAACCATCGCACAGTAGCTTTGGATAATGTTAATTTAGAAATTGAAAGAGGGGAGTTGGTTTTTCTTTTCGGTCCTAATGGCGCTGGCAAGACTACCCTTTTTAAGCTTATTATTTTAGATGAGAGACCAACTTCCGGGGAAATAATTTTGGATGGGATAAGTAGCTTAAAGATAAAAGCCAAAAAAATCCCAAATTTTAGGCAGAAAATCGGGATGATGTTTCAGGATCAAAGGTTTTTAGAAAAAAAAGATATATTCGAAAATTTAGCTATCTCCTTGAGGGTATTGGGTGAAAGAGAGAAAAGGGTCACAAAGAAGGTAACGGAGACCTTGGGTTGGGTAGGGCTTTCTGGAAAGAGAAATAGTTTGCCTGAGGAATTATCTGACGGAGAAAGGCAGAAACTATCCTTTGCCCGAGCCATAATCAGAAGCCCCTTACTTTTTTTGGCAGATGAACCCACCTCGGGATTAGATACTTTGAACTCGAGTTATATCTTAGAGCTTATCCAAAAAATTAACTCTTTAGGAACTACGGTGATAGTGGCGACCAATCAATTCCGCTTGATAGAAAATCAACCTGCAAGGGTAATTCGTCTGGATAGTGGGAGAATAGTAGAATAGGATTTGAAATGAGGCTTTGTTATTTTATAAAAGAGGCTTTTTTAATTTTTCTTGAGGAGCCGAAAACAATTTTGGTCTCGATTCTGGTCATCGCCTTCTCTTTTTTGGTCTTCAATCTTTTCTTTTTAGTCACCTGGAATTTGAAAAATGCTTCAGATAAACTAAACCAGGAGATAAAAATTGAGGTTTTCTTAAAAGATGATCTTATTCCTTCCCAGGTCGATTCTTTAAAGGGATCAATTCTGAAATTAGGGGGAGTGAAAAAGATAACCTATAAATCAAAATTCCAAGCGCTCAAAGAGATGAAGAGATATTTTGGGGAAAAGCTTTTGGAAGGGCTGGATTTTAACCCCCTGCCCGCTTCTTTCGTTCTCGAATTGAAAGAGCCATATAAGAAAAGTGACCAGATCGAGAGGTTAGTCTCCAAGATCAAGCAATTAAATGGGGTAGAGGATTTAGAATATGGTAAGGTCTGGGTATCCAAGCTGGAGCGGATGCTTTCTTTATCCTTCCTTTTGGATTTAATCTTAGGGATAATAATAGGAATTACATCTATTCTGATGGTAACCAGCGCGATTCGACTTTGCGTCACCCTGCAAAAAGGCTCTCTTGACCTTATCCGCCTTTTAGGAGCAAAAAAAAGCTTCATCCTAACCCCGTATCTTTTAAATGGGATGATTCAAGGAGGGTTGGGAGGGGCTTCAAGCTGGGTTTTGATCTGGGGACTTTCTTTACTCTTAACTTATGGATTTTTCAGAATTGAATTTCTTCCTGGGGTATCAATTATTATTTTGATTTTATCTGGTTTTCTTATCGGAGGGATCGGCAGTCTTTTGGCTTTGCGCAGGTTTCTGACCTAGGGATGGTATCTCTATTTTACGCCGTATTCATAAGATGAAAAAGTTGATTTTTTTTATTCTAAGTCTTTTCCTTATTTCCTCCTTTTCTTTCATCCAAGCTCAAACCTTACCTGAGGAAACGAATTCTCAGCAGGATGAGCTGGAGAGGATAAAGAAAGAATTAGAGGAGAAAAGAGGAAAAATTGAGGAGCTGAACAAAAAACAAAAGGACATTTTTGCTAAGCTGAAAGATTTTGAGGATGAGATCGAGCTGGTCTCTGAACTTTTGAGAAGGATGGATAAAAAGATTTCCCAGTTGACTTTAGATTTGAAAATCGAGCAAAGAAACATTGGTGGGGCACAAAAAGACTTAGAACAACGCAAGGTTTTGTTAGCCTCCAGACTTAAAGAGATCTATAAACACGGTAGAATCAACCCGGCATATTTTTATCTGCAAGCAAGCTCCGCCTGGGAAATTTTGAAAAACTATAGATTTCTGAGTTTGGTGGTTGAGCAGGATAAAAAATTAGCTCAAAAAATCTATGCAGATAAAACCTTAATGGAGAAGAATGAACAAAAAATCTCTTCAGATCTTAGCCAGTTGGATGGTCTAAAAAAAGAAAAAGCTAAAGAAAGCAAAACCCTGGAAAAAAAGAAAAAAAATTACGAAAACCTTTTAAAAAAGGCAAGCCAGGAAAAGAAATATTATAACTTAGCTATCTCGGATTTAGAGAAGAGCAAAAAGAAGATAGAGGATTTACTTAAGTCCTATGAGAAAAAGGAAAAGGTAGAAGAAACGCCCAAAGGGATTTTTGAAACTTTGAAAGGGAGACTCACCTGGCCGGTTGAAGGAAAAATCAGTCTGTACTACGGAGAACAAAAAGATCCAAAGTTTAAGACCAAAATTTTTAATCCGGGAATAGATATAAAGACCCAGCCAGAAAGAAAGGTCAAAGCCTGTGCTTCCGGAAAGGTGCTCTATTCCTCCTGGCTTCGGGGTTATGGAAATTTTGTAATTCTTGCGCACGGGGATGGCTATTATACTTTGTATGCCCGTCTTTCAGAAGTCTTAGTTAATGAAGGGGAAGAAGTGGAAAGCCTCCGAACCATTGGAAAGACTGGAATAGATGACCTTCACTTTGAGATCCGAAAGGGGAAAAAAGAGCTTGACCCATTGGAGTGGCTTAAATGATAAATTTCGATAACATCTTCGATCAAGAATTAGTGAAAAAGATTTTAATCGGCGCCTTGGAAAAAGACAAATTAGCCCACGCCTATCTTTTCTATGGTGAAGAAGGAGTGGGGAAATGGGCGCTAGCCTGGGAGCTTTCTCAGGCAGTCAACTGTGAGAATGAAGAGAGAAAGCCTTGTGGGAAATGTGTATCTTGCAAAAAAATCCAAAAATTAATCCACCCCGATGTGCGACTCATCTTCCCCTTACCACCGATAAAAGCTGAGGGGAAAAAGGAAACAGAAAAGGAAAAAGATAAGGAAATTCAAAGATATAAAGGTGAAAAGATCAAAAATCCTTACTTTATAGTGAGATATCCTAAGAACGTTACCATTTCCATCGAATCGATCCGGGAGATGCAAAAACAGATCAATATGAAACCCTATGAAGGGAAAAAGAAAGTGGTAATAATCTCAGATGTGGAGAACCTGTCCAACGATGCCGCCAACTGTTTGCTCAAGACTTTAGAGGAACCCCCTTTGGATTCTTTGTTGATCTTGACCACAAAGAATCTGGATTCGCTTTTACCTACTTTGGTCTCCCGCTGTCAACTATTAAGATTTTCCCCCTTTCCCCAAAGTCTGATTGAGGAAGAATTAAAAGAAAAGCTTGGTCTTTCTTCAGAGGAAGCCTCTTTTGTTGCTCGTCTATCCCAGGGGAGCTTAGGAAAAGCATTCTCTTTGGCTCAAGATGGTAGGCCTTTTATTTACGAGTTAGGTTTAGAACTCTTAAGCCAGGCCTTGAAAAAAGAATTTACTAATATTTTAGACTTCGTTGAAAGACTGACCCAAGGAGAGGATCGGGAGAAGATGATAAGGCTTTTTGTATTTCTTGCCTCTTTTCTTAGGGATGTCTATATATTTTCGGATAACAAGAACAGAGAAAATCTTTTTTATCCTTTCCTTTACGATGAAATTTTAAAGTTTTCTGCCGTATTTAATTCAAAGGAGAAGCTGGAAGAGCTGATTTCAGAGACAGAAAAAATCAGAGGGTTTCTGGAGGGGAATGCCAATTTGAAATTAGCTTTAATGGGATTTTGTATTAAATTAAGAGAGTATGTGAAAGCACAAAATTCGGAAAACAGAAAACAGTAAACTGTTTACTGTTAGCTGTTTTCCGTTTACCGCTAAAGGGTTGACATTATCAAGGCTGAAGCCTTGAGTTACAAAGGAAATTATATGTCAGAGTTATATTTAGTTGGATTCAAAGGGTCAAGAAAATCAGTTTATTTAAACCCGGATAATCTCCCTTTAAAGCCCAACGATTATGTGATCGTTCAGGCGGAAAGAGGTGAGGATTTGGGTAGGGTGATTATTCAGATTCAAAGGGAGGATCTATCGGAGACCGAGAACAAGCCATTGAATATCTTGAGAAAGGCAATCGAAGGGGAAATAGAAAGATTGAGTGTCAACCGAGAGAAGGAGAAGGAGGCTTTGAAACAGTGTAAAAGAATGGTCTTTGAAAGGAATATGGAGATGAAATTGGTGGATTCCGAGTTTCAGTTCGATTGTAATAAGATCACCTTCTATTTCACCGCAGATGAAAGAGTGGATTTCAGAGAACTGGTTAAGGAATTAGCTTCCTTGTACAAAACCCGGATCGAATTAAGGCAGATCGGAGTACGAGATGAAGCCAAAAGGATGGATGGGTATGGCTGCTGTGGTTTGAGATTGTGCTGTAGCACCTATTTAAAAGATTTCGAGCCCATTACCACCCAGCTGGCTAAAGAGCAGAATCTCACCTTAACCCCTTCCAAGATCTCAGGCAATTGTGGCCGGCTTTTGTGTTGCCTTTTATATGAGAAGGAGTTCTATGAGAAAATCTTGCCCAGCTACCCCAAATTGGGCTCAAAATTCACTACAGAAAAAGGGGAGGGGACTGTAGAGAAGATCAATATTTTTAAAGAATATATAATTATCAAATATGAGGATGGGGAGGAGGAAAAAATAACTTTAGTTGATCTCAAAAAGAAAAGCAAAAAGGGATTGGGCTTATCGGAAAGGCTTCAAAAAAGTTAGGAGAGAAAATGGACCAAAAGCTTTTTGTCACCACCCCGATCTACTATGTCAATGACCGACCTCATATCGGGCATTGTTATACCACAATTGCCGCCGATGTTTTAGCTCGGTTTAGTCGGATGAAAAATCGAAGGACCTTCTTTTTAACCGGGACCGATGAGCATGGGAGCAAAGTGGCAGAATCGGCTAAAGCCTCAGGCAAAAGCCCCCAGGAGTTCTGTGACTTCAATGCTAAATTCTACAAAGAGGCGTGGAAAAGCCTTTCCATCTCCTACGACTATTTTGTGCGAACTACTGATAAAAGGCATGAGGAGGCAGTTTTTAAGTTTTTGGATAAACTTTATAAAGCTAAAACTAAGGATGGCCAAAGTGTCATCTATCCGGATGAATATGAGGGTCTTTATTGTGTGGGGTGTGAAAAATTTGTGATGGAAAAAGATTTAGTGGACGGACTCTGCCCCGACCATCAGAAAAAGCCGGATAAGGTCAAAGAAAAAAACTATTTTTTCAGGCTCTCCTCATTTTTGGAAGAGGTGGAAAGGCTGATCCAAAAGGATAAGATAAGGATTTTGCCTCTGGAGAGAAGAAAGGAAGTCTTGGGGCTTTTCAAACAGGAATTGGAGGACTTCTCTATCTCCCGAGAAAAAGTTACCTGGGGAATACCCTTGCCTTTTGATCCTTCCCAAAAGGTCTATGTCTGGGTGGATGCTCTGCAAAATTATATTTCGGCAATAGGATATAGGGACAACCAAGATGAATTTGATTTGTGGTGGAACAAATCCTTTGTGGTTCATCTGATCGGCAAGGATATTCTTAAGTTCCATTGCATCTTCTGGCCTGCCCTGCTTTTAGCCGCTGGCGAAAAGCCGCCGGATACCATCTTTGTACACGGATTTTTCACTGTGGATGGAAAGAAGATGGGGAAATCTTTGGGTAATGTGATTGATCCCCTTTATCTGATAGAAAAATTCGGCTCCGATGCAGTGCGGTATCTTTTATTGACCCAATTCCCCTTTGGCCTGGATGGGGATATCCAGGAGAAAAGATTTTCAGAGAAATACAATTCCGATCTGGCTAATGATTTAGGTAATTTAGTCAGCCGGGTTTTAAAAATGGTTTTGGATTTTTCCGGAGGGGAGATACCCCAGCCCAACTCTTACCAGGAAAAAGATAAAGAAATCATAAATTTGGCTCAGAATGTTTCCAAAGAAGTCTATGAACAGATAGAAAATATTAATATAACTTCCGCCGCGGATGAGATTTTGAAGTTGGTCCGAAGCACTAACAAATATATTGAGGATAATGCCCCCTGGAATTTGGCCAAAAACAAAGAAAAATCTCGTCTGGACACGGTTCTATATACCTCCTGCGAATCCTTAAGATTTATCTCCTTTTTGTTTTACCCCTTTCTACCGGAAAAGTGCAAGAGAATAAGGGAGCTATTAGGGTTGAAGACTGAGGACTTGGAACCCTCTTTTGAGATTGAGAAAAGTTGGGGATTTTTAAAGCCAGAAACAAAGACCAAAAAGCCGGAATCCCTTTTCCCCAGGTGGGTAAAAGAGAAAATAGAGGAAAAAGGAAAAGAGAAAAAGGAAAAAGAAGTGGTTACTTTAGAGGAGTTTTCCAAACTGGATATGAGGGTAGCAAAGGTAATTGAAGCAGAAAGGGTGGCTGGGACCAATAAGCTTTTGAAATTGAAAATCGATATCGGGGGCGAGGAAAGGACTATTGTAGCTGGTATTGCTGAAAATTATTCCTGCGAAGAGCTTTTAGGCAAAAAGATCGTGGTCATAGCCAATTTGGCTCCTGCAAAAATTAAAGGGATAGAATCCAAAGGGATGCTTTTAGCGGCGGAAGATGAAAATGATTTGGGTTTGGTGACTTTAGATAAGGATATAAAAGCCGGGACGAAGATAAGTTAGCGTAGGGGCGGAGGTAAACTCCACCCTTTCGGTGCTTAATACCAATGCATCGAGGCAGAGGAAAATATTTAGAGAATTTTGACCGACGATAAATATAGGTTTAGTCAAGGGAGGAATGTATGTCACAATTTGTTAGCATTCGCTATGTGCTTGGTATTCCCGGTATGCTAAAAGAAATGGGTGGAAAGCTAATTATCGATAGTGAATTCATTAAATTCACTCGCTTTGGTAAGGAGAAAGCAAGAATTAAAATACAAGACATTATGCAAGTAGAAATAAATAAAGAAACTGACTTTATTCCTGGTGTCGAAAAGGGTAGGAGTGTTATTGGGCGTGGTTTAGTAGGAGGTTTACTGTTTGGCCCTGCTGGTTTAGTTTTAGGGGGTATGAGCGGAATACCTAAAAAAACAGTAAGACAATCAAAAACAAAGAACAATTGGTTTGTTCTTATAGCATTCAATTTAAACGGAGTATCAAATATAGCGGTCTTTAAAGTTGATGCTATTTTTTTTAAAGAAAGGAAAGCGAGAAAAATTGCAAATGAGATAATAACTTTTAGGCAAACTGCGTTGGAACAAGTCACGACATCCACGCTTAAAGAAACAGAATTATATTGTCCTCATTGTCAACACAAAGTTTCTCCATCTTCAAATTTCTGCGATGCATGTGGTGGACCTTTGAATTCAATAAAGTGCCCATCCTGCAGTTCAATGAATCCCGTAACTAATGACTTTTGCTTTAAATGCGGAATAAAGTTGAGAACACAATCTTAAAAAATCTCTTAGCTCTGCCTATCAAAATTCTTGATGCTTCGGGAATAAGAATTCCCGAATCCGACTAAGTTGGATGGTGCGGGAAGCCTTCCATTTTTCTATTGGAAACCTGAAGGTTTCCGCTACAAAAAAACCACCCCTCTTTACAAACCTCTCCTGCTCCCGTGATTGGTTCACGGTAAACTATTTACTGTTTTCTGCCTACTATCTACTGTATAAGTAGTTGCTTTTTTACCTCAAGATTATATATTATCTGAATGAGTTGAACAAATACAGTAGGGGCACGGTGACCGTGCCCCTACGCTGGCTATTTCAGGAGTAATAGATGATTGCGGTAGTGGTTTTGATTGCGATATTAACTTTCATCTTGGGCTATCGTTTTTATGGAGGATTTCTATCCAGACAGTTAGAATTAGACGATTCCCGTCCCACCCCAGCCTGCCAGATAAATGATGGGGTCGATTATGTTCCGGCAAAACCGACTTTACTTTTAGGTCAACATTTTTCAGCCATTGCAGCTGCTGGTCCCATCGTCGGACCTATTCTTGCAGGTATCTGGTTTGGCTGGCTTCCGGCTATTTTATGGATTATCTTGGGAGCGATATTTATCGGCGGAGTCCACGATTTCTCAAGTCTGGTGGCATCAGTAAGGCATAGAGCTTCATCTGTGGGGGAGATAGTAAAACAATATATGTCACCCACCTCTCAAATTCTTTTCTTAAGTTTTGTCTGGCTGGCATTGATATATGTCATCATTGCCTTTACTGATATTACAGCTCAGACATTTAAGGCGGTTTCAGGAGGCACTGCTTTCGGACCGGGAGTGGCAATAACCTCCATCCTTTATCTGGGACTCGGAGTCATCATGGGGGTTTCGCTATATAAATTCAAGCTTAACCTGGGGGTGGCTACAGCGATATTTTTGCCCTTAGTATTATTCTTTGTCTGGTTGGGCCCTAAATTTCCTCAACCCATCATCTCTTTTATGTCCAGTATATCCGTAAAACAATGGGACATAATTTTATTGATATATTGCTTTATTGCTTCCTTAGTTCCTATGTGGCTTCTGCTTCAGCCTCGTGGCTATCTGGGCGGCTGGTTATTATATCTCACTATATTCATCGCTTTAATTGGTGCCTTATTTGGCGGATTTCATATAGAATATCCGGCAATAAATACCGAAGGGCTTAAAAGTTTAGCCAATGGAAAATTCATTTTCCCTATCATATTTATTACTGTTGCCTGCGGTGCCTGTTCCGGTTTTCATGCCATAGTAAGCTCCGGAACAACTTCAAAACAGCTTTTGCGGGAATCGAATGCCCGGGTTATAGGTTATGGCGCGATGCTTTTAGAAGGGTTGGTGGCGGTCTTAGCCTTGGCAACGGTAATGATGATACCCAAAGGTCAAGCTATTCTTGCTACCGATCCAAATTTAATATATGCCAACGGTCTGGCTCGTTACTTGGGGCTAGTGGGAATAAATTTCAACATCGCCTTTGCTTTTGCTCTTTTAGCCTTCTCCACCTTTGTTTATGACACTTTAGATGTATGCACCAGATTGGCCAGATACATATTACAGGAACTTTTAGGATGGAAGACAAGAACTGGTGCTTTTTTAGCAACTTTTATTACTTTGATTCTGCCTTTTACCTTTCTTATGCTTACCAAAGAAAAAGGATATTTGGTCGCCTGGCCCATCTTTGGGACTTCCAACCAACTTTTGGCCAGCTTGACCCTTTTAGCTATCTCCGTCTGGTTGATCCGGAGTGGCAAAAATGCAATATACTCCATAGTTCCCATGATATTTATGATGGTGGTGACCTTATGGTCTTTGGTCCTTTTGTTTTTCCCTTTTTTAAAATCACTGCCCGATTTGTTTGCCGGTGTGATTATCAAGCCGGACTTCTTAATTTCAGGGATTTTTGGAATCATTTTATTTATCTTAGGTATATGGCTGATCTTTGAGGCGATCAAAGTATTGGGTTTGAAACCAGTAAAAAACCCGAAAACAAAAATCGTCTGAAGAAATGCCAATTACCCTTAGGTGAGAATCAACAAATGCACAATATTTATTTGAAATAAAGAACAAGAGATGATAAAGGTAGATTATTCGAAGACAATTCAGTAAAAACAATATTTGAAGAGAACTAATTTTTTGTATGATCGACACCCACGCTCATTTAGATTTTCCTCAATTTGATAAGGATAGAGAGGAAGTAATTAAAACCTCTTTTGCCTCTGGAGTAGAGCGAATCATCAATATCGGAGTCGATTTGGAATCTTCGAGAAAATCAATAGATTTAGCTGATAAATTTCCTGAAATATATGCCACGGTTGGGGTTCACCCTCACGATGCTAAAAAGGTCGATGATACCTATTTGAATGAGCTGGAAAAATTGGCTTCTTATAAAAAAGTCTGTGCCATAGGCGAGATCGGCTTGGATTTTTATAGAAATCTATCCCCTAAGGATAAACAAACAGAAGCCTTTGAAAAACAGATCGATTTAGCCCAAAAACTGAATTTGCCGATGGTGGTTCACATTCGCGGTGCCTATAAAGAGGCTTTGACCATTTTAAAGAAGAAAAATACTGGAAAAATCGGTGGGGTTTTGCATTGTTTTTCCGGGGATTTGAAAGAAGCAAAAGAGGGTTTGGATTTAGGCTTTTATCTTTCTTTTAACGGAACTTTAACCTATCACAATTCCCGATCAACAGAAATTGCCAAAAAAATCCACTTAGACTTTATCTTGACCGAAACCGACTCCCCCTATCTCACCCCCCATCCCCATCGAGGGGAAAGAAACAGGCCAGATTATGTTAGCCTGGTGATAAAGAAACTCTCGGAGATTTTTTCCCCTTTGACCTTTGAGGATATTGAAAGGATCACCTCTTTAAATGCTGATAAACTTTTCAAATTAGGTCTGAAATCTGAACCGAAAATCGCCTATCCTATCAGAAACTCATTATATCTGAACCTGACCAATCGCTGCACCAATTCCTGTTCTTTTTGCGTCAGGTATCAAAAGGATTTTGTGAAAGGACATCTTTTAAAATTGGATAAAGAACCGGATTATGATGAGGTAATAAAATCTATCGGAGATCCGAAAAAGTATGATGAGGTGGTCTTCTGCGGATATGGGGAGCCGACCTTGCGTCTGGATTTATTAAAAAAAGTTGCCCAATGGCTGAAAGAAAAAAATGTTAAAGTGAGATTGAATACCAATGGGGAAGGTAATTTAATTCACAAAAGAGACATTGTGCCGGAATTGGTGGGGCTGGTTGATATTGCCTCCATAAGTTTGAATGTCGATTCCAGCGAAAAATATGATAGAATCTGTAAGTCGCAATTTGGAGAAGGGGTCTTTTATAAGGTATTGGATTTTCTCAAAGAATGTAAAAAGCTTCTGCCAAAAACCATTATTACTGTTTTGGATTTGCCTGAGACCGATTTGGAAAGAAGTGGAAAGATAGCAGAAGAATTAGGGGTGGAGCTAAAGATGAGGCATTGGGATGTAGTGGGATAGGTTTGGGAAATATAAGATTAGTAGGGGCACGGTGACCGTGCCCCTACCATAAAGATTAGGTTAGGCAGATGTTTCAAAATTTTTTGAACGAAAAAATAAGAGCAAAGAAAAGGTTTTCCCAGAATTTTTTGACCAATGAGCATGCGGCGAAAAGGATGGTGGAGGCTTTAGATTTAAAAGAGAATGAGACCGTTTTGGAGATCGGTCCGGGCAAAGGGATTTTGACCAAATATTTAATCGAAAAATCAAATAATGTTATCGGGGTGGAGATCGATAGAAGACTTTGCTTTTTTCTGGAAAAGAAATTTTTTGGAAATAAAAATTCCACCATAATAAATAAGGATTTTTTAAAGGTAGATTTGAATCAATGGGCTTCATCAGAAAATAAGATCAAAGTTATTGGAAATCTCCCTTATCAGATCACCAGCCCGGTCTTATCAGTTCTTATAGATAATAAACAATTAATCGAGCTTGCGGTTTTGATGGTTCAAAAGGAGGTGGCGCAAAGGATCTGTGCCCAGCCCAATTCGAAAGATTGGTCTCCTTTGTCTATTGCGGTTCAGCTTTTTTCCGATGTTAAAATTTTGTTCAAATTAAAACCAACTTCTTTTTTTCCCCCACCCAAGGTCAGCTCCGCGGTGATTAAAATTTCTTTTTTGAAAAACCCTAAGTTAAAGATAAAAAATGGCAATTTATTCTTTAAATTAGTGAAAGCCTCCTTTGCCCAGAGAAGAAAAACCATTTTGAATTCTTTATCTTCTAATTATAATATAGATAAAACAAAACTTAGTTTGGTTTTGGAAAAAGCTAAAATCGATTTGAAAAGAAGAGCGGAGAGCTTGTCCATCGAAGAATTTTCGGTTTTAGCAGAAACTATTTCTCAATGAAATAAATAATTATGTAGGGGAACCCCTTATGCTTCCCCGCGTAGCAAAGGTTTTAGACCTTTGCTGCCCAGCCCTAAGGGCTCGGCATACGCGTGATAAAAAATGGAAGGTCGATGCCCTTAAGCTTCGGAAATTACTGTTCTCGAAACATCAAAAAATCGTATAGAGAGGTTTTAGACCTTTGCCAAGCCAAAAAGGCTTGGCTACGCGTACAGGTAAGAAAAAGAACGGGAGGGGACAAGCTCCTCCCCTACAAAAGTCGCGTCGCAGAGGTTTCAAACCTCTGCTACCGAGCCCTCCTTCGACACTGAGCTTTAGAGGAAGTGTAAAGGCTCGGCTACGCAGATATATAAGAAAGATGTATAAAAAAATAAAAATTATTTTCCTTTTTCCTTTTTTTCTTTTCCTTTCCATAGCCCAATCTGCCGAATTGAGACTCGATTTCTCCCAGGATAACCGCACCTATGTCTGGCATGAGAGATTAAGTTATGATCACCATATGAATAAAAATTTTCGGCTCAGCCTTTCTACCTTTTTGAATTCCACTCTGATCAAAAGCTCCTTTTTGACTTCGGGACCTAATAGATGGCAGGAGGATGGGAAATTATCTTTAAGATTAAGTAATCTTTTAAATCCTAAGCTGGATTTGGGGACTTTGTTCGCCTATGATTTAAATTCCTTGGAGCAAAGAAATGTTTCCACGCAAACTTTTGGGCTTTTTTGCGATTATAAAATCTTCCCCTATTTATCTTTTTACCAGACATTAGGATATAAGGGGATTCAAAGAGAATGGAGCGAACCTGCTTTAGGTGAACAAAAAAAACCGGATAAAGGTTACAATTATTCAACTATTCTAACTTTCACCCCGGAAATCTATGGGTCTAAAGCTTTTTTAACTTTAAATCAGGGGACCGAAAGATTTAAAAATATCCCCACTACCAGACAATATTTAACCCTTTTCTATAGTAAAGTAATCTCACCTTACGATAGCATCAATGTTGATTTTCAGCAGAGCAGGTCTAAAAATAAATATTACGCCAGATTTGGCTCCTCAAAAATTAACACTCAAAAAAAGTCAACCCAAGCCTTCAAACTTTTTTCCTCCAAAGAATTATTTTGGAATTTCCAGATGGACGCAAGATACGATTATGCCAAGGAGGAATATCATTATATTCTTGAGCCGGATACTATCTTTGACCCTTTTACCATAACCGATAACAGTGTCAGTTCTCAGAACTTTACCATCAACATCAAGAGGGAATATCTTAAAAGGTTTATAGTGGAAGGTTTTTATAGATATGCTGAAATCGATGAGAATTATGGGGATGTGAACAAGAACCAAAAGATGAAATCGGGGGAAGCGGGAGCAAAAGTAAGTTCCCAGATTACTAAATTCGACTCACTCTATTTAGTTGGCTCCATCGGAGTAACCTCATTTTATACCCCTTTCGGTTCGGTAACTTTTAACGATAGGGACATTCTGACCAAATTGGGAAACTTAGAATATTTTCATATCTTCTCCCTTTTTTTAGATTTGAGATTCCAATTGGGATTTAAAAACTTTCATCAGGTCTATATTTCTAATCGCCTTTCGGCAAATAATAATTATAATGAGACCTATATTTTATCACCCACCCTTAATTGGAGACCGAGCTCAAAGCTTATTTTAATTCAAAACTATTCTATTCAGGCGAATTATATCTCCTATGACTATGAAAAAAAAGTCCAATCGCCCAGAAATAAAATCTTCCGGCGAGGAAGTTCCTCTTCGAACATAACGTATATCTATAATAGAAGACTCAATTTCAGAGTTGGTTATCTCTATCGGTATGAGGACTACGGTCAGCTTTTATGGAGAAACCAATGGGTGGAGATGAAAAGCTGGGAAAGGAAGACTCAGATTATCAATTTAGGTCTGGATTATAAAGTTTTAAAGAAAGTGGTTTTATCTCCAGGCTATAGTTTTGAGAAAAGAAAAGAATGGGATTTAACTACCGAAAATAAGAAGTTAAGTTATGAATTTTTCAGAAATATGCTATCCTTAGCTTTAGACTACGATATGGGCTTGGGAAATTATCTAAAATTCTCTGGGACCCATAGATTTCAAAAAGAAAAACCTGGAAGAAAAGACCAGCAGGATTTCTTTTCCGTTTCTTTAGCCTATACTTTTTGATTATATTATAAAATGAAAAGATTTAAAAAAAGATATTTTGGTTTGATGCTTCTGACCTTGGTTTTTGTAGTTTTGTTCTTGGGATGCGCCAAAAGTCCTTTCCGGACAAGAAATTCTCCTGAACCCATTTCTGGTGGCGGAACCTGGACTCCTCCTTCCAAGCCTGAGATTGTTCTGGAAAACCTTTTGCATTCCTATAATGAGAAGATCATCGAGAATTTCAATCTCTGTTTGTCCGATACCTTCGTCTTCTCCGCCCCGGAGGATTCGATTGAGGCGGTCAATAACAATCGGGAATGGCTTTTTACCAACTGGAATCTTTCAGTGGAGAAAAGGGTCACTTCCAATATCTTTAAGACCTTCAGCGAGAAAAAAGACTCCTTGGATTTAACCTTATTCATGGATTTTGGTTCTATGGTAAAAGGAGAATGGACCGACACTACTGCGGTCCTATCTATTAATTATCGGTTATCCATCTATCAATTTAAACCCACAGAGCAAGTAGATACCGCAGAGGGTGTGGCTACTTTCTATTTGAAAGAGACCGGGCTTTCCTGGTGGTCGATCTATTTCTGGTCTGATGTTCCAAAGGTTTCCGGAAGAGACGATTGGGGAGATTTTAAGGCGGAATACAGGGATTAGTTTTATGAAGAAATTATTATTGAAATTTTCGTTTCTTTTTTTGATACTGGCTTTTTTTCTAAACTGCCAGAATCCTTTTGCTCCCCCGGTAATTGGTCCTGGAACCTTTAAACCCATTGCTCGACAGACCAGCCCGGATAGCGTTTTATACAATTTCAAATATGCTTATGAGTATAGAGATCTGGTTGTCTATGAAAACTGTTTGGACAAAGATTTTATATTCTTTTACAAAGACCAGGATCAAGCTTCCCAGACCGGTGAGGTCTGGTGGCCAGTTTACCGGGATGGAAAAAGTGGGGATATCTACCGAACCAATTGGTTATTCAGAGTCTTCGATGATATTCGTCTGGATACCTGGATTATCATTGTTCCAGCTGATTCTACCGAGGTGGATACCCTGACTCAAGAGGTCTGGAAAGTCAGAAATGTCAATTTTCATCTCTCTTTAAGGGATATGAATGGGGATTACAATTATGAGCATCTGGAGGCATCGGGGTTTGCCAGGTTTCTTTTCAAAAAATCTGAAGATGGGTGGTGGAGGATAGTAAGGTGGTATGATAGATCGATATAAACGGAGGATCTATGTTGAAATTAAGTGTTAATGTAGACCATGTGGCGACTTTAAGGGAGACAAGAAAAGCAAACTTGCCCGATCCGGTTGAAGCTGCGATTTTGGCTTGTCTTTCTGGAGCAGATGGGATAACAGCTCATTTAAGAGGGGATAGAAGGCATATTAAAGAGAGAGATCTGGGACTGTTAAGACAATTAGTGAAAACCTCTTTGAATCTGGAGATGGCGGCAACTGAGGAGATGATAAAAATCGCTATTGAGATAAAACCGAATCTGGTAACCTTAGTTCCGGAAAGACCCCAGGAGGTCACTACTGAGGGGGGTTTAGATGTAGTCAAAAATTTCAACCAACTGAAGAAAGCGATTTCGAAACTGAAATCAGGCGGTTTAAAAATCAGTTTATTTATCAATCCGGATGAAAAAAGCGTCAAAGCAGCGGCAAAGCTTAAAGCCGACTTTGTAGAATTGAATACTGATAAATATGCTGAGGCAAAGGGTGAAGAAGAGAAATGGTCTGAATTGGAAAATCTAAGAAAGATGGCCGAGTTAGCCCATAAAAACAATTTGAAGGTGAATGCCGGGCATGGTTTAAATTACAGAAATATTTCCGGAATAGTTTCAATTAAACAGGTAGAGGAAGTCTCCATTGGGCATTCTATTGTTGCCCGGGCGGTGATGGTGGGATTTGAAAAAGCGGTGAAGGAGATGTTGGAGCTGATAAAAAAATAGTAGGGGCAATTCGTGAATTGCCCCTACAGTAGAACAGGCATTTCCGCCAGAGACGGATCCGCCTTAGGTGGACTTGCCTGTTCTGTCAGACAAGAATGGGCTGTTGTTTAAGTCTGTTTATCGTTTATCGGTTTGGGTTTCGGCTACGTATCGGCTTCGGTTGTCGGTTTCATCTTTAATCTTAATACGATAAACGATACATAACCGCAACCTTTTCTAACGAAACCCGTAAAAGAAACACTTCTGCAACAGCCCCGGAATGTCTGACCTACCAGAATTGTTGCCAAAACACCAAAAAATTGTTTTAACTGTGTTAAAATTCATTCTAACAACTCTTCTCATCCTTTTTCTTACCATTCCCCTCCGAGCTGAATGGAGCTGGGGTATATTTTCAGGAAAGGCTTTTACTTCTAATAGCGATTTAAAGATAGTTCAGCCTTCAAAAGGAAATAATCTACTTTTTAAAGATGTTAAATATAAAGATAGGTCTTTCGAAACCCCTTTATATTATGGTATCAGGTTAGGTTATTTTCTTTCCTCCCATCCCCATTTTGGCTGGGAGGCTGAATTCATCCATGCAAAAATATACTCTGATGCAGATCAAATGGTGAAAGTATCCGGAACGAAAAATGGAGAGTTTTTTGACCAGACCATCCTGCTTGGGGAGAACGTGCAGAGCTTTTCAATGTCTCACGGATTAAATTTTTTGTTTTTTAATTTAGTGGGAAGATATGGGCTTTTAAAAAAGGGGCCTGAAGATAAAGTTCAGATTTTGGGTAGAATAGGAATCGGTCCTGTTATCCCTCATGTGGAGAGCACCATCAATGGCATATCCAAAGAGCAATTTGAAATCCAGGGACCTGCATTCCAAGCTGCTTTAGGCACAGAGATCCATTTATGGAGGGGTTTAAGCTGGTTATTAGAATATAAATTTACTTATGCTAATATCAAAAATGCCAAAATCCCATCTGGAACTGCGCAAACTAAAACACAGACAAATCATTTAACCTTCGGATTAGGAGGGAGATTCTAATTCTGGTTGATGCATCGGCATTAGAAAATGCCAACGGTTACAGAATTTTTTGTCACGCAGTCCTGCGGTTCGGCTTTGCTCACAACCTGAGCTTGTCGAAGGGCAAACATGCATGCCTACGAGACTAATCGCGTAGCAGAGGTTTTAGACCTCTGCTGCCGAGCCATAAAGTCTCGGCTACGCGTGCTTAAAAAATGGAAGGCTTCCCGCCTTTTGGCGGGATTCGCCTATGGCGGAGAAGCCTTCCGCTACCTAAGGCGGTAGAACAGGCATTCTTGTCTGTTTTGTCAGGCAGGAATGCCTGACCTGCCAAAACCGGTTTTGTAGGTCAACCATCCCCCACTAAAGGCGGATGAGAATCACAGAATAACAGGTGGTGCAGGAAATCCAATTCCCGCACCAACTAATCCAATCTATTACCTACTGCCTATAACCTACTGTTCAGCCTTTTTTAACCCCTTCTTCTCCACTGCCCAGGCGATGATTAAAGCGATTCCGACGAAAAAGGCAATGAACCCAAAAAATGCAACTTTGGTCTCCATACCCGCTACCACAAAAGCCAGAAAGAATCCTATTCCTATGGCAGTCCAAACTAAGCCAGCTTTCAAGGTGCCATAAGGATTTTTCCCTTTCTCCGGAGTCGGTGGAACGGGAACCCCCTTTTGAATAGCTGCCATCTTTAGCTCGTGCTCTAACTTTTTTCGGCTATATTCTGTTATTATGGCTGTGATGGCTATAGCTGCACCAGTTATAAAGATAATCGAGATTACTACTATACCGGTGACATCGATATTTTCAAACATCCTTCCTCCTAACTTTTATTTAATGATATAAATCTAATACATTCTCTACTACGTCAAAAAATCTTTTTAAGTTACGTAAAGTTTCCAGAAATCTGACCTATTTATGTCGTGTTTTTTTATATCTTCCCTACCACTGCTAAGAGATAATTTTTGGTATCCAGATATTTTTCAGCTATTTTTTTTACCTCCTCTTTGGTTACCCCTTTTAATTTTTCTAAATATTTATCGTCATAATCATAACCCACCCCTTTAAACTCATTCACCCCCATCCAATAAGCCTGATTTATCCGGGATAATCGATACATCAACATATCCCCCCAGATGCTGTTTTTCCTCTTTTCCAATTCCTCCTCAGAGACCAAATTCTTTTTCATCTGATTCATCTCATTCAAAATCCCTTTTACCGCTTCATCATAGTTTTTGGGCTGGGTTCCCATTGAGGCAGAAAACCAGCCAAAATTCTTATCAAATGAAACTGTAGATCCTACCGAATAAGCCAGTCCCTTTTTCTCCCTCAGATTCAATCCCAACTTGGAAGATAAAATCGAATTCATAACAGATAAAGCTGGGGCATCGGGATGGTTTATCCCCGGAAGGATATTCCCCAGATAGATATAGACCTGCTCCTTTTCCATCTTTCTTTCCGCTTTTATCGGAGCGGTCAAAGGTTTGGGGGAGGGAATTTCCGGAATTGAAAAATCGATTTTAGGCGTATCCCCAAAATGTTTTTTAATCTTCTCCAGCATCTCATCTGGCGACCAACTGGTGGCAATGGTTATTATCATATTATCAGGAGAATAGAATTTCCTATGAAATTCTTTTAGACCCTCTTTATTTGTGGACCTAATGGTGCCTGTGTCCCCCATTATGCTTTTTCCATAGGGCTGGTCCTTGAAAAGCTCGGAGTAGAAAAGTTTTTTTGCATTTTGATAGGTGCTGGTCTCCTCCTTTTTTAAAAGCCCGATCATCTCCCTTTTAGAATTCTCTATTTCCTGTTCAGAAAAACTTGGGTTTGTCACTATATCCGATAAAAGCTCTATCCCCTTATCTGCAAACTCATCAATGGTCTGGAATTTTATAAAGGTGAAAAGGGGTGTAGTATAAATGTCATCATAAGGAATATATGGATTGTCGACTAAGGTGATTTCAGCGCCTATATCACCTAAATCTTTAGTGATCTGTTCAGCACTCCTTTTTTTCGTTCCCTTCAAAAGTAACCTGTTGGTCAAATCCGCAATCCCGGTCTTCCCATCTGGCTCTGAAGCGGAACGATTTTCCCCTAAGATATTTATCCCTAAGACTTTTGAATCTGGGTTAGATTTGATTATCACCGTTAGACCATTAGGCAGAATCTCCTTTTTGTATAAAGTTTTTGATTCTTTTTTCTCTTCTTTCTTTTCCTGTTTTTGGGGAATAACCACTGTGGCGATATACCGGGGATGGGATAAATACTCTTTGGCTACTTTTTGCACTTTTTTAGGATTGACTTTCTGCAATCGGGACAAATAAGATTCTAAAAAATCTATCCCGGCATTGACTATTACAGACGCTTTCAACATTCCATAAAAATGAAGCCTTTCCTCCAGATAAAAGTCCTGTGTCTTTTTGGAAACCAAAATCCTTTTGATCTCCTCCTCCTTAAGCTTTTCCTTGGAGAGAGAGGTTAAAACCTCCTCGGTGGTCTTAAGTATTTTCTCCACTTTGTCCGGAGAATCAGTAACAATAGAAATATTCATTCGGGAAAATTCCTTTTGCATCTCCAGATTGACAGAAAGTTCTGTGGCAAATGGGTTTTCCCCCTTCAATAAAGCTTTATAAAGAGGGGAGGTCTCGCCGGAGTTCAGATAAGATGCTAAAATATCTAAAGAATAAAAATTCTCGTCAGAGAAATGTGGAGCATTTAAAGATAAGTTAACATAGGTATTCTTTGCTGGTTTCTCTATAAATTTTCTCTGAGTTTTCTGAATAGATAAATCCTTAATTTCGGGAAAAGTGGGTAGTTTTTTGGGAGGAACAGAGTCGAAATATTTTTCCAGAAGCTTTCTAATCTCTTCCTGGTCAAAATCGCCGATGACCAAAGCGATCATATTATTGGGCTCATAATAGGTGCGATAATAGTTTATTATTTCTTCTTTAGAGATGTTCTCAATAATGCTCTCATATCCGATGACCGGACGGGCATAGGGGGTGTTTTGGTAAACCTGGGAATCAAAAAATTCTTCCACCAGATTATCGATATTATCCTTATCCTTTTTAATCTCTTCGATAACTACTTTCCTCTCCTTAGCCAATTCCGAATCGGGAAAAATCGAATTGAAAAGCATATCCGATTGTAGGTCCAAGCCAAATTCGACAAACTCTTTGGGCAATAAGATCATATAGCAGGTGAGCTCCCTGCGGGTGAAGGCATTGATATAGCCCCCTTTGCTTTTTACCCCCTCAGTTATCTGTTCTCGGGAGCTTTTCTTTGTCCCATCGAAAAGGAGATGTTCTAAAAGATGGGTCACCCCATTGTTAAAATCTGTCTCATATTTGCTTCCAGCATTTACGTAAATAATAGAAGCGATCATCGGATTGGAGTGATTTTCCTTTAGGATCACCTTCATCCCATTGGAAAGCTTTAGGATGGTTGACTTTTTTTCTGTTTGGGCAAAAAGGGAATTAAACATAAGGAAAAAGGAAAAGGAAAAAGTTAAAAAGGAACATAGTTTTTTATACATTTTTTCTCCTTTCAAAAAAATGGTAGCTTAAGATATGATAAGGAGAGAAAAATTGTCAAGAAATTTCTGATTGGTCTCTGAAAAACTCATTTTGCAGGGCTGTCCCGCCATAGGCAGATACCCTCGTGAGCCTCGAAGTCCCCTCCCTTGATGGGAGGGGTAAGGGGGGGTATCCCTCACCCTGATCCTTCGAAGATGCATACGCACTCCCGCAAGAGCTTGCCCTGTCTTCGACCCTGCACTTCGTCCTGAGGCTCAGTGTCGAAGGAAGGCTCAGACCCGAAGGGAGCGAAGTCGAAGGGGGAGAGGAAATAGATAAAAGTGACCTGAGAGTGTAGACCTTTACCTCTGGCTAAAAATTGTCAAGAAATTTTTGGATTTATGTTGACTTTAAGAAAAGAAAGCAAACCTGAAGGGACTGTTGAAAAACCTTGTTGGCACCGCATTCTGCGGTGCCCTATTGGTGATAAGTTATTGTCGCTCATAGAGGCGGGAATTCATCCCGCCTCAAGGTGTGGCTTTTTCTAAAAGCCATGGTGGTTTGCCCTACAATTATAAGATTTTGGAGTTTTTTTAGAAAACTCTTTGGATTTATGTTGACATTTGCAAATTATTTTCTATTTTAATACCCGAAAAAAAGCTTCCGAAGGATCCCCCGCCACAGGCGGGGGAAAGGAGTGATGAAAATGAAAAGAACTCGGATGTGGCTCATAATTTTTATTCTATTTTTAATTGCTATCTCTTTTTGGTCCCTTTATCCCAGCCTAAGATATTGGTCTATGGATTATGTGACCAAACAATGGCTGAAAAAGAACGATCCTCAAAAACTGGTCGACTTAGAGAAAAGGGCATTGAAATTGGGATTGGATTTGAAAGGGGGAATGCATGTGGTTTTACAGGTGGATAAGACCAAATTATCCGATGAGGAGAAAAAGGATGCGGTGGAGCGGGCTTTAGAGATCATCAGAAATAGGGTGGACCAATTTGGAGTAGCCGAGCCTATGATTCAAAAGCAAGGGGAGGACCGAATTGTGGTGGAACTTCCCGGTTTACAGGATGTGGAGAGAGCCCAGGAGCTTATCGGCAGAACCGCTCAACTGGAGTTCAAACTTTTGCCAGAGCCTGAGGTGACGACCGATTTAATCAACCAGATAGACAAAGCCTTAGCTGAGTCGACCAAGACTTCTCTCGAAAAAGGGAAAGGAAAAGAGAAGGAGAAAAAAGAGGCAAAAGACCTCTTTGGTGAAGAAAAAAAGGCTGACTCCACGAAAAAAGCCATAGAGGATACCGTCAAAAAGGATATTTTTACCGAATCCACAACTGCTGGAGAGGAGGAAGAGTTACCTTCGGACAGACCCTTCTCCTCCCTTTTGGAACCTACCCGGTCTTTCTCTTTTTATATCCTCTCGGATGATAAACCGAAAATCGAGCGGATGCTTCAGAATCCTGAGGTGCAGAAGATTGTGCCCCCAGATCTGGAGTTCGCCTGGGGAACCAAAAGAGAGAATATCCGAGGAGAGGAATTTGAGAGGTTTTATATTCTGAAAAAGAGGGTGGAGTTTTCAGGCAAGTATCTCACCGATGCCAAGCCGAGATATGATGAGTTTCACAATGCGGAGGTGACATTCACCTTAACCAAGCAGGGAGGGAGAAGATTTGCTACTTTAACCGGAGCTAATATCGATAAGCCTTTGGCCATCACCTTGGACGGCAGAGTGGAATCGGCGCCGGTCATTCAATCGAAGATTAGAGACAATGGAAGGATCACCCTGGGAACAGGAAGCAGCTATGAGGATGCCTCGGATCTGGCAATCGTCTTAAGGGCAGGAGCTTTGCCTGCACCGGTGAAGCTCGCGGAGAACAGAGTTATTGGACCATCTTTAGGACAGGACTCAATAAATAAAGGAGCTTTGGCTGCGGTGATTGGTGTGCTCGGGGTTATCCTGTTGATGGGGATCTATTATAAATTGTCCGGAGTAATAGCCGACTTAGCCCTGCTTTTCAATCTTTACTTCTTATTAGCGGCAATGGCGGCTTTAAATGCCACATTGACTATGCCTGGTATCGCTGGAATCATTCTGACTATGGGTATGTCGGTCGACTCCAACGTTTTGATCCTCGAAAGGATCAGGGAGGAACTCAAAACCGGCAAGACCATCCGGGCTTCCATTGATGCTGGATATAAAAGGGCTTTGTTAACCATTATAGATTCCCATGTGACCACCTTGATAACTGCGGCAGTTTTATTTCAATTCGGGACCGGCCCGATCAAAGGTTTTGCAGTCTCCTTAAGTTTAGGGGTGATCATCAGCTTGTTCACCGCCTTAGTGATTACCAGAATTATTTATGATCTGAGGAAAGGTTATCAGACTCTCTCCATTTAAGAAAGGATATAAAAGATGATCCAGTTTTTGCCAAAAACTAATTTCGATTTTGTGGGAAAAAGATATTATGCATTTATCTTCTCCGGGGTATTGGTGACCTTAGGAATTGTTGCCTTTATCTTCGTCTTTATGGGAAAGGCTAATCTGGGTATCGACTTTGCCGGGGGGACAATGATTCAGGGAAGTTTTGAAAAGAATATTTCGGTAGGGGAGATCAGGTCTGCGTTAGACCAGGCGGGCTATAGAGATGCCCAAATTCAGAAACTGCAAAGGGATGTCCCCAACTCATTTTTAATCAGGGTGAAATCGACCGGGGAGATAGTGGGCCAGGTGGGGCAGAATATTCTCAAGGCTTTAGAAAAGAAATATCCGGCTAATAAATTCAAACAGGATTCCATCGATGAGGTAGGTCCGGTGGTGGGTAAGATCCTTCAAAAACAAGCCAGATTAGCGGTGATCTTAGCTTTCCTCGGCTTGTTGATTTATATCTGGGTCAGATTTGATTTCCGATTCGGGGTAGCGGCTACCATCGCCACTTTTCACGATGGTTTAGCTATTTTAGGGATAATGTTTATCTTACAAAAGGAGATCACCTTATTGATCATTACCGCCATATTGGCTCTGTGCGGATATTCCTTAACCGATACGGTGGTGGTCTATGATAGGATCAGGGAGAATCTGAAGCTCTTTCGGAAAAAAGGTGATTTTGATGGAATAATAAATTCAAGCATCAATGAGATCTTGAACCGAACTTTAATGACCGGGGGGACCACCTTTGTAGCAGTTTTATCCGTTTTTCTTTTTGCCGGGGAGGTAGTTCACGACTTTTCTTTAGCTTTACTTATGGGAATACTCATCGGGACCTATTCTTCCTGGTTTGTTGCCAGCACGATAATGGTGGAATGGGAGAAAAGAGCCCCTAAAAGATTCAAGTAGACAAAAATAATATTTATTGTGTAGGGGCGGAGTTTTCTCCGCCCTTTTATGTTGTGTCAGGATCACTCCGCCAGAGGCGGATCCGCCTACGGCGTAAGTCCTGACACTTTTTAGATTTTCGACTTGAGACTTGCAACTTGAAACTTTCTTCCTTGACTTTTACCCTCAAAAGATTAATTTAATCCTTAATGGAGTGTAAATATTTATCTTTACCCCTAACTCGGTAGTCCCGCCTTGCCCCCAAGGCGGGAAGATTGACTTGGAGTGTAAACATTCATGTTTACAGACTTGAGACTTGAGACTTGCATCTTGAAACTTGCGACTATCTTTTATGAATCTGACCAAATTTAATAGAGTTAAAATTGCCTTTCTTCTTCTGCTTTTCTGTTTTATTTCATCCAGTGCTAACGCCCAAAAGAAGCCTACCCAGAAATATACCGACCCTTCCTCCTTTACCATCGCCCGTTTAAAATATGGTGGAGGTGGGGATTGGTATTGGGGCCGGTCGGCGGTTCCCAATATGCTTAAGTTCTTAGAAGACAATACTAATATTCCGGTGAATGAATCGACTCTGGTTGGCGAGCCCTGGGTGAGCATTATGGATAAAGAGCTTTTCAACTATCCCTTTTTATTTATGACTGGACATGGAAATGTCAGGTTCACCGATGAGGAGATCGACAGATTGCGTAATTATTTAACTCACGGTGGATTTCTATTTGCCAATGATTCTTATGGTCTGGATAAACTTTTCAGAGAGGAGATGAAAAAGGTTTTTCCGGATAAAGAATTGGTGGAACTGCCCGCAAGTTTCGGAATCTATCACTGCTATTTCGACTTCCCCAACGGACTACCCAAAATCCATAAGCACGAAGGAAAACCTGCTCAGGGATTCGGGATATTCTATGAAGATAGATTAGTCGTTTTTTACGTCTATGAATCGGACATTACAGACGGCTGGGAAGACCCCGAAGTCCACCAGGACCCCCCGGAAAAAAGAGAGCTGGCGTTGAAGATGGGGGTGAATATTATAACGTGGGTGTTGAAGAATTGAATAATATCAGGAGGTAATTGTGGAAAAGGCCTATATCACAAAAGAAGAAATCGAAGAATTAATAGAAAATGAATGGCGAGGCTGTCAATGGTTTCTGCAAGAGCTGGCTAAAGAAAATAACATTTCGCCAAAGAAACTAATAAAACAGAATGGTATCTTTAAACCGACTCTTGAAGATCTAATCTATTATTGCGATCAGGTGGCTTGTGAAAAATATGAGTGGGATAGAGAAAGAATGGTTAATACCGCAGTAGCAACTGGAGTGGCTGCAGAAATACTTAAATTGATTGAGTCAAGATTAAAGTTAAACAAATAATAAGAGTTCATAGAGGATGTTATAAAAATGAGATCAAAAAAACTCAACAATATCAGGGAAAGTGAAGTAGAAGATGCATTGGTCTCAAATCTCTTTTACTTAAAAAAGATTCTGAATTTGGCTTATGATATTAAAATAATCGCCCGCCAGTTAAAACTTAAATCAGGAGAACAACGTCTTGATTTGTTATTAGCTCATGGGAAAGAGCTATGTTTAATTGAATTGAAGGTCACAAGATTTGATAAAGAATATATTGATCAGCTAGACGATTATCGAGAACAGCTTCTCAAACTACAAAATCAGGGTGAATTAGTTAGTGGCAAACTTCGAGCATTTTTGTTGGTGACCGGATTCTTGCAGAAAGAAAAAGAATTATGTGAATCAAATAACATCGAAATTGTTGAATATAAGCCAATAGATGTTCTAACGGATTATTTTCAACACCTATCTATGGTGGCTCCTTTTTTAAGAATCAAACCATATGATTATGGGGTCTTCAATATTGGCTTGATAAATAGAGTCCTAAACGCTCTTGGCAGTGGAATAGTAAAGCAAGAAAAACTTGCAGAAGTAACTGGACTGTCAAAAGGAAGTGTTCATAATCATTTAACAGTTGCAAAGGAATTTAGATTAGTTAGAGAAAGGAATAAACGATACTTTTTAACTGATTTAGGAGATAAATATTTGGCATGTGGGAAAGAGGGAATATTGGCAGATATACTTACTATCGAACAATCCGAAATACTGAAGCAATTTATTGCAAAAGATCCCTTTTATTCTAGCACAGTTTTTGGTATCTATTCAATAGTAGAAAGTGCATTTGTTTTATCAAGAAATAGTTATCCTATAAATTTCGAAGACTTAGTAAAAATGTTCAGAACGGTTAGTGGTAAAATATCTGAATGGCGGGCGGAAAAATCCCAAAACACAGCAACCTACACCTTTTTGAATTTTGCTATTGACTTAGGTTTATTAGGGAAAATTGGGAGACATATAGTCATCACACCTGCTGGTTTCCGATTTATACTGATGTTACAGTTACATAAAAGTATAGAAATGATAGAATCACTTACAGCGAAACAATAGGAGGAGTGGTCAAAATAGTAATTCTAGGTCGGTAGTCCCATGTTGCCCTCAACATGGGTTGAAAATTTTATTCTGTCAGGTCCTAAACCTGACAGGGAATCATCATATCAAAGTAACTTTTGTCATAATTTTGAAATCCCTTGAAAATTAAGCTCCTTCTAATTACGTATCATAAATAAAAGTCAATATTTTGGATATAAAAGAAGATGCAAGCATCCAGTTATATCAACTTAATCTCCCGACTTAATTCCTTAAGGGCATATTACACGAATACCCGCCTATTCTATGGTCTTTTGTTCACTATATCTGTCATCTCAGCTTATCTTCTTTTCAGTTTTATCTTATCTACCTTAAGCGGATTTATCCTTCCGGTCTTTGTAAGGGTAGGACTTTTAGGGATTTTCTTTTTACTTTTATCCATTGTCTTTTCATATTTTTTCTTTAGACCCCTTTTCTTTAAACCCACCTTAGAGGACTTAGCCATAAAAATCGAGGAGAAGTTTCCTCAACTGAAAAACCGTCTGATCGCCTCTTTGCAGTTATATGATAAACTAAAAGAAAATCCCTTTGGCTATTCTTCTGATATGATCGAGGCGGTGATCGAACAAGCCCATAAAATCTCCTCTGATTTAGATTTCAAAAAGATTGTGGATAAAAACCCGCTGAAAAAGATTGTAAAAGTTACCACGGGCACTATAGTAATTTTCGTTTTAACTTTTTTGCTCTTCCCTACAAATTTCAATTTCTCACTGTACCTTTTTTCGCATCCTTTGACTAAATTGGAACCGCTTCAGAAATTTCATTTTGTCATCTCTCCGGGAAATGCTGAGCTGGCGAAATTTTCAGATGTTTCGATAAAAATTAAGGCTTTAGGTGAAGCACCCAATCAGATTAAATTTTTCTGGAAAAATGAAGGGGGAAGCTGGAATGAGGAACAGTTGCAAGTTTCAGGTCGCAAGTCGCAAGAGGAGAAGATCAAAAGGTTAGGAACAAGTTTCTCCCAAGAATCTGACTCTGGAGGAAAAGAATTTGAATACAGTTTTAAGGAGATTAAAAGAAGTTTTTATTATTATGCCCGGGCGGAGGAGGTCAAAAGCGATGAATATAAAATCGCGGTGGTGGATAAACCGAGAATCATTGGATTGAAACTTACTTTCGATTACCCATCTTATACCGGGCTTCAAAATGTGGAGATAGATGAAAATGATGGAAATATCAACTGTGTTATGGGAACCAAAGTCCAAATCGAGGCTAAGGCAAACAAAGAGCTTTCCCAAGCCCAGATTGTATTTTACGACTCTTTGGTCTCTCCTAAAGAGATGAAAATCGATAAAAACAAAGCCACCGGTGAAATCCTGGTCAAAAAGGATGATGCTTATCATATTGAGGTGGAAGATAACTCTGGATACAAAAATCAGGATCCGATAGAATATAAGATCACTGCTGTTCCTGATGAATATCCTTCAGTTGAGATAATCGAGCCGGGTGAGGATAGGGATTTGACCGAGAGGATGGAACAAGACCTTTTAATCAGGATAAAAGATGATTACGGATTTTCCTCATTAAGATTGGTTTATCAAATCATCTCCGGGGGAACAGAAGGAAAAGAGAAGACCATGAATCTCCCATTGACCAAGCTCAAAACCAATCGGGCCGATGTCTTTTATGTCTGGGACTTAGACCAGATGGGGCTTATCCCCTCGGATATAGTGAGATACCGAGCAGATATTTATGACAACGACAATTTCTCCGGACCAAAAAAATCCTCCTCTCAGACCTATTCAGTCAGGCTTCCTTCCTTAGAGGAGATTGTGCAAGAGATCGAGAAAAAACAGAATGAAAATATAATCGATTTGGAGCAGGTCTATAAGACCGAAAAGGATTTGCAGAAAAAATTGGAGGAGCTCTCCCGAGAAATGCTGAAAGAGAAGGAGATCGACTGGACTAAAAAGAAGGAGATGGAGGAGGCTTTAAAAAAGCAAGAGGAGTTGGCGGATAAGCTAAAAGAACTTTCGGAAAGGCTGGAAAAGACCACCAATCAATTGGAGGAGAATAAGCTTTTGACCCTGGATATGATGGAAAAGATGGCTGAGCTAAAAAAGCTTTTCGATGAGGTGGCGACACCGGAGATGAAGGAGGCGATGAGGAAATTAAAAGAGGCGCTGGAGGAATTAAATCCGGAGAAGATAAGAGAAGCACTAAAGAATATGAAATTCTCCCAGGAGGAGATGATTAAAAAATTAGACAGAACCATCAACCTTTTAAAGAGGATGAAGGCTGAACAAAAATTGGAAAATGTTTTGAAGATGGCGGAAAAAGCTTTAGAACAACAGACACAAATAAATCAAAAAACCGAAAAAGCCCAAAAAGAGGAGTTGAAAAATCTCTCTTCGGATGAGCAAAATCTTTTAAAGGATGTGAATAATTTAGAAAAAGATTTGAAAGACTTGGGGGATCTATTAGCTGAGCTCTCTTTGCTCTCCCCACCAGAGATCGATACCCTTTCTAATTATATAGATAAGTCTGGTTTGAAAAATGATATGGAGGATATGAGCCAAAGCCTTTTGGGTCAGAAAAAAAGTCAAGCACAAAATTTTGGTGGGATGTGTCAGAAAAAAATGGAGAATTTAACTTCTAATCTGAAATCGGCCAAGGAGAAGATGCAAACAAATCAGTTGGCTGAGTCAATTGACCAGATGAGAAAATCCCTTCTGGATGTGTTATATCTTTCAGATCAAGAAGAAGACCTTTACGATCAAGCTTCCAAGTTAAACAACTACGATTTCGCTTTAAGGGAGTTAGCTAAAAAGCAATCCAATTTGAAATCGAGCACCGAGAGGTTAGCTGATGATTTGGAGAAGCTCTCCTTGAAAACAGTTTTTCTCTCAGCCGATTTAGGCCGATCCATAAGCTTAAGCATAGGAATGATGGCCGATGCCATAAAAAGATTGGATGAGAGGAACAAAGATGCTGCGGTTTTGTCCCAGATCGAGGCTTTATATAATCTGAATCAGACCGCCAAAAACCTTTTAGAATCGATGGACTTTGCCAGTAAATCGTGCGCCGGGTCCGGAATGGAAAAACTTTTCGAGCAACTCAAAGGGATGTGTCAAAAACAGGGAGGAATAAACCAGGAGACCTTTGGTTATCAAAATCTACAGGAGCTATCCTTAGAACAAAAACAAGGACTGGAAAGGTTGGCTGCGGAGCAGGAGGGAGTGAGGAAAAGCGTAGAGGAGTTGGCTAAGGAATATAAAGAGAGAAAGGAGATTTTGGGGAATTTAGAGGATTTAGGAGATCAGATCCTGGAAGTGGTGAAAGATTTGAAAGGTCAGAGGGTGACGGAAAAGACTACCAGATTGCAGGAGAAGATTTTATCCCGGCTTTTGGATGCTGACAAGTCTTTGACCCAGAGGGACTATTCCAAAAAGAGAAAAGCAGAGGTGGGAGAAGACATCTTCCATTATACCCCCACAACGTTACCAAAGGATTTAGGAGAAAAGGATAGATTAGCCCGACAAAACTTAGAGAAGATATTAAAAGAGGGTTATCCCCAAGAGTATGAGAAGCTGATTTTGGAATACTTTAAGAAGATTTCGCAGGAAGAGAAAATAAAGAGATGAATCGAAGAGCGACCCTTTCGGGGTCGCCTAATTCGGTACCCCAGGTTGTCCCAATCTATGGTAATCCCGCTTTTAGTGGGACGACAACTTGTGTTACCGGATTTTCTCTAAAATTCGGTTTGCTCAAACATCTTTCGAACGGATTCGATATTCTTTTAAATTTAATGGAGTGTCCCGCCAAAGGCCGGATCGAAGTAAACCTAAAGGTTTACACTCCAGATAAAACGAATGTCACTTAGCTTGAATAAAACCATAGTGCGACCCTTTCAGGGTCGCAGAAGCGAGGCTAATACTGCCCGATGTCGGGACACACTACTTTTCCTTCTGTTCTTTTTGGTTGTCTTTTTATCTTTCCTCTTTCTGCCATATCTTTGTGGTGATTTGTTTTGTAGGGGCTTGATTTATCAAGCCCATGCCAATTTGGGTTCGATATCGTCAAGATGCTCCGCAAATCGAACCCCTGCATTTACTCAGAAGACACCGGATTATCCCTCTCAAGATGCATTAACGCAGGCTCTGAAAAGTGCCGAACTCTATTTGGAGGATGGACAGTTCCAGAAAGTTATTGAGATTTTGGAGCCTTTATATGCGAAGCATCTTGACGATAAAAATTATCCCCAGGAACACAAGATTTCTTCCTATCTCAAACAAGCCTACCGTCAGACTAAATCTTATGAGAAATTGAAGAAGGTGATCTTGGAGCAGATAAATATTAACCTAAAAGACTGGCTTTTGTGGTGCGAATTGGGGGATTGCCAGATTAAGATGGGGGATTTGACTTCATCCGAGCAGAGCTTTGGAAAGGCTATGGAGATGGTTCCAAAGTTGCCGGATGTCTATCAGGTCATAGCCAACTATTACCTTTTAAATGGGATGACACAAAATGCCATCCAGACCTATATCGCCGGGAATAAGAATTTGAAGTGGCACAATTTCTCTTTGGAATTAGCCCACCTATACGAATCGGTAAGAGATTATAGATCCGCAGTGGAGAGCTACTTTGATTTTATGCAGAACGACTCGGAGAAATTCAACCTGGTGGAGGGATATATCTTAGGTTTAATAAGTTCCGGTGAGGATTTAGCCGGGATGGAGTTGGCTTTGAAAAATATTATCCAAAAAGAGCCTGAGAATAAATATGCCTACCGGCTTTTATCCTCCTTACTCTTTGAAAAAAGGGAGGTAGAATCTGCTTTGGAGATGAGTAAAACTACAGACCTTTTATGGCATAGAGAGGGTGAGTATATCTTTTACTTTGCCCGATTGTGCCAGAAAAATGGATTTTATCAGGAGGCTATTTTAGCCTGCGATTATCTTTTGTCCAAATATCCTTATGGACCTTTCATTCCTCAAACTAAACTCTGTAAGGCCGCTTCCTTAGAGGGAGAAAAAAGATATACAGAAGCAACACACTCCCTTCAAAAGATCATACAAGACTATAAAAGGGGCGAGGAAGTGAACCAAGCCTATTTTCAATTAGGGGAGATGAAACTTTCTTTATTCAATCAGCCCGATAGTGCCCTTTTTTTCTTTAGAAATCTTTTGAAAAATCCTTTGTCCCCAAGATATTTCGATGCCGCGACCAGAATCGGGGATTGTTATTTGGTCAAAGGAAATCTGGATTCCGCCTCTTTATGGTTCGGAAACTTATTAAAGACCCCGGAGGCGCAGGATAAATTCGAGGAAGTCCAATTCAAATTGGCGGAAATAGATTTTTTTAGTGGGAAATTCGATTTAGCAGAAGAGGAATATAACAGATTGGTTTTGGATTATCCCAAGGGTTTATATGTGAATGATTGTCTGGAGAAGTTGGCTTTGTTAAAGGAGAACAAAGCTAACAGTGCTACCCTTTTGCTTTTTTCGGAAGCACTTTTAGAAAAGACCAAAAGAAATTATGATAAAGCAACCTCCCTTTTTCAGAATATAATAAATTTTGAAAACAAACAGTTGGCTGAGGCATCCGAGGTTCAAATAGCTTTGATTTACAGAGAGAGAAAGGAATTTGACAGATCGATTGCGGCTTTTAATCAGTTGATTGAGAAATATCCTAAAAGCTTTTACTGTCCTTTAGCTTTGAAATCTATCGGGGATATATATTATTTCGACCTGAATGATAAAGTCAAAGCGGAAATATCCTACGAGAAAGTTCTAACCGAATATAGCAATTCCCTGTTTGTCGAGGAAATCCGGGATAGACTGAAAAAGATTAAAGAAGCCAAAAAAGGGTAACTCTCTTTTATTGCTATGCGACCCTTTCAGGGTCGCATAGCAGTCCCGCTTTCAGCGGGATTATACATCTGCCAAGCCCTCCTTCGACACTGAGCTCAGGACGAAGTGTGAAGTCTTGGCTCCGCGTCTTTTTTCACAGTACAAGTAGGGGCACGGTGACCGTGCCCCTACCATCTTTTCCTTTATTGGCAAAATTTCGAAAAGTTAGTTGCTAATCTTTCCTTTCTGCTTATATTACTTATGGATAAAATTGGGAAATAGATTTTCGGGGAGGTTTTTATGAAAAAGACATTATTCTTTATCTTCCTTTTTCAATTTTTCATTTTTAATTTTTCTTTTCCTGACACTCATTATGTCTCCAAGACCGGGACCAATGAACATCCCTATACTTCCTGGGCGACCGCGGCGGACTCGATACAGAAGGGGATAGATGCGGCTTTTTATGGGGATACGGTTAGGGTTGGTCCGGGGGCTTATTATGAGACCGTTGTGATGATTCCTGGGATAGCTTTAATTGGTGCCGGGATGGATTCGAGCATCATAAATGGAAATGTGCCTGGCAATCCTCCTGATCGGATTGTTCAAGGGGCAGATAGCGGAGTAGTGGAAGGATTTCATGTAATCGGGAGAGGGAATAACTTTGATGGGGGAGTGGGAATATATAGTACCGTCCATATTAGTCTAAAAGAAATAAGCAACAATAAAGTAACGAATTGCGATGTAGGAATATGGGCTGGTGGAAATGGGAGCGTCATTTCTAACAATATTTCTAATAATAGCATGACTGGAATCGTCGCAGAGCCATTGGGCGATGGCTTGATTATAAACAATACAATAACTTATAATAATAGAGGGGTTAATCTTTGGTACGGCTCATATTACAGGATTGTAAAAAACGTTATTTCTTACTCCGGTAGCGGTATACCTATTTTTGGTTATGTTATGGATTCTCTTTTTATCCAGAACAATCTCATTGCGGATTTGACCTCAGAGTTTGTCGGCTCGAGTGCTATGCATTTAAGTGATGGACAATCATCGAGGGCAAGAATAATAAATAATACTATCACTGTTGAGAAAAAATATCAAGGGATTTCAATAAGCAATATTAATGCTGAGATCAAAAACAACATAATAACTAATGGCTCTTACGGAGTGAGGGCTGATAGCCCCAGTTGTCATGTTGAAGCATCTTACAACAACCTCTGGAACAATACTCAGAATTATTCCACTTCAAGTGGAGCTGTTATCGACACCTCTTTAGGAGGAAACATTTATTCTGACCCCATGTTTGTGGGGGATGGGGATTATCATCTGCAGAAATATTCGCCTTGTATTGATGCTGGAGATCCTAATATAAAAGACCCTGATTCCTCAAGGTCAGATATAGGGTGCTATGGAGGTGTATATGGAGAGACCTATACTTATTTAGATTTACCACCTAAAGCCCCTGATAGCTTGAATGCTTCCTTTGACAGTGTGGCAATAACTTTAGCCTGGAAGCCTAATACCGAGGCAGATTTGTCTCATTGTTTGGTTTATAAAGATACAGTTTTTAACTTTATTCCTGATACTTTCAAGATAGTAGGAGTAGTTTCAAAAGATAGTTCTATATTTAAAGATTACATTTGGGAATATGGGAAAACCTATTATTATAAACTCTCCGCCTATGATTTGACCAATCACCAGAGTTCTTATTCGGATGAGCTTATGATAAAAGCCACAGACGTTCCCTGGACAGATGAAGTTAAAGTTGAGATAAAAAAATATAGTTTAGCCCAGAACTATCCCAATCCCTTTAACCCAACAACGGTTATTGTCCATTATCTACCTGACTTAGGTTATCAACCCGCAGAGGTGGAATTGACTATCTATAATCTTTTGGGGAAAGTTGTAAGAACTTTAGTCAAAGAGAGGCAACATCCTGGTGAGCATAGGGCAGTATGGGATGGGAAGGATGATGAGGGTAATGATGTAGCATCAGGGATATATTTTTATCGATTGAAAGTGAGTGGAGTAGATTTTTTGAAAGCAAAAAAGATGATATTGATAAGGTAGGAGGTAGGGGCACGGTTACCGTGCCCCTACCTATTAACCATTAACTAATAACTTTTTAACCGGAGGTGTGTTATGTGGGGAAAGACAGTCAGGGTGGTGGTAGTTTTGGTGGCAATCTTTATCTTTGCCACCAATGTCTTAGCAGGGGATAAGTTCTATTATGGGGGGTTTCATGCCCA
>Ga0315291_10000817_pt1 | contig 41632 bp, 37 predicted proteins | sample YL17G12_20_MG_FD_203070 | JGI IMG/M metagenome (GOLD analysis project Ga0315291, IMG submission 203070) | Sediment microbial communities from Yellowstone Lake, YNP, Wyoming, USA - YL17G12_20 | ecosystem: Environmental > Aquatic > Freshwater > Lake > Sediment | place: USA: Wyoming | collected...
TGCCGGCCATGTGCGCAGGGTAGGCGGTGGAGGCCAGCACGACGACAATGACGAGCAGGGCAGACCACACTGCGCTGACGCTGGAGTAGTTCAGGGAGATGCCCTCCATCAGCCACGGCACGCGCATAAGCACGAAGCTCACGAACTGACCGAGCAGGTAGCCTACCATGGCCCCAACCACCGCGAACACGCAGCTCTCGGCGAAGAACAGCGCCGCTATGTGGATCGGCGCCAGCCCCACAGAGGCGTAGACCTTGATCTCGCCGACACGCTCGTAGACCGCTCCGAGCATCGTGTTGAACACGATGAGCGCTGCGATCAGGATCGGCACAACCAGCCCTTGCAGCCCACTCATGCTCAGGCTGCTGCGTGTGGCCACCCTGTGCACGAAGCCCTCGACGCCCGCGTAGAGAGCCATGTTCACCCTGCTGCCGAACAGCCGCAAGCTCTGCTCAAACGATCTGCCGACGGTAACCCCTGCGGACAGGATCGGGGCATGTGCTTCTGCGGGCCCGGCGGCAATGCTGCGGAGCGTCCCGCCCAGCTTCAGGCACAGCTCGTTCGGAACGATCAGCACGCGATCGGGGTCCATGTGGATGTACAGGCTCTCGCCTTTCTGCTTGCCCTTCTGGGCAAGGAACGCTTCGACGTCGGTCTCCCCGGTGGCAGTCAACGACGGGCCCTCACCCTCGGCACCCGCTGCCATCTTGTATTGCTGTTCGACGAAGTCAACCGGCGTGAGCGGCTCCTCATCAAGGTCCTCGAACTCAAAGAATCTCTTCTCTCCCGCCTTGGTCCTTGTGTTCAGGCTGCCCACCACCCTCAGGCGGCGTCCCAGTACCAATATCTGCGCCGTGCCTATGTCTTCGGGCTCCAGGCGCAGGTTCTCCATCATCCCCGTCGGCAGGATGCAGACGAACGGCCAGTCCGGCGCAGCGGGGTCAAACCACACACCGTGCGCCAGGTACTTCGTGGCCACCCCGGAGAGGCTATCCTCCTGCGGGCTCAGTCCAAGCATCGCGCTGGCGACCATCCTGGGCGACGGCGAAGACAGGGTACGGACCTCGTTGCCCGTAGCTTCTGTGCTGTTCTCCGTCACACGCTTGATGTCCAGGCGCAGCTCTTGCGTTGGGTCGCGGTTCACCAGCCAGGAGCGGGGCGCGCTGATCAGGCCTTCCACCTGGAAGAAGTTCTGCAGGTCATAGACCTGGAATTCCGACATCGGCGCCCAGTTCAGTCCGCGCACAAGCAGTCCCGTGTAGGGGGCCTTCACCGAGGTCTTGATGCGCAGCATCCGCGCAGGCATCGTCTCGAAGCTGGTGAACGACAGGATGGTGAAGGTCAAGAGTATAAGCGTGAACGCGGTCAGGAGCGTCCTTACCTTGCGCTTACGCATGTTGGATATGCCGAGAACGAAGGCCGCCATGGCGGCGCTGGCCCGCGCCACGTCGGCACGGTGGATGGTAAGCACGCGCCGCTTGAGGTGCTCCATTACGGTCTGGAACTTCAGGATCAGGTACCAGACGGTCCACAGAGACGCGACCACCATGAAGAATCCATCCAAGATGATGATGGGCGCCTTGGACAAGCGGAACGCGGGATGCACCAGCCGCAACAGCAGGTACGAGAAGACGAATATCGCCCCGATCGCCGTAAGCTTCTTGCGGATGTCAACGTAGTTGATCAGCAGCCGCTCAGCAAAGATGACAAAGGGAAGAAGCAGCGCGAAGTAGAAGATGACCCCGCGCACTACGTCGTGCGCCGTGCCGCGCACGTCTGGATAAACCCTGCCCTCCAGGCCCAGCGCCAATCCTGTCTCACATTCGAACCTGTCATAGTGCTTCGCGCGGAGCGCCCTCTCGGCCGCAGCCAGGTAAACGCCAGCCTGCGCGTGAAGGTCCCAGACGTTCTTCTTGAAGATGGCCGTAGCCTTGAGCGTCTCAAGCCGGTCGGCGTCGAGCCTGTACATGTCCTTTGCCATCTGATAGGCGGTGAGGTAGATAAAGTTCTCTGCCTTTTCGGCCAGGAACCCCAGGCCCGTTGGAGATGCGGCGGGTTTGGGGGCCTCATCGGTTGCCTGAGCGCCGGGCGCCGACGGCTGTCCGGCCTTCGCAGCCGAAGCGGCTGCTTCGGCAGAGTAGGCAGAGGGGCCGGGCAGATTGAGCAGTATGGCGTCGTTGCCGGCGAGTCCTCCGGCGAACAGGAGCTTCAGGCGGCTTCCGGGAGGCGTGAAGAAACATGCAACCGGCTCGTTGTAGGAGGTGCCTGCGATGCCCCCGCCGACGAAGGAGATCGCATACTGCATGTTGCTATTGGACTCGCCGCGCAGCACTTGGGCTGAGCCCAGCATACGCTGGCGCAGGGGGTCCATCAGGTCGAAAACGCTCGTGCTGACGCAGTCGAACAGGTTGAGCCTCACGTCAGTGTCTCTGAGCTCCCATTCCTGGCGCTCGCGACTGGAAGCAAGAACCAGGGCCCGCGAGTCGGGCGACGTGCCTGTGGCCACTCCGTCGATGGCTCCGCTGGAGGGCGAGATCAAGAAGCCATCCACCACGTATTGCTCCGCCGCCTTCAACCCGATCATCTCGAAGAGCCCCTGCGCGTCGCTGCGCGCGAACGCCCGGCACCTCACACCCATCATGCTCTTGGCAGTGGCCATGTCGACGGCCGCCACAACGTCGGGCACGTTCACAGTGGGCACATAATCACTGAGTGTCTGCTCGATGGCCCTGCCGAAGATGGTCCCGGCCTTCTCACTGCCCCCGACTTCACCTAGGAGCGGAATGCGGGGCAGATCCACCAGCCGCTTGATGATATGGGCGCTGACGATGGCCTGGCTGCGCACGTTCTCGAGGTAGGGCTCCAGGTTCTCATACGTGTCGAGCGGAGTATTCACCGAGTTCCTCGGATCGCCCGTCGTGGCCAGAGTGAGGGCGGGGCGACCGGAGAGCGTGATGGCCTCGGCGTCAAAGGCCGCCAGGTCGGGCAGGAGGGAGCGCCACCCGCGCCCGTGCTGAGGCACGATGCCGCTCTGGAACTCTATGGGTGGGGGAGGATTAACGAGAGACGGGCGAGATCCGGCCTTCGCAGCCGAACTTGCTTCGGCGGAGTAGGCAAGGTCAGACGGTGCAGCGCCGGAGGTAAGGCCCGCCTCCCTGCCGCCCCCGCGCCGCTCTTCCGCGAGCATCGCCCCAACGACCCCGCGTGGGCCGATTACCTCGTCCGCCCAGGACAGAATCAGACTGCTGCATTCGCTGAACACCCGCTGCAGGTTTATCTCCGATTCCTTGCCGTACTGGTCGTAGAAGTTGCCCTTGTAGAAGGCTGCCATCGTGTCGTGGCGGCTCGAGAGGTCCAACCCAATGAAAAAGAACGGCTCGCCCCCGCGCCGCTCTTCCTCATCCTTTGCCACCTCGGCACGACGTGGGTATATGGTTCTGAAAGCGTACTCCCGGGCTCCAGCCAGCGCCTGAAAATGCCCAGGCGTGGCCAGCAGCTTCACCGTGCGACGCGGAGGATGTTTCAGAAGGTACTCCGCTATCTCCAATTGTGCGGCAATGCCGCAGGCACTCTCGGCTCCGGGGCTGAGCGCCGGCACGACGGATGTGCTGTCATAGAACGCGTGGCAGACCACCACCTGCTCGGCCATTTCGAGGTCCGTCCCCGGAATCTCTCCGGACACCATGTCGCCCGTCTGCTCCTCCCAGGTCATCTCGGCACGGATGGTGGCGGAAGCTTTTCTCCCGAGCCCAAGGTCGCGGAGGAGCGCGAGCGCGCCGTCCTCATCAAGGCGCGGGGGAGGCTGAGTGCCCGCAGCGGGCGCAGCCCCCACGCCTCCGCCCACATCCTGTCCCCCGGCGACGGCGCTGACCGCTGCGGCCAAGGCAGGCAGATACTTGCGCTCCAGGTAATAGCGTGGCGTGGGCACGGGCGACGTGACGTATTTCTGCTCTGCATCCGGCCGGAAGGCGTGAAGAGGCTCTATGAATATAATGGCGTCGGCGCCCAGCGCTGCAGCATTTAACCATCGCGTGGCGCTGTTGAACTCCATGAGCACGATGTTGCCCATGACTTCCCTGCCCTCGAAGTCCTTGCTGTAGCCCTGTCCGCCCCAGATCAGATCCCCGGTGATGCCGCTTTCGGTCGTCTTGGGCGTCCGCACGTAGTTGGGGCGCACGCAGTGAACGACTATTTCCTGATCCCCCACGCGCAGTGAGGCCCCATGGTCAACGGGGACGATAATCTGGAAGGGTTTGCTGGAGACGTTGGCGAGCCCCAACTCCTCGTAACGGCTGAGTATGTAGGCCTCCGCCTCCTTGCAGCCGGGGTAGCCCGTGAAGCGGCTTTGGATGGCAGCCAGTCGCTTTATGTGCTCGCCCGGGTTTATCGCCAGCAGGTCCCTTCGATCTTCCTCGCTCAGGCCGCCGGCAGCCTGCGCAAGACCCACACGGCTCCCCCATGCCAGCAAGCCCATGGCAAGTATGCAAGCAGCCCTCAGAATGTTGCGGGCGACACGTGCGTCGCCCCCACTGCTGGTCATATTATCGGCCTCACAGCCATGCCAGGCGAGGTATCGCAATTTTAGGCACTTGACGCCCATTGTCAAAAGGAAATGCACATTGGCAAGGAAGCCCGGGAGCGGCGCCAGCCCTGGCGGACCGCCGTCAGGAGCATTATAATATGGGTTACCGCCCGCTTGGCAATGGAGGGCTGGGGGTTCGTGCGTTCGGGTTGCCCCCCGAGTGTCGCAGATAAGGAGAGACGAACAGAGTGGTCGACCTGAAGAGAACGGAGTTGCGCGTCCACGCCGAACGGGCTGTCCTCATACAGCTACGCGGCCAGGGAGACGGGCAGCTTGACGCGGCATCACTTGAGGAGTTGCGCAGCTTGGCCCGCACTGCCCATGCCAACGTCGTGGGCGAGATGTGCCAGTCGCGCAGGAAACCCGATCCGCGCTCCTATTTAGGCAAGGGCAAGGTGGAGGAGCTGGCCAGCCTGTGCCGCCAGAAGCGTGCCGATCTCGTTATCTGCGACGATGACCTGAGCCCCGCCCAGGTCAAGGCGCTTGAGACGCAACTGGACGTCAAGGTGGCTGACCGCAGCGAGTTGATCCTCGACATCTTCGCCACGCACGCGCGCACGCGGCAGGCCAAACTCCAGGTCGAGTTTGCCCAACTGGAGTACGCGTTGCCGCGTCTAAAGAAGCTGTGGAGCCACCTGGACCGAACGGCCGGCGGCGCGATCGAGGGCGGCATAGGCGTGCGGGGGCCCGGCGAGAAGCAGCTCGAAGTCGACCGGCGCCTCGTCCAAAAGAAGATCTACGACCTCAAACAGGCTCTCCAGAAGACCGAACGGCGACGCCACCTCATGGTCCGCCAGCGAGCCGGCAAGTTCACGACCGTCACACTGGTCGGATACACCAATGCCGGCAAGTCCACTCTGATGAACGCCCTCACGGGGGCAGGCGTGAGCGTCCGGGACCACCTGTTCGAGACTCTGGATACGCGCACCCGCAAGTGGACCCTTCCTGACGGTTCCCATGTGCTGCTGAGCGACACCGTCGGGTTCATCCGCAAGCTGCCGCACCATCTGGTTGCTTCGTTCCACGCCACACTCGAGGAGGCCCTGGAGGCCGATCTGCTGCTCCACGTGGCCGACGCCTCCAGTTCCATGACCGAGGCGCAGATCGATGCAGTGGCTGAGGTGCTGGGCGAGATCGGCTGTGCCGACAAGCCCACGCTGCTGGTGCTCAACAAGGTGGATGCTGCGGAGAGATCATCGAATGATGTCCCCCTGGCGGTGCGCTTGCCTCTGTTGGCGGCACGATTTGACCGCGGGACGACTGGAGGCGGGCTTCCTGTCGAGGGGGGGGGCGGCCGCGCGCCCGTAGCTTCGCGTCCTGTCTGCATCAGCGCGCTCACCGGTCAGGGACTTGAAGACCTCGCCCAAGCCGTGATGAGGACGCTGGCGGCTTGCCGTGCCTCGCCGCTCCAGGTGACTGTGGAGACCGCTGCCGGCAACGGCAAGCTTCTGTCGCTGCTCTACGACAAGGGAACGGTCCTGGGCCAAACGTATGACGGTGCGGGCGGCGTCGCATTGCAGGTGAAGGTGCCTCCCGCACTCAGGGGCGTTATCGAATCCCTCGGCGGACGTATGATTGAGGGCTGAGCGCGAGCCGTTTCCGCTGCGAGTTCGAGGTCATGGGGACGGACGCGTGCCTCCTTGTATGCGCTCCGACCGGTGGAGAGCCGAAAGCCGAGGAAGTCTCGATACATTACTCCGAGGGATTCCGCGCGCTGATCGAACCGGCGACGCAAGGAAGCTCGTCCCGCGAGACGCCCGTGAGCGACGCAGAAGCTGAAAAAAACACTGCGGCCCTGGAACCACTTGCCACGGAGGGACGTTGAGCGTGCGAGCGCAGTTCCCCATGCAGGCAAGGCTTACGCGGGCGAAGGATTTCGAAGCCGTCTACCGAGCCGGCGAGCAGATCAGGGTCTTTCCGCTCCGTGCGCGTGCGCTGCGCCGACCGCAGGCCAGCGCAGCGGCGGGAAGCCGTCTGGGCATGGCCATCGGAAGCCGGGTCGGTCGCGCGGTGCTGCGAAACCGCTGGAAACGGGCCATCCGGGAGGCGTTCAGGCTTCACCGCCACAGACTGCCGTCCGCCTATGACATCGTCATCGGGGTAGAGTCGGACACCTCTCCGGCCGACACCTCCCGGGTCGAACAGGCATTCCTGGCCATTGTCGACGCTCTGCGCGAGAACACGCAGAGCAGCCCCCCACCGCGGCCCACGGACTGACTGCTGAGGTGGACAGCTTGCCTGAGATGACAGACATCCAGAGCCGGTCACGAGCACGCGTTCGCGGTTCGCCCTTTCGCAGGTGCGCTGAGTCACTGGAGCGGGCGGTTGGGTGTGCGCTGATCGCGCTCGTGAGATGCTACCAGATAGTGCTTTCCCCGCTGCTGCCGCAGGTGTGCCGCTTCCAGCCGAGCTGCAGCCAATACATGATCGACGCAATCCGTGTCAAAGGCCCGCTGATCGGCGTGCTGAAGGGATCGTGGCGACTGCTGCGGTGCAACCCCCTGTTCCCCGGGGGATATGATCCCGTCCAATGATGATGCCGCACGTAACGGCGGCGACTCACGGGCGCAGAGGCCGGGCCTGTGAAGACTGCTTCAGAGCCTGACGGACGTAGAACAGCACGGCCTCCTGTTCGCGAAGCATGCGCAGCGCCAGTTCGTCTATCAGCTCCCGCACCTTGCCTTTGTCTTCCTCCCTGGCAAGGTTGGACGGGACGAGCTCCTTGCCGGCGTCAGAGTCGATGAAGGCCTGCAGCCCCTCGCGAACGCGCTCGTGAAGCTCGCGCGCGCTATTGAGCAGGTCGGTTGCCTCGCTGTCCCCTATTCGCCCCAACGCTCCTACGGCCGCAATTCGCACAGCCATATCGCGTGATGGGACAATCTTCTCGCCCCCGAACACGTGCGCAAGGACCACCTGCCTGGTGGGTTCAAAGACCTTGGCGGATGCGCCGGCAGTCCAGTCAAATGAACTCTTGACCAACCTGCTGTAGACTAAGCCGACCAGAATGGATGCCAGCACAATGCAGACTCCGCCGGTCATAGCCGGCTTCCAGGCGATCCTGCTTCGGTTGCTGATCTTGAACAACAACGCCAGAAACGCCAAGATGACGACAAGGCTGACCAGGCTGCCGAAAAGCAAAGACAGCCATGCCAGACGAACCAGGGGAGCCTTGGACACAGCGGCAGCACCGGCCTGTTCCGAATCGCGCTCGGCATCCTTGAGGGGGAACCTCTCCGCTGGGTCCCCCCTGCGGGGAAGCAACGTGCCTAAAGCCGCTACCGTCTCCGTCACAAGCGCCCCCAGTGGCGCCACGGCTTCCTTGGCCCGCAGATCCCCAAGAGTGCTCGCGCCTGCCCAGCACATGATGTCGCCCGCCCCGGGATCCTCGATCGCCTCGATGAGAAGGGGGACTACGAAGTCACCCGACATGGTCAGCGCTTCCTGCGCCTGGATGCGCAGCTCAGTCAGCGCCAGGGCATCTTCCTCGGTTGGTGCCTCCTTGCGCTCGGTCTTGTCCAGATCCCCAAGCTGCCGCAACAGGTATTCCGCTCCGTCCCTCTCCCGGAGGCGGCAAAGCGAGATGGCATAGCCGATCGCCACCCGCGGGTCCTTCACCTCTTCGCGCACCAACCGCCTGAGCGAACTGATGACCTCGCCGCGCAACCCCGGATCCAAGCGCGCCGCGCGGAGGGAGGCCGCTGCTTCGCCGAGCCCTTCGGCTGCGGCCAGGCGCGCCGACATGTGCTGCCTGGTATCAGTGGTGACTCCAAGCAGCTTCTCTATGCTCGGCCTATCCGCTATCATGCCGAGGGCGGCCATGATCTGCCCGGACCGCTCGGCCGTCAGGTTCTTGTCCAGCTCATTGCACAACGCCTCTCTTATACGGCCCAGCACTACCTCCGGTTCCTCCGCGCCCGGATGGTCGAGCGTATACTGCACGAGGTCCGGCACGAACTTGTCGGCCAACCCTGCAGCCACCTCCTGTGCAGCAGTGCGCACATCCTCGTTGGGGGACGAGATGCCCACCAGCAGGAACGAGGCTGAAGCAGTGGGCTCAAGGGAATACAGGGCCTCGGCCGCGAAGACTGCCTGGATCCCCTCGCCGGAATTAAAGAACTCTTCGAGACATGCGGTGGCGTCCTCGAAGTTGAGCCCCGCCAGCCCCTCGGCGGCTGCGCGTATGCATTTCGGGTCCTCGTCCTCCATGGCCGCCCTCAGCAGTTGGGTCCCCGTGCGCTTTCGCACCTCGGCAAGGTCCGCCACGCCCTTGATTGCCGCCAGCCGGACCTCGGGGCTGACATCCTTCGTTTTGCTGCCCACTGCCTCGAGAGACTCCTGGCTTCTGTTGCCCCTTGGGTTAGCCAGTACGCCTATCACACCTGTCACGATTGCGGTATTCGAACTGGTCCTCAGGGTCTCCTCAAGGTACGGAAGGGCTTCCTCTTGCATCCTTATCAGCTCGTCCACCGCCCTTTCACGCCTCTCTTGGTCCGCGCTGCCCAGCTCGTTCACGTAGAACTCGGGGCCCCGGCCCCCCGAGCAGCCGCACAGCCCCGCCGCCAGCAGCACAGCAGCGACGGTCAGGGCACCGACCCGTCCCCACGCGCCGGCCGCGGCTCGCAGAACCCTCGGGCCGGGCCCGCAGCGGCCCGACCCACGCGCCGTCTGGAACCAATCTCCTGTCATGTCGTCACACGCGGACCTGGGAAACCTTACGGGGCCGGAACGCCGCCCGCACTCCATCGCGTCAGCGGCCACGGCGCGCCGGCGACCTCGACTCCGGCACATCCGAACCCCCGTCAAGACGGAAAGCACAGGTCGGCACGTCTTCCAGGTCCCACCGGTCTATGGGAAACATCCTGCACGCGAGCGACCGCTTCTCGTAGATCGTGCAGAAATTACCGTTCTTCAAGAAAGGGCAGCGAAACAGTATTCTGCAGCAGTCTCCGCACCGACGGCACTCGCCCTGCCGCCTCCTGATGTGCTCCCGAACGTAGTCCGACCTGAAATGGCACAACAGAAAGCGGCGCACCTTACCCCAAGCGTGCACGGCAGCAACAAGCATGGATTCGGCCCTCCTCGGGCTACTAAGGCCCTTAACATATGCCCCCCTGCGGACAGTGTCAAGTCCGCTGCCCACCATTCTCGACGGGTATATCCTGGGACAGGCTATTGCCCGACTATGCCTGCCCTCACTTCGAAGTCTCCGATGCGCCTAGCCGTCTCGGCGCGCACCTGCTCGCACCTGTCCCGTACGAATTCGCCCACCTGATCCTCGGGGACGTCGGCAAGGCTCTCCGTCCGCTCAAACACCGACTCGTAGATCTGCTCATTGCACAGGGCGGTCACGTAGACCTTCATAATCAGCTCCTGCCCCTCAATGCTGTGCAGCACGTGCAGCCGCACGTTGCTGGCTGCCTGGCCTCGCAGTTCCGTAATCATGGCGTCAACATCCGGACCGAAGAATATCTTCATCCCTGTTCTCGCACCTCCGCTCTTTTTCACCAGGGCCGGGAGGACAGCGTCTTCATGTCCTGAACAGGCCAGAACGCAGCGAATGCCAGGCCCACCAGGTCGTCCGTCGGCACACCGGGGGAGTCCCAGCGACGGCTGTCGCTGCTTTGAGGGCTGTTGTCGCCCAGCACGAAGCAGCTCTTCTCGTCCAGCTTGTAGACACCGGATCCCTCGTAGTAGATGTCGCGCTGGAGCTTTATGCGGTGGAAGAGGACCTTCGCCGCAGCGGCCCCGAACGCCACGCGCTTGCGCCGCACATCCGACACGGGACCGCCGCTATAGGGGTAGACGATGACGGGGGCTCCCCGCAGCTTCGCCACGACGAGGTCGTCGTAATTCTCAAGGACGACCCGCACCTTTTCCCCCGGCCGCACGCCCTCGACCGGGTGCCCGGCCACACGCCTGCCGCCATCGCTGAGAACGGCCGTCCCTTCGTCGCCGACGGGGACCGAGAAGACGAAGTCGTGCCCGTCCTCAACTATGCGCAGTACAACACTGGCCTGCGGCGCTGGACGGCACGACTCCACCGTGAGCAGAGCCTCTATGCGGCAGTCACCCACTTCAGGGTCCTTCGATTCGCCCCGCAGGGCCGCGCGAGACCCACCGCCGCCGTTGTACTCGCACAGGTCAAGGATAGGTCGGCCAAACGCAGCCTCTATGGACCTGTCCGAGCTGAACGCGTTCAGCGTAAGCGAGCCGTCCTGGGCGTTCTGCTGCCACATGCCCTTGAGTCGTCCGAAACTCCAGGTGTCGCCTGCCACCCTGCGCGGCACGAATCCGCTGTCGTAGACGTGCTGCCAGATGCGCTTCTGCACGTCTGGGGGTTTGCGAGCGATCTCGCCGTTGACGTAGACGTCACCGTTTCGGATGGCAATCTCCTCGCCGGGCAAGCCGACGAGCCTCTTGATGTAGCTCTGCCTCGGCTTAATCGCCGAGTCCTCGGAAGATGAGCCGTTCGACAGGCCGTTCGACAGGCTCACGGCCCCGAGCGACGTCGAGGGGCTCACGGCCCCGAGCGACGTCGAGGGGTGGAGGAAGACAATGACCTCCCAACGGCGGGGCATGCGAAACCTGTAGATGAACTTGTTGACGAATATGCGGCTTCCCCATCGGTTCACGCGGTTCGCCGCGTCCGCGCCGACCACCATGCCACCCGTGGTAGGACAGATACCCTCGTGCCAAAGCCAGGCAGGCCGACGGAACTGGATCGCCTTAGTCCCAGCGCACATATCCGATGCCCCGGACCATGGGTCGTCGAGGCAGTTCGGGCACTGGACCGTGCCGTCCTGCAGCTTATCATATCCCACGTAGAACACCCAGCCGCAGTTCGGGCACCGCACCTCCTTGTGGACGCCCAGCAGTGTGGGGGCCATGCTGCCTGTCGGGATCTTGAACGCCTCCACAACGATCTGGCGCGCCCCCAGCACCAGCAGGATTGCGACGGCGATCCACTCCAGGTTGTCCCTGAGAGCAGTGTTCGCCCCGCCTGCGGCGGGTAAACTTCGGCGCTTGCCCGCCTGTGGCGGGGGACGGCGCCCGCCTGCCTGCCCGGCACTAGCGCTATCGGAATCCCCAGAGTGCTGGGGCCTGCCCAGCACAGGCCAGGACGGATTCACGCCACTCATTCCTCTCCTTCCAGGACGGCCAGGAACGCCTCCTGGGGTATCAGGACGCTTCCGACGGCTTTCATCCGCTTCTTGCCCTCTTTCTGCTTGTCCCAGAGCTTGCGCTTCCGCGTGATGTCGCCGCCGGAGCACTTGGCGGTGACCGCTCTTTTCAGTGGGCTGATGGTCTCTCGGGCCACTACGCGGCCGCCGATGGCCGCCTGGATAGGTATCGCAAACAGGTGGCGGCCTATCTTCTTGCGCAGGACCTTGACGACACGCCTGCCTCGGGCCTCGGCCTCCTGGCGGTGGCATATGAAGGAGAGGGCGTCCACGCGGGTCTCGTTGACCAGCACGTCAACCTTCACCACGTCGCTCTCGCGGTAGCCGAGCGCTTCGTAGTCCATCGTCCCATAGCCGCGCGTGACTGATTTGAGCCGGTCGTAGAAGTCGTAGACGATCTCCGCCAGGGGCACTTCGTAGTGGATCAGGGCGCGGCGGTCGCTGAGGAACTCCGTGCTCCGGCAGGTTGCCCGTCGCCCTTCGGCCAGCTTCATCACGTTGCCCAACATCTCGGTCGGCGTTATTACGCTCAACTCCACAAAAGGCTCGAGTATCTTCGCCACCTCGCCCACGGGGGGGAGTTGTGAGGGGCGGTCGATGCGCGTGCGGCGGCCGTCCCCGGTCACGACCTCGTAGCTCACGTTCGGGGCGGTCTGGATGATGGCGATGCCGTTTTCCCGTTCCAGCCGCTCCTGCGCTATCTCCATGTGCAGCAGGCCGAGGAATCCGCACCTGAATCCGAACCCCAGCGCCTCGGACGTCTCAGGCTCGAAGTGGAATGAGGAATCATTCAGCCAGAGCTTCTCCAGGGCCGAACGGAGCGCGGGAAAATCCTTCGCCGATTGGGGATAAAGCCCGCAGTAGACCATCGGCTTGGGTTCCGCGTAGCCGGGCAGGGGGTGGGCGGCCGGGTTGGACGCGTGCGTGATGGTGTCACCGACGCGCACGTCGCGCAGGTTCTTGATGCCGGCGGTCAGGTAGCCCACCTCGCCGCAGGTGAGGCTCTCGCGGCGGGTCATGCCGGGCCGGAAAATGCCCACCTCGATCACCCCGTGGTGGCGCGAGGCGCCCATCATCAGCACCTCGTCTCCCGGCATGATCTGACCGTCCACCACGCGCACATAGACCACCACGCCGCGGTAGTCGTCGTAGAACGAGTCGAAAACCAGCGCGCGCAGCGGCCCGTCAGGATTCCCGGACGGCGGGGGCACGCGCTCGATGACCGCGTCAACAAGCCCCCCCACGTTTTGGCCCGTCTTGCCGCTCACCGCGAGGATCTCGTCGGGGTCCATGCCGAAACTCTGCTCCATCTCCTCCATGGTCTCGATGACGCGGGCACTCTGCAGGTCAATCTTCGTCACCACCGGCACGATGACGTGGTCCTGCTTGCGGGTCTGCGTGTAGTTTACCACCGTCTGGGCTTCGATCCCCTGGCTGGCGTCTACCAGCAGAATGACCCCCTCGCACGCCTTCAGCGCTCGCGCGACCTCATAGCTGAAGTCCATGTGCCCCGGCGTGTCAATCAGGTTAAGCTGATACTCCCGACCGTCCTTCACGTAGAACATCGTCACGCAGCTTGCCTTGATGGTGATGCCCCGCTCGCGCTCAATGTCCATGTCGTCGAGCATCAGCTCGTGGAACTCACGGTCAGGCACGGAGTGCGTGATCTGGAGCAGCCGATCGGCAAGGGTGGACTTGCCGTGGTCAATGTGGGCGATTATGCAGAAGTTTCTTATGTTCTCGCGCATGAGGCGTGATGACCGGTTTAATGCGGTGGGCTCACTGCGTGCCTGCGAAGTTGTACGATAGCATAACGAGCGGCCAAAAGCAACGCCGAGAATGACCCTCATCGAGCGCAGCGCCGAGGAGCGACGAATTCCTGGTGGCTGCCGCAGGGCCGCGGCTGCATGCCCATCGGCGTACAATCAGGTGAAGAGGCTATCCTGGGCGGCCGGTATGATGACCACCTGACACTGCGCTATCGGAGGCCGTCCAGAAAGACCTCCTTGGCGCTCACTGCGAGGAGCGACGCGACAAGGAGCAGGTTGAAAACGCGGGTCGTGGCCGGCCTGATGGACATGGTGATAGGGACAGCAACCGCGTCCGAGGGACGAAGCCGGGCGTCGAGCAGGCAGACCGTGTAGAACAGGAACGGGAGCGCGGCCGCCCAGACCAACTCTGAAAGGATGGCGGCGCCTACGAGCACGAGGCCTTCGGCCAGAAGGGCCGCGGTGTCGCCTCCTCGGAAGTGCACGATCGCGGCCAGGCTGAGCAGAGCCATTCCCACCGGCCAGACAAACCAGTCAAGTTCGGTCTCCATCAGCGTCGTCACGGCGATGGCGGCGAGGAACAGAACCGCCATGGTCATCCGCCCGGCAGCATTAGATAGCAACGGCGGCACCAGCCTCCTCTGGAACTTCAGGTGGCTGGCCAGCATCCATGAGGCCCCGTAGACGCCGGCCAGCAGGGACAGAACAACCAGATCCAGGCAGTAGCCGTTGGTAAGGAATAACCATCCTTCCCGCCGCAATTGAACCACCAGATAGAAGAGCAGAGGATAGGCAAGGAAACGCAGAATCCTGGGCAGTTCACAGCCCTGTGCGACATTGCGGTTGCGCCACGAGAAACCCCCCAGCTCGGCCTTCCCAGGCAGCCGGCGCGGGATGAACATGGGCACCCGGCGCCTGTACTCCTCCGAGGCGGCAGGAAAAAGCGCGGCGAGATGAAGCTCCTCGCGACGCATGACCGGCAGGTAGACGGCCAGCCACCAGACCGGCAGGAAAACCCAAAGCACCCACCAGCCCGACATGACGGCCAGCCCGCCGTCAACAAGACTGTTTGCGAGGTAGAAAGGATGCCGAACGATGGCGTAAGGGCCGACTGTGGTCAGCACCTTGTTCTGATGCAGGCACCCCTTCGCCCACAGGTGAAGGAAACACCCGAGGACAATCAGGGGGACACCCGCAGCAATCGAGGCATAGGTGGATTGTCCCGCGAAGAGACCCGCCAAAACCAAAAAGAATCTCAGGCCACCGCGCCCGAAGGGCGATTTCACGGTGTCACACCTCACCAGGAACACGGACTGAGCAACACCGGTCAACAGCCCGCTGGCACTGGCAAGAACTCCCCATGTCGCTCGTCCGCACCTTGGGCAATGTGGCCCCGCATCTCTACACCCGGCATACTCCAACGACAACCTGGCGCCCCTCTGAGCCCGCCCATCCCATTCACGGCTCATTCGCCAGCACTCAGCCGACTGCGAGCAGTATACCGTTTTGCCGTATCCAGCGTCAATTCTGGGAAGCTATAGCGGGCGCTCAAAGACACGTGAGGCGGCCTGGGAAAGGCCGTAGAACGGCGCTCTCAGCCGGTTCTACGAGAATAACCCAAAGGTGGGATACACTTTCAACACCGCAAGCCTTGATTCCCGCCCGCGCCGTTTGATAACCTACGCGGTCAAGTCCAAGGGACTCCTCCGTCTCGCCTCCGAGCAGAGGAAGGGAAAGATGAAGAGAGTTTTGATTCTTGTCGTTGCCGCCGCAGTCGTAGGATTCCTCATCTCAAACCGCAGGTCCGATGAGGCGTCGGCGCCTGCCGAGAATCCCACCGCCGTTCCATTGCACGCGGAGACGAACGTGTCGGCCCCTCGCGCCGGGACACCGGGGCCGGCCGCCCCCAAGCAGGCAGCCACCCCGCCGGCCGGCTCGAAAGAGGCAGCGCGGGTGGTTAAGTCGACCGCAGCGGCCGCAGCCAGGCCCCCGCAGCAGGCGCCCAGCCAGATCGCTACGCCCGCGCCGAGGCAAACCGAGGCGCCTGCACCAACCGAATCGGCCGACGGAGAATCCGCCCGACAGGCTGAGCCCAAACAGGATCCCGCCCCGCTTCTGCGTGCCAAGGCGCTGTTGCGTGAGGGCAAACGACTCGAGGCACGGCAACTGCTCAGCAAGCTGTACCTGGAGGCCACCCCGGTCATCCGCGAGGAAGCCCGCAAGATGCTGGACCAGATTAACAAGGACCTCGTCTTCAACGCGGATTGCCTGGAAGGGGCAAAGGTCCACGTAGTTAAACGTGGCGAGGTGCTCGCGGGCATCGCCAAGAAATACGGGGTGAACTGGCGCATGATCGCGCGCGTGAACGCTGTTGACCCAAGGAAGATCCGAGAGAACCAAGAGCTGAAGATTATCACGGGCAAGCCGCGCATGCTGATAGACAAGAGCGATTTCCGGCTGGCGCTCTTCATAGACGACCAATTCATCAAGGAATACCGTGTCGGTCACGGGAAGAACGGCAAGACGCCCACAGGCCAGTTTGTCATAGACCAGATGATGACCCAGCCGGACTGGTATCCGCCGGAGGGCGGCGTAATCCACTACGGCGAGAAGGGCCACCAGTTGGGCGAGCGCTGGCTGGGTTTCAAGAACCGCCCCGGGGCCACGGGCCTGGGAATCCACGGCACTAGCGAGCGGCAGTCAGTGGGGACACTGTGTTCGAACGGGTGCATCCGGCTGTTGAACGAGGACGTCGTCGAGCTCTTCGACTTCGTGGTGCCCGGCGCGAAGGTTGAGATAGTGGAGTGAGACGATGGGATACGCCACCGGGACGCTGGAGGAGTACCTCGCCGACGCCGCTTCGGACAAGCCCGCCCCTGGCGGCGGCAGCGTCAGCGCGCTGGCCGGAGCACTGGCGGCCTCGATGAGCGAGATGGCCGCGAACTTCACAGTCGGCAGGAAGAAGTTCGCGAGCGTTCAGGAGCAGGTGGCAGGTTGCCTGGGCCGGCTTGAGCCCTGCCGCAGGAACCTCCTGCGGCTGATGGACGCGGACGTCGAGGCATACGAAGCGGTCGGCGCCGCATACGCTATGCCGAGACAGACCGACGAGCAGAAAGCTGCGCGAGGCGAGGCCGTTCAGAAGGCCCTCAAGGACGCAATGGAGATCCCGCTGAGGATCGTGCGCGAATGTCGCGTTGTAGCTGAGACGGCGGCGGAGCTTATCAAGATCGCAAACCCGAACCTCATAACCGACGTGGGTGTGAGCGTCATCCTCGCCGAGGCGGCGTGCGCGGCCGCAAGACTCAACGTCGAGGTGAACCTGAAATACATCGAGGACGAGAGCATCGTCGGCGAACTCCGGCCCGAGCTGGACGAGATCGAGCAGATTACGGCGCGGTGCCGCAGGGAGGTGTGCGCGGCGGTGCAGGATTGTCTTTCGGGATGAGGCGGCCGGCTTATGCCCGACGACTGGAAACTCGCAAAAGGGCAGCCGCACTGTTCGAGCTGCCGTGGGGAGTTCGGGGACGGGCGGCCGTTGTTCTCCGCGCTCAGCGAACGAAACCAGGACTTCGTGCGGGAGGATTTCTGCCCTTCGTGCTGGGAGCAGGCGAAGGAACGGGAGTTCTTCTCGTTCTGGAAGACCTATCGCCGCGCTGAGGAGCGCAGGCCACAGGTCCGGACCGAAGTCGTCCTGGACTTCTTCGAGAAGCTGCAGGACGGCGAGAGCGAGCACAGGAAAGAGCTGCGCTTCGTGCTCGCCCTCTACCTGACCCGGCGGAGGGCGCTGAAGCTTGTCGGCGTCAGCCGGGAGGGCGGCCTTGAGCTGATCGAGTTCCGGCGCCCCCGCCGGGACGAAACCTTCAAGGTCGAAAACCCCCAACTCACCGAAGAGCAGATCGGCGCCGCAACCGACCGGCTCAAGGAACTCTTCCAGGCGGAATTCTGATCCCTCCCCGAGCGCGAGCGCACGCACCCCGGCGCCCCTTGCAATGCTAGGCCGCAGAGGCTATCTTTCGCCCACTCGCCCGACGGCTGCTGCCGAACCCGCTCGTTCAACTTCACGCCCCACCGTGCGTGGACCTGGCAGCGCGCCGCAAGGCTGGCAGGCTCTCCAGCCGCTGGGAGAAAGGCAAGCTGCACGTTAAGCTCAACCGCCTCGACATCCACGCGGTTGTCGCGATCGAGTAGGCGGATTGCCGGGGACCTGCCCGCCGTACGGCGGACCTATCCCCTGTTGACTCCGAGGCGTAGAAGTTGTACGCTCTTGGGCCGGAGGGACCACGGTGCAGTTCGACCAAAGAGTCTTCAAAGCGAACGATATCAGGGGCACCTACCCGGAGCAGCTCACTGCTGAGCTTGCTTTCCTGCTGGGCAAAGCGCTTGCAGAGGTCATGGGGGCGAAACGCGCCGCCGTCGGTTACGACTGCCGTGCAAGCTCACCCGCTTTGTGCAGCGGGCTTACGGCGGGCCTGGAGGCGTCCGGAGCGAAGACAACGGTGCTGGGGCTCTGCCCCGCCGAGATCCTATACTACGTGATGGGGTCGCGGGACGAGTTCGACCTGGGCGCGATAGTGACGGCAAGCCATAACCCGCCGCAGTTCAACGGATTCAAGATCGTGGCGCGAGGCGCCGATCCCATCACGGAATTCAACGGCCTCGGCGCCTTGAGGGAGTGGATGAGCAGCGCGGCGGCTCCAGGGGAACCGGTGTTCGAGCTGCCGGCGAAATCGTTCTTCGCCGAAAAAGCCTACATGGAATATGCAACCTCGGCGGTGGGCCTGCCTGATGCGGGCGCCATCAAGGTGGTGGCGGACCCGGGGAACGGCATGGCCGGGCTGCTGTGGGAGGAGTTGACCGCCGCAACGGGAATCAAGCCCATCCGTATGAATTTCGAGCCCGACGGCAGCTTCCCCGCCCACGAGCCGAACCCGTCCAAGCTGGAGAACCTTCTGCCTCTAAGGGACCGTGTGGTCGCGGAAGGGGCCGACATCGGCTTCGCATACGACGGGGACGCGGACCGGGCCGTTGCCGTGCTCGGTAACGGGCACATCATGCAAGGCGGCGAGATGATCGCGGCCATCGTCGAACACCTGTTCGCGGGCAGTCCGCCGGGACGCGTTGCCGTCAACCTCGTAACGAGCAGGAAGCTCCTGGATTTCTTCCGGGCGCGGGGCAGCGAGCCGGTGATGGCCGCGGTCGGCCACACAAAGGTCAAACGCCTGATGCGGTCCGACCCCACGATCCTGTTCGCGGGGGAGCAGTCGGGACACTACTTCTACCGCGAGTTCTTCTGCTGCGAGAGCGCCCTCATGACGACCCTGCACCTGCTGCACCTGGCGGCGGCGGGGCGGCTTCAGTCGCTCATGGAAAGCCTGCCTGGGCCCTGGCTCATGCCCGCCAAGGAACCGAGCTTCAACTTCGCGGACCGAGACGAGGCGGTGGCAGCCTGCAGGGCGGCTGCAAGCGAGGGGCTCAAGATGTTCCCTGACCCGCTGGAGATCACGTGCGAAGCAGGGTGGCAGGCCAAGCGCGACTGCAGCTCGGCCGACATCAAAGAGGCCGACGGCATCCGGGTCGATTACCATGATTGGTGGTTCTGCGTAAGGCCGTCCGAGACGGAACCGCTCGTCCGCCTCACGCTGGAAGCCCGCACCCAAACCGCGCTCCAGGAGAAGCAGGCGGTCCTCTCGAAGTTGTTCACGTGAAGCTATGGCGCCCGTCTTCGTCCTCGTCCCCTTACCCCTCCTAGTCCTCGGCGCGCAGGCGGGGTCGCCTGTGCCACACTCCCTCAATCGCCGATGATCTTGACGAGGACGCGTTTTCGGCGCTTGCCGTCGAACTCGCCGTAGAAGATGCGCTCCCACGGGCCGAAGTCAAGCCTGCCCGCCGTGACAGCTACCACGACCTCGCGCCCCATCACGGTGCGCTTCAGGTGTGCGTCTGCGTTGTCCTCAAGGCCGTTGTGCGCGTATTGGGAATACGGCTTCTCCGGCGCAAGCGCCTCCAGCCACTTCTCGAAGTCAGCGTGCAGGCCACGCTCATCGTCGTTGATGAACACACTGGCCGTTATGTGCATCGCATTGACCAGCGCGAGCCCCTCGCTGATGCCGCTCTCGTTGAGGCACTCCTCAACGTGCGGAGTGATATTGATGAAGGCGCGCCTCGTCTTCGTGGCAAACCACAGTTCCTTCCGGTAGGACTTCATTGCAGGCCTCCTTGAGAGGGCAGGAGCGTGTACCCACAGAAGCGAACCCCCACGTCAGGCCGAACCCTGAACCCCGAACCCTCCGTTCAGCGGTTGGTCAGTTCCACGAGCCCTTCCAGCACGTGCTGCGCCCGGCCGGTGTCGATGGACTCGGCCGCCGCCTGCATACCCTCTTCCAGCGATGCCGCCCTGCCACCCACGTAGACGGCGGCTCCGGCGTTTAGAAGCGTAATGTCTCGCCGCGGTCCCTGCCCGCCTGAGAGCACGAAGCGGATGACCTCTGCGCTCTCCTCGGGGCCGTCCACCACCAGGTCCGTGAGCTGCGCCCTGGGCAGCCCAACGCTTTCCGGCGTAAGCTGCCATGTCCTGATAGCGCCGCCGTCAATCTCCGCAATGGACGACTCGGCGCAGACGCTCAGCTCGTCCAGCCCGTCGGCGCCGTGAACGACCATGGCCTTTTCGGCGCCCAGATTCAGCAGCACGCCTGCGATTGTCTCCAGAAGGTCGCCGCTGAAGAGGCCGAGCAGTTGTCGTCTCGCCCCCGCCGGGTTCGTGAGAGGCCCAAGTATGTTGAAGACCGTGCGAACCCCCATCTCCCGGCGAGGCCCGATGGCGAACTTCATGGCCTTGTGCAGGGCGGGTGCGAACAGGAATCCCATGCCGAGCTGGCGGATGCATTCCTCGACCACCTCGGGAGACGCCTCGATGTTGACGCCCAGCGTTTTGAGCACGTCCGCGCTGCCGCTGGAGACGCTGCGGTTGCCGTGCTTGGCGACGGGCACACCCGCTCCCGCCGCGACCAGAGCCGCGGCAGTGGAGACGTTAAACGTGCCCTTGCGGTCGCCGCCCGTGCCGCAAGTGTCCACCAGATCCAGTCCCTGCACGTTTATCCTGGTTGCGGCAGCCCGCATCGCCCGGGCGAATCCTGTGATCTCCGCCACCGTCTCGCCCTTCATCCGTAGCGCCACCAGGAACCCTGCAACCTGCGCCTCGGTGGCCTTGCCGCTCATGATGAGCGACATCGCCTCCTCGGACTCCTTCTCGGACAGGTCCTGCCGCTCCACAAGCTTAGCTATATAAGGTTTCAACACGTCACAGTCTCCATTGCGCCGGAGCGCTCTGGCGGCGAGCTACTCGTCCTGCTCCTTCCGCGCCTTGCGTTGGGCGATGATCTGTTCCTGCACGTGCGGCGGCACGGCTTCGTAGTGAGAGAATTCCATCGTGAACGTCCCCTCCCCGCCTGTCATGCTCTGCAGCTCGGTGCTGTAACGTCTGATCTCCGCCATGGGAATCTCGGCGATGAGGATCTGCATCCGCGCCACCTGGTCCATCCCCAGGATACGGCCGCGGTGGCCTGTCAGGTTGCCGGTGACGTCGCCCACGTGCTGCGGCGGGATCGTCACCTCGATCTTCGCGATCGGCTCCAGCAGGACGGGGCCGCATTGGACGAACGCCTCCTGGAACGCCCGCGAACCGGCTATCTTGAAGGCGGCCTCGGAGGAGTCAACGCTGTGATAGGAGCCGAAGTAGACGGCGGCTTTCACGTCCACCACGGGGCAGCCGGCCAGTATGCCCCTATCCATCACCTCCACAATGCCCTTCTGGACGGCGGGCATGTACTGCTGCGGGATGGCGCCGCCCTTGACCTCGTCAATGAACTCGAACCCGCCGCCCCGCTCATTGGGCTCCAGGCGTAGATACACCTCGCCGTACTGGCCGCGCCCGCCGGTCTGCTTCTTGTGGCGGTATTGCGCCTCGCCTTTCCGCAGGATGGTTTCTTTGTATGGGATGGACGGCTCGTGCGTGTCCGCCGAGACATCGTAGCGACGCTTGAGCTTGCTGAGCACAACGTCCAGGTGCAGGTTGCTCATGCCCGTGATGACGAGTTCGCCGCTCTGCTGGTCGCGCTCGAGGGCAAGCGTGGGATCCCCCTCCGCAAGCCGCTGCAGGCCGGAGCTGATCTTCTGATCGTCGTCGCGGCTGCGCGGCTCTACCGCCAGCGACATCATGGGCTTGGGCAATTCGATAGGCGCCATCCTCAAGGCGCTTTTGTCGGCGCAGAGCGTGTCGCTCAGGTGCAGATTCTCCACCTTCGTCACGCACAGTATGTCGCCGGCCACCGCTTCGCTGACCTCCTTGTGCTCCTCCCCGAAGACGGTGAACATGTGGCCCAGCCGTTCCGACTTGCCGGTCCGCGCGACCGTCACAACGGGGCTCTCGCCGAGGCCGCCGGAAAAGACGCGGAAGAACACCAGCCGGCCCACGTGCACGTCAGAGACGCTCTTGAAGACCTGGGCGCAGAACGGGCCGTCGGGCTTCAGCTCCACCTGCTCGCCTGCGCCGTCCGTGGCGGTGCGCGTGACCCCTTCGGCCGGGGAAGGCGTGCAGTTGGCCAGGAACTCCAGCGTCTCCGTCAGCCCGATCTCTTTCTCCCCGGCGCAGCACAGGATCGGCACGAGCTGGCCTTCCAGTATGGCACGCTTGAAGGTGGCCTCGATCCGTTCGTCCGCGACCTCCTCCCCTTCCAGGTAGCGCTCCATCAGCGCGTCGTCACATTCGATGATTGACTCGCGGAGCGAATCCCTGAGTGCTTCAAAGTCCCCGGCCACGCCGTCCGGCGCCACTTTGGTGTGCAGCAGGTCGGCCACGCCGGAGCAGCTTGCGCCCAGCCCCACGGGCAGGAAAACCGGCACGCACTCGTTGCCGAAGCTCTCGCGTATATCCTGGAGAAGCCGATCGAACTGTATGTTATCCGCGTCCAGACGCGTGATCAGCAGGACCCTTGCCACGCCGACATTGCCCGCTACGTCCCACATCCGCCGCGTGTTGAGCTGAACGCCGTCCGGAGCGCTGACAGCGATGAGCGCAGTGTCCACGGCGGGGACCACCGACACAGCCGCGCCGCTGAAATCCAGATATCCGGGGGTGTCAATGACGTTGAAGGTCTTGCCCTCCCACGCGAAGTTGAATATCGAGCTTTCAATCGAGAACTTACGCTCCTTCTCCTCGGGATCGTAGTCACTCAGCGACGATCCTGCGTCCACGCTGCCGGCGCGGTTAACTACTCCGGCCACGTGCAACAGGTGGTCAACGAAGGTTGTCTTGCCGCTGCCGCCGTGTCCGACGACTGCGATGTTTCTGATGTTCGTAGCCGTCCGTTTTGCCATACACCGTCTCCGACTTGGGGCTAAGGGCAAATCCTCTCGTCCAACTCTACCGGCCGCACAGGCAGGCGCGAGGGGAACGCGTCCGCAACCTCCAGCGCCTCCGCAAGGGTGAACCTGTTCTCGTAAAGCGCCTTGCCGACGATGACAGCGTCCGCGCCGCACTCGCCCAGCCGCTGCACGTCCTCCAGCGAGCCGACGCCTCCGGATGCTATCACGGGCACGCTTGTGGCGCGCAGGAGCGCCTCAACGCCCTCGAAATGCGGGCGCCTCATCATCCCGTCGCGCCTGACGTCAGTATAGAGAAAAGCCGCCGGCCGGCCTTCTTCCAGCCGGCGAGCCAGCTCTTCCACGCTCACGCCGGCGCCTTCGCGCCAACCTCTGACGGCCACCTCGCCGTCCCGCGCGTCCACGGCTATGACGATGCGTCCCGGCATCGCGCGGCACAGCGCCACGGCCCACTCGGGCTCTGCCGCGGCACGCGTCCCCACCACTACACGCGCAGCGCCGACCTCCAGCATCTCCTCAACGCTCTCCAGCGACCTGAGCCCGCCGCCGACCTCCGCCGGGATCGAGAGCGATTGGATGATATCGCGCACGCAACGGACATTCTCGCCGCTCTCGCTCAGGGCAGCGTCCAGGTCAACCACGTGCAGCGCCCGGGCGCCTTCCTGCTGCCAGTGCAGCGCCGCCTGCGTTGGCTGCTCGTAATACTCCGTGCCGGCTTCGGGCCTGCCCTGCAACAATCGCACACATTTGCCGCCCTTGATGTCAACGGCGGGAAAGACAACCATAGCGTCAGTCCCATCCATGTGGAAACCACACCTTTGGCGGCGGGACAGCTCTCGCGCCGTAGACAACGCGCAGGCCGGAAACGCAGGCAGTTTTGGGATTATAATATGGGCTACCGGCTGGGTTGTCAACGCAAGCGCGTTTCTTTGCCTAGACACGGTGACCCCCCCACATGGATGGCGGGCAGGCATCGTAGAAGTTTAGCACATCCGTCCCAGTGCCGAGGGCTTTGTCCACGCACCGAGGGATATCCAGGGCTAATCCAGGACCCCGACGAAGCGGAGGACGGCCGCAGCTCATGGCCTTTCGAATGTGATTACGTCCACGAAGCCCGTCCTTGCCGCGTCGGCGGCCAGCCTGTTAGAAGACGTGCCGGTCTCGCGGAACCCCGCGGCCCTGAGAACCTCGATCTTGGCCCCGCACGTGCAATCCCCATAGGCGACGTGTCGGTCAGCAGTCCGCAGCGAAAGGGCCGACAGCAGGTCACATCCCCTGTCCCAATAGTCAGGGTGGCAGTAGACGTCAACGAGGCACGTGTCCGGCCAGAGCGGATCGTGGCCCCACACGGCAAGCCCGAGGACGGCGCCCGAGCCCTTCGATTGAAGCGCGACCGAGCGCAGCTCTTTCCCCTCCTCGCGTCGCCGTGTCTCGTCACGCAGCAGGGACAGCAGCGGACCCTCAGCCGAGGCGCGCCCGAACAGCTTCAGCGGCGCGCAGCGCACAACGCCCGGGAACCCTCCCATGAACAGCGCCGGCGACGACGGCCAGTGCGACCAGTCCAGCGCCCCGATATCCGCCTTACCTTTTGCGAAGTAAGCGGCCTCGAACTCCTCCTGGGAAGCGGCATAGTATTCCATGCAGCCGCTTCTGTCCTCGACGCTGCGGAACCCGAAGCGCCTGTAGATCTGATGCGGCGCGCTGCCGAATTCCGTGCCGAGGAACAGCGCCTTGCCCCCGCGGGCACGGAAATCGTCCATCCCCAAGGTCATCAGTCGGGACATGGCGCCCTTCCTCCGATCCTCACGATTAGTCCACACGTGGCCGAGGACGCCGACACCCGCAAGCTCGGCGGTCATCACATTGGAGATGGGCCTCCCGTGCCGGTGGAGCACGCAGAAGCGGACCTCGATCGCGAGCTTCGAGCGGAGCGCCTGCGAGACCTGCCAGTTCCACGGCTCGCCTTTGTGGGCAAGCAGTCCTTCGATCCGCTCGGCCCACTCGAGATCGGGCGCAACGACCATGCCTGCCCGCACTGTTTCGCCTGACCTCAGAGTAATCTCACCGAGCTCTTCGTACATGCACGGTCCGCCCACAACAGACTGCTGCGAAGCAAGACTCTGGCAGGCATTTTAGGCGGAAGCGGCGCAGAGGGACAAGCGCCCGGACCCCTGTTCGACAGCGTGCCGGAGGGCGTGGATCCAGGCTGCCCTCTCCGCTCCCGACGCGTGCAGCGGCGTTTTCCCCTTGAATCCATCGCCGCTTCCGGCGAAACTTAAGTCACTGGGCGCTACTGCGGTCGCGGGGGAAGTCGTTTCCGAGGACTCAGATCCGTGTTGCCCAATATCCTGACCATCCTAAGACTGCTGTCGGTTCCCGTGGTGCTGTCGCTGGCATACGGACAGAGCCCCGGTGTGCTCGCGCTCGGGCTCGGGCTGTTCATGCTGACCTCATTCACGGACTGGCTCGATGGATACCTGGCCCGCACGCGCAAAGCCACCACGATATTCGGCACCGTGATGGACCCCGTCGCCGACAAGATACTGATCCTGGGCATGCTGTTCGTGTTCTCCGACATCAAGCTGCTGCCGATGTGGCTGGTGTTGATCAATCTGTTTCGCGAGCTCTTGATCTCGGGCATCCGAGCGGTGCAGGCCTCTAAGGGCAGCATCATCCCCGCCAACTGGATGGGAAAGCTCAAGTTCTGCCTGCAAGTAGTCGTCGTAGGCGTCGGGTTTGTACAGCGGCTGCTCGAATCCGCCGGCATGGACTTCGACGGCGGCCGCCATATTCTATTTTATTGTGCCTTGTTCATGACGACCGTTTCTGTCGTCCTGGCGCTCAACTTTCTGCGCTGGCACGGCGAAGGCCTCATGAAAGAGCGGACGTGAGCAAGCCGCGGACGCAAGCTGGAACTACGTGTCCACGATCGCCTATGACCCGGACATATACGGGGAAGGATTCGACGAGCCGTGCCTGCTCAGGGTTCCCGACGGAAGAATCCTATGCATGTTAAGGACCGGCTCGGGCAGGCCCATCTACAAGTCCTGGTCCTCCGACGACGGCAAGGGTTGGAGCGAGCCCGTCAAGACCGGCGTGGTCGGGGTTGAACCCAAGCTGTTGCTCATGACGAGCGGTGTGATAGCTTGCAGCTATGGTCGTTCGAGGAAGGACGTCTCGGACCGGCCCGGGCCGTTCGGCTTCCCTTCGGAGGACGCGTGGATCATGTTCAGCCAGGATGACGGTGAGACCTGGACGAACCACACGGTGCTCTACGAGGGCCCCAGCACGGGCTACACCAGCATGGTGGAGCTCAGCCCCGGCGAACTCCTCTGCACGCACGACATCCTGGGGTTCGGCTGGGAACGCACCAACTCCATCATGATGGTGAAGGTCTGGGTGGAGGCGGGCGGATGAGGCGGTGCGTCTCGCTAAGCGGCGGCGAGGAGGATGCGGACTCTGCGCTGAAGCGACGCAAGCCCGCGCAGCGGGCGACTGAGCTGCCGCCCGGTGGGGGTCAGGATTCTACCCAGAGGGCAATCAAACAACGAAGGCGGGGACGGCGCCCGGACGGGAATTCAATTGACACTGGAGCATGGCGGCGATACACTTACCATGTGTCATTCTGGCATGTCGGGCGGTTTTTGAGTGCGTTCCTCCGCTTCTCCGTCGATTTTTACTCGAAAAGCAGCCGGGGACTCCCGGTTTCGCGGGCGCAGTCCGCGTCCTTCGTAACCCCTTCGCACGAGGATGGAGCTGCATGAGTCTGGAGGAGTTGCGAAAACAGGTTGACGAGCTGGACGCGCGCATCGTACAGCTCATCAACCAGCGCGCGAAGATCGTCCGCCAGATCGGAAGGCTTAAGGCTGGCGGCAATGAGTCGGTATACACCCCTCACCGAGAGCAGGCCGTCTACGCCAATGTCACAGGCGCCAACGCAGGTCCCGTCAGCGACGAGGCCATGCGAGCCGTGTTCCGTGAGATCATGTCCGGCTGCATTGCACTCGAGAAACCGCTCAAGATAGCTTACCTCGGCCCGCCCGGGACGTTTACGCATTGGGCCGCGCGCTCCAAGTTCGGCGACTCCGTGCAGTACGTGCCCGCCGCTTCGCTCGAAGAGGTATTCGAGGAGGTTGAGCGCAAGAGGGCCGATTACGGTGTGGTCCCGATAGAGAACTCCACCGAAGGCGGCATCCGCGAGACGCTCGCCCGGCTCATAGACAGTCCGCTTCAGGTGTGCGCAGAGATTGTCTTGGAGATACACCACTCACTGCTCGCCAACTGCGTGTTGGATGAGGTCAGGAAGGTCTATTCGAAGGGCACGGTGTTCGGGCAGGTCAGGCGGTGGCTGAGGACCCACCTGCCGCGTGCCGAGACGGTCGAGGTTTCCAGCACCAGCCGCGCGGCGGAGCTGGCGGCCGGCGAGCCGGGCGCGGCCGCCATCGGGCACGCCGAACTCGCCGCCGCATATGGGCTAAACGTCCTGTTTGACCACATCGAAGACTACGCGCACAACGTCACGCGCTTCTTCGTGCTCGGGGACCACGTGAGCGACGCCACCGGGGACGACAAGACGGCGATCCTTTGCAGCGTCAAAGACAAGGTCGGCGCGCTGCACGACCTGCTGGCCGCGTTCAAAGACCACGGCATCAACATGACGAAGATCGAGTCGTTCCCATCTCCGACGACGGCGTGGCAGTATTACTTCTTCATCGACCTGCAGGGCCACCCGGACGACGATGGGACGCGCAAGGCGCTGGACGCGATGAGGCAGGAGTGCGAGTCGTTCAAGATTCTCGGCGCGTTCCCCAGGTGCAACACTTGAGGTTCGCCGAGCCTGCAGCCTCTTTGGGTCTGCGGAGACAACTGACATGAGGAAGCCGTTCGTTGCCGGTAACTGGAAGATGAACCTGGACCACAAGGGCGGCGTCGCGCTTGCGGCCGCGCTCAAGGGTCAGGTGGGCCGGGTGGACGAGGTGACTATGGCGGTATGCCCCCCGTTCGTTTACCTGAAGGCCGTGGCCGATGCGCTGGCCGGTTCGAACATCGCCGTGGGAGCACAGAACATGTACGTCGAGCCGAAGGGCGCCTACACGGGCGAAGTGGGCGGGCCGATGCTGCTGGACGTGGGCTGCACATACGTCATCCTGGGCCATTCGGAGCGACGGCACGTCATGGGCGAGCAGGACGAGTTCATAAACACGAAGGTCCGCAGGGCCTTGGAGTTCGGCTTGAAGCCGATCCTCTGCGTCGGGGAGAAGATTGAGCAGCGCCAGGCAGACCAGACCGAGCAGGTCGTCAGCACCCAGGTCAGGCGTGGGCTCCAAGGTGTCGGGGCGGAACAGATGGGGGACGTCACTTTGGCCTACGAACCCGTCTGGGCGATTGGGACTGGGCTGAACGCCACCCCGCAGCAGGCCGAGGAGGTCCACGCGATGATCCGGGCGCTCGTGGGCGAGCTGTACGACGGGGAGGTCGCAGAGAACCTCGTCATCCAGTACGGAGGCAGCGTCAAGCCAGACAACGCAACGGACCTGATGGCCATGCCGAACGTTGACGGCGCCCTTGTTGGCGGCGCGAGCCTGAAGGCTGAGCAGTTCGTGCCGATCATCGAGGCCGCCCTGGCCCTGCGCAAACAATGAGTTGGCCGACTTAGATACCCAAGGGTCGTCTAAACACTGACGGAGTACGGAAATGGATCTGGATGAGCAAAAACGGCTGGCCAAACGAGCCCTCATCGTAGGAGGGCTGTTCGCTCTGGCGGTGATCTTTTTCCGCCTGCAGTCGAGAGGACTCCTCATAGCCTACGTCCTCATGGTGGGGGTGCTCCTGGTGCTCGCCATACTGCTCCAAAGCAGCAAGGGCGGAGGGCTGGCAAGCCTCGGCGGACTGGGCGGCGATTCGCTGTTGGGCACGCGCTCGGCCACCCCCATCGCCAAGGCCACCTACGTTATGGGCGCGCTGCTGCTGTTCATCTGCATGCTGCTGGCGCGCCTGGGCGTGCCTCAGCAGACCGCTCCGGTGGGGGCGATCGGGCGGGAAGAGCCTGCTCAGACGGCGCCCATCAATGTCGATTCGTCGCGCGGGACTGGGCAACCGGCCGGACAGGATGCCGGCACGCCTGTAGCGCCTGCCGAAGATGCGGGCCAGCAGGGCGGGGAAGCCCCATCGCCGACCACACAGCCATGAGTCACGGGATGGGAATATGGTGCGCAGCATGACCGGTTTCGGCGTCGCCGAGAGGATCTGGGAGCAATGGACCATCAGGGTGGAAGCCCGCTCGGTGAACCAGGCCGGACTCAAGCTCTTCATGCGCCTTCCCGAAATGCTGCGTCTCAGGGAGAACGAGCTGGCGAGGATAGTGGAACAGCGGGTCTCACGCGGCCACGTCAATCTTACGGTGGATTGCACCCTGGGTGAGGATGCGGTTGACCTGCTTGCAGACAAGGAGAAGCTGCGGAGCTACATGCGCCTGGTCAAGGAAGCCGCTGCTGCTGAGGGTCTGCCGGTCAGCGTCGAGGCGGGGGCGCTGATGTCCCTGCCGGGCGTGATAAGCTCCGGGCGCCTGCCGGCGCAGCTGCTGGAGGCTCTCTGGTCGCAGGTGCTCGCCACGGCCCAGGAGGCCGTTGACGGGATGGTCGGGATGCGCGAGGTGGAAGGGCAGAACCTGGCCAGGCAGCTTGGGGCCGTCTGCGCGGACGCGCTGAAGCGCGTGGAGGCGCTCGGTGCAGGTGTGGCGGGCTCGGTTCGGCATTACCAGGCAAGGCTCGGCGAGCGGGTCAGGCAGCTCCTCGAAGGGACGGAGGCGACGTTGGACGAGGGCGCTCTGGCGCGCGAGGTGGCCTTCATCGCCGAGAGGAGCGACGTGAGCGAAGAGATCGCCAGGATGGGGAGCCACCTTGAGCAGTTTGAGGCCACCCTTCAGGCTGAGGGCGGGCCGGCCGGCAAGAAGCTGGAGTTCATCGCCCAGGAGATGCTGCGCGAGGCGAACACGCTGGTCGCCAAGCTTCCTTCAACCGAACAGGTTCAGCAGGCGATAGAGCTCAAGCTCGACGTCAATCGGCTTCTGGAGCAGTTGCGCAACGTGGAGTAGTGACGCCGCCTCAACCCTCGCCGCACGGAAGGAACAAGGCGAGCCAGGAAGCGCATGGGTGAGGAAACGACGACGGACGGGATAGTCCACCCGGAGCGGGTGTTCGTGCTTTCCGGGCCGAGTGGAGTCGGCAAGAACGCCATTGTACGCCGGCTCTGCGAAAGCGGGTGCGCCGTGCGGGCCATCACAGCCACCAGCCGTTCGCCCAGGCCCGGCGAGGAAGATGGCGTGGATTACTACTTCGTCTCCGAACAGCAGTTTGAACAATGGCTGCGCGAGGGCAGGCTGCTGGAACACACCCGCTACTGTGGCAACTACTACGGCACGCCTGCCAGCTCGGTGGACAGGGCGGCCCGGGACGGCCGACCGGTGCTGCTGGTGATTGACGTGGACGGCGCCCTGCAACTCAAGCGGAAGTGGCCCGATGCGAGGCTCATCTTCATCCGGCCTCCGTCCGAGCAGGAACTTGAGCAGCGGCTCCGAGAAAGGGCAGACGAAGACGATGAGAACATGGCGCAACGGCTTGCGCAGGCGCGGCATGAGATGGCGCTGGCGGACCGTTATGACCGCGTGGTGGTGAACGATCGGCTTGAGGATGCCGTGGAGCAGGTCGCGCATATTGTGCGTAGCGCCAGCCCGGCCCATTAGCCGGGATTCTATGAGCAGCAACAGCACGGGCGGAACAAGGCCCAGGAGGTCACATGGACGTAAGCCAGGAAAAGAGGGTCGAGGAACTTACGAAGAAGCTGAAGGGGCGGTTCAAGCTTACTGCGCTGATACAGAAACAGATGCGGGAATACCACCTCGGCGGCAGGGCGTTCATGCCCAATGTGAAGAACGTGAACGAACTGTTTGATTACGTCCTTTCGCAGATAGAGAACAACGAGATCCGTCTGGAACTGCCGCCAGGGACGGAGGCGGAGGCTGAGAAGCTGCTCGAGTGAGGCGGGGCTTGCGGACGAGACGGTGTCGGAGGGGGATGATGAGCGCAAACAGGCTGCTGTTGATGATGCGGGTCGCGATCGTAGTAGCCGCGCTGGCAGGGTGCCTCGATTTCGAGGAGCAGACAGCGCGCGTGGAGCATGACCAGGACAATGATCGCCTGACAGTTGTCATCAACTACAGGGGGCTTCACTCCGCCCAGGACAACTCTTACTACACTTCCGGCAGTGCCGAGGCCCAGCTCCAGGAGGCGCTCGAAAACGAGACTGTGGCCCTTTTCGGCAACTGGCCGTTTGCGTTCCAGCTGGCGGAGTTTCGCACCGAACTGAAGAAGCCCGATGGAACCTACGAAGACTGGCCGGAAGAACTCCGACAGAAGCTCTTGACCCTGATTGAACGCATCAGCGTTCGCAATGGAGGGTTCTACATGGATCCCGGCGGCCGCGTCTGCGGCGCGCAGGTCGTCACAGTCGAGAAGGTCCAGGACTCCGTGCAGCTCGTCAACACGATCTTCAACCAAGCCCTTCAGGTCGCAGCGCAGGACGAGAAGCCCGCAGATCCCTTCGAGCAACGGATGCTCGAATACGCCCGGAAGAACCACACCTGGGTAGAACTGAAAGGACATAGCTTCATCATCTCCATTCCGGTCACGGAGGAGGAACTGGACGAAGGAACGCGCGACGGCGTTGAGGAGTTGTTCGAGTTTCCCCAGAGCGACAGTAGGGAGATCCGCCTGCGCGGGATAAAGGACCTGTTGAGCAGTCCGGTTTTCCTCTGGCATGAGGACGGGATGCTGAAGGTGAAGTGCGGCCTCGAGACTAAGCCGTCCGTCCTTGTCCTCAAGCCGCGCCTGGGCAAATACACGCCCAATCTCGCCGAGCACATCGAGCAGACCTACGGGCTCCATCTTGACGCGAACCTGGCGCGCTACATTCTCCAGCCCGACTCGCCAGCCGAGACGGAGGCCGAGGAGGCGGCGCGCATCATGGCACCGCGCCTGACGAAGAGCGAGAGGGTTCGCGTGCTTGTGCATCAACTGGCCACCGAGCCGAGCGAGGATTACTGGGCGAAGTTGAGGGAGGATCCGTTCGCACGCGGCATGGACGAGTCAAAGGAACTGGCCGACGCGGAGCTGCTCGAGTCGTGGAGGCAATGGCTCCAGAGCCAAGCGCCAGCCTTCAAGAAGCCCGAGGCGGCGCCGGAAGGATGAGCGGCACCGTGCCGGTCACCCATCCAAGGGCATTACATCTGTTTCGACACGCGAGGAGTCGCAGGCGACCTGAGGAAGGGGATGTGACATGGGAAGCATAGCGTTCGGGCTAATGTGGTTGGTGGTCATAGTATTGGTGGGCGGCTTTTCGCTGCTGCTGATGGCGTTCTGGATATGGATGCTGATTGACTGCGCCGTGAACGAGCCGAGCGAGGGCAGCGACAAGATCGTGTGGATTCTCGTCATCGTCCTCACGCACTGGATTGGCGCTCTGATTTACTTCTTCGCCCGCCGCCCAAAGCGCAAGGCGCTGCTGGGCAAGTGATCCCCACCTGGCATCGCTTCGCCCAGAGCCCCAGGCGTCACTCATCCGCCCGCCTATCCGGCAAACTCATAGACGCGGATATAGTCGATGTCGAGGAACGCGGGCAGGGGCGTCTCGTCCGTGACGGGCGTGCATGAGGCATTGTTGGCCGTGACGTAGAGGTTCACCAACATGAACATCTGCGTCTGCGGCGACTTGCCCATGACCCTCCGGACCTCCCTGTTGTCTATGAACCACACGAGGTCGGTCGACGTCCATTCCAGCGCGAGGACGTGGAAACCTTCCGAGAACTCGCGGCCGACCCACTGGGGGCAGACAAAGCTCTCGTCTTCGTGCTTGGGCCCCGAAGGTTCCTCGCCGTGGTGCACGCTGAAGCGCATGGGTGCCAGGTAGTCGTTCCTCGACACGTCATCGGGGCACCTGCCGATCCGTTCGACGATGTCAATTGCATACGCCTCATGTGGGTCCGTCCGCGCGCCGTTGTGCAGCTCGGTTCTGAAGTAGCGAACGTCCAGCGGATACAGCCGCCAGGCAGTCACTAGTTCCGGCCGCTTGGGGGTGCGGAAGCACATCTCGAACCAGCCGTATTTCTGGGCGAAGATCGCACCGAAGCGCGTGTCAAGCGCGCCGGTGGTATAGTGGTAGGTGGCCTTTCCTTTGCGCATCGCCCGTTGCTCCGGCGCCCACAATTCGAGGCTGTATTGCTCCACCGTAACCGTCTCCCTGTCGGCGCGGATGTGGAGCATGCCATCGCTCACCTCCAGCGCGTCGTCCACGACCGCGGCCACGCCTGCACATTCCCGTACATACCGCGTGTTCCACTTGAAGCGATCCAGCTCCGCGCCATCAAACTCATCGTGAAACGTCAGTCGCCACCCCGGCTTATGCCACTTGGGCGAGCTGGGCGGATTCCCACGAGGTTTCGCATTCCTGGCAAACATGGCACTCCTTCGATCCCAAGCACACGACGTGCCCACTACGATGGGGCACCCATTTTGATTCTATCTGCGGGGCAACGGAGCCGCAAGTGGCGCGGGGGGGGCAGATTGCCGGATTCTTCGCCCGCCCGCTCGGCCGTCCGTCCTTCGGACTGCGAGGACGCAGCAGGCCGCCCCCACCGCTAGGCGGCCATCTGTGCAGACCTGCATTACTGTGGTCCGTGGCGAGCTCTTATGGCCTTGCGCATCCGCCACCGGCATGCTACCATGACCTGCGGCCAGAACTTCCAGAGGAGTCAACATGGCGCGCAAGGCGGAAGCGAAGAACGTCATCCTTGGCGTGAGCGGCTCGATTGCCGCCTACAAGGCGGCGTCGGTGCTGCGCGGGCTTATGAGCAAAGGGCATGACGTCCAGGTCGTCATGACCGAGGCTGCGCAGAGGCTCGTCACCCCGGCCACGTTCCGCGCCCTCTCGGGACGGCCCGTGGTCACGAACCTGTGGATACCCGAGGAGCAGGCCGGCCTGGTGCACGTTGAGCTGGCGGAGTGGGCCGACGTGCTTGCCGTCGTTCCAGCGACCGCCAACATCATCGGCAAGATAACGTGGGGCATTGCGGATGAGGTCCTGAGCTGCACCTGGATGGCGTGCGATTGCGCGAAGGTGATAGCGCCGGCGATGAACGACCGCATGTGGCTCAGCCCGGCCGTGCAGAGGAACGTCGCGGAACTCAAGAAGCTGGACGGCGTCCACGTGATAGAGCCAGTGGAGGGCACCCTGGCCAGCGGGAGAATCGGCGCCGGGCACCTTGCGCCGGTGATGGATATAGTGGCAAAGATAGACTCCGTTGCGTGGGGTAGCTGACGGGCTCGGCTTGCGGCCCGGAACGCGTTGTTTCGGAGGCTGAAGTGGAAGACCAAGACAAACCCATCAGAGTGGAAATCAAGCGCAAGCGTGGTTGCGAGGACCTGCCGCTTCCGTGCTACATGAGCGGGGGGGCGAGCGGCATGGACCTGCATGCCGCCGTTGGGGAGAGAACTACGCTGGATCCCGGGGAGGTTAGGCTGATACCGACCGGCATTTACATAGCGGTTCCACGCGGGTTTGAGGCACAAGTGAGGCCCCGCAGTGGACTCGCATTGGAGAGCAGCGTGACGGTGCTGAACGCGCCGGGCACCATAGATAGCGACTATCGGGCCGAAGTGGGGGTGGTGCTGGCGAACCTGGGCGCGCGGCCGTTCGTGGTGGAGCGCGGGATGCGCGTAGCGCAGATGGTGATCGCGCGCAGCTGGCAGGTGGAGCTGGTTGAGGTGGATGAACTCAGCGAAACGGACCGGCAGTTCGGAGGCTTCGGGTCCACGGGTCTGCGCTGACCGTGCTGCGCGGGCAATCCGCGCATTCGCCGGAGCCGAGGCCCTTTCACAGGTCCCCGCTTGGAGCGGTTGCTCCAGTAAGCCCCTATCGGACTCGGGACATGACGCGAGAGGACTGGCTGAAGGTCGTCGAGCTGAAGGGATGCGGCGAGATACCGTGCAGTCTGGTGATGGCGGGTGCCGTGTGGAACGAGTACCGCGATGGCCTGACCAAGATCGTGAAACGCTACCCGGACGTCTTCAATGAGTCCTCTCTCCCCGAAGGCGGCCGGGTGGAATATGGGGCACGCAATCGCCTCAGCGAACTCTGGCGCGACCGCTGGGGCTGCACATGGAACAACGCCTACGCGGGCATTGAGGGGCAGGTGGTGGAGCACCCCCTTGCGGACTGGGACGCCTTCGACCATTTCGCGCCGCCTGACCCGGCGCACGGTGACGACCTGCGAGCGATAGACTGGCCGAGGGAGCGCGCCACCATCGAGACTGCCCGCAAGCGAGGCGAGCTGACACGTGGGAGCACGTCCCACGGTTTCCTGTTCCAGCGGCTCTACTACCTGCGCGGCTTTGAGAACCTGATGATTGACTTCGCCACGCGCGAGCCGCGGCTGGGCCGGCTGATTGAGATGATTCTGGAGTTCAACCTGGATATTGTCAGGCGCTACCTGGAGATCGGCGTTGACGTGATGCACTTCGGTGACGACCTGGGCATGCAGGAACGTCTCACCATCTCGCCGGCGGACTGGCGCCGCTACATCAAGCCCGCCTACGCGAGACTCTTCGGCCCGTGCCGGGAGGCGGGTGCGCACGTCATCCTGCATTCCGACGGCTACATCGTGGACATCATGCCGGACCTCGTGGAGATTGGCGTAACGATACTCAATCCTCAAGACCTGTGCAACGGGCTTGAGAACATCCGGCGACACTTGAAGGGCAAAGTGTGCATAGACCTCGATGTAGACCGGCAGAAGATAGTGCCGTTTGGGACGCCGGATCAGATAGAGCGCCACGTCCAGACGTGCGTCGAGACTCTCGGCTCACCCGAGGGGGGCCTGATGCTCGTCTGTGGGATATATCCCGGCACGCCGCTGGCCAACATCGAGGCGGTTGCGCGGGGGATGAGCCGCTGCCGCACCATGTTCTGTGATGCCGGACGCAGCCGGGCATGAGAATTCGTTGCCATTTGCCCCACTGTTCGGGTATAATACTTCCAACGGAAATGCAAACTCAGCAAGGGGATATGCGAAAAGCATCTAAGAGCCTTATCCCCACGGTTGCGACTTTGTGCAACCTGGGGGCGGGTTTCATAGCCATTGCGCTTGCGCTTGAGGGGGATCCATACCTCGCGGCGCTGCTGGTGATTTCCGCCGTCCTGTTCGACTCGCTTGACGGGATGCTTGCGCGCGCGTTCCGTGCTGCCAGCGAGTTCGGAAGGGAACTAGATTCCCTTGCCGACATGGTTTCATTCGGGGTAGCGCCTGCGGTGATCGTGGGGGCCCTCCTGCCTGATCAGATCGCCACCTTCGGGTGGCTCATGCTTGTGGCGTTCCCGCTTTGTGCCGCCGTCCGGCTCGCCCGCTTCAACGTGAAGAGGCTGCATTCCGCCTCCCACGGCAGCTTCGTGGGACTGGCGAGCACGGGAGCGGGGGGCTGCGTGGCATCGGCAGTGCTTACGGAGGGCGTCCTGACCGAGCACGGCGTTCACATCGGCGCCGGCGTGCTGCCCTGGGTGCTGCTGGTTCTCGGTCTGCTGATGATAAGCACGATCTCGTATCCGCACGTGCGCTCACTGCTGTCGAGGATGGCCCCACCTTCCCTCGTGGCCGCGGCTGCGGTCTTCGTCCTTGCGGCGGCCTACTGGCAGCACGAACTGGTGTTCCTTGCGGTGTTCTGGGGATACGCCGCTTCGGGGCCCGCTCTGGCGGTGAGAGAGAAGATACGGGCCTTCCGCGTCGCCCATTCCCGCTAGCTCCGGCGTGGCCCCTTCAGTGTATATGCGGCGCTCAACAGCTTCCCATACAGCGCCTCGTACCGGCGCACCATACGGTCCAGATTGAAGCGGCCGAGCGCCCGCTCACGCGCCTGTCGCCCCATCTGCGCGGCCTGATCCGGCTCCTTCAGCACGCTCAGCATTCCTGACGCCAGCCCTCCTACGTCGCCTTGCCTGAACAGTAGTCCCGTCTCGCCTGGAACCATAAGCTCAATGCAGCCGGCGACGTCCGTGGTCACCAGCGGAAGTCCGGCCGCCATCGCCTCGAGCGCTGCCACTGGCATCCCTTCGGTCTTGCTGGACAGCACAAAACAGTCGGCCGCTGAGTAGAGAACCCCCGGATCATCAAGCCAACCGACCAGCCGCACCCGCCCTTCCAAGGCCATCCTGTGCACCATGGCGCGCAGCTGGGGTGCAAGAGGTCCGTCCCCGGCGATAGCAAGGACCGCCCGCTCCTGCCGTGCTGCGACGATGGAAAAGGCCGACAACAGGTCGGGAAGCGCCTTCGCCTCACAAAGGCGCCCCACGAAAGCAAAGACCGGATCGGCGGGAGGCAGCCCCAGGATAGCCCGCGCGTGGCGCCGCCGCGTCAGGCTCTCCTGCGTCCCGCGCTCGAAGGGCGCGGCGGGAAGCGAGAAGTCTGCCGCGTCCACACCGTTCGGGATGACGAACAGACTGCGCAGAGGCAGCTTCGCCCGCTGCGCCTGGAACTCTCGCACGGCCTCGCTTACGCACACCTCGCCGCTGCCGAGAGGGAAGGTCAACCCGTCCAGCAAGGTGTGCCAGTGGCGCGGTTCCACTGTGTGCACCGCGCCGAGCACGACGGGCGTGCCTGCAAGCGGTCCGGCAAGCCGGCCGACCATGTTGGCATGGAACAGAAACGTCTGCACGACTTCGATATGCTCGCGCCCCAGCAGCCGAGCCAAGCCGAACACCGACCGCGCGAGAGCGAGCGGAAAGCCGGCGGCCGCGATGCCACGCGGCGCCCAAAGACCAAGGTGATGCACCGGGACGTTAAGCCGACGGTACTGCTCCGTGTAGTAACCCGGGCCGCCGAGGCACGCAACCTGAGGCGCGAAGCGCTCCCTGCTGAGACGCCGCACGATCTGGTATAGCAGCCTCTCCGCCCCGCCGCGGTCGAAGTCAGTGATGAGGAACAGTACTCGAATCACGGCAGTCACCAGCGATCAGTAATCGGTAACCAGTGATCAGTGAATACCGCCTGATAACTGCTCACTGTTCACTTGCGTTCGTCAGCGCGGCCAGCGGGCCTTAGCCCCGGGCAGCTCCGGGAACGGCGCATGCGGCTCGGTCTGGTACCAGTATGCCATCGAGCTGATATCGTCAGTAAGCGGCTCATAACCCGTCGGCTGCGGCGTGAACCCCAGATCTTGGATCGTCGCGCGCAGGCCCGACCTGAACCGAATCGGGTCCATCACGTGCCAGCGGTAGAGGCCGTGCTTTATGATCTCGCCCTCGACCTTGTGGAAGAGCGGGTATCCGAGAAACGGCGTCGAGTAGGTCTCGCCACCGAAGCCCCACGCGCCGCCGACGTAGTCCTCGGTACCCGTCCCACAGATGGTCGGATGCTCCGCGTCGCCGTCGATGTAGAACTTGACCTCCCCCTCACCCCACCAACCGCTGGAGAGCTGGGTCCAGGCCAGGTATGTGCCCACGTAGTGTCCCCGCCCCTCGATTCCATCGACTATTGTGTATTCTTTATGGTAGGTGACGGGGTTCTCGCGCCGCCATTGTGCGTGCAGGCGTGCAGCGTCCTCTGCAACGTCAGTCAGGGCGTAGGTGATCTGGTAGTAGAAACTGCCGACGGCATCCCCGTGCTCGTTGGTTACGCTGATGCGGGCGGAGCTGCGGAACGGCATCGGCCAGTAGCAGTTCATGCCGCCCAGGGGGTTGACGGCCACCGGCAGGGAATTGATCCGGCAGCGCATCGCATGGCCGTTGGCGAAGAAGTCGCCCAGCGGCGATTCGACTGAAGGCTGCTCCTCACCGTCCCAATAGAACCTGAGCACAAGGTCGCGCAGGACAGTGCGGCCGCGCGGGCCCGTGTCGCTGACGGTGATCCAGATGTGCTGGATGACGCCCGGCCCCTCAATCTCCGCCAGCGTGGTGGTCTTCCCGTTCCCAAGCGTGATGCAGGGGCGGCCTTTCCATCCCGCGCCGAGGTGATTCACCGCCGTCGCGCCCGCGCCCTTTTCCCCTTTGGGGTTTTCGGCGCTGATGCTCCGCGTCTCGGCGTCGCTCAGGAGCGGCAGCCCCCCCAGCCCAAAACCGTCACGCGTGCACATTCCGCCTCCGTCGCCGGAAAAGGGACCATGATCGCCTTCACGCTCGGTCGCCATTATAGTTGAAACGGTGCACTGAAAAAGTTCAACCGCGATACGAAGCCGCCAGCAATAGGCCACTACTCACTACTGACTGCTAACTGTTCCGTTGAAGTCGCTGCCCCAGGGTAGGAGTTCATCCATGCCCATCTCGATTTCCAGTTCGCCTATGCGCACAGTGGCACGCCGGCGCGCCTTGTGCACCCGCACGACCTGGCCCCATTTGTGCATCTTGACCACGTAGACCGGGTCGCCGGGCGCCAGCGGTCGTTCGGGCGCGTGTCCCGCCAGCAGGTCCGCCGTCCGATCAAGCGCCGCGCGCAGCCCGTCACGCACCTCGCGCAGGCGGTGCGCCAGCGATTTGTGCGTGAACCGCACTTCCTCATGTATCGCATCCGCTACTTTCGCAAGGCGCTCCAGGTCGTCCTTCATCCTCAGGCCGATGCCGGCGCCGGTACGCTCTTCCTCATCCTTCAGCCGGTGCAACGCCTGCTCGTACTGTTCCTTGAGCCTGGCGGCTTCGGCCTCGATCCACCGGGCGCGCTCGCGCCGTCCTTCGGCATCCTTTGACGCCTGGCGCACCTGGTCCAGCATCCCGCTGTAACGGCCCTCGCTTACGCTGTCGAGCTGCCGACGCGCATCGCTGAGCAGCGCGGAGGGCATGCCGAGACGCTCAGCGATCTCCAGCGCGTTCGAGCTGCCTGCTGAGCCTATCGTGAGGCGGTACGTGGGGCGGAGCGTCGCCGTGTCGAACTCCACACAGGCGTTCTCGACCTCCGGACAGGACGCGGCAAAGGTCTTGAGCTGGCCAAGGTGCGTGGTCACCACGGCCGAGCAGCGCCGCCGCACCAGTTCAGTCAATATTGCCTGCGCCAGGGCGCCGCCCTCGATGGGATCCGTGCCCGCGCCGAGCTCGTCCAGCAGCACCAGGCTCTCCGCCGTGGCGGACCTCAGGACCCTGGTGATGTGGGACATGTGCGAGCTGAACGTGCTGAGGCTCTGCGCGATGCTCTGCTCGTCGCCGATGTCGGCGTAGACGGAGTCGTAGAGCGGGACAATGGCGCGCTCCGCCGGCAGGAAGATGCCCGCGCGTGCCATCAGGCACAGCAGCCCCACCGTCTTGAGCGCAACCGTCTTGCCCCCCGTGTTCGGGCCGGTGACCACCAGGACTGCGAAGTCGTCACCGAGGTGGATGCTGATGGGCACAACTCCGTCGAAGTCTGGCTCCCGGCGGGCGAGTTCCTCCTCACCATCGCTCTCCGTAAGGTGCAGAAGGAGCGGATGACGGGCGTCCTGAAGCTCAAGGGCTCGCCCGCGGCTCACGACGGGCCTGCACATGCGGTACCGCTTCGCCATGCGCGCCTTGGCGAGGGCGAAGTCCACCTGCGCCAGCACGCGCTGCGCGGCGAGCAGGTTGTGCTTTTCCCGGGCGACGCAGCGGGTGAGGTCGGAGAGGATCGCGTTGACCTCTTCCTGCTCCGCGCCCTGCGCTTCGCTCAGCTCGTTGCCGAGTTCGAGGGTCTGAAACGGCTCGACGTAAAGCGTTGCGCCGCTGTCCGACGTGCCGTGGACGACGCCCTTGACGTGGCTCTTGTGGCGGGCATTGACGGGCAGCACGTAGCGCTCGCGGCAGATCGTCGGGTTGGGGTATTGCAGGTGCGGGGCCACGGAGCGGCTCTTCGTCAGCGCCATGAGCGTGTCTTCGATCTGGCGTAGGAGCGACCTGACGCGGCTGCGCAGCCTGGCGAGGCGGGGCGTCGCCCCGTCCTTGATCTGGCCGGAGGCTTCGATCGCCGCCTTTATTCTTCGCTCAAGCTCCGGGCAACGCGGTATGTCGTTCCCCAGCTCGCCGAGCGTGGGGTATGAATCGCGCAGGCGGTCCAGCGCGCTCCCAACGGCGATTGCCGCCTCGCAGAACGAGCCTACCTGCCACAGGACGATTCCCTCCAGCGGTGCGCCCCCAGCGTCTGCTCGACGGACCGCTTCCCTCACGTCCTCGATGCCCCCGAGCGGGACCCTGAACTCTCGCTCGGAGGCCTCCGTCATCTCAGCAGCGACAGTCAGGGCGAGTCCGATCTCCTCGAGGTCTTCGAGGGGCTCAAGCCCGAGGGCGAGTTCGCGTCCCGGGCCAGTGGCGGTGAAGCCAGCCAGGATCGCCTTGAGCAAGGGGAACTCCAGCAATCTGATGGCGTCGGCGTCCATGATCATGCCGCCCCTAAGTGCCTACCTCCTGTGCACCGACCCCGAGTGGGAACCCGACGCCGTGCTTTCGACCTGAGCCCGCAGCATGAAGCGCGAGACTACAGGCTAGAGCCGATAGAATGTCTTCGGGTTATCGTAGAACCATGCGCGCAACACTTGCTCGGCATCTGACAGATCCATCAAGTCTCTGTCCACGCGGTCGCCAAGGATCAAGGCGATGTTCTCCCGTGCCATATGCAGGTGGCCGTAGACCTTTTCGATGAAAAGGATGTAGTCACCGCCGAAAGCGAAGACCTTGTTGAGCGGCACGAG
>Ga0315291_10000820_pt1 | contig 41583 bp, 40 predicted proteins | sample YL17G12_20_MG_FD_203070 | JGI IMG/M metagenome (GOLD analysis project Ga0315291, IMG submission 203070) | Sediment microbial communities from Yellowstone Lake, YNP, Wyoming, USA - YL17G12_20 | ecosystem: Environmental > Aquatic > Freshwater > Lake > Sediment | place: USA: Wyoming | collected...
TCCGCGCTGGGCGTGGCTGGCGTTCGTAAAGCGGTCCCCGATTCCGTCCCTGGAAAAAGGCTCGCGTCTTGCATGTCTTAAGTATGCATCATATTCCAGCCAACGGGCGGAAAAGTTCACAAGCTCGAGAGGGGCGAAAGAAGCGCCCGGCGCCCCGCGAGTGCGGAATCCTGCGGTTGCGACCAGAGCCGGCGCCTGGTAACCTATAAAGAATAGGGACTTGGGCGAACGGCGCGTCGGACACGGGGTGTCGCGCGCCGCCCATGAGCGGCGCTGCGATGACGGCTTCGCCCTTGATGCGAGGAGGCAGCATCATGAAACGGTTTTGGGCCGCCTGCGCCGTAGCATTCTTGCTCGACGGGGCAGTTTTCGTAATCGGGCAAACCACGGGGCCGGCCCCACGGCCCGTCCCGCCACCGCGCGGCGACGAAACGTCACTCACGAAGCTCCAGGCCAGCCCCGCCGACTACGTCGACGCGCCTTTTTTTTCGATCGTCGGCCTGCGCATCGACGACTATTACAACTTCCGCTACGAAAACGCGCAGAAAAGTCACTACTCGCTTGACGGCCGAGAGCTGAGCAAGGAAGGGAAGTGCACCGGCAAATCGATTCGTCTTTACGCGCGGCGTGGGGAATTTGACGGGGTCAGCGGCGCCATCATCGACGCAACAAAGGACTCCACGGGGGCCCTGAAACTTGCCCGCATCAAGGCAGTCATCAAGCGGGAGCGCTACGAGCCGCAGATGGAGCTGATGGCCGAACTCGTTGACGTGCAATTCGCGGGCGAAGACGGCAGGACTTGGGGCAAATGGGAGGTTGCCGCGCCAGCCCCATCCCCGCCGGAGCCGAAGGCCGAGGCAGTGAAGGTGTGGTGGCGAGGCGGGAAGAGCCCCTTCTACCACCTGCGGACCTGCCCTGAGATCAAAGACGTCAAAGAGCCTAAGGAACTGACGCTGCCCGAGGCCGCGGCCAAGAAGTTGAAGCCGTGCAAGAAGTGCGCGCCACCGGCGCTACCCGGACGCAAGGAAGAGGCGCAGTCGGGGCAGTCGAACTCCCGTGAGCCGATTCCCGTACAGCAACAACGGAGTTAGACGGTGCAGGCGCCGCAGACCGGGCGCGCGGGCCAGAGCGCGCTGATAAAGCGCGCGGAAAACGCTGTGGCGGAGCCTCCTAGACATGATTGACAAACCATATCGCCGAATCATCCGGCCGTTTGAGCGGCTCAAGGACGGTTCCTGCGCGTACAAACAGGCAGGCGTTGACGATAACTACTATATGGACTCCGACTATGCCCCGAATCGGGTCGAGCTGGTTCGTGCATACAGCATCATCGAGCGCGACCTCGTGCGGCTGTTCGAGTACATCGAGCCGGCGGACAAGAACCGGGAGACCTATTCCCATCGCCTTTACGAGCTACTGCTTCGCGCAAGCACCGAGTTTGAGGCGAACTGTAAAGGCATCCTTGGGGCCAATGATTACAACTGCCCGAGAGACTTCAACATCTGCGACTACCACAAAACAAACGAAGCTAGCCGGCTATCAGAATACGAGGTTCGCGTTTCCGTTTGGCGCGGCGCTCCGAAGGTCTTTCGCCCACTCGACAAGTGGAGTGTGGGCCGCTCGCTCGTCTGGTACCAGGCATACAACTGCGTAAAACATGATCGCAGTCGTTCCTTCCAGAAAGCCAATCTGGAGAACGTCCTGTCGGCCGTTGCTGGTGTCCTGGTTGTTCTTTTTTCGCAGTTTTACGTTTTGTGTTTTCGCGCCCACGCTCACGTTGGTCTGTACCATCTGGGCGATGGCTGGTTTTCGCACGAGGACTCGATCTTCGCCATCAAACCACCGACGACTTGGACGGAGACTGACTTTTATCGGTTTGACTGGTCAGTTCTCCAGGGTCAACGGGACCGATTCGCGGCGTACCCATTTCCGGCAAATGGCGCGAAACAGCCAGACCTCGGGCACGAGTGAAAGACACGCCCCGTATGGCTCGCTTCTTTCGCCCCTCCGGGGCTCCGGGAATGCCCCGCGCCGTCTTCCGGGGGCTCGCGCCCCCGGCTAACCTCTTTCGCCGCTCTGCGGCTGCGCGCCTGCCCCGGACCGCGGCGCGGCAGGCCACTGGCCTGCCCTACACAGTGCGCACGCCGCCGTTGTCTGCATGAGCCTTGATCTGCGCGATAAACCGGTCGCCGTAGTTCTTGAGCTTCTGCTCGCCGACGCCGTGGACGTTTAGGAGCTCCGCTGGCGTCTGCGGGCGGCGGCGGGACATGTCGCGCAACGTGGCATCGTGGAAGATGACATACGCCGGCACGCCGCGCTCGGCGGCGATTGAGCGGCGCAGCTCGCGCAGGCTTTCGAACAGGGCACGATCGACGCCGGCCCAGGATTCAGCCTGAATCTGGGTCGCCTTCACCACGCGCTGCCGGGGCATGACCAGCCGCACGGGCCGCTCGCCGCGCAGCACCGCCCACGAGGCGGCGTTAAGCTTGAGCAGCGGCCGGTCGCCGGGCGTACGGTCGAGCACGCCCTGGTCGATGAGCTGAAAGACGAGGCTGGTCAGCTTCTTGCTCTCCAAGTCGCGCAGCAGACCGAACGTGCTGAGCTGGTCGTGGCGGAACGAGCGGACCAACTTGTCGTTGCTGCCGGTCAGGACCTTGACTACGTACCCGACGCCGAACCGCCCTTCCACGCGGGCCACGCACGACAGGATCTTCTGGGCAACGAGCGTGGCTTCTTCGTCGACCTCGCCCTCGTCGAGGCAGACGTCGCAGGCCCCGCAGCGGGCGTTCTCATAGGACTGACCGAAATACTCGGACAGCACTTTGTGCCGGCAGACGTAGCCGGCGGCGTAGGCGCGCACATGCCCGAGCAGCGCGAGCCCGGCGGCGATGACCTCCGGCGGGCGTTCGGCTTCCTTAGCGCTCTTGCGGATCAAGGCGTCCCAGCGCAACGCATCGGCCGGTGAGTAGAGCAGCACGCATTCCGCCTCGAGCCCGTCGCGCCCGGCCCGGCCGGTCTCCTGCTGGTAGTGCTCGATGGTCTTCGGCATAGCCGCATGGATCACGCACCGCACGTCGCTGCGGTCGATGCCCATGCCAAAGGCAACCGTGGCGACCACCACGTCGATCTGCTCCTGGGCGAAACGCTCCTGCGTCCGGCGGCGCTCCTCGGACTCCAGGCCGGCGTGATAGGCGGCGGCCCGGATCTCGGCCGCCTGGAGCCACGCCGCCACGCGCTCCGTGTCCTTGCGGGTGATGCAATAGACGATGACCGCCTGGCCGGCGTGCCGGCGGATGACGTCGAGGATTTGCTGCTGGGCGTCGACGCGCGGCACGACCCGGTAAATCAGATTGGGCCGGTCGAACCGCCCGACCAGGATCGCGGGGTCCACCAGCCGCAGTTGCTCCACGATATCGCGCTGCACACGCTCGGTCGCGGTCGCGGTGTAGGCGTGCACGCTGGCCTGCGGGAAGCGCTGCTTGAGCACGGCGAGTTGCCGGTACTCCCGGCGGAAATCATGGCCCCAATGGCTGATGCAGTGGGCCTCGTCGATCGCGAACGCCCGGACCGGCATGCGATCCAGCAGCTCCATGAAGCCGTCGGTGAGCAGCCGTTCCGGCGCGACGAAGATCAGATGGCAGGACCCCGCGCGGACTTCGCTCAATCGCCGCTGCTGCTCGGCTGCCGGCAGGCCGCTGTGCAGCGCGACCGCCGGATAGCCGCATTGCCGCAGGCCGTCCACCTGGTCCTTCATCAGCGAGATGAGCGGCGACACGACCACGTCCGTGCGGCCGGCGAGGGCCGGAGGCACTTGGTAACACAGTGATTTTCCGCCCCCCGTCGGCAACACCACCAGCGAGTCGCGCCGCTGCCAGCCCGCCTGAATGGCCTCTTCCTGTAGCGGTCGCAGTTGGTCATAGCCCCAATAGCGCCGCACCGTCGCGAGGATTTGTGGCAGGGCCCCGGTTTGGACGTCCGCGCCGAGCGTCATGAGTCCAATGCTAAGGTTTTTCGGTCCACTTGGCCACGCTCGCACGCGACGGGAAATGTAGCGGCCGGGCTCTGTCCCGGCCGTCGGAGGTTACGTGTCCACCTACGGCCGGGACAGAGCCCGGCCGCTACGTCACCGCGGGCCGCCTACGATCAAGAGCAGCCGATACGGATCGGGCCGGAACAGGAGAACGGGCTATGCGTGCTTACCGTTTCGACGCATTCGGTCTGGAGCACCTGAGGCTGGTGGACGCGCGGCCGCAGACGCCGGCGCCGGGCGAGATCGCGCTGGACGTGCAGGCCTTCAGTCTCAACTACCGCGACCTGCTGGTCATCAAGGGGCTCTACAACCCGAAGCTGAAGCTGCCCGCCACGCCGGTGAGCGACGGGGCCGGCGTTGTTTCCGCCGTCGGCGAAGGCGTGACACGGGTGCGCGTCGGCGACCGCGTGATGTCGCATTTCGTCGCCGGCTGGATCGATGGGCCGTTTCGGCAGCAATACACGGCGACCACCCTCGGCACGCCGGGCGTCGGCCTCGCGGCGCAGCAAGTCATTCTGCCCGCCGAGGCGGTCGTGCCGATCCCCGCGGGCTACGATTTTGCACAGGCGGCCACGCTGCCGATCGCCGCGCTGACCGCGTGGAGCGCCCTGGTCACGGTGGGCGATGTCCGTCCCGAGCAGACCGTGCTCACGCTCGGTACGGGCGGCGTGTCCATCTTTGCCCTGCAACTGGCGCGGGCCTTGGGGGCGCGGGTCATCATCACCAGCAGCAGCGATGACAAGCTGGCGCGGACCCGGCAACTGGGCGCGTATGGCACGATCAACTACCGCAGCCGGCCGGACTGGGAACAGGCGGTGCTGGAGCTGACCGGCGGCGATGGCGTCGACCTGACCGTGGAAACCGTCGGGCCGGGCACACTGGACCAGTCGCTGAAGGCGACGCGGGCGGGCGGGACGGTCGCGCTGTTGGGGGCGCTGACGGGCCGCCAGGGGACCGTGACGACGGGACTGATCCTGATGAAGCGGCTGCGGATCGTGGGGATCATGGTCGATTCGCGGGCGGCTTTTGAGGCCCTGTGCCGTTTTCTGGTCGAGCACCGCATTCAGCCGGCCATCGATCAACAGTTCCGCTTCGAGCAATTGCCGGAAGCGTTTCGATGCATGGAGGCCGGGCACCACTTCGGCAAGATCGTGGTGACGGCGTGAGACCGGGCCGGCGCGGGCATTCACACTCCCGCCCGCGCCGCTAAGATACGGCCATGAGCCCGTGCACGATCCTTGGCATCGAGACTTCCTGCGATGAGACTTCCGCCGCCGTCGTCGTCGACGGCCGCGACGTGCGCGCCAGCCTGGTCAGCTCGCAGGTGGCCCTGCACGCGAAGTACGGCGGCATCGTGCCCGAGATCGCCTCGCGGGCCCATATCGAGCAGGTCCGCCCGATCATCGAGCAGACGCTGTCCCAGGCGCAGGTCGGCTATCGCGACCTGGACGCCGTCGCCGTCACTGTCGGCCCGGGCCTGGTCGGCTCGCTGCTGATCGGAGTGACGGCGGCCAAGACGCTGGCCCTGAGCTGCAACCTCCCGCTCGTCGCGGTCGATCACATTGAGGCCCACGCGACCAGTGCGGCGCTGACCAGTGACCCGCCACCCTGGCCCGCGGTGGCGCTCGTCGTCAGCGGCGGGCATACCTCGCTCTATCTGGTGCGCGATTTCCTCGACCTCGAGCTGCTCGGGCAGACGGTCGACGATGCCGCTGGCGAGGCGTTCGATAAGGTGGCGGTCATGCTCGAGCTGGGCTATCCCGGCGGCCCGGTGATCGACCGGGTCGCCGCGCGCGGCAACCCCAAGGCGGTGCGGTTCCCGCGCACCTGGATCCACAAGCCGCACTTCAACTTCTCCTTCAGCGGCCTGAAGACGGCCGTGCTGTACTACGTGTACGGGGCCGGCAAGAAATACGGCTCGGCCCAGCACCTGAGCGCGACCGAGCTGGCCGACGTGGCCGCCAGCTTCCAGGCCGCGCTCGTGCAGACCCTGGTGGCGAAGACGGTGGCGGCGGCACGCCACGCCGGCGTGCAGAATGTCGTTGTGGGCGGCGGTGTCGCGGCGAATTCCGCCCTGCGCGCCGAGTTGCAGGCGGCGTGCGAGCAGGCCGGCCTGCATCTGTACCTCACTCCGCTCGAATACTGCACCGACAACGCCGCCATGATCGCAGCCCTTGCCTATCGCCGCGTGCAGCGCGGGGAGACGGCGGACTTGTGGCTGGAGCCGCGGGCCGGCTTGCTGCGGCCCGCGCTGCGCTCACGGGACCGAGTGGCGACGTGACGTTCTCCCGTTGGCGGAGCTTCTTGTGGCGCGTTTCTTCCTCGGCATCGATGTCGGCACGAGCGGGACCAAGGCGCTGCTGCTCGAGCCCGGCGGCCGGGTGCGGGCGACGGCCACCGCGAGCCATCCCAGCCTGTTTCCGAAACCCGGCTGGTCTGAGCAGCGGCCCGAGGATTGGTGGACCTCCACGCGCGCCGCGACCCGGCTCGTTCTGCGCAAGGGCCGCGTGTCGGCCGGCGAGGTCGGCGGCATCGGCCTGGCGGGTCAAATGCACGGCAGCGTATTCCTGGACGCCCGCCGGCGGGTCCTGCGCCACGCCCTGCTGTGGAACGACCAGCGCACCGCGGCGGAGTGCGAGGAAATCGAGCAGCGCGCGGGTGGCCGCGCCGAGCTGATCCGGCTTGTGCGCAACGTCGCCCTGACCGGCTACCAGGCCCCGAAGATCCTGTGGCTGCGTAACCATGCGCCGCGGCTCTTTCGCCGCTTGCGGACCATCCTGCTGCCCAAGGACTACATCAGCTTCCGGCTGACGGGCGAGCTGCGCAGCGAGGTCTCCGATGCCTCGGGTACGCTGCTGTTCGACGTGGCTGACCGCCGCTGGTCCATCGAGCTCATGCGGCGTCTGGAGCTCGACCCGGCCCTGTTTCCGCCGGTCGTCGAATCTTGCACCGTGATCGGCGAGCTGACCCCGGAGGCCGCCCGCGCGACGGGCTTGAAGGCCGGCACGCCCGTCGTTGCCGGGGCTGGCGATCAGGCCGCCGCCGCTGTCGGCACCGGCGTCGTGCGGCGCGGGATCGTCTCGGCCACAATGGGGACCAGCGGCGTCGTCTTCGCGCACAGCGATACGCCCGTGCTGAACGCCGAGGGCCTGCTGCAATCCTTTTGTCACGCCGTGCCGGGGGCGTGGTGCGTATTCGGCTGCATGCTCTCCGCCGGTGGCAGCCTGCAATGGGCCCGCGCGGTGCTGTATGCCGATCGCCTGAAGGCGGCCCGCACCGACGCCGCCCGCGACGCCCTCTACACCGCCATGATCGCCGAAGCCGCGGCTGCCGACGGCGACGATGGGCTGGTCTTTCACCCCTACCTGACGGGCGAGCGCTGCCCGTATCCGCATCCGCACGCGCGGGCCGCGTTCGTCGGCCTGACGCGCCGCCACGGCCGCGGCGACCTGGTCCGCGCCGTGCTCGAAGGCATCACGTTGGGCATGGCCCGGCAGTTGGACCTGATGCGGGCGCTCGGCATGCCGATCCGCGAGGTGCGGCTGGCCGGAGGCGGGGCCCGCAACCCGTGGTGGCGGCAATTGCAGGCCGACGTTTACGGCTGCCGGTGCGTGTCGATGCGCTCGGAGGAAGGCTCCGCTCTGGGAGCCGCGCTGCTCGCTGCGGTTGGCGTGGGCGTGTTCAAGAGCGTCCCGGCTGCTAGTGCCGCGGCGGCAGAGACCCAGCACACGTACCGGCCGCGCGCGGCGCGTCACCGGCATTACGCGGCCGTGGCGGCGCGCCTGCGCCAGACGTATGAGACCCTGGAGCCGCTTTATCGCGCCGCGAGCGACCGGCAATGACGAACTCGCACCAGCCGCTCACCGCCGCTGATCTGTTGTCGCGCGGACCGCTGCGCCGGCTGGGGAAACGCGTCTTCGTGCACGAGGCGGTCGACAGCACGAACCAGTTTCTGCTGGCGCGGGCGAGTGAACTGGACGATGGCGCCGTGGCGTACGCCGAGTTTCAGACCGCCGGCCGCGGCCGTTTGGGACGTCGCTGGGAAGCGCCGCGCGGCTCTTCCGTGCTGCTCAGCCTGCTCCTGCGCGAGGCACCAGACAATCCACTGTTCTCGCTGGGTGCCCTGCTGGCCGCTGTCGCCGTCTGCGAAGCGATCGAAGCGGCCACAGACTGCGCGCCCGGCGTACGCTGGCCGAACGATATCGTGCGGGGCGGTCGCAAGCTGGGGGGCATCCTGGCGGAATCCTGCGGCCTGCCGGGTACTGCGGATCGCGCGCTCGTGATCGGCCTTGGAATCAACTGCCTCCAGCAGCGCGGTCACTTCAAGGGCGACCTGGCCCAGACGGCGACGTCCCTCGAGTGCGAGTGCAGCCACCCGGTGAACCGGGCGGCGGTGGCGGCGGCCCTGCTGGCCCGGCTGGATGACTGGCTGGCCCGCTGCCGGAGCCAGCCGACGGTCTGGGGACAGGTACGGTCCGCGTGGCAGGCGCGCTGCGAAGACGTGGGCACGCGCGTTACACTGGAGCACGACGGGCGGACGTACCGCGGCACGGCCCTCGAGATTTCCGACGCCGGCGATCTGGTGGTGGCCTTGGACGACGGCGCGCGGCGGCAGTTCGTGGCAGCGAACACTACCCGCCTAGTCTAAGCGTCTTTCATGCGGTCCGTCTTTGGCTGCCCCGAGGAGAAGCGATGTCCTTGCTGGTAACCGGTTCCATCGGCATCGATACACTCGAGACGCCGTCTGGACGCGTCGAGGACGCGCTGGGCGGCTCGGCGGTTTACTTCGCATTGGCGGCCTCGCTGTTTACGCCGGTGCGCATGGTCGGCGTCGTCGGCGACGATTTCGCCTCAGCGGGCCTGGAATTGCTGGCCCTCAAGGACATCGACATCCGCGGCGTCGAAGTCCGTAAGGGCGCCCGCACGTTTCGCTGGCACGGCAAGTACGTCGGCACGATGAACGAGGCCGAGACCGTCGCCGTCAAGCTGAACGTGCTGGCCGAACGCGGGGCCACGATCCCCGCGGCGTTTGCCGACAGCCGGTATGTGTTCCTGGCCAACACGCACCCCGAGTTGCAGCGTGATTTTGTCCGGCAGGTTCCGCAGGCGGCGCTGCTGGTCTGCGACACCATGAACCTGTGGATCGAGAACGAGCCGCAGGAGCTGCGGCGGCTGCTGGCCGAGGTCCACGGGCTGGTGCTCAACGAGGGCGAGGCCCGGCTGCTCACGCAGAAGAACAACCTGGTCACCGCCGGCCGCGAGATCCTCAAGCTCGGGCCGCGTTTCGTGATCATCAAGAAGGGCGAGCACGGCAGCCTGCTGGTCTCACGCGACGACCTGTTCCTGATGCCGCCGTTCCCGACGGAGAACGTGGTCGACCCTACGGGCTGCGGCGACAGCTTCGCGGGTGGCGTGATGGGCTACCTCGCGGCGCAGGGGCGTTGCGACCGCGACACGCTACGGGCGGCCATGGCGCGCGGCTCGGTGGTCGGCTCGTTTGTGCTGGAGTCGTTCTCGATTGAGGCCCTCAGTCGCGTGACGCGCGACGACGCCGAGCAGCGCCTGGCGCGACTGCGGGAGATGACGCAGTTCACGTAGCGGCCGGGCTCTGTCCCAGCCGTCTGTGTGTGACCGGTTTGCAACCGGTCAGTAGCGTCGGCCCCCCGTGGCCGGCGTAGAAGACGGAAAGGTGTACACCCGTGCGCACATTCATCGCCATCGAATTGGAACCGGCCCTGCGCCGTCCGCTGCTCGCTTTGCTCCGCGAGGTCTTCCCGCGGCACCGCGACGTGCGCTGGTGCAGCGAGAACCAGTTGCACGTCACGCTGAAGTTCCTCGGCGAAATCCGCGAAGATCAGCTTCCGCAGGTCTGCGACGCGGCTACGGCCGCCAGTGCCCAGGTCCCGCCCTTCTCCATGCGGATCAAGGGCCTCGGCTGCTTCCCCAACCCGCACAGCGCGCGCGTGCTCTGGTGCGGCGTGGAAGACCTGACGCAGAGTTGCCGGCGCTGGGTCGAGCTGGCCGATCCGCTGTTCGCCCAACTGGGCTTCCCGCCGGAGAACCGCGCGTTCACGCCGCACATCACGCTGGGCCGCAGCCGCGCACCGGGCGGTGGCCGAGTGCTGAGCGAAATGTTGGAGACGGCACCGCCGCCGGAGACGGAGTCGATGACGGTGCGGCAGGTCGTCGTCTTTGAGAGTCGGCTATTGCCGACCGGGGCCCAGTACACGCCGCGGGCCACGTTGCCGCTCGGCTGATTACGTTCCGGGGGCCGGATTGGGCGGCACGTAGCCGGGGATGTCCTCGGCCGTGCCGAACAGGAAGGCCTCCATGTGCTCCTTGAGGACCGCATTAGAGGCGTCCGAGGTCGGGTCGAGGCGGTATTCGTTGATGACCATCCGCATGAAGTCCGTCCAGAGCTTCCAGGCCTCGGCCGAGATGTGGTCGCGCACGCGCTGCCGCAGCTCCGGCCCGCCCACGAGCTGGGCCACCCGCAGGGCGCGCTCGCCCTCCGGCGTCGATTCATCCAGACCCGGCAGCTCCCGCCCGAGCTTGGCACATTGCACCATGCGTTGCCCCATCGTCGCTCCTCGCTTCGACGGCCACGTAATAGCGTAGGCGCGGCCGGGCCCGCTTGCATCCCCCGCCGCACGCCGTTGACAAAAAAGCGGACGGCGGCTGTTGCGCACAACCGTCCGCCCGCTGTGAAACCGCCGGCAGCGCCTTCGCCCATTAGCGACTTCGGGTCGCTCCGCAATGCGTCGCACGAGGCGGTTCCATTACATTCTACGATTCGCGCGCGACCGTTACCAAATAGAATCCGGCGTTCCTGACACACGCCGCGCCCGGCCTCCATCCGGGCGGGACTTCCAGCGCGACCCATCTGGTCTCTGTCGCGGTGGACCCCCCGCGTGGACTCCTGCGGCGAGGTCGGTTTTCCCGGACGCGCGTCCGCCGGTTGACCGCCGTGCTCGGCAGGTCTTATATTCGCTGCCGGCAAGGGTTTCCGAGCATGCCCTCTTTGCCCGGCGGCACAGTGAGACGGCGATGGCCGAGGTCGAGCTTAGCCAGGTCACCAAGATTTACCCGGGCGATGTTCGGGCGGTGGACCACGTCAGCCTGACGATTCTCGATCGGGAGTTCATCGTCCTGGTCGGCCCGTCGGGCTGCGGCAAGAGCACGACCCTGCGCATGATCGCCGGCCTGGAGGACATCACCGCCGGCACGATCCGCATCGGCGAGCGGATCGTCAACAGCGTGGCCCCGAAGGACCGCGACATTGCGATGGTCTTCCAGAACTACGCCCTGTACCCGCACATGACGGTCTATAAGAACATGGCGTTCGGCCTGCTTCTGCGGCGGAGGTACGCGGCATTCAATAACCCCGCCGGGTTCATCTTTGCCCACGGCCACTGGCAGAAGGCCCGCGCGGAACTGCAGGAGATCGACCGGCGGGTCCACGAGGCGGCCGGTATTCTGGGCATCGAGGAATTGCTGCACCGGCGGCCGAAGGCGCTGTCCGGCGGGCAGCGCCAGCGGGTCGCCGTAGGCCGGGCGATCGTCCGGCACCCGAAGGCTTTTCTCTTCGACGAGCCCCTGTCGAACCTCGACGCCAAGCTGCGCATCGGCATGCGCGCCGAGCTGAAACGCCTGCACCGCCAGGTCCAGACGACGACGGTGTACGTGACCCATGACCAGGAAGAGGCGATGACGCTCGGCGACCGCGTCGTGGTCATGAAGGACGGCATCATCCACCAGACGGGCACGCCCTACGACGTCTACGAGCATCCGGCCAATCGCTTTGTCGCGGGCTTCGTCGGCACGCCGCCGATGAACTTCTTTGAGGGGCGGCTTGTTCGCGACGGCGACCGGCTGCTCTTTGACGAAGGGGACAACCGGCTGGCGGTTAGCCCGGTCCACCGCGAGCGTCTGGCAGCATTCGTCGGCCGGCCGATCACGCTGGGGATTCGGCCGGAAGCGCTGTCGCCGGCGGCCGATCGGCCTGGGGATGCGATCCTCAATGTCCAGGTCTCCGTCGTCGAGCCGCTCGGCGACCGGGCGGACATTTATTGCGGCACGCCCAAACATCCGCACATTGTCTCGCGCGTCGACGCCCGGACGCGTGTGGCGGAAGGCCAGCCCGCGCGGCTCGCCGTCGATATGGCCCGCGCGCACTTCTTCGAGCCCGGCGAGCATGGCCGAAACCTGTAGCGGCCGCCGGCTCGCCGGCCGGCCCTGTAGCGTCGGCCCTCCCGGCGCGCCGGGACCGACGTATCGGCGTCTGAGGCGCCAGCCTCGGGCGGAACCACGTTTTCGGGGCCGCCCGCCGAAGGTGATCAAGATGCTCATGTTTGTGCGCCCCCTATTTGAGCACCTTCGTTATTCGGACATTGGAGTCATCGGCCAGCGAGTGAGGCACGAAGGCACGGAGGCACGTAGGCACGAAGGGAGTATAAGCCACGGAGCCACGGAGCCACGGAGCCACGGAGGGATTGGCGGATTCAGGCGGGGGTTGGCGGAAAAACGCGTGAGGACGTAGGAACGGGTCGGGCTCGTTGATCCACAGATTACGCCGAGGGACGTAGAGGAGAGCGGCCCCAGGAATCCGGGCGCGGGCGGAAGCGGCGGATGAGCCCTGAAAGGGCGCAGGTGAGTAGCCGGGGGTAAAGGCGGCGCAGCCGCCGCCACCCCCGGACCGCGCCGGGACGCCACCCCCGGATCGCGCCGCCTCATGATTCTCCTTCTTTTTCGAGCCCCGGCGCGGCGGCCGGGTGCCGTGTGCCATGCCGTCCCGGCGCGCCGGGATTCGCGTCGGCATGTTCTTCAACCATCGCCGGCGGCTATGACTTCCTCACGCGCCGGTCCTACGGCAGCGAGTCAAGATCGATCCGAACCGGGTCGGGCGGACTGGCCTCGTTCGTGCGGGCGCCGGTTTCATACGCCCGGGCGCCCGACCATTGCCAATCCGTTGGCCGCTCGCACAGGCGCCGCCGGACCGGGCGGATATTCGCCGTCTGTTCCATCGGTCTTCACGCCGCTGTTCTCGTTGCGCGCACTGCATCGTCACGGCATCCACATGCCGACGCCAACAGCCGTCAGCATGGTACCGGACGCTGCGCGCAGCGAATCCTGAGTCTGTCAAGAACTTGCCTTCGTTGCCTTCTTCCGGCCCGTAGATGCTGGTACGTAGCACCTTTCGCTGACGTCGTTCGGAATCGCGCCGAGGAATCGTGACGCCCTGAGTTGATACGAGGCTGGCAAGTATGTGGCGCTGGCGCTGCGCTTTCTTGCGTGGAACAAGTGCAACTCGGTCTTGGCGCGCGTCATCGACACGAATAGCTGCCGGGCCTTCTCGTCAACGTCCGCGTCGTCATCCCGTGGGAACACTCCATCCTCCATCCCGACGACGACCGCCACGTCGGCCTCGAGCCCCTTCGCGGAGTGCATCGTCATGATGCGAACGGCCCCCTCGCTCCCTGTCTCGGATGCTTCCCGTAACTCGCGCAGCCACCTGCCGATATCGTCCAGCATGTCCGATGGCTCACGCCACGGTCGCAAAACGCGACAGGCGGTCTCCGCGAATTTGTTGATCTCTCCGCTGTGGGCATCTTGTAGCTCCGTAAGACAATCGACGAGCGCCCTGGCGTGGGTTTCTCGTTCCGCGGCCGCCTTGAGGGCATCGTACATTGGGATGCCATCTTTGAGCACCTTCCGCCAGAGGCGCGCAATCGATAGCAACGCTTCCTCGCGCTCATCGAGTTTCTCCCTTTTTCTCGATCTTGCGGAAGGGACTCCGGTTGCGCCACCATCGACGAGCTTCTGAAGCAGCACGCGCAGTGCAAGACTGTCCGCGGGGAGTTCAATCCAATCCCTTAGAGCTTCGAAGGGGGCGAAACCTCCCTCGTCCGGGGCTGCCCGAAAACTGAACCCAATGCGCGCCCGACGGAGCTTCTGACAAATTCTCGGCGCGAACAGTGCGTTCGGGAGCAGGATCAGCACACGCCGGGACGGAACGGCCTTCCGGACGATCGCGGTGACAACCTGAGCTTCTTTCTCGTCACTTGGCAGATCGTGGACCTTCACAACGCCCATGTCCTTATGTTTGAAGCGAGGTTCACGCTTTCTCAGGCGGCCGGCGCTGAATCCCTCGACAACGGCGAGCGCGGACCGGAGCACGTTCTCGCGACAGCGACGCGATAGGTCGAGCTCGTCGATATGTGCGGCGCTGCCAAAATCATCCTTGAACCTCCGAATGTACTCGGGCGATCCGCCGCGGAAGCTGTAGATGCTCTGGTCATCGTCGCCAACGACGAATAGGCCCGTTCGGTGTGCTGCGGACAGCAGTCGTATGAGTTCGCACTGCGCCGCGTTGATGTCCTGATACTCGTCGACCAGAAGGTGCTTTGCGCGCGCCTGGTATTGCTGCCGGAGCTGTTCGTCGGTACGCAGGGCCTTGCATGCTAGGAGGATCTGGTCGTCGTAGTCGATCGCGTTGCATGCGCGGAGAAGCCCGTCGTAGTGCCCTACGATGTTGCGGACCTCCTGGGACGACGCGCCGACCGAAGCACAGCGTTTCGCGCGGTCGGCTTCTTCGCCGGCTGTGCGCTGCGCGCCCGAAAGCTGCGCGGCATCTCCGAACAGGATTTCACGCACGACCTTTGAGGTTACGAGGCGGAAGCTGTCGTTGAGGCCAAAGCGTGCCGGGCATTCGGTGATGATGCGCTGGCCTAGACTGTGCATCGTGCAAATGACGCTTGGCTGATGTTCCTTGGTGAGATAGACATCCCGCTTTTCGGAATCGCTCAGGCGCTCGCACATGTTTCGCGCGGCTTCTCCGGTAAAGGTGATAAGGGTGATGTCGTCAGGAGACACGCCCTTTGTCTCGACTAGCCATTTCACGCGCAGTGCCAGACTGTGAGTCTTCCCCGTACCGGGGCCTGCGAGCAGCAGTACTGGACCGGGGAACCGGGTGTGAACTTCGTCACTCATGATGGCGTCCACTCGGCGCGGAAACCTGCTTCGCGGACGGCCGCGCCAGCCAGACCAAAGAACGCGTCACAGGCCACCCAACGAAGGGGCCTTCGGCAGGCGCTGTTAGGCAACGTACGGGTAGTGTAAGCCCCAGCGCCTGCGCCGGCAAGGGAAACCGGTCCCACAGAAGACGTCCGGGCAGAGCCCGGACGCTACCCGACCCAGGCGAGCAGGGCGTCCAGCAGCGGGCGGCGCTTCGGCCGTTCGATGTCGAAACCGTAGGCCCGCATCTCGTCCAGCGTCTGCTCGATCGTCCAGCCGCACACGCGAATCCGGTACGCCGCACACAAGATGCCCGTGCGGTGAAAGCCCTGCTCGCAGTGTACCAGCACGGGCCGCCGCTCGGGCTGCGCGACGATCTCAAGAAATCGGTCAAACACCTGCGCCGGCGGCGTCGCCGCATCGGAGAAGGGCATGTGTTCGAGCTGGATGCCCAGCCGCGCGCAATAGGCGCGCTCCTTGCGGAACCACTGGCCGCGCAGCGGATGCCGCGTGCCGCCGCGAGCACACACAACCGTGCCCAGCCCATGCGCGGCGCGAATCTGCTCCAGCTCGCGGACCCGCGGCTGGCCGCAGCGCAGCAGCACGCCCGGCTCGACGACGGCGAAGTGGCACAGTCCGTCGTAGCGGCTGCCGATGAGACCCGAAAGCCACAATCGCCATTGGTGAAGGTCGAGCGGTCCGGACCGCGGCCGGGGCCAAGCGGCGCTCATTTCCCGTCGTCCATCCGCGTGCCGAGCGCCTCGCCCAGGATCACCCGCCGCAACGTGCCCTGCGTGAAGAGGTTGAAGACGGCCACCGGCACGTGGTACTGCTGGCACAGCTCGGTGGCGGCGATGTCCATGACGCGCAGCCGGCCGTCGATGACCTGGTCGTAGGTGACGTGCGTATACAGCTTGGCCTGCGGGCTGCGGGCCGGGTCGGCGTCGTACACGCCGTCGACCTTCGTCCCCTTCAGCAGCACGTCGGCTTTGAGCTCGATGGCCCGGATCGCGGCGCACGAGTCGGTCGTCACGTGCGGGTTGCCGGTGCCGGCGGCCAGGATAGCGACGCGGCCTTGCTCCAGGTCCTCGATGCAGCGGTGCCGCTCGAAGGGCAGGCCGATGCGGGCAATGGCGAGCGCGCTATGAATCCGCGCGGGCTGCCCGAGCCGCTCCAGCGTATCGTGCAAGGCCAGCGCGTTAAGCACGGTCCCCAGCATGCCCATGTAGTCCGCCGTGGCCCGGTCAATCCCAAGCTCCTCGGCAGAATGCGCCCCGCGCAGGAAGTTCCCGCCGCCGCAGACAACGCCGATCTGCACGCCGAGTGCGGCGACGTCGCGAATCTCGGTGGCGATGCGGTCGAGCGGCTCGCGCTGCACGCCGAAGCTGCCGGGCGTGCAAAAGCTCTCGCCGCTGATCTTCAGAATCGCACGTTTGTACCGCGGTGGCTGGCTCATGGCGGGATGCACCCTTCTTGCACGGGTTAACTGGCGGCGATGATAGTGCCCAGGCCCCCTGCTGACTAGCGCCGGGTGCCGGGTGCCACGGGCGGAAGATCAATCGCCGGGAGGCGCGTTCCGGCCGAGGATGGAACCCAGGTGCTGCAAGACTGACTGCACATTGATCAGCACATCGCGATACGCCGCCGCCAACTCATAGTCCGCGTTTAGCACAGCCTCGTCCCGGCGACGGTCAAACTCGCGGATCAGTTGCTGGAGCAACCCCGCCGCAGCGTCGTCCTTGAAGAACTCCTCGAATGGTTTTCCGTCGGCAAGTCCTCGATCGGGCTTGCCCAGCGGAATAGGTTCCAGCGGGCCCCCCAGCAGATTGATGACCTCCTCGCGGATATCCTGGAGCTTCAGGCCGAGGTTCATGAGCACCTGCGCCGCCACGCTGTCCCGCTCCCGTAACAGCCCAAGCAGTAGGTGCTCCGTCCCCACGTAGTTGTGGTGGAGTTGGTGCGATTCCTCAATTGCAAACTCGATCACCCGTTTCGCCCGCGGCGTATGCGGCAGCTTGCCCATGATCACCAATTCGGGTCCGGTCTTGATGAGTTTCTCCACTTCCCGGCGCACGTTGCGGAGGTCGACGCCCAGGTTCTTGAGCACGTTGGCGCCCACGGCGGAGCCCTCTTTCACCAGGCCGAGGAGGATGTGCTCGGTGCCGATGTACTCGTGGTTGAGCCGTTGGGCCTCCTGAATGGCCAGGGCCATCACTTTCCGCGCGCGTTCCGTGAAGCGTTCAAACATGCTCCAGCCTCAAATGGCGTCCTCAAACGCCAGCGATTGTACGCTGTCGCAGATAGGAGCCCGCTGAAAAACGGAATCGGCAGTTCGCGGGAACGGATTCCCGCCAAGGCGGCGGCGAGAAGGGACTCTCGCACCAGTGGGCCGTCTAGCCGGGTTCTCACAGACGAGGCAACGCTGGCAGAAACTTGCCAATAACACCCGGCCCATTATGCGTCGCCGCCCCTTTGGCGATTGAGGACCGTGCCCAGACGCTGCCAGATGCGTCTCACTTCGTCCACAAGCTCCCGATACTCGGCCGCGAGCTTGTGGTCGCCCAGTAACGCCGTCTGATCGCGTCTCTCCTCAAACTCGTGCAGCAGTTGCAGAAGTGGACCCACCACTGCATCGTCTTCGGCTAACTCTACAAGTCCCTTCCCGGCAGCGCGTCCCGCATTCGCGTCTTCGGGCGATTTCACGAGCTCCTTCCCCGCGGCGCGCTCTGCATCCGCCGCACTCCCGGACGCAGCCTCGGGTTGGGCCCCCAGCCACTTCAGTAGCTCGTCACGAACGGTCTCGAGCTTGACGCCCAAGTTCATGAGAACCTGCGCCGCCACGCCGTCCCGCTCGCGCAACAGCCCGAGCAGCAGGTGCTCGGTTCCCACGTACTTGTGGTGGAGTCGGCGCGACTCCTCAATCGCAAACTCGATCACCCGTTTCGCCCGCGGCGTCTGCGGCAGCTTGCCCATGGTCCCCGGCTCGGGCCCGGTCTTGACGAGTTTCTCCACTTCCCGCCGCAGCTTGCCGAGATCAAGTCCGAGGGTCTTGAGCACGTTCGCCGCACAGCCCGCACCTTCCTCCGCCAGGCCGAGGAGAATGTGCTCGGTGCCGATGTACTCGTGGTTGAAGCGCTGCGCTTCTTGATTGGCCAGGGCCATCACCTTCCGCGCTCGGTCTGTAAAGCGTTCGAACATGCTCCAGCCTCAAATGGTGTCCGCAAACCTGGGTCATTATACGCCGCGACACATGGGAGTCCGCTGAAAAAAGCTGGCGGGCATTTCGCGGGAAGGGATTCCCGTAGACATGGGTGCGAGAAAGGATTCTCGCACCAGCACCAGCGGATCGCACCGGCGGCGGGTGGAGAAATCCTGCGATTTCGGGTAAGAGGGTGAGTGTGAAAAGCCCGGAATACAAAGCTCGCCCGCCGCGGCTGACCTACCGGGCCGCCGGCGTCGATCTGGACGCCGCCGATGCGATGGAAGACTTGATTGGCCCGCTCGTCCGCCGCACGTACGGCCCGCGCGTGCTGCCCAGCCACGGCGCGTTTGCAGGCCTGTTCCGCCTCGACTACGACGAGCGGCTGCTCGCCCACAACTACCGCAAGCCGATTCTGGTCGGCTGTACGGACGGCGTCGGCAGCAAGCTGCTGGTCGCGATCCAGGCCCGCCGCTATGACACTGTCGGCATCGACCTGGTCGCCATGAATGTCAACGACCTGCTGTGCTGCGGGGCCGAGCCGCTCTTCTTTCTCGACTACATCGCCCTCCATCGGCTCGAGCCCAAGCTGGTCGCGCAGATCGTCACCGGCATTGTGGCCGGCTGCGAGCAGGCGGGCTGTGCCCTGCTCGGCGGAGAGACCGCCGAAGTGCCCGACCTCTACCGCAACCGCCATTTCGATCTGGCGGGGTTCGCCGTGGGAGTCGTCGAGCGCGGCCGAATGCTGTCGCCGAAACACGTGCGGCCGGGGGACCATCTCATCGGCCTGGCCTCGAGTGGACTGCACTCCAACGGCTACGCGTTGGCCCGCAAGCTGCTGCTGGAGGACGCGCTACTACCGCTGGAAAAGCCGGTGCGGGCGCTCGGCGAGCCGCTGGTGGACGCGTTGCTGGAGCCCACACGAATCTACGTTCGCCCGGTGCTGGATGCCCTGCGGCATTACCAGGAGCGGCCGCTGATCACGGGCTTGGCGCACATCACCGGCGGCGGACTGCCGGGCAATGTGCCGCGGATGCTGCCGCCGGACTGCGACGCGGTCGTGCGCCGCGGTTCCTGGCGCATCCCACCGATCTTTGGCCTACTGGAGCACCTGGGGGTCGCGGAAGAGGAGATGTACCGCGTTTTCAACATGGGCATCGGCTTCGTGCTCGCGGTGCGGCCCAGGTCGGCCAGCATCGTGGCCCGGCGACTGACCCGCGCCGGTGAGCAGGCGTTTGAGATCGGCCGCGTCGTCCGGGGGCACGGCCGGCTGGAGCTGGCCTGAATGACCCGAGCGGGTTTGGTCATCACGCTCCTGGCCCTCGCGCTCACCGGCTGCGCGGGCCCCAAGCAGCGCCCGCCGGTGCGCTTCGAGTCCGAGTCCTGGACCTTCGGCAGCGCGCCGGGCTACAAGCTCACCACGGAGCACTACCAGATCTACACGACACTCCGTGATCAAGTCTTGCGCGATGCGCTGCCCGGGTTCGTCGAGGCCGCCTTCGAGAACTACGCCCGGCTCGTCCCATCCACACGGACCCCCGCCGGGCGCATGAAGGTCTGCCTGTTCGCCTCGCGGTCGCAGTGGGAGGCGTTCACCCGGCGGTTCACCGGCCCCCGCGCGGAAGTCTTCATGTACGTGCGCAACGGCGGCTATTCCGAGCACGGCGTCTCGGTCATCGAGTACGTCGCCCACGAGATCACCTTCCCCCTGTTCGCCCACGAGGGCTTCCACCAGTACCTGTACCACTATGTGAACGCGAAGGTGCCGGCCTGGCTCAACGAGGGGCTCGCCGTATGCTGCGAGGGCCAGCGCTGGGGCGCGGTGGGCATCAAGGAGTTCGACCCGTGGTACAACCCGCTGCGGCGAAATGATCTGGCGGCCGCGCTGGCGGGCAACCGGTTGCACTCTTTGCGCCGGCTGCTGGAGACCGACGCGGGCCGGATCATCCAGGGCACCGACCAGTCGGTCGCGACGTACTACGGGCAGGTCTGGGCGCTGACGCTCTTCCTGCGGGACGGCGCCAACGGCAAGTACGCGGCCGGTTTCCAGCGTTTACTGAGCAGCCTGAGCACGGCGGACGTCGAGCAGCACGCGCGGGCCTCGTACATCTGGTCGGAGCGCCCCAGCTTCAACCTCGGCGAGGACCTGTTTCGCAGCTTCATCAGCGAAGATCTGGACACCGTCGCGCGCGAATACCAGGACTTCATGCGCACTCGGTTTCTGGGCAGAGGTTAGACCTCTCACAGAGGAGAATGTCCGATGGCAGAGCCACCGCCCGTCGTCCAATTCGACGATTTCCTCAGGCTGAACCTGCGCGTGGGGACGATCACTCAGGCCGAACTGCACCCCCAGGCCGATAAGCTGCTCGTCCTGCAGGTCGACCTCGGCAGCGAGAAACGGCAGCTCGTCGCCGGCATTCGCGGCCACTACGAGCCGGCCGCCCTGGTCGGCCAACAGATCGTCGTGGTGGCCAACCTCGCCCCGCGCATGATGCGCGGCGTGGAAAGCCAGGGCATGCTGCTGGCGGCCACCAGCGACGACCAGTCGCAGGTCATCCTGCTGACCACCGAGCGCCCGCTTGCGCCCGGCGCACGGGTCTCATAGCCCGCTGCGATTACTGCGGCTCAACGGAATAGGTCGTGTTCAGCCCCCCACGGGTCGCGCTGAACGTGAACGTGACTTTCTGGCCGCAATACACGTTTTGATCCTGTTCGAGCACGATCGGCTGTCCCTGCCCGAGCGGGGCGTCCAGGTTGTCGCCGTAGGCACCGCCCTGAGTGGCGATGAAGACCGGCGGGTCGCAGGCCACGGTGAGCGTGGCATCCTTGCCGGACTCCACGAGCCCGCGGCCGCCTAGGCCAAGGTCTGTCCGCCGGTTCGAGGCGCGATAGAGACGGCTCAGACCATCCGCGACGGCGCCCACGAAAATCTGCGGATCGAGGGCGGTGTCCGTGAGGTTGACCAGCTTGATGAGGATGGACGTGGGGGTCACATTTTGCCCGCCATCCTGCGACCCGACGTGAATCGTGCAACCTCCGACGATCAGCAGGCTGAGTACACGGACGGCGGTGCGGATTGAATCCTGTGTCGTCCTGACGCGCATGGGGCTCTCCTTTGCTCGATTTCAACCCGCCCGGCATGGTAGCATGTTCTGCGTGCTGACGAAAGGAGCCCGCCAATGGGCACTACGCGACCCGAATCCGCTTCGCTGCTCGTCACGCAGATCGGCACGCTGGCCGTCGTGCCGCCGGGGCCCATCCCCGGGCCACGCATGCGCCAGGTGGCCATGATCCCCAACGCGGCCTTGCTCGTCCGCGACGGCCGCATCGCCTGGTTCGGGCCCGCCCGCCAGGCCCCGCTCGACGAAGGCTCCGTCATGCTGTCCGCGCACGGCGGCTGCGTCATCCCCGGCCTGATCGACCCCCACACCCATATCCCGTTCGTCGGCGACCGCAGCGGCGAGTTCGTCCTCCGCCTCGCCGGCGAATCGTACCTCTCGATCATGGAGAGCGGCGGCGGCATCCGCGGCACCTGTCGCGCCGTCCGCAGCGCCACCCTCGACGAGCTCGTCGCCGCCAACCTGCCCCGGCTGCACCGCATGCTCGAATACGGCGTGGTGCGGGTGGAGTGCAAAAGCGGTTATGGCCTGTCGCCGGAGCACGAGCTCAAGCAGCTCGAAGCGATTCGCGAGCTCGACCGGCAACAGCCGATCGATCTCGAAGCAACGTATCTGGGGGCCCACGCGCTGCCCGACGAGTTTGACGGCCGCCCCGACGAGTTCATCGAGACGGTCACCAGCCCGGAGCTCCTGGCCGAAATCACGCGCCGCGGGCTGGCCCGGTTTTGCGATGTCTTCTGCGATCGTGGCGCCTTCACCGTCGAGCAGGCCCGGCGCGTCCTCCAGCGGGCCGCCGCCGCGGGCTTGCGGCCCAAGCTCCATGCGGACGAGCTGGCCCAGATCGGCGCCTCGGGCCTGGCCGGAGAGGTGCAGGCCGTGTCGGCCGATCATCTCGAGTGCATCGACGACGCCGGCATCGCAGCGCTGCGGGCCGCCGGCTGCGTGGCGGTGGTCCTCCCGGGCACCTCGTTCTTTCTGGGGATTCCCCATTGCGACGCGCGGCGGCTCATGGCGGCCGGGGTGCCGGTGGCGCTGGCCACCGATTACAACCCGGGTTCCTGCATGATCGAGTCGCTGCCCTGGATCATGAATATCGCCTGCTGCCAGTTGCGGATGTTGCCCGCCGAGGTGCTGGTGGCGTGCACGGCGAATGCGGCGGCGGCCCTCGATGTTCATCGTCACACCGGCGCCATCGAAATCGGGTATGAGGCGGATTTGACGGTGCTCGACGTGCCGTCGCTCGAGGCCTGGTTCTACACGCCGGGCCGGCCGCGCGTACGCGCGGTGATCAAGGCTGGGCACATCGTCTATCGTCGTCCGGAGCATGCATGGTAGCGTCAGCCCTCGGTGGCTGACGAAATCCGAGCCCGTAGCGGCCACCGATACCCGACCAAATGCAGCCAGTTCGCGCGCCGCACCAGCCGGTTCTCGGCGCTGCCCGGCCCGGCCCGCGGCAGTCCCGGCCGCATGATGCCCTGCTGCGTGTGATGAATGCGCGGCTGGGGATGAAACACGCAGCGTGCCGTAACCGCGCGGGACTCGAAAAGCACCTCGAACACCGAGGCCATCGACACCTCGAACCGGTCCCCACCCGATAGCTCCAACATGTCCGGCGCACCCGCCTTGTACCAACTGAGGTGCGGCAGATACAGGGCGGAGCGCAAAATGGCCAGCAGCGGCGAGGCGTGGCTCACGACCACCGCGCACGGCTCGTCGCCGCGCAGCCACCGGACGAGCCAGCCGGTGAGCCGCACGCTGACCTCGTGGAGGCTTTCCGTGCGCTGCCATTCCCCCAGTTCGCCGTTCACCCGCACCGGAAGCTGAAGCTGCCGGCCGATGCATTCGGCGGTCTGCTGCGCGCGAACCAGTGGGGAGCTGTAGACCCGCACTGGGTGGTAGACCGCCAGGATGCCCGCGGCCTGGGTGGCTTGAAGACGGCCAATCTCGGAGAGCGGCGGCCCCGGAAACTCATCGCCGGCCTTGCCGCCGCGGTAATCGGGCAAGCCGTGGCGCACGAGGAGAAGGCGGCGGGTTGGCCGCATAGCGTGCGCTTCGACGCTCATTTCGCACCCGCGCTGCGTGCCGCCTGGGCCTTCGACAGTAGCGCCACGCCGCGCCGCAAACGGGCCTTCACTTTCTCCATCAGCAATTCGGGATCGTCGCGCAACGGCGCTACGTCGAGTTTCCCGTGCTCCAGCTCCGCCAGCAACGACTCCAGGCCGCGGGCCATGTCCTGAAACGCGGCCGGCAGCTCGTCGGGACAGGCGCCGCCCGGGTCGTACCGCCAGGCGCTGCCGACTTGCCGCAGCCGGGCGCGCTTCGCCGGCAACCGGTTTTCGACCGTGTACGTCACGGTCGCCTGGTCCGCCACAACCGCTTCGTCGAGCAGCTCCACGTGCCGGCTGAAGACGCCCAGGTCCTCGCCGGCATACACGACGAGGTCGTCGGCCACATAGGACTGGTCGATCGTCTGCGACAGCCCCAGCCCGGCGTGATCCCCCAGCCAGTCGCACAGCCGCCGGTTCGCGGTCAGAAACTTATCGACAGCCATCACGAACTGCACCACGTTCTCGCCGTGCTGCGGCACGATCAGCCCCGACAGCTCGCGATGCCGCTGCTGCCCGCGAAGCTCACTCAGCCGCTGGAGCGTTGCGCGCGGTCCCATGGCTGCCGTCGCCGTCCTCGCCGACGCGGCCGCCGGCGGGCGTGAGCAGCCGGCCAGCATTGCAAGGACAGCCGCGCCGGTCAGCACCCAAGACCGTTCCCGGAACCGCCGCAGCGCCTGCGCCGCACGTGTCCCGTAGGAACAATCTGAGAGTAGCCCAGGGTAAAACCCTGGGAATCGCCCGCGCCGCGCCGCGCGGCGAGTCCCGTAGGGACGATTGAGCTCATCCGAAAACATAGCGCTCGTCGTACTCGATACCGCACTTCCCAAGGATGGCGAGGAATTCATCCTCGAACGTTTGCGTATGATGGTGCTCCGCTTGCCGCGCAATATACCGCACCGTGTCGTCGACTTGCGACACGCCAATGCTGAAGGCGCCGTACCCCTCCTGCCAAGCGAACACGCGCAGCGCCGGGAATTCCTCGTGCAGCCATTTGGAGGAGCCCGCCTTAACTAGTTGCACGCCCGAAGCGATCGGCATCGTGGCCGGAAGGGAGAGCAGAGCATGCGCATGGCACGACGTGCCGCCAACGCTGAGCGCTCGAAATCCGTTGGTTCGCGCGATTCCGCCTATGTAGGCCCACAGGCGGTCTTCGAACTCGCGCGGAATCAAGTTCCGCCGTTCCTTGGTACTGAACACGCAGTGATAAAGACATTTCGTGTAGGAATGGGCCACGCGCCGCCTCCCGCGTACTTCAGTCGTCCCTACGGGACTCCGGACATCGCGGACGCTCATGCTGTCCCAGCGTTTCACGCTGGGCTACGATCAGACCGTCCCTCTGGGACGCAGCACTCACTTCGGCTTCGCCAGCGGGGCCAGACGTTCCGGATGCGGCGCCCGCGCCCGAATCAGGTAGCCCTCCAGCCAGCCGCGGGCCTTGTCCGGGTGCATCTGGGCGTACAGCACGGCCTCGTGGTCCAGCCCGTTGATCCGGTCATGCGCCGCCCGCAGCGCATCCATGCTGTTCTTCAGGGCCGTTTCCACCGGCATCCGCTCCGGGTTGACATCGATCCCGAAGTAACCCTGGTATCCGTACAGCTTCAGCGTGTACAGCAGCGCCTCAAGCTGCTCCGGCGACACGACGCCCACGTTCAAATCCTGGTCGTAGTTGCCCAGCGGCTGACTGTTGCAGTGCAGGTGGGCCAGCCGGCCCTCGGACAACGGCCAACTGTACGCGTAGGCCAGGTCCTCAAAGCCCATCAGCACGTGCCCGATTTCCGGGTTCAGACACACCAGGGCATGCCCCTGCTCAAGCAGCCTGCGATTGTCGGCGTGCTTGAGCAGCCCTTCGACCTTGTGCCCCAGCAGAAGGCCTTCCGGGGTCGTGCCGTACAGAATCCGGCCCCGCGGCTCATACGGCTTCGGCTCAAAAGCGATGCGCACGCCCGGCACCGCGTCCAGCGCCTCCGCCAGCCCTTCGGCGAAGCGGGCCCGCATCCCGACGAAGTCCACGCCGAACGGGTTTTCGTAGCCGTCGATCCCCGGCCACACGACCGCAAAGTCGGTATCCAGCCGCTTGTTGAGGGCCAGGGCGTGCTTCGTCCGTTCGATGGCCAGCTTTCGCGGCTTGTCCAGCGGGTTCGACAGCGAGCCCCATTCAAAGTGGTCGTCCCAAAAGAGGAGCGGGATCACCGTGATCAGCCGGATTCCTGTGTCCGCCGTGAATCTTTTCCAAAGCTCGACGTTGTCCTCGTTGATCTCGCTCGGGTAATGCGCCTCCAGCGCCATCAATCCGTAGGCGCCGAGCGTCGCGGCGCGCTCCAGCCGCTGCTCGATGTCCAGCTCGTCACTGTACTTGTCGTGAAAGCGGCTGGTGGCGGGCGAAAAGAACCAGATGCCGGCGGAGAACTTCAGGTCCAGCTCGAACGACTGAAGGTGTTGGAGTGTTTGCTGCGGATCGCGGCGGGTCGCTTGCAGGCGAAGATCAACCAGCGCCATGAACAGTCTCCTATGGCCCCGCGCGCGTAATAGGTCCGGGGAGCAAGCTGCCCAGTGGCCCCCGGCGCGGGTTAACTCCGCCGGCCAGGTGGCGCGCACTACACGACGGCCGCGGAGCGCTGTCAAGCTGGGCTTCGCGGCGGCGCGATGGCTAGAGCCGTTTCGGTTTGGGTGTAGCGGCCGAGCTCCGTCTCGGCCGTGGGCGCCCGGAGAATTCTACGGCCGGGACAGAGCCCGGCCGCTACAGGGAAACTGAATCCGGTCTAGCTGTCGACCATAGCGGCCGGGTTGCAACGGCGTAGCGCAGGGCTATGGACCAGCGTGTGAGAGCGTGATGCTAAGCGATTTTCTCCCGACAGAGCAGCCGCCAGCCAAGGCCGATCGATCATCCAGGTGGCCTAAGACGTGCAATGACAGCAGTTTAGGGCTTGTCCTCTTGTTGTTCAGCCGTGGGGCCGCGAGGCATAAAAAATTTGATAGACCGATAAAAAGCTTATTGACACAACCACTTCGGCGCGTATACTCCCTCTCGCTTCTTTCCCCTCCGGAGAGCACCGGGTCGCCGCACGGCGCTCGGTGCCCTCTTTTTTTCTATGGACGCAACGATCCAGTGCCGGCGGTTCGTGACCGGCGGCGGCCCCCGCGTTATAATAGAACGTCGGATCGGGTGGAGGATGATGGCGCGGCTCTGTTGAGGGCGGAAATTGATGGCTCCCCTTTGGGGGTGTGCACGTATGGCGCTGCTGTTGGTCAAACTAAGATGCGCCTTGTGTGGTGGTCCGATCGACGCGCTGGGCGACTTCTTTCGAGCGTCGGGCGACTTTCTCCCCGCCAAGGACCCTCTGATTCCGTTTTGCAACGTCCCGCTGCACTGGTCGTGCTACGCCCGCTGGCCGGAGCGTGTCCGCTTCGCCGGGCTGTACGTGCAAGCCTGGGTCCACGTGAATCGCAAGAACCCCTTCTGGTGGGGCGTCTATCAGGACGAGCGCGTTTACGTTTCGGTCAATCCGGAGCGGCCGGTCGAGGAGGCCTCGGTGCGCTTGTGTGCGGTCGGCAGCGACATCCGCGTGCCGCTGTCGAAATGGTCCACCTGGGTCGCGGACGCCGACCAGGTCACCCCCGGTTTGCGCCCGATCGAGAAGCAGGCGTTGGCCAAGGTGCTGCCGATCCTGCGGGCCCGTTTCCCGAACGACCATGCCGTCGTGCACGCCATCAATCCGGCCGAGAAGGGCGCTGCAAAAAGGCGGGCGGCTCACGCTGCACGCAGCCCAGGCGCCTGCGCTTCTTGAAATACTAGTGTGCTGTCTCGCAAATACGGCATCGTATCGCGGGCTGAGCCGCGGCCTTCAGGCCGCGCGGAGCGGCCGCGCGACATGAATGTCGCGGCTCGGATACGTTGCGGTTTCAATGAGACACTACAGTAGCGCGCGGCCCTTCCTACAAACGGTACTCTTTGATCTTCCGATACAGCGTCCGCGTGCCAATGCCGAGGATCTTCGCCGCCTGTTCGCGGTTGCCGCCGGTGGCGTGCAGCGTCCGCTCGATCATCATCCGTTCGACCTGCGCCATCGTCAAACCGACCATCCCGGCCGCGGCGGTGGGCACGATCTCGCGCGAACCCCGGATGTGCTCGGGCAAATCATCCACCTCAATCTGCCGGCTCTCCGCCTCGACGACCAGCGCCTCGATGACGTTGGCCAGCTCGCGGACGTTGCCGGGCCAATAGTACCGGGCCAGGTAGCCCATCGCGTCGCTGGAAATGCCCGTGCAGGCGGTGTCGTGCGTCTTGTTGCCTCGCTGCCGCAGGTAATCGGCCAGAATGGGAATGTCTTCCCGCCGCTCGCGCAGCGGCGGGACCTCGATCACCCACTGGTTCAGCCGATAGTACAGGTCCTCGCGAAAGCGGCTCTCTTCCACCAGCTTCTGGAGGTCGGCGTTGGTCGCCGCGATCACCCGCACGTCCACGCGTCGCACGTCCGTCGAGCCCACCGGCGTGATCTCGCGGTGCTCCAGGGCGCGGAGCAGCTTGGCCTGCATGTTGGGCGGCATGTCCCCGATCTCGTCGAGGAAGAGCGTGCCGCCGTCGGCCGCGACGAAGTAGCCCTTGCGGTCGCTGACCGCGCCGGTGAACGCGCCGCGGACGTGGCCGAACAGCTCGCTCTCGAGCAGGTTTTCGTTCAACCCCGCACAGTTGACGGACTTCAACGGGCGATTGGCGCGGCCGGACTGCTTGTGAATGGCCTCCGCGATCAGGTCCTTGCCCGTGCCCGTCTCGCCGAGAATCAGCACCGTGAGTTTGTTGCGGGCCGCTTTCTTGATCCGCTCCACGATCCGCCGCATGGCCGGCGAAACACCGACGATGCCCTCAAAGATTTCGACCCGCTGACCCGCGATGGATTCCTTGAGCAGGCGGTCCCCGCGCCGGGCGACGGCCCGCTTGGCCGCGGCATGGACCGTCTGGGCCAGCGCCTCCGCGTCGACCGTGTCCTCGATCGCGGTCAGGTGAATGGACCGCACGGGCGGCAATTCAGCCGCGCCGCGGACGAGCAGGGCGGCATCGCGGGCGGCGCTATCGAGCAGTTCGGCCAAGGGCGCGACGGTCGCGGTCTCACGGACGCGCGGCTGCGCAAGCACCACATCCGGCGCCCGGGCCCGAATCGAGTCCAGCGCCGCGGGCAGGCTCGTCACGACGCTGCACACGTGCCCGTACTTCTCACGCAGCAGCTCGCGGAGCCGCTGTCCGGCGGCTTCGTCTTCGGTAAGCACCAGGATGAACGCGGTCTGAGCCATCGGCGCCGGCAGCCTCCTGACCATCATGCGCGGCCCGGCAAGAGCGGCAATTGTACTGGGAATATCGCCGTTGCCGAGACGGCTCAAGCGATTCCTGGCCCGGAGAGCGGCGGCCGCTGCCTGCGGGTGCGCCGCCACGTGAGCAGGAGCGAGAGCACCACCCCGGCCACGATCAGCGGGCCGCCGATAAGCGTGGCGGCCGGCGGCACCTCGCGTACCACCAGGTATGTCCACACCGGGTTGAGAACCGTCTCCAACAGGAGGATCAGAGCGGCCCGGTGGGCCTCCACGTGTTGGAGCGCCCAGGAGAACATCAGATACGGGAACGTAAACTGCACCAGCGCCAGGAGCAGCATCAGCCGCCACTGCTGCGCCGTCAGGTCGAACCGACCCCACACGGCGACGGGGACGATCAGGAGCAGGCCCGATCCGAGGGTGTTCAAAGCGGACACCACCGCCGGGCTCACCAGCCGCAGCCGGCGCAGGAGAACCGTCAGCGTGCCGTACCCGACGCCGCTGGTCAGTGCGACCAGCAGCCCCACCGGGCTCGTATCCGGGTTGCCGGAGAAGATCGTGGCGACGCCGGCCATGGAGATCAGGAGTGCGATGCCCTCCACCCGCGCGGGGCGCTCGTGGAGGATCAGGGGGCTGAGCAGGAAGACCCAGATCGGCGAGGTGTATTGCAGGATGATTGCGTTGGCGGCGGCGGTCAGTGTGTTCGCGATCACGAACGAGGCGGTCATCACCGTGAACGTCACGATGCCCGCAATGGGCCAGACCGGGGCCACGTTGCGGAGCGTACCGAGCCGGCCGAGCGCGAGCGGCAGAAAAACCAGCCCGCCGATCAGCGACCGGTAGCACGCCGTCGAGATTCCCGGCACGCCGGCCTGATTCAGCAGCTTGATCAGCGGCCCGTTCAGGCTCCATAGCGCGGCACAGCCGATTAACGTCAGCGTGCCGAGCGCGCGGAGGCGCGGGGAAGCAGCAGGTGCGCACGACATCCGGGTTTTATAGCCGGTAATCGCGGCCGAATCGAACGGCTCGGTCGCCGGGCTCAACCGGCCATGAGGTGCTGCACGAGGATCTTGACGCCGATGCCGACCAGGACCAGCCCGCCCAGGATTTCAACGCGCTGACCGAAATGTCTGCCCAGCCGGCTGCCCACGAGCATCCCAGTCATCGTGATGGTGCCGGTGACGCAGCCGATCAGCAGGCTGGCGTACCAGATGCGGACCTGTAACACGGCAAAGCTCAGCCCGACGGCCAAGGCGTCGATGCTCGTCGCCAGCGAGAGCAGCACGAGCGAGAGCCCGCGGGTCGGATCGCCCCGCGCCTCGTCCTCTTCGCGCTCCTTCAGCGCCTCGTAAATCGCCTTGCCCCCCACAAACGCGAGCAGCCCAAAGGCGATCCAGTGATCCCAGTTCTCAATCAAGTCCACGATGCTTCGACCGGCCAGCCAGCCGATGACCGGCATCAGGAACTGAAACAGCCCGAAATGGAAAGCGAGCCGGAAGACCTGGCGGGGGGAGACCGTCCGCAGCATGACGCTCGCCGCCACGGACACCGCGAGCGCGTCCATGGCCAAGCCGACGGCGATCAGTACAAGTGTCGCGGTGCCGATCACAAGGGGCTCGCAATGGCCCGTGCCGCTTCGGCAGCAGTGCCTGTTGTCCAATCACCCATGCGGGATTCTATTTCTCGCCCCGCTCCCGGCGCTGGCGGAAGAACTCGCGGAGCAGCTCGGCCGCCGACTCGGCCAGTACGCCCGCTACGGTTTCAACGCGGTGGTTGAGGCGCGCATCCTGTGTGATTTCGTAGAGCGAGCCACAGGCCCCGGCTTTCGGATCGGCAGCGGCGTAGACCAGCCGCTCCATCCGGGCCAGCACGAGCGCCCCGGCGCACATAGCGCACGGCTCCAGCGTGACGTACATCGTGCAGCCGTCGAGCCGCCACTGGCCGAGGTACTCGGCGGCGGCGGTCAGGGCAATCATCTCGGCGTGGGCGGTTGGGTCGTGCAGCTTCTCGCGCTGGTTGTAGCCGCGGCCAATGATGCGGCCCTCATGGACGACCAGGGCGCCGACCGGCACGTCCTCGCTGTCCAGGGTCTTGCGGGCCAGCTCGACGGCCTGCTGCATGAATCGCCGATCGATCTCGTCCTGGTGCAAGCCGAGCATGGTTCACCACTTCGCGCAGCGCGCGAGTCGGACGTATTATGCGCAGACCGAGCCCGGGTGCCACGGTCCCGGCGCGCCGGGACCGTGGCACCCAGGCGGGTCATGGAGCCGACACATGTCGCTAGCCCAGATGAAAATCGACGACTTCCTGGACCGCCTGGCTTCCGACGCGCCGACGCCCGGCGGCGGAAGCGTGGCGGCACTGACCGGCGCCCTGGCCGCCGCCCTCGGGCAGATGGCGTGTGCCCTGACCCGCGGCAAGCCGAAGTTCGCCGCGGTCGAGCCGCAGGTGCGGAGTGTTGCCGAACGGCTGCACCGCGCTGGCCAGAGCCTGCGAAAGCTGATGGACGAGGACGCCGAAGCCTACCAGCTACTCAGTGCGGCCCTCCGCCAGGCTAAGGCCGATCCACAGCGGACGAAGCGTGTTCAACAGGCAGCGTGGTTGGCCGGCCAGGTTCCGCTGGAGACGGCCGGATTCTGCGCGAGTGTGCTGGCCACACTGAAAGAGCTGCGGCCGATCGGCAACCCACTGCTGCGTTCGGACATGGAAGCCGCGCTGCACCTGGCCACGGCGGCCATTCTCGCCGCCAGCGCCAACGTCCGCGCCAACCTGCCCTTGATGTCCGCCGAATCGGCAGCGTTCGTCGAAAAGCAGTTGGCGGCGTTGCTTCCCCCGGGGGCCGAGAGGCCGGATGCCGCCAGCGGTGGGACCTTCAGCCGGTAGGGCTGATCTATAGCGGAGAGGGGGGCCTGCTGACTCTTGCGGAAAAGGATGGACCCCTTCCTGCCCGCTATCGACGCGGCACCATCTCGATGCAGTTCTGCGGACACACGTCCCGGCACAGGCCGCAACCGTAGCATCGTCCGCGATCAACCAGCAGCTCCTGGTCTTCCAGTCGCCGGGCGTGGAAGTGACAGGCCGCAACGCACTCTCCGCACAGATTGCACTCGGCGTGGTTCGTATGCTCCACGGCGGCGCAGCGGTCGCATTCTTCCTGCGGATTCAGGAAGTAGTAGCAGCAATCGTCGCAGCAGAAGCAGATGCCTTCGGCGGCGGTGCGCGCCTCGTTGCGGAACGGCCGGACCACCAGGTGCGCGCGCTCGGCCTCGTCAAACAGGGCTTCCACGTCGGCCGCCGTGACCTCTTTCCGGCCGGATCCCGCGCCGGCGGCATTTTCGGCAAACGCCAGGCACACATCCGGGCGCGAGCGGGCGCAGCCGCCGCGATTCTCGCGGCATCCGCAGTTCGAGACAAAGAACTGTGTGTGCGCCCGGACGAGAGCGCGGCCCTGCTCGCGCGTGCACACATAATGCATGGCCGGTTTGCGCTCACTCATGATCTTGTTCATGCGGGCCGTCGTGCGGCGGAGCCGGGTTCGAACTGGCAAGAGCGGCTCGGTTCACGGCGCACGGCGGCCGCGTACGGAGGCTCGTGCAGTGCGTGGCATCGCGGGCAGGATAGTCCGGCGCCGCGTGCGGGGCAAGAAAAGTAGAATGTCCCCCTTCCTGGAGGACGGCCGCAGGGGCTTTACCGGCGCGCATCGCCGACTACAATCCAAGGCCGCCGTTTTCCGGGGCCGTGGGGCGGCTGCGGCGGCGCGCGGGCCAGGCGTCGGGTGCACAGAGAGGTCCATATGAGGATCGGAGTTCCCAAGGAAACACGCGAAGGCGAACGGCGCGTGGCGCTCGTGCCGGAGTCGTGCAAGAAGCTGGTCGGCAAGGGAATCGCGGTGGCTGTCGAAAGCGGCGCGGGGGCGGCCTCGTTTTTCCCGGATGACGCCTATCGCGCCGTCGGGGCGACGATCGAGAACGACGTAGGCGCACTGCTGGGCAGCGCCGATTTCGTGACGAAGGTGCAGCCCCCCAGTCTCGCAGAGGTCGGGCAGCTCCGCGAGGGCAGCCTGCTATTGACCACGTTGCTGCCGATCAAGAACCTGGACATCGTGCGCGCCCTGGCGGAGCGAAAGAGCACCGCGTTTTCGACCGACTGCATTCCGCGGATCACGCGCGCCCAGGCCATGGACACACTCTCCGCGATGGCCAACGTGGCCGGCTACAAGGCCGTGCTGATTGCGGCCAACGAGCTGGCCAAGTACTTTCCCATGCTGATGACGGCGGCCGGCACGATCTTCTCGGCCAAGGTGTTCGTCATCGGCGCGGGCGTGGCCGGTCTGCAGGCCATTGCCACCGCCAAGCGGCTGGGAGCGACGGTTACCGCGACCGATACACGCAAAGCGGTCGCCGAACAGATCCAGAGCCTGGGGGCCAGGTTTGTCGGCGTGGAGAGCACGGAAGACGCGCAGAGCGCCAGCGGCTATGCCCAGGAGCTGTCGCAGGAATTCTACAGAAAGCAGACGGAGCTCATCGCCCAGCAATGCGCCGCCCACGACGTCGTGATCACGACCGCGCTGATCGGTGGCGTCAAAGCGCCCCTGCTCATCACCGCCGACATGGTCCGCAAGATGCAGCCTGGCGCGGTGATCGTTGACCTGGCGGCGGAGGCCGGCGGCAATTGCGCGCTGACCAAGCCGGGCCAGACCGTGATCGAGAATGGGGTCAAGATCATCGGGCCGCTCAATCTGCCGTCGGACATGCCGCGTGACAGCAGCACCCTCTATTCGCGCAACCTCGCCACATTCGTGCTGGCGTTCTGGCAAGACGGCGCATTTAACCTGGACCTCAACGACGAGATCATCAAGGGCGCCCTCGTCACGCACGCGGGCCAGGTCCTGCACGCGCCGAGCAAGGCGGCCCTGGAGACGGCCGGCGCATCAGGCCCCGCGTAGAAAGGAGAAGAGGCGCGATGCCCTTGCACGTGAGAACTCTGCTGCTGGTGCTGGCACTGAGTGCCACGCAAGCCACCAGCGCGATAGCGCAGACCCCGCCGGCTGGTCCCGTGACGGCGCCGGCGGCGCAGGGTGTTGCGACCAGCCCCCCACCCGCCGGCCCGCCGGCTGCCGGTGAGCGCGCGGAATCGTCCCTGGACTTCTGGTCGATGGTGTTCGTCTTCATGCTGGCGACGTTCATCGGCGTGGGCGTGATCCGGCGCGTGTCGCGGCTGCTGCACACGCCGCTGATGTCGCTGACCAACGCGATCTCGGCGATTGCGGTGGTGGGCTCGATCATGCTGGCGGGCGGAAAGCACTACCCCAACAACTGGTATCACTTCTGGGGTGCCGTGGCCCTGTTTGCGTCCATGACCAACATCGTGAGCGGGTTCCTGATCACCGACCGCATGCTCAAGATGTTCAAGACGCGGGAGGGCGCCAAGTGAACCACGTCGTGCAGATTGCCTACCTGGTCGCGACGGCGCTCTTCATCTTCGCCCTGCACTGGATGAGCGACCCCAAGACCGCCCGGCGGGGCGTCTTCGCCGGCGTGGCCGCCATGCTCCTGGCCGTGCTCGCCACGTGGGCTCAACCCGAGATCATCCACCATCGCTGGATCATCGGCGCCATCCTCCTCGGCGTCGTTGTGGGCTATCCGCTGGCCCTGGTCCCGCTCACCGCCGTGCCGCAGCGGACCGCCTTCTCACACGCGTTCGGCGGCCTCGCGGCCGGCGTGGTCGGTGCGACGGAGTACTACTTCTGGCTGCAGCATCAGCCGCAGAGTCTCGACCACTACCGGATGCTCGCCATCGTCGCGGAGGTGATTCTGGGCTTCCTCACGCTCACCGGCAGCCTGATGGCCTGCGGCAAGCTCATGGAACTGAAATGGCCGCCGCAACGGCCGTGGACGTACAAGGGGCAGATCTATGTAAACCTGGGCGTCCTGGCCCTGGCGGCCTTGATCGGCGTGCTGCTCGTCCTCTGGCCCACGGGCTGGGCGGCCGGCTACGTGTTCCCGCTCATCATCGTGCTGTCGCTCGCTTTCGGCGTGATGCTCGTGTTGCCCATCGGCGGCGCCGATATGCCGACCGTGATCTCGATCCTGAACGCGTACGCCGGTTTGTCGGCGGTGGCGATGGGTTTCATGCTCGATAACAAGCTGCTGATCACGGCCGGCGCGCTGGACGGCTCGTCCGGCTTGATCCTGTCGATCATCATGTGCCGGGCGATGAACCGGTCGTTTACGAACGTGCTGTTCGGGGCGTTCGGGCAGGTGCAGAAGGTCGCCGCCGGGGCCGAGAAGAAGGCCGTCAAGAGCGAGACGCCGGAAGGCGCGGCCCAGATCATGGAGCAGGCCAACCTGGTGGTGATCGTGCCCGGCTACGGCATGGCCGTGGCCCAGGCCCAGCACCGTGTCCGCGAGCTGTACGACCAGCTCACCAAGCGCGGCAGCGACGTGAAGTTCGCCATCCACCCCGTGGCCGGCCGCATGCCCGGGCACATGAATGTGCTGTTGGCCGAAGCCGAAATCCCGTACGACAAGCTGATTGAAATGGATGAGATCAACCACGACATGTCGCAGGCGGACGTTGCCCTGGTAATCGGGGCAAACGATGTCGTCAACCCCGCGGCCCGCTACGACAAGTCCAGCCCGATCTACGGCATGCCGATCATCGACGCGGACAAGGCCAAGACCTGCTTCTGCATCAAGCGCACCATGAACCCGGGCTTCGCCGGCATCGAGAACGAGCTGTATTACGCGGACCGCACCTACATGCTCTTCGGCGACGCAAAAAACGTCGTCGGCGAGCTGGTAAAACAGCTTTCTGGGCACACCGGGATCTAGCCGGGTCCGCTGTGCCGGCCGTTCTCCTGTAGCACAGCCGCCCCGGCTGTGTCATGGCCGCCCGGCTGTGCCCCCCGTGGGGTCCGCTGTGCGGACCGTTCCCCTCGCCGCCCCGGACTCCTTTCCGGCGGCCCGCGGGACAGGAACCCCGCCCGCGTGCGAATGAGGGGTCCTGCAGCAAACGGCTGGCACACCGGCCTTGTAGCCGCAGCCCGCCCAGTCTATCCTATCGATCGCGCGACGAATGCGAGGGGCAGCGTCCTTTCGTCAGCGCGGGTGTTGGTGATGCCACAAGAGGACCCGAACCCGCACGGGCTTGTTCGCGGACTGCCCTGCAGGTCACCGTCGGAGGAGTGGTCCAATGCCGGACAAATACCGCCTTAAACGCGTCAAACCGAGCGAGGTGGACTACGCCGATTTCAATCCAAGGGGAGAAACGGCCGAGGACATTCAGAGGGACCGCACATTTCAGCAGCTGAAGGACTCGGTCTACCAGTACGGCGTGCTCGTGCCGATCGTCGTCCACAGGCAAGCTCGCGCTGGGAAAAAACCGTATCGTTTGGTCGATGGCGAGCGCAGGCTCCGCGCCGCCCTGGAAACGAAGGTAGACCGAATACCAGCCCATGTCGCCACGGGCGCCGACCCCACCCACGACCTGGTCGAGGCGTTCCACATCCACATGCTGCGAAAGCAATGGACCCCCATCGCCCAAGCCCGGGCCCTCAAGCGGCTTATGGAGGAGCTTCACAAGCGAGGGCAGCCGAAGAACGCAGATGACCTCCTCGAGGAATTGCGAACGCGCACTGGATGCACAAATGACGAGCTAAAGCGTCTGCGCCGCGCGATCCGGTTTCCCGACTCTGTGTTGCAATCCGTGGAGAAGGGCGAGCTGGGATTCAGCCACCTCGTCCAGATTGAGGAGAGCTTCGTCGAGCAAATCGATAGCAACTTCCCCGAGTTGCGAGCCAGAATACCGAAGAAAGCGGCGCGACAGGCTCTTGTCGACAAGGCCAAAACACACACCTTAAGCACCACTCGTGCTCTCATGGAGAATATTGTCCCTGTGATAATGAGAGCCAAACAGGGCACGCCCGAGGAGGGGGAATACGCGCAGAGCCTCCTGGAGAGCTTCGTCAACAAGCCCGAGATGTCCGCCGAGGACGTTCTTAGGCAGTATGATCTCCGATACCCACCGAATCGCGACGCCATTGACCTCGGAAAGGCCATCAGCGACCTCGCCGAGAATCTGTGCGCCAAACTGCCGCTGCTTGGGCCACACGCCCTCGATGCATTTCCGAAGCTCGCAGGTGGACTGAAACGGAATCTCAGGGCGCTAAAGCAGGCCGTAACCAAGGCCCTGCAAAAAATGGAGAGGGGAGCGCATGCCTAATAAGCGCCCGACCACGCGCCGCACTCGCGTAAATGTACATCGACCAATCGGGGTTTCGTCCAAAAGGAGAGCCGCTCGGATCCGCGTCACCCATAGACGCAATACACAGACTTCGTCCATTTCAGCAGCGCTCGGGTTCGCCCGACGGTCGTTCGCCGATTGGTCAGTTGCTGCGTTGCCGAAATGGCTCCGAGGAAGCCGCTGGACCCCGTCGGTCTGCCTGCGCCGGCAGGGAGATCACCGATTGCTCGCCATCGATATTGTGCCCAGCGCCACACTGCCCGAAATGCTCTACAGAGGCGAGGTCTTACCGCGCCTCGAAGCGCACCCGGAGCTGCGCGTCCTTGTGTGTGTCGGGGACGCCGAGTATGAAGAGAACCCTCAGATAAAGGGCGTCTGTCGCCGACTAGCCGCAGCATCATCGTCGAAGGGCCGAATCGGTCTCAAGACGGTCGTTCCGGGGGTCGGCCTTTGCACGATTCTCCGGATGGATATCGATGCCACCGGCCATGTGCGCCGTGCGCGGGCCGAAGAAGGCTGGTTTCCGCGGCCTATACTCGACGCCGCCAAGGGGCTCAATCGTCTGGCTTTTCACGGCATCATTGATGAGTTCGTTGCGAAAATCCAGTCCGCGGCCTGTGATGAAAAACGGGCGCTAAAGTTAGTGCGCGCTACTATTGACAAGCTTCTACAACACTACCCGAGCTGCCATCCCCAGCTGGCCCACTTCATGCGGTTGGCTCACTTCGAGGCACTTTTGCGCCGCTCGTCGCCAGACGAATCTGAGCACGTATTTCATTCGTTCCGCGTTTTCTTGGCGGGATGCAGTATCGTCAATCAATTCCACGACCGGTTCCAAGCAGCTCACGAACGGTACTGCATCGGCAGCCGCAACGACCTAAGTATTGAGTACTGCTGGCTACTCACCGCCATTTTTCACGACATCGGGCGCCCCCAGGAAGGATTCCAGAAGCTCGCCGCCATCGAGTTGGACGACGAGGACGTGACCGTGAGTAGCAGCGAACGTCGATGGACCCGGGAGTCCTATGCCAGCGCGCTGGCGATGCTCGGCTCTCTCGGGGCGTTCGTAGCGTCCTGTCCCGATCAGAGAACCGGATGGGACGGCGGCGTTATTCCCGGCGACGCGATTCGCGGCGACATGAGCAAGCCGATGCAGGCGGCATGGGCGCGAATCTACGACAGCTTTGGGCCGGGGAGCCATGCCGTCGTCGGCGCGTTGAATTTGCTTGCCCAGCTAATCGAGAAAGCCGCCGCCGCAGACGAGACGAAGAACCGGCCCTTCGTCGTCACGCACGCAGCCCCTGCTGCACTAGCGATCTTGCTCCACGACTGGAAACTTTGGGAGGAGGCAAAGCAATGGAAACTCGTTCCCGTTGATAGCGCGATACTGCCGCTTGCGGCCATCTTGATCTTCCTCGACACGTGGGATGACTATAAGCGCAAGGGCGAGAAGTCGATGATCCAGGTGGACAGCTACAGCGTGGCCAACGCCTTGGTTGAGGTCGCCATCCGCTGGATCAGCAACGAGTATTTCGAAAAAGAGAAGGCGCAACTGAAATACCAAGCGTTCGACAGCGCGTTGAAAAACCTGCCATGTGCGTTCCGGATTGAGCGCAGCGTATCCGGTGCGGCATGAATATCCTCTTGGTCGAGCCTCCCTTCCCCATCCCTGACAAGAGCCGAAATCACTCGCATTTTCTCCCCCTCGGCCTGCTAAAGATTGGCACGTACCACCGCAAGCTGGGGGACCGAGTCCGTTTGGTCCGTGGCAATCGGAGGTGTGGCTTCACACCGAACCGCGTGCTGATCACGTCTCTGTTCACGTACTGGTCTGGTGCCGTACACGACGCGGCGGCTTTCTACCACCGTGCCTATCCCACTGCGCAGATCGAGATCGGCGGCATCTACGCCACGCTCATGCCGCGAGATTGCCGCCGGCGTAGTCCGTTCGCCGTGGTCCGGCGCGGGCTGTACCGCAAGGGCGCTGCCGAGAGGGTCGCGCCGGACTACTCGCTCCTTCCTGAGGCGCTTGATTACCAGATCGTCCATACGTCCCGCGGCTGCACGCGCCGCTGTGCCTTCTGTGGAACATGGCGGATCGAGCCGACATTCACCTGCAAGACGACCATCCTCCCCGAGGTGCAAAAACCACGGCTCGTCTTTTACGACAACAACCTCCTGGCCAATCCGCACATCGATGACATCTTGCGGGAGTTGGCGGCGCACCGATTGCCGAGGGGGCGGCCAGTGACCTGCGAGAGCCAGAGCGGCTTCGACCTTCGGCTCCTCACGGCGCAGCGCGCTCAATCGCTCAAATCCGCCAGATTTCAGAATGCGCGCATCGCGTGGGACGGCGCCTACAAAACTTGGCCGCGCGTTCGGCGCGCCATCCGCATCCTGAAAGCTGTGGGGTACGGTCGGAAGGACATCCACGTCTTCATGCTCTACAACCACGCCCTCCCCTATCGCGAAATGCGCATGAAGCTGGACGCTTGTCGGCGCTGGAAGGTCCGCGTTGTGGATTGCAGGTACCGGCCGCTGACTTCCACGGAGGACGGCTATCAGCCTGGGCCTAAGAGCCAGGACGCTGGGGCGTACTTCATCTACCCCGGTTGGACCGACAGGCAGGTTCGGTCTTTTCGCCGTGCCGTGCGCCACCAGAACATCGCGATCCTCCTCAACCTACCGCGCGGTCGGTACGTGCCTGGATGTGAGCAGCGGATGGTCAGTACGTAAAGCCGATAGAGTCGGGCGCGATTCCACCTGCTGGACCGCCCCATCGAGCCTGGTCGGCCGATGCGGGCTGAAAGCTGATAGCTGCCGATTACCCATCTCCGCGTTGCGTAACCTCCGCGCCTTGGCGTCTTGGCGGTTCCTACGACAATTTCCGCTCAGAACCGCCACTCTCCACCAATCCTCCCACGCTTCATGTCCTTCGGCCCGCCGTAGTGAATACTCCTCTTGCGGCGTGCCACTGCTCCCAAGCAGTGCCCTGGCTGAGAGCTGAGAGCTTCTCATGGCCCTGATAACCAAGATGATCAACAGGGGGGTGTCAAAACATGATCAACTTGATCACCTTCAGCGGGCGCCGTCAAAAACGCGGTCAGCCCCGTCGCCGGCCCCGCCCCACGCCGGGCTCGGGCACAGACGGTCGCGCACCGCAAGCTCTATGCTGTACGCCGTGCGTTCTTTGGACGCGCGGCGTGTGGCGCGTCCGATCATCCCCGACGGGTCCAAGACTACTCGGCAACATTTATCAGCCTCGCTTGCGGATTCCAGCGCGCCGCACGACCGGCCGATGCTTCTGTCGGCCGTGCGCCACGAGGGCAACGATGACGCTGGACCTGGATGATTTGACCGCCGGCTGGGACTGCCCGCCGGGAGAGCTGCGGGCCCGGGCCCTCGTCGGGCGCGAGGGCCAGGACCTGCTGCAGCTCCGCGTGGACCTCGGCGTCATGCAGATGTTCATCGACGGCCGGCCCGACGGCGAACGCTACCACGGCCTGCCCACGGCGCGCGCCTACATCGAGCACGAGCTGCGGCTCCGCACGCAGCACTTGACTCCTGGCGATTGGCAGGAACTGGAGCGCGAGCTGCTGCAAACCAATTACCGCCGCATGGCGCTCGCCACTGTGGCCGACAACGCGCTGCAAGCCAACGACGAGGATGGTGCGCGGCGCTACATCCGGCACGCGCTGCGGGACGTGGACGAGTGCCTGGCGAACCTGCACCTGCTGGAGACGCAGCGTGCGGCCAAGGACGGCTCGGCCTCGCTGGCTCCAGCGCTGCTGTTTGACCGCGCCCGGCTGGGGGTGCAGTTGCACATCATGGAAGGGCACGCCGAGGATGCGATCGAGCGCGCGGAGGCGGGCGCCGCCGAGCTCGACCAGCTACTGAGCACGTTGGGCTACGACGAAGAGCAGCGCGACGAAGACGCCGGGTTGCGCTACCTGCGGCAAACGGGTCAGCAGTTGCGGCGCGAGTACGGCGTCGCGCAGACGCTGCACGAACGGCTGGCCAAGGCGATCGAGGACGAGGACTTCGAGGCGGCGGCCAAGCTCCGCGACGAATTGGCGCGACGAGAACAGGACCAACCGCCTCCGGGGGGCTAGCGCCAGCGGGTGCCACGGTCCCGGCGCGCCGGGATCAGCCGTGAGAAGAGGGGTTGCGCTCACGGCCGATACGGCCGTGGCACCCACGGATGCCCTGGGCGTTCCTAAGAAACCATCGCTTTGAGGTTCTTAAGCGGCCGCACCTTGACGACCTTGCGCGCCGGCTTGGCCTTGACATCCATCATCGCGCCGGGGTGAAACGGGTCGGGCCGTCGGTGGGCTTTGACGGCCGGCTTCCTGGCGACCGTGACCTTCATCAGGCCGGGGACGACAAAGACGCCGGGGCCGCGCAGGTCTTTCTTCATGATGCCGGCCAGTCCGTCGAAGACGGCGGTGACCTGCTTGCGGGTGACGCCGGCTCCGTCGGCCAGGGTGCCAAAGACTTCCGACTTGGTGCGAGCCTTGCTCTTGTTTCCCTTTGCCATTGCTGTTCTACCTCCAAGGGCCGCCCCGCGGG